>Ga0335078_10015619_pt1 | contig 11274 bp, 9 predicted proteins | sample Lox_Sample_32_FD_206711 | JGI IMG/M metagenome (GOLD analysis project Ga0335078, IMG submission 206711) | Soil microbial communities from Loxahatchee National Wildlife Refuge, Florida, United States - Lox_Sample_3.2 | ecosystem: Environmental > Terrestrial > Soil > Wetlands | place: USA: Florida...
GCATCAATCATGATCTGCCTCCTAGATCCCGTCACGGGATAAGAGAACCACGCCCTAGTAGCCTCGTTGCGTGCTCGCGTGGTTGCTGATGGCCGGCGTCGGTCCGGCTGCTGCCGCCCTGCCAGTGAACTGGCTGGCGGGAGCGCTGACCGACGCGGCGACCCGCTGGTTCAAGAGGATCCGCCGCACCGATGACCTGAGTCGGCTCGTGCTCGCCGCGAGCCCGCAATCGGCCGGCCTGAGCGACGCCGAATTCGGCGCTCTCCGGCGGCTGCTCGAAGATCAGGAGATGTGGACGCGACTCGGGGAATGCAGCGTGGCGGACCTGATGGCCAGGATCGCCACCTGCGTGCCACCCCGAGACGGCCGCACCGCCGCGCAGTCCGGGCAGGCGGCGGAGGCGATTGCTCGCGGCCTGCTTGAGTTCGCCGTCGCTGACCTGGAGCCGGCCATGTTCCAGCGGGTGCTGCTGGCTCGGCTCAACCGGCTGGAGACCAGCCAGGCGAGCGCCCTTGACCTGGCCATGCTGGATCTGAACGCCGAGATCGCGGCCGGTTTCGGCGAGGTACTCGGTCTCCTGAGGGCGGTGCTTGACCGGCTGCCGCCCGGGTCGGCGACACGTGCCGAGATCGTCGTCTACCTGCGGACGCTCATCGAATGGCTGGGCAGCGACCGCTGGCCGCAGGACCGGCGGCTGGCCGGTCCGGCCCTCACCCCGGCAGCGATCGAGCGCAAGCTGCGCCTCGCCAGCCGACCGTGGGCTGGCGATTCCTGGCAGGACGCGGACGAGCTGGCGGGCCAGTGCCGCAGGCTGGTGATCCTGGGCGGTCCGGGTTCTGGCAAGACCTGGCTGGCCAAGCGGACGGCCCGCCGGTGCGCCGAGGCGGCGCTGGCGGCGCTCGTCGACGGCGGGACAATCGACGAGGTGGAACTCCCGCTGTACACAACCTGCTCAAGGCTGTTCGGCGCGCCCGGCGACATCCGCGATGCGGTGTCCTCGAGCGCGATCAACCAGATCGGTGATCTGGGCGGTGTCCGGCTGAGCAGCGCCCTGCGCTCGTTCTTCGCCGATCGAAACTCGCCGACGTTGCTGGTGATCGACTCGCTCGACGAGGCGCACGGCTCCGACGAGTCGCTGCGGTCCGCCGACAAGCTGCCCTGGCGGATCATGCTCACCAGCCGCCCGAGCTCGTGGAACAACCAGCTCGACATCCGGCCGGGCGATGAGTCGCACATGGTCGGGCAGCTTCTGCCGCTGCGCTATCCGCAGGACGTCGAGCCGTTCATCCGCCGCTGGTTCGAGCAGCGGCCGGAATGGGGCGAGGACCTGGCCGAGCAGGTGGCGCAGCGGCCCAGCCTGCAGCAGGCGGTCACGGTTCCGCTGATCCTGGCCTTCTGCTGCATCGTCGGCGGCAGTTCGCCGCTGCCTGACTACCGGCGCGACCTGTACGCGAAAGTGCTCAACCGGCTGCTCTCTGGCTTGTGGCGCGGCAGCGGCGGCGCGCTGCCCGACACGATCGTGTGCACGCAAGCGCTGCGCACCTGGGCGTGGCGGGGCTCGACGTCCGATCCGGTCTCCGGCACAGGAGCATGGGCGGATGACATCCTGGTCGAACCACTCACCGTGGCAGCGGTTGACCAGGACGCGCTCGATCACGTGGCCGGGCCGACAGGCCCGCGCGACCTCGATTCGCAGCTGACGCCGCGCCGCTTCATCCACCGGTCGATACGCGAGCACCTGGTGGCGGAGCATGTCGCATCGCTGCCGACGGCCGAGGCCGCGGATGTGCTGCTGCCGCACCTGTGGTTCGACCCGGACTGGGAATACGCGACCGCGGCGGCGATCGCCATGCATCCAGATCGTGATGTCCTCCTGCGCGCTCTGGCTCAGCGCGCGGCCGGCCAGGATCACCTGCCGGCTGACCTGGCCGCCATCGACGCCGGCCAGGAGTTCACCGACTTGCTCGCGATGCTCGCGACCGAGTCACGCGAGGCTGACTGGTCGAGCGAGATGGCTGAGCGCATCGGCGAAGTCCGGACCGCGCGCGCCATCGCGCCGGATGAAGCGGACCTTGGCGGCGCTGGCCTGTGGGAGACCTCGGACACCAGAGCAATCGATGAGCTCCTCGACCTGCTGGCCGGCAGCGCGCTCGCGGAGTGGCACATCGTCAGGCTGGTACGACTGAGCTGCTCGCCAGACAACGCCCGACGGGTCCGGGCGAGGCTGCTCACCATGCTCGCGAATCCGGCCAACGCGCCACTGAATCCGCGCCTGGCCTGGGGATTGATGCGACTCGGCGCGCCCGAGGACGAGCAGAGAGCCGCGCGGGAAATCCTGCTTGACCTGCTGGCAGCCAAGACGGACTCGGTCGCGGCGGTGATGGACGGTCTCACCCGACTCGAGCCGACCGCCGACGACATGCAACGAGCCCGGTCAGCGCTGCTCGGCCTGCTCGCCGGACGGACCGCGGGCAGGGACGCGGCCGGGCCGGCGCGATGCCTGACGTCGCTTGGCATGGCACCCGCCGAGGCGCGGCGGGGATATGAAGCGCTGCTCAGGCTGCTGCGTGGCGAACGCGACCCGAAGGTAACCGGGCTGCTGCTTGAGTCGGTGGAACGGATGGCGAGCGAGCCCGAGGACCGCGATCGTGTCCGCGCTGAGCTGCTCCGCCTGATTACCGGGGCGGCTGACCCCTGGGCCGCGGCTGAACTGCTGGCCGGGATGCTCCGGCTGGACCCGACGCCGCACGAGCGGCGCGCTATGCGTCAGCTGCTGCCCGCCTTGCTGGCGGGCGCGAGCAACATCAATCTCGCCAGGCCGCTCGTGAAGATCTTCGAGCTGCTGGCCCAGGCCGACGAGGACGAGAGCGAGACCCGTCAGGCGCTGCTCGGGCTTCTGGCCGGTACCACTGAGTGGATGGTGGCGGTCGATCTGGCGGCCGCGGTGCTGAACCTGGATCCTCCGCCCGGTGACAGGCGCAAGGCCCGCGAACTGCTGCTGGCCACCATGGCCAGGGAAACCTACGAAGGGGGCGTCGAGTCGTGCGCGGACCTGGCGACGGCGCTCTGCGACTCGCCCGGCGACCGGCGGCAAGTTCGCGATGCCCTGCTGGCGATGCTGGCCGGTTCTACGACGATCAACGCCGCTCCGGTGCTGTCCGACCGGATCGCGCGTCTTGACCCGACGGACGAGCAGCGCGCTCAGGCGTGGGCGGCACTGCTGCACGAATTTGAACGCGATAACGGGCGGGCCGACCCGGAAGATCTGGCTGGTGCCCTCGCCGGACTCAACCCGCCCGCCGACATCCGGCAACGCGCGCGGGACGCGCTGGTCAGGCTGATGGGCCGGCAGACCCATCACTGGGAGTTCGACCCGCTGCTGAGGGGGTTCGCCGCGCTGTGTGCCGACGGCGACGACCGGCGGTCGGCCCGCGCCGCCTTGCTCGAACTGGTAGCCGCCCGCCAGAGCTGGCAGGCCGACCTGATGGCATCGACGGTCCTGGCAGCGGCCATCAAGCTTGCCCCGGCTCCGCAGGACAAGGTCCAGGTTCGCCAGGCGGTGCTCGCGCGGCTCGCAACCGAGGACGACGGCCGGGTTGCCGACCATCTCGCCTACGCGCTGACCCTGTGCGAACCGACCGCCGGCGAGCTGAGCGAGGCGCGGCAGGCGATGCTCAGGCTGCTGACCAGCCAGCCCGGCGGGCCGACGGGTCGCGAGCTGGTCGGCGGGCACTACATGGGCGTGGTCCAGGTCACCTCGACGGCGGCCGGCATCGTCCGCGGGCTGACCAGGCTGCATCCGGACCAGGACGGTCTTCGCGAGGCACGCGAGGCGCTGCTCGGCTACCTCGATGTCCAGGCCGATGGCCGAGTGGCCGCCGAAATGGCGGCGGCCATGCTCGTACTGGCGCCCCAGCCGCAGGACCGGCACCGGGCGCTCGGGACACTGCTCGGGTTGCTGCCCGCGTCGCCCGGCGCGGGCTACCAGCTTGCCGACGCGATAGTCAAACTGTGCGAGTCAGCCCAGCACAAGCACATCGCACGGGACGGCCTGATCGCGTTCCTGGCCGGAGGTGCCGAAAGGCAGGACGCCCAGTGGATGGTCCCTGCCCTGGCCAAGCTTGATCCGCAGATGAGCGACCTGCGCACCAGCAGGACCTGGGCGAGACCGCCGAGCAGAGAGCTGCTTGCTGCCGTTCGCCGCAACACCAGGCCCGAGCATTGGCTGGCCGGCCTGGCCACCATCCCGACCGCCTGAAGCGCCGGGTCACGCTCGGCGCCGGTGCTGTTTCGCGCGGTTCAGAGCAGGCAGTCGGCGAAGGTCGCGACCGAGTCGTTGCCGTGCTTCGTCAGCAACTCGCGAAGGTTCGTCGTGGCAGACCTGTATCCAGGCCCGGAGAGGCCAAGCCGGTCAAGCGTCTTGTTCCATTCCGCCGGCGTCGCGTCGCGCGAGGCGATGATCAGCTCATGCAATCCGCTTGGACCGTCACCGGTGCGGGCGAAGGCCGGCATCAGGGCAGGCCATCGTCTTACGATCTCGGCGAGCGTCAGAACATCGCACGCCCCAAGCGCGTTCGACGTGGCGCTGTCCGGCATGACCCGGTGCAGCAAACGTATGTAGAAGCCCCACAAGGTGAGCAGGCGCTTGGTCTCCCGCATGGTCTGCCGTGGTCGGAGCATCACGAGCTGACGCAGGTGCTCCTGGACCGTGGGGTCGCCCTCCAACGCCACGAGCGGCGGCGGATCGGAGTCCGGTCGGCGGCAGGCTGGCGCCGGACGCGAGGAGAGCGCATCATGTCCGGGCGCATGGTCGGGCCTCCGGCTGCCGGCCGCCGCGGCCCGCGTCTCGTCGGTTCCGGCAGTGCTGCCCGATGGCCGGTTCCGGCCTTGCGCAGCTGATGTCGTCCCGCTCGCGTCGGGCAACGGGGTGTGCCGGCGCAGCAGACGCACTGTATGCGCGCTGCGCATTCCTGGCCCAGTCGCTCTCTCGCGGCATTCAGGGACTCGCTCGGCCGCCAGTGCCTCGCTTCTGCCTGCCCGCATGGCATCCAATTGTGGGATCCGGAGACGGGTGAGCAGTTAGCCCATTTCGCGCGTTCGCTCAGCATCACCAAGAGGCCTCCGCGAGACCAAGGCCCCCGGGATGACGTGGTGGACCGCTGGTCAGCTCGCTGGCTTCCTCGGCTGGGCCGCTGGTGCCAGCCAGAACCGCCGCCTGTGGCATGTGCCGCGATGGCGCTGCAACTCGTGCATGGCGATGCGTTCGTGTTCGGCGACATCGAGGGCCAGCACCCGCAACCCCGAGCACGAGTCGCGGCAGCTCACGGCAACGCGCTTCCGCCAGTTGCTCGGATGAGCCACAAGCGCGCACACGGACCGTCGCGGTCATCTGGTCGCTGTCCGGCCGCTGCATGGTGCGCGCAGTTAGCCGTTCATCAGCCGGTCTTGCGGCGAAACGAACGTCGGCGCCGGGCCAGGCCGCCGGCCCCGTGGATCTTCCCGGCGTCCTTGCCGCCGCGGACCGCGTTACCGTTCGCATGCATGGCGCGCTTGCGTTCCAGCGCCTCGCGGAACTTGCGCTTGATCTCTTCTTCGGAAACTTCAGGCTCCGGCGCGGCGTCAGTCATGCAGATCTCCTCCGGGACAGCGATATCGACAGCTTCGCACATGTGGCACCGGCATGCCGCCTGGCGGGGTGGCTTCCGCCCTGAGCTGGCGGGCGAGTTCCATCATCACGAAGGTCTCGATCATCTGTCCGGCTGCGCCGTCCGGCTCGGCTAGGCGGCCGGCGTCCTGGCCGATCAGGTGGCACGCGATCCCGGTATCGGTGAATGCGAGCTTCGGCGTGCCGATGGCACGGTGAGTATGTCCGACCGACCGTGCGGGGATCGCTTGATCAGGAAGACGGCAGTGAGCAGTTCGAGGTAGAGGCGGGGCGTGCATGCGCTGCTCGTAGTAGTCGGCGCCGAGGTCCTGGTAGCTGGCGGCGGGGTCGGACAGCAGGGCGTGGATGATGGTGAGCATGGGGTTGCCGGTCGCGACGAGGGCTTTCTTCTTGAACATGCGCCTGGCCAGCCGCCGGTACCTGGAGTCGGGGTCCGGCCACACCATTTCCCCCGGTCGGCCTCGGCACATACTGGACCCCATACGGGGTCATTTCCCTCGGCCAGCTCACCTCTGGCAATGTCCCATCAGCGCGGGATCGGCGGCTGGCTCCTGCGACCCGATCGCCGTGCCTGACGGTGAAAAAGAACACGATCGGCGGATATGGTTGCTGCTGGCCGGCGACGAGGATCCACTGGCCGCTCGCCTCGGGCCTGGGCTGCCTGCGCGGTTTCCGTCCACGCTGCATGTCATATATGCGGCTCTCATGATGGAGATACCTAGAATGAGAGCGTCCTGCGGCCGCCGTGCATTGCGGTATCGGCTCGGGGCCGGCGTGCTCGCCGCGATCCTGGGTGGCCTGGCGGTGGCTGCGGCGGGCCCGGCCTCGGCGGGCGCCTCCAGGCCCGCTGCGGCACGCCCCGGCGCGATGAGCCGCGGTGTCCTGGAAGGGGTGTCGTGCCTGCCATCGCGCTGGTGCATGGCGGTAGGGAGCAGCGACTCCGCGAAGGCGACGGCCGTGGCTTGGGTCTGGGAGCGCGGTGCCTGGCGTCAGCTTGACGATCCCCCCGGTGGCGGGCTGATCGGCGTGTCCTGCTCGGCGCGCACGTTCTGCGTGGCCACCGGAGCCCGCGGATCGTCAGGTGCCGTGCTGTGGGATGGCGCGAGGTGGCATGTCATGACCCCGCCTCCGAAACACGCGAGGACAGCTCCGAGTTGCGCCAGCAGCTACCTGTGCGCGGTCGTCAACGGGGTCGGCTACCTCGGGTCAGGTGCCATCGCAGAGACCTGGAACCACTGTCGATGAGGGGAAGTAGCGGATGGCGGCGGCCTCCGCCAGGACGTCCGCCGCCTGGGTAACGAAGTCGCCGAACCGCGCTCATGGCGTAGCCCGGGCCAGAAGCTCACTGATGCGCTTCGCGCACGCCGCTGCGAGCTGCCCGCTGACGTGTTCAAGCAGTGCATAGATCTGGTGAAATCTCGCGATCTTTGGTGTCCGAGGGGCCGTAGGTGTTGTCACCCCAGGCAAGCAGCGGGCCGAGTCCGGCCGTCCGGCCGGCAGCGGGGCTCGACCCCTGCGCGGCGCTGGCAGCGCGGCCAGGCAGCAGCACGAGCACGCAGGCCGACGCCACGAGGCAGGCGACCGAGGCAAGGCGGCGGGCGGCATGGTTTCTCATCGGATCCTCCCAGGGTGCTCGCTGGCTTCGCGCCATCGGCGGCAGGTAGACAGCGAGGCTGAACTCAAGCCCGGCTGCGACCTGGGTCGCGGCGGACAGGCCGAGGACCTGGGCCGGGCCGCTGAATCCCCCGGTGCCTCCGTCACCTAGTTCGCCGCCGCCGTTCTCGCCCCAGGCCAGCATCGTGCCGTCGGAGCGCAGCGCGAGGACGTGGACCGCTCCCGCGGCGAGCTGGACGATCCCGCTGTCCGGCCCGATGACCTCCACCGGGCTAGTCACGACCCGGGAAGCCTGGGTGCCGAGGGTGTCGAACGCCTCGTCACCCCAGCCCCAGACCGAGCCGTCGGCCCCCAGCACCAGCTCGTAGTCCTCGCCGGCGGCGACCGCGGCGATGCCGGTGCCGATGCTCGGAACCTCCGCAGGGACGGCTGAGCCGGGCAGGTTGGCGGCCGGGTCACCCCAGGTCCAGGCCGAGGTCGAGTCGAGCAGGGTGCGGATCGCCACTGATGTGTCCTCGCCAGCGGCGATGCTCGTGATGAAGGACAGGCCTTTGACCTGGACGGGGACGTCGCTGCCCGGTCCCGCGCCGTCGCCGAGCTGCTGCACGTCATTGGCACCCCACGCCCAGACCGTGCCGTCTGAGCGCAGCGCCAGGCTGAAGTCGCCGCCAGCCGCCCAGCGCCAGCGCGTGGTCGTCCCCCGCCGACACCGCCACGATCCCAGTAAGCCCGCTCACCTGGAGGGGCGTGAGCTGCCAGTCACTCGTCGTGCCGTCGCCCAGCTGCCCGTCGCCGTTGCTCCCCAGGCCCAGACCGTGCCGTCGGAACGCAGCGCCAGGGCGAACTCCTGCCCGGTCGCGACCTGGACGACGTCGCGGCCGAGTTCCTCGACCGGCCCTGGCAGCGACCTGGCCGTGAAGGTTCCCACGCCGAGCTGACCGGTGCCGTTCACGCCCCAGCTCAGCGCCGCGTGCCGGTTGATGCCGGGCATCGTAAGGCCCGGCAGGGTGGTGGCAGCGCTGGCGGATGCGCCCTGCGTCGCGGCTGCCAAGGCCACTGTCAGGCAGGCGGGCAGCATTACCCGGCGGGCCATCCGGCGCAAGCAGTTCGCAATCCTCATCGCTGTTGACCTTTGGCCTCGAAGACCAGCGGCGGCAGGTAGATCGCATAGCTGGCATAGACGCCGGCCGCGATCTGGGATGCGGTAGTCAGGCCGGAAACCTGGACCGGGCCGCTGTCTTCATTCCCGACGGTGCCATCACCCAAGTTCCCGCCGTCGTTGTTGCCCCAGCCGAGCACGGTGCCGTCCGAGCGCAGCGCGAGGCTAAAGGAGGTGCCCGCCGCGATCTGGGTGACGCCGGTCAACCCGGCCACCTCGACCGGGCTGGTCTGGTCGGCAAAGCTGCCGTTGCCTAGCTGGCCGAACCGGTTGCCTCCCCACACCCAGACGGTGCCGTCTGAGCGCAGCGCTAGGGCATGGTCATAGCCGGCCGACACCGCGACGATCCCGGTCAGCCCGCTGACCTGGACCGGGGTGAGCTGTGCCTCGCTAGTCGTGCCGTTGCCCATCTGGCCGAGTGCGTTGGCGCCCCAGGCCCACACCGTGCCGTCGGACCGCAGCGCCAGCGTGAAGAACTGGCCAGCCGCGACCTGCACGACGCCGCTGCCCAGTTCTTCGACCGACCCATACAGCGACCTGCCCGTGGTGCTTCCGTCACCGAGGTCGCCAGTTTGGTTGTCGCCCCAGCTCACAAGTGCGTGCCGGTTGATAACTGGCGGGGTGAGCACCGCCCGTGCGGTCGCGGCAGGCGTACCAGCCGCCGTCGCGGCGGCCGCTAGCGCGACCGTCAGCATGGCGAATCCGGTCAGCTGCCAGGTTCGGTTCAGCGTTCTCATCGAGTCCCTCCGTGCGGGACCGTACTGAGCGCCGGCCTTGTTCTCAATAACGGAAAACCTCAACTGCGCGGGCCTACGGCTCCTGGCGGCCGGCAGGCAAGCGGTTGGCCAGCTGCGTCCGTGACCTGATCCCGAGCGTGGCGTAAGCATGCGACAGATGAACCTCGACGGTGTGCACGCTGACGGACAAGTGCCGTGCTATGTCCTTGTTGGACAGCCCTTCGGCGGCGAGCTGAGCCGTCCGCAGCTGTGCCGGGCTGAGCTGGCCAGCCGGCGTGCGCCTGGTGCCGAGGCGGGTCAGCTCGGCCCGTGCCAGCCCGCCCAGCCGCCGCACCCCGCCCTGTCGAAGACGTCCGCGGCGGCCTCAAGCGCCCGGCGGGCGGCACCGCGCTGTTTCGCCCTTCGGGCCGCCCTGCCGAGGCATCGGCCAGCCGCGGCCAGAGTCTCGATGTCGGCAGCCGGACAGTTCACTGATCAAGGCTCGGCAAAATGTACGTAGGACAGTGTCCGGGGGGCGAGTTGCACCCCAATGGCCATGAACTGCGGATTCGTGGACCGCAAGCCAGGCTCGATGACTGTTTCCGCAGGTCAGTCCATTGCCACCGGTGTCCGAGGGGGGACTTGAACCCCCATGCCCTTAACGGGCACTAGCACCTCAAGCTAGCGCGTCTGCCTATTCCGCCACCCGGACATCTCTGGCCGCGGTCACCGCTCACCGACCGCCCCAGCCGCAACACGATAGCAAATCAGGACGCCTCTGTGCGAGGCGCGAACGAGCCGCCGCACCCGCACAGCCTACGCCGCGCACCTGGCAGTGGCAGTATGTCCGGATGGGCATCACCGCGCCGCAGGAGGTCGCCGGCCTGGCCAGTGACCTGATCAGGATCGACAGCACCAACACCGGCGACGATTCGGGCCCCGGCGAGCGCCAGGCAGCCGAGCACGTGGCCGAACTGCTCGCCGAGGTCGGCCTGGAGCCTACCGTGCTCGAGTCGCGGCGCAAGCGCACCAGCGTCATCGCCAGGGTCGAGGGCACCGACCCGTCACGGCCGGCCCTGCTGATCCACGGTCACCTCGACGTCGTCCCCGCTGACCCGGCCGACTGGCAGGTGCACCCGCTGTCCGGCGAGATCGCCGACGACTGCGTCTGGGGCCGCGGCGCGGTGGACATGAAGGACATGGACGCGATGATGCTGGCCGTCTTCCGCCAGCGGCTCAGGGAGGGCCGCAGGCCGCCGCGGGACGTCGTGCTCGCGTTCCTTGCGGACGAGGAGGCGGGCGGCAACCACGGCGCCGGCTGGCTGGTCGACAACCATCCCGGGCTCTTCGACGGCGTCTCCGAGGCGATCGGCGAGGTCGGCGGGTTCAGCGCCACGATCGGCGGCCGGCGGCTGTACCTGCTGCAGACCGCCGAGAAGGGGATCGCCTGGATGCGGCTGACCGCGCGGGGCCGGGCCGGCCACGGGTCGATGCTCAACACCGATAACGCGGTCACCGAGATCGCCGAGGCGGTCGGGCGGATCGGGCGGCACGAGTGGCCCGTCCGGCTGACGCCGTCGGTGACCGCGTTCCTCGAGTCCGCCTGCGACGCGCTCGGCGTCGGATTTGACCCCGTCGACCCGGTGGCCGTGCTCGCCAAGCTCGGCCCGATCGCCCGCATGGTAGGCGCGACGCTGACCAACACGGCCAACCCCACCATGCTGGCCGCCGGCTACAAGGTGAACGTGGTCCCCCAGTCGGCCTCGGCCCAGATCGACGGCCGTTTCCTGCCAGGTCACGAGGACGAGTTCTTCGCCGGGATCGACGAGCTGCTCGGACCCGGCGTGCAGCGCGAGTTCGTGAACCACCACATCGCGCTGGAGACCACGTTCGACGGCGCGCTGGTCGAGGCGATGGCCGCGGCGCTGCTGCGGGCCGACCCCGGAGCCCAGGTCGTGCCGTACTGCCTGTCCGGCGGCACCGACGCCAAGTCTCTGAGCAGACTGGGGATCCGGTGCTTCGGGTTCTCGCCGCTGCGGCTGCCGGCCGAGCTCGACTTCTCCGGCCTGTTCCACGGGGTCGACGAGCGGGTGCCGCTGTCCGCCCTGGACTTCGGCTGC
>Ga0335078_10015620_pt1 | contig 11274 bp, 6 predicted proteins | sample Lox_Sample_32_FD_206711 | JGI IMG/M metagenome (GOLD analysis project Ga0335078, IMG submission 206711) | Soil microbial communities from Loxahatchee National Wildlife Refuge, Florida, United States - Lox_Sample_3.2 | ecosystem: Environmental > Terrestrial > Soil > Wetlands | place: USA: Florida...
TCCGGCGCGCCGTCGGCCGTAGCCGAGGTGGCTGCCGCGCCGCGCCGGAATTCACGCGGCGAGCACCCGTAGGCCTGCCGGAACAGCCGGCTGAAGTGCGGCGCGCTCGGCAGGCCCCAGCGGCTGGCGATCGCCGAGATCGGCTGATCGACGAACGCGGGATCGAGCAGGTCGCGGCGGCACCGGTCGAGTCGCGCCGAGCGGATGAAGTCGCACACCCGGAGCCCCTCCGCCTCGAACACGCGATGGAGATAGCGCGTCGAGATGAAGCAGGCGCGGGCCAGCTCCTCCGGGTTCAGGCTCGGATCGCTGAGCCGCGCCTCGATGTACGCCTGGGCGTGGATCAGGAGCTCGGCCGAGGACCGTGGGCGCGGCACCCGCGACGCGTCGAGGTCGACGTACAGCCGGCGAACCAGGTCGATCACGTGCTCGGCCAGGCCCGTGTCGCCGTTGGCGATGCTGCCGTCGGCCAGACCGTTCGCGGCCTCGCAGAAGAACCGGGCGGCCAGCCGGGGCAGCCCCGCCTCGCCGGGGATCGTGACCGCGGTGAGGCGCGAGACCTTGCCGGCGTGCTTGCCGAGCGTGGCCTTCGGCAGCCGCAGGACCAGGAGGTCGAACGGCGCATCGGCACGGAAGATGGCCGGCTGGGAGGTGTCGTAGCTAGTGATGTCGCCCGGGTTCAGCGCCGTCGCCCGGTGCTGCTGGGCGCCGTACAGGCGGCCTCGAAGCAGCAGCGACAGGTGCAGGCACTCGGGGTCGCCGGCGGCGATGTCCTTGGGCGTCCGCCGCATCGTGTTGGGCCCGGCGGCGATCCGGTAGACGCCGATCGACCCGAGGTGGTCGGCCCACATCCGCGCCCAGAACCGGTCGTTGGAGTCGGTCCCGATGTGGAGCGGGTGGTAGGCGTCGCACGACGACTTGGCCCAGAAGTCGACTCGGTCGGGCGCCGCCACCGCGTTGGTGTCGATCAGCAACGTCATCGTTCGCCGGAACAGCTCCGTGGCTGGTACTGCAGCCTGTCTCTCCCTCGACCGTGTGGTCAGCGGACGCCACTCTACTACCGCATGCGGGCCCTTTCGATGAGCGCCCGGTTTGCGTTCGCTTAGGCAGTTGTCGCTGAGCGCACAGCCTGCGTACGCCCGTTGCTTCTGCGCGCACTGTTCGGGCCCGGGCCCGACCCTCGGCAGCGGCTCCCCCCTAGCATCGGCCCGACTTTCACAAGTGGCGAGCCATGCCGGGGAGGAGGAGTGGACATGGACCGAATCCTTTCGACCCACACGGGGAGCCTGATCCGGCCGCCCGAGCTGTTGGCGTTTCTCGCAGCCAAGGAGCGGGGTCAGAGCATCGACGAGGACGCATACCAGCAATGCCTTAAGGACGCAGTCAGCGACATCGTCCGCAAGCAGGTCGAGGTGGGAATCGACGTCGTCGACGACGGCGAGATGGGTAAGGCCAGCTGGATCACGTATCTGTACGAGCGGGTCAGCGGCCTCGAGGTGCGCCCGATCCAGCTCGAGGGCGGGACCATGTATCCCCCGAGCCGGGACCGTCAGGCGTTTCCGGGCGCCTATGCCGCGATGGACGCGCTCGAGAACGAAAGCGTCAACGAGTCGAACGCGGCCGCCTCGAGCGAGCTGCCCGACGAGGAGGCCGCGGCGGCCGGCGAGGGCGTGGCCTGGGTGTGCACCGGACCACTGACCTATGACCGCGCCGCGGTCGACCGCGACATCGCCAACTTCAAAGCGGCCCTCGCCGAGCACGAGCACGACATCGTCGATGGCTTCCTGCCGGTGGTGGCGCCGGCCAGCGCCTATTGGCTCCAGAACGAGCACTACGCCAGCGAGGAGGAGTTCATGTTCGCGCTGGCCGACGCGCTGCGCGAGGAGTACCGGGCGATCGTCGACGCCGGCCTGCTCGTCCAGGTCGACGACGCCGTGCTGATGCACGAAGCCGACACGATGATGTCCCGCGGCCAGTCGTGGGAGGACTACCGGCGCTGGGCGGACCTGCGTGTCCGCGCGCTCAACCATGCCCTCGAGGGCCTGCCCGAGGACCGCGTCCGCTACCACGTGTGCTGGGGCAGCTGGCACGGCCCGCATGCCTTCGACCCGGAGCTCAAGGACGTGGTCGACCTGCTCCTGGCCGTGAACGCCGGCACCTATGTCATGGAGCAGGCCAACGCCCGGCATGAGCACGAGTGGCGGCTATGGGAGGAGGTGCCGCTGCCGGAAGGCAAGAAGCTGATCCCGGGCGTGGTCACGCACCACACAAACGTCGTCGAGCACCCCGAGCTGGTCGCGCAGCGGCTGGTCCGCCTGGCCAACGTGGTCGGCAAGGAGAATGTGCTCGGCGGCACCGACTGCGGCTTCGCGCAAGGGGCGTTCATCGAGCGTGTGCACCCCGAGATTCAGTGGGCCAAGCTCGCGGCGCTGGCGGAGGGCGCCCGGCTGGCCTCGCGCGAGCTGTGGGGAGCCAAGGCCGCGGTGTGATCGGTCTACCCGGCCGGAGTCAAGCCATCACCAGAGGAGGATCAACGTGACCATGAAGGCACGTAGAGGGTTGCTAGGGGCGGCGCTGATCGCCACCATGGTCGTCGCGGCGGGCTGTGGCAGCAGCAACAGCAGCAGCTCGAGTGCATCGACGCCGGCCGCGGCTCCCGCCACGAGCTCCAGCTCGACGAGCGCTACGACCACCACGCCGGCGACCACGAGCGGCAGCGGTGGCGCCGGGGCACAGTCGGTGACCGACTACCTGACCTACGTCGACGGCAAGGCCGGAAAGGCCAACTCGTCGCTACCGCCGGTGACCATCGGGTTCGTCAACCAGCAGGGCGGCTCGCAGGCGATCGGGCCGCTGGCGACCACCGGGGCGCAGATCGCGGTCAAGTACATCAACACCGAACTCGGCGGCATCGATGGCCATCCGCTCGCACTCAAGACGTGTTTCATCCGATCGGCCGAGGAGGAGGGCACGACCTGTGGCCAGCAGTTCCTGGCGGACAAGTCGATCTCGGTGATCGACGAGGGCGCGGTGGCGATCGGCGACCAGTCGCTGCAGTCCACGATCGGCACGGCCAAGCCGGTGATCGTCGGAGTCGCGGTGACCCCGATCGACGGGGCCAAGGCGAGCAACGTGGTCCTGTTCGGCGACGCGACCCATGTGCTCGGCCCGTTCGGGACCTACGCCAAGAATGTCCTGCACGCCAAGACCGCGGCACTCGTCTACCCGAACATCGCGGGTATCACCGAAGGGGCGACGGCGATCGCGAACTCTCTGGAGCAGGTGGGGGTCAAGGTCAAGAAGGTCGGCTATGACGAGAGCCAGACCGACCTGATCGGGCCGTTGACGAGCGCCGGCGCCACCAGCGCGGACCTCGTGATCCCGTACAGCGACTCCTCGGGCTGCGTGAACCTCGCCAAGGGGCTCAAGCAGCTGGGCATCACCGATACGAAGAAGATCCTGTCCGCGCCGCTGTGCCTGAACGGCCAGGTGGCGGCCGGCCTGGGTGGCGACTTCCCGATCTGGACCTACGCGATCGCCAGCTCCCTGTTCGGCGATCCAACCGACCCCGGGATGCCGGCGTACATGAAGGTGATGGCCAAGTACGGAACGCCTGCCGTGGCCCCCGACCCGTGGGTGATCGTCACCTTCGGCCAGATACTGACCACCGCCCGGTTCCTGAACCAGCTCGGCTACGGCAGCATCACCCCGTCGGCGATCCTGGCCAAGGCCAAGGCGTTCACGGGCCCGGTGGCGCTCGGCGCCCCGGCCCTGGATTGCGGGAAGTACTCGGCCGCGCCGGGAATCTGCAACGACAGGACGCAGTTCTTCCTCTACAAGGGAAAGCATGCGTTCGTCAAGACCGCGGGATGGCTCCAGCCTCCGTCATGATCGAAGAAATGGTGGCCCCTCGGCGATGAGGGGCCACTGACGTGCAGCAGATCCTGCTGTTCACCCTGCTCGGGCTGGGCTCGGGCGCGCTGATCGCCGGCATCGCGCTCGGCGTGGTGCTGACCTACCGCGGGTCGGGGATCATCAACCTGGCTACCGGCGGGATGGCGATGTTCGCCGGCTACGCGTTCTGGGCGCTGACCACGGATCTGCTGCACCTGTCGACCGTGCCGGCGTTGCTGATCAGCCTGGTGATCGTGCTGGCGGCGGGCGTGGCGGTCGAGCTCGTCGCGTTCCGGCCGCTCCGCACGGCGCCGCCCCTGGCGAAGCTCGTCTCCTCGCTCGGGGTGCTGCTCGTGCTGCAGGCGACGATGCTGCTCGCGTTCGGTACCACCCAGCAGCCGGAGCCGAATGTGCTGCCGCAGAACACGGTGAAGCTGCTGAGCGCCGTGATCCCGGTCGACCGGTTCATCCTGACCGGGATCGTGATCGTCCTGGCCGCGGCGCTGGCGGCGCTCTACCGGTTCACGCGGTTCGGGCTCCAGACCCGCGCGGCGTCGGAGAACGAGGTGGCGGCGATGCTCGGAGGACTCTCGCCGAACCGCCTGTCGATGGTCAACACGCTGCTCGCCTCGGCGATCGCCGGCGGCATCGGGATCCTGGCGGCGTCGATCACACAGCTCGATACGGAGACGCTGCCGCTACAGATCGTGCCGGCGCTGGCGGCGGCGCTGATCGCCGGCTTCACCTCGTTCGGAATCGCGTGCGCCGCCGGGATCGGCCTCGGAATCATCGGCTCGCTGATCGAGTACGTAACGAGCCTCTCCTGGTTCCCCACGGCCGGAGGCGTCGCGTTGCCGGGCGTGTACGAGCTCGTGGTGTTCGTCCTGATCGTGCTGTTCATGTACCTTCGCGGCGCCAGCCTGCCCAGCCGCGGGGAGCTCATCGAGCAGCGCCTGCCCGAGGCGCCGCGCCCCCGCAAGCTGGCCGTGACCGCGCCGGTGCTGGCCGCGGTGTGCGCAGTCGCGCTCGTGGTGCTCCCGTTCGACTTCCGCGAGGCGCTGGTGAACACCATGATCGGAACGCTGATTGCGCTGTCGCTGGTCGTGATCACCGGGTTCGTCGGTCAGATATCGGTGGTGCAGCTCACGCTCGCCGGCGTGTCGGGGTTCGCGATCTCCCATCTCGCGGTGAACGCCGGCATCGGGTTTCCGATCGCGCCGCTGCTGGGCGCCGGCGCGGCGCTGATCCTCGGCCTGATCACCGCGGCCTCGGCGCTCCGCGTACGGGGGGTGAGCCTCGCCGTGGTCACGCTCGCGGCCGTCGTCGCGATCACGAACTTCGGCTTCGTCAACACGACCTGGGGCGGCGGCCAGACCGGCTCCCCGGTGCCCGAGCCGAGGCTGCTCGGACTCGATCTGGGGCCGCGCGCAGGGTTCCGCGGGCTGGACGGGAACCTCCCGAGCCCGGTGTTCGGCTGGGTCGTGCTGGCGGTGACCGTGGCACTGTGCGTCCTCGTCGGGCTGCTGCGCCGGGGGTCGCTCGGGCAGCGCATGCTCGCGGTGCGCTCCAACGAGCGCGCCGCCGCCGCGTCGGCGATCGACCCGCGCGCGGTCAAATTCGTCGCGTTCGGGATCAGCTCGGTGATCGCCGGTCTCGCCGGCGCGCTGTACGCGTACAACTTCAGCTCGGTCAGCGCCGACCGGTTCGATCCGTTCACCGCGCTGAGCCTGATCGCGTTCGCGTACGCCGGCGGGATCACACTGATCTCGGGCGCCGTGTTCGCCGGACTGATCTCGACCCAGGCGCTGTTCCCGTATGCGCTGGACAAGTGGTTCGGGATCAACGGCAACTGGTTCCTGCTGTTCGGCGGCGCGATCCTGATCATCACGCTGATCCAGAACCCCGAGGGCGTCGCCGGCGCGTTCTACAAGAAGACGCACAAGCGACCCGTGGTGCATCCGCCGGAGCCCGCCTCACGCACGGAGGTTGGGGGGCTCGCTTCGCTCGCCGTCCCTGGGGCCGACAGGGCCCGTCCGGACCAAACCGTGGCTACGCAACCGCGCCTGCAAGCGACGCCCCCCGCCCCGGTGCTGAAGGTCAACGGGCTGTCGGTCGCGTTCGGCGGCGTCCACGCCCTCGAGAAGGTCGATCTCGAGGTCCGCGAGGGAGAGCTGGTCGGCCTGATCGGACCCAACGGCGCCGGCAAGACCACGTTGATCGACGCCGTCGCCGGCTTCGTGCCGTTCACCGGACGGGTCGAGCTCGACGGGGAGGACATCAGTTCGCTGCCCGCGTACCAGCGAGCCCGGCGCGGACTGGCCAGGACGTGGCAGAACACGGACCTGTTCGACGACCTCGAGGTCGGCGAGAACGTCGCGGTCGCGGCCGCGGGACCGTTGCGCGGGCCGACCCGCGACCGTGGCACCGACACCGCCGGCGAGACCGAGACAGACCCGGAGCAGGTCCTCGAGCTGGTCGACCTCGGCTGGGCCGTGGCGGCGATGCCCGACGAGCTCTCCGAGGGGACGCGCAAGCTCGTCGGGGTGGCGCGGGCGCTGGCCGGACATCCGCGGCTGTTGTGCCTCGACGAGCCGGCGGCCGGGCTCGACGCGCGCGAGAGCGCGGAGCTCGGGCGCGCTCTGCGCGGACTCGCCGACGGGGGCCAGACAACCCTGCTCATTGACCACGACATGGGGCTCGTGCTCGGCATCTGCGATCGCGTGATCGTGCTCGAGTTTGGCCGTGTGATCGCGGACGGCCCGCCGGAGATCGTCCGCAAGGACGAGCGCGTGATCGCCGCATACCTTGGCGGCGGCAGCGAGCTCGCCGCCGCGGCCGTCGACGGGGCGAGCGCGACGCCGGTCGCGACCGAAGCTAAGTCGCCCACAGGAGGAAGCCATGAGTCAACGTAGCCTGGAGGAACTGCTCCAGAGCATTGCCTCGCCGGTCGAGATGCTGCGCAACGCTCAGGTCGGCCCGAACGTGTACCCCGGCGTTCCCGCCGAGTACACGAACTGGCGCGACGAGCAGTGGGCGTGGCAGCACACCTGCGTTCTCTACAACCAGACGTTCCACATGGCCGAGCTGGCCGTGGAGGGGCCGGACGCGATGACGCTGCTGTCCCGGCTCGGCGTGAACAGCTTCGCCAACTTTGCCGTTGACAAGGCCAAGCAGTTCGTCCCGTGCACCCCGGACGGCTATGTCATCGGCGACGTCATCCTGTTCCACCTATCAGACCACAAGTTCAACATGGTCGGTCGCGCGCCGGTGCTCAACTGGGTCACCTATCACGCCCAGACCGGCGGCTACGACGTGCAGGTGACGCTCGATCAGCGCTCCGCGCTGCGCACCGACGGCCGGCGCAAGCACTACCGCTTCCAGCTGCAGGGGCCACACGCGATGGACGTGATCGCCAGGGCACTGGGCGCGCAACCACCCGAGCTCAAGTTCTTCAACCTGACCACGACGCAGATCGGGGGGGTCACGGTACGAGCGCTTCGCCACGGCATGGCGGGCCAGCCGGGGTGGGAGCTGTTCGGACCATGGCAGGACTACGACGCCGTGCATTCGGCGCTCGTCGACGCCGGCGGCGAGTTCGGCCTGCGCCTCGTGGGCGGCCGGGCGTATTCCTCGAACGCACTCGAGTCGGGCTGGATTCCCTCCCCGCTGCCGGCGGTCTACTCCGGCGATGAGCTCCGGCCCTACAGGGAATGGCTGCCCGCGAACGGATACGAAGGCTCGGCCTCGATCGGCGGCAGCTTCGTGTCACCCCGTGTCGAGGACTATTACTTCACGCCGTGGGATCTGGGCTACGGTCACCTCGTCAAGTTCGACCACGAATTCATCGGCCGCGACGCGCTCGAGCGGATCGCCGAGGGCGAGCATCGCCACAAGGTGACACTGGCCCTCGACGACGAGGACGTCGCGGACACGATCGCCACGATGTTCGGCACGACCGATCGCGCGAAGTTCATGGACTGGCCATCGGCGGTGTACGCGATGCACCCGTTCGACCGGGTCGCGATGAACGGTGACACGATCGGCGTCTCGACGTGGATCGGCTACAGCTTCAACGAGGGCAGGATGCTCACGCTGGCAGTGCTCGACTCGCAGTACGCCGAGCCCGGTACCGAGGTCACGTTCGTGTGGGGCGAGGAAGGCGGCGGCACGTCCAAGCCGACGGTCGAGCCTCACGTCCAGCGCGAGTTGCGGGCGGTGGTCAGCCCGGTGCCGTACGTGGAAGCGGTGCGAAGCGGCTACGCGCCGGACAGCTGGCGCTCCGCGCAACGGTGAGCGCTCACAGCCGGATCGCGACGAGGATCACGCTGCCGAACGCGATCAACACCGCGGCCGCGGTCAGCCACATCACCAGCGGCGAGGACAGGTCGACGTAGCCACCTTGGCGGAGCGCGTCGGCGGCTCGGCGCTGGCGGACCGCGCCGATCACCAGCACCGCGACTGCGAGTAGGCCGTACGCAATTCCCAGCACGCGGAACGGCCACCGCGCGCCCTTCGTGATGATCGGGACGATCCGCCCGACGCCGATCGCCACCGCCGCCACGCCGATGCCGGTTCGCCACCACGCGAGCCACGTGCGCTCCGCAGCGAGCCAGGTGCGCCGGGTGACGTCCGTGTCCTCAGCGGAGACGGCGGGCTCGAGCTCTCCAGGCATCGCCGCTCACTGTTTCACACGCGCCTCAGGCGGGGCCGTTTTTTCGAAATGGTGGCCGGCGGTGAGGCTGGCGCTCAGCTTGATCGCCCTCACCGCCCCGGTCGCTCCCGCCTGGAGCGTGACGCCGATCGCGATCACGAAGATGCCCGGGATGAACAGGACCTTCGAGCCGAGCATGAGGATGCCGAGCCGGCCGAGCAGGTACGGCGGCGTGCACACGGTCGCGCCGATCGCTCCCCCGACCGCGCTCGTCGCCAGCTTGTCCCGCCTCGACTGCCTCGGCTTTCCTCCGATCAGCCGGGCCGGCACTGCTACGTAGCAGACCATCATCAATCCGACGACGATGCTGAGGACGATTCCGAACCACGGCCGGCCCCAACGGGTCATGATCATCGTCGCGAACGCGAGCAGCGCCCCGACTACCGCGCCCGACACGAGGATCGGGGTCAGATGGCTCCTGGCCTGGTCGACACCGGGCCGCACGTGCGGACGACCCGGCTTCGCGATCGCGAACGCGAACACGGCGTTGAGGAAGAAGCACGCCATCGTGATCGCGATGATGAGCAGGCAGATCGGGATCAGAATCGGACCGCGGATCACGTTGAACGAGCGGCCGTGGAGGACGTGCGCCTTCAGGTCGAGCATAGCCAGCCAGATCCACATCGCGGGGAGCACGGTCACCAGGGTCAGCCGCCAGTTCGACACGAGCAGGCGCAGCCCGTCGAACAGCAGCACGAACGCGCTGACGGCGAGCGCGAGCGGCGCGAGCAGGCGGTGACGTCGGCTGAGGCGAAGGATCGCCTCCTCGATCTCGTCCTCGTCGTTCTCCTGAATCGCTCTGATCAGCGACCGGACACGCGCGACAGCCGGATCGATACGGCTCACGTCGGGCTTCGGAGCAGCACAAGCGAGCGACCGATCAGCGTGACTGGCGCTCCGGTGTCGACCGCCCGTCCGGCGCCGTCGGCGGCGCTCGTGTCGATCTCCACCTGCCACGCGAGCCCTCGGAGCGGCTCGGGGATCGTGAAGTCGAGCGGCTCCCACCACGCGTTGAGCAGGATCAGGAACGGGTCGTCGGGCCGGGTGCGGTCGCCGGTGTCGCCGCTCAGGGCCATCGTCACCGCCCGGGCGAACGACGCGCTCCAGTCCGCGGGCGTCATCGGAAGGCCGTCGGGGCGGTACCAGTCGAGATCGTCGCGGGCGGTATCCGGAACGGCAGTGCCCTGGAAGAACTGGCGGCGGCGGAACACCGCGTGGCGCTCGCGCAGGCGGCAGAGACGAGCGGTGAACTCGACCAGATCCGCGTTCGCGGCCACCGCGTTCCAATCGAACCAGTTGAGCTCGTCGTCGTGGCAGTAGGCGTTGTTGTTGCCGTCCTGCGTGCGCGCGAACTCGTCGCCACCGAGCAGCAGCGGCGTGCCCTCGGAGAGCATCAGCGTCGCCAGGAAGTTGCGCCGCTGGCGGGCCCGGAGCTCGAGCACGCCGGGGTCGCCCGTCGGACCCTCGACCCCGCAGTTCCAGCTGCGGTTGTCATCGGTCCCGTCGCGGTTGTCCTCGCCGTTGGCCTCGTTGTGCTTGCCGTTGTAGCTGACCAGGTCGGCGAGCGTGAAGCCGTCGTGCACCGTGACGATGTTCACCGACGCGGTCGGGCGCCGGCCACCGTGGCCGAACAGGTCCCGGGACCCGCTGATGCGCGTGGCGAGATCCGGGAGCGCACCGTCCGCGGCGCGCCAGAAGTCCCGCACGTTGTCGCGGTACTTGCCGTTCCACTCGCTCCACCCTGCCGGGAACTGCCCGAGGTCGTAGCCGCCCGCGCCGGTGTCCCACGGCTCGGCGATCAGCTTGACCTCGGACAGCACGGGATCCTGGCCGATCGCCTCCAGGAACGAGCCGTGCGGGTCGAAGTCGCTCGCCCCGCGCCCGAGGGCGGCCGCCAGATCGAACCGGAACCCGTCCACGTGCATCTCCGCCACCCAGTAGCGCAGAGCATCCATCACGAGCCGCAGCGGCTGGGGCTGATGGAGATCGACCGTGTTGCCGCACCCGGTGTCGTCGACGTACCGGGCGCGATCGTCGGCGAGCCGGTAATACGCCGCGTTGTCGATCCCACGGAAGCACAGCGTCGGTCCCGACTCGCCGCCCTCGGCGGTGTGGTTGAACACGACATCGAGGATCACCTCGATCCCCGCCGCGTGCAATGTGCGGACCATCCGGCGGAACTCGTCGACCTGACCGCCGATCTCGCCGCTCGCGGAGTACTCGTTGTGCGGCGCGAAGTAACCGATCGACTGATAGCCCCAGTAGTTGCGCAGTCCGCGGGCCACGAGCTGGGCGTCGTGCACGAACTGATGGACCGGGAGCAGCTCCACCGCGGTGATGCCGAGCCGCTCGAGGTGCGCCACCGCCGCCGGGTGGGCCATGCCGGCGTAGGTGCCGCGCAGCGCCTCGGGCACGTCGGGGTGCAGCCGGGTGAAGCCCTTGACGTGAACCTCGTAGAAGATCGAGTCCGCGATCGGCCGGCCCGGCGGCCGGTCCTCGCCCCAGTCGAACTCCGAGGCGACCACGACCGACCGGGGAACGTGAGGCGCGGAGTCGTTCGGGTCGGGACGGTCGGGGTCGTCTGGCGCATGCCCGAACACGGCCGGATGCCACTCCACCTCGCCCGCGACGGCGCGAGCGTACGGGTCCAGCAGCAGCTTGGCCGGGTT
>Ga0335078_10015621_pt1 | contig 11274 bp, 11 predicted proteins | sample Lox_Sample_32_FD_206711 | JGI IMG/M metagenome (GOLD analysis project Ga0335078, IMG submission 206711) | Soil microbial communities from Loxahatchee National Wildlife Refuge, Florida, United States - Lox_Sample_3.2 | ecosystem: Environmental > Terrestrial > Soil > Wetlands | place: USA...
AAACAATGGCCGTCGAAGTCGACATCCCCTCACTACACCCCGATACGAATATGAATAAAGATTACGACTATAAATCTCGTTGCGAGGAATTAGAAGCCGCGTTAAACGAGACGCGATCCGCCCTTGATGAATTCCAAGTCTCGAGTCGAGAATTAGAAGCTGAACTGGAAAAAGAATTGGAAAATATGGAAAGACAGTATAAAGATGCCAAACGACAAAAGGAGAGATTGAAAATGGAAAGTGATGAGTGGAAGGTAATCTCTAGAATGATTCTGGTTAATCGTAGAGTAAATTCCAACAGGCGAAGACGGAGCAGACTCAGGCGACGAACGCGATGCAGAAGGAAATTGATGCATTACGTGAGGCGCAGAGGATCATGCAACAGCGATTACGAGAAATGGAAATGACAAATGACGATATGGAACAAAACGATCGGTACGGGATCACTCTCAACCTAATTTACTAATGACAGGGTGGTAAAATCATCCCTTGAAGATATTCAGTCAAAATATGATAAAGCCACAGAAGAGGTGGCATTACTTCAAGCAGAGTTGGCATCCTCAGAAACCCTTCGAATCGAAAATCAAAGATTAAAAGATGAATTACGAGACCTCAGAGAGGAGTATGCAATTCTGAAAGAGAAACAAGCTCAACCTCCTGACGCCACTCAATCTCCTGCCCGAAATCACACTCCACCATCACCCCCGATATCAGAAAGCAGAGCCAATACGCCGAATACAGATACTTTAAGTCCCCCGAAACCAGGTCCTCTTCACAATTTGGGTGGAGTCGGCGGGACGGGAACATGGCGAGGTGTACGACGAGGAGTCGGAAAGAGATTATCTATTGCTAGCGATGTAAGCTGGGCAAGTGAAGCTAGACAGACATCTTCTGTCAAAATCATGCATGACATGGTTAGTCGTGTAAAGGTATTCGCACATGAGGAATATGCTAATTGTAGAACCTTGAAGCACGTCTCCAAGCATGTCGGGATCTCGTCAACCCATTACTCGACTCTTCTCCTACAAAAGAACTCTTCCTTGCATCTCCCCAAAAATCACCAGAGAAATCACCCGAGAAGGATATCCTATCAGACCTCCCCCGCAGACCGGTCTCCCGTCCTCAATCCCAACTGGGCCAATACGCAGAACGTTTCCGTCCCATCACGCCACGAACCCCCTCTGGCTCCCGCCGACTGACCTTCGGCCGCCCTCACTCCCGTCAATCAGACGATCTAGAAGAGGAAGGAGACGTCACCATCACCCTCGACACAGCCAACATAACCCCAAGACGCCACCAACGACCGACGCAACACCACCGCACCATCTCCACCACCTCCCGCCCCGAATCCCGCATGTCCATCCGCAGCATCCAAGACGACGACGGGAGAACCACCCCCTTCAAACGTCCTGAATCTGCCACCGGCCGCCGCATCTCCGGCATTCCCACCCCCAGCGAACGTCGGACCTCTGGAATCCCACAACTTCCGACGAGGAGGCAGTCGGCGCGTCCAGAGTCGCCGACGCGGAGTACGAGTAGCTCCTCGTTTCATTCGGATGCACATAGCGTCACGCCTGGGACGAGTATTAGTTCCATGCCTGCGCCGACGGGGATCCCGAGACGGCAGAGTGGTGCTGTTTCGGCGTTGCCTGTGCCTTTGAAATCGGGGATTCCGATGGTTGGACGGAAGAGTGGGGCTGGGATTCCTGTTCCAAGATAATTGGTAAAATTTTTTTTGTTTTTGTTTGGTGTTGGTGGTGTGATGGGATATCATGTTCTGTCATGTTTTATGTATATTTGCATTTAATTCCATCATGATTTCTTTCTGGATGTATTGTTGGGGTTACTCGACCTTTTTCTAGCATCGCTAGGAGTAACGAGAATTATGAAAGATATGATCTCTGGTATCACTACTTGTTGTATTTCTTTCACCACCCCTTAAACCATCTTCGCCAAGATGATTGCTCTTCTTGATCCTTATCCTGTTTTGGATCCATTTTTTGAGATGATACTAGGCATTAGCAGATGATTTTCAAGTACTACCACTAGCGGTCCCCGTCTGACTTTTCGCCACTAGTCCAGTCAATTTAGTGGGAGGCCCCAGCGTCGCCTCATCCGTCTCTGGCGTCGACTCTTCTGACCTTGATTTCAATTTCCCCGACATGACTTCATTATAAAACCTTTGTTTAATTAATAGTTCATCCTCTTCCTTCGGCAGGAATTCCTGTGGTATAGGCAGTCCTCTCCGTAAATAATGTTTATATTTGAGTTCGCGGAAATCCTCAGTGTACGTTGGGTTGTATTTTCTAGGAACGATGAATTTCCCAGGGGGCAATGTGTCATTCACCAAGTATTCAGAAACGAATTCTCCGTCCGGAATCCTCTTCAAGATAGCCCGCCCAGCGAATATAACAGGAACCGTATAGAACTATCCAGTTAGTCTCCCCTAGATTGATAGGATTACAAGCCCCTTGCCTAATGCGATCATAAGGCAAAACAATGTATATCGTTTGTTATTCTCGACTAATTTGGGACCACCGAAAAGAGGAGTCAATGGCGACAATGCACGCAACCACCACTGTAACCGAGGCGGATTTCGTATTAGTCGATACGGAACGGAGTGTTGTCGATATAACGTCAGGAAGAATTGGTATTTGATCCAGAAGAAGTAGGTGTGCAACGCAAGTCGTTCATGTTGTGGTAATTCCCTCTAGCGTGTTAATTCAAAAGATACAAAAAATTGGAGGGGGGTAGATACGAATCGCGCTGTAGGAGGAGCTCCTAAAACTGCCAGGAACTTATACGACCATGATTTCTTCGTCTTAGTGCGCTTCAAAGACGGTTCCTCCACGACAGTCGAGGACATAGGAGGGAGGAATGCAGAAAAATTGATCGGCAGGCGTTGCAGTTTCCCACCGCCCCTTAGTGGAACGGGCACAATTTTGGGTGTGTGTATTTGCATAGTCCGTTGATTGGTTAATGTAAGAAGCTGCGGATTGTCGGTTCTTCACGGAAGGTCCAATTCTTGAACCACAAGTTGACTCTTCTCGTTTCCGTTTGATAGTCGAAGTCAGCGATGCAGGTACATCAATGACTTTTTCTTGACACAACAACGGGAAGCCTGGTTCTGACGCGTCCAAATTATAAGATGATTCGATAGATTTGATTCAATGAAGGTACTTACTATTGCACGGACATAACCGCTAAATATGAATATCTGCTAACATAGTTAATGTAGAAATTTACTAACTCCTCGAAGTGAAAATGTATGCCGCAATCATTGCGTACACAATCACGCCCATTGCCGCAGTAGTATAAATTGACATCGGAACCTTTGCTCTGACTTTGAGAATGACGCCTCGAACCTTATCCGTAGAATCACCCAACTGCTGGACAGATTCATATCCCCCATCCACCTTATCCTCCTTCACATTTGCAAGAGCAAGTCCGAATACGTCATCATTAGATGACGGTTCCGTCTTGATCTTCGACTTCGGCTCTGGGAGACCGTATAATTTCCCCGCCTCACCATGACTCGATTGTTCCACGAATTGGGGGCGAAGTTGATATCCCCCACGCTGTTTAACACAGGCTTGAAGTCGGTATGCATACACGAAATCTCGATTAATGACATTTTCGTCGTCCATTGTAGATGTCGAACTGTGTTCCCCGTGTCCTTCAACTGCGACCCCTGTTGTTCCAATTGGAGCGCCCGCTTTTCCCGCACCTCCTTTCTTGTCGTCATCTCCGTGCGTTACAGTCGCCTTATGAGAAACCTTGATCCCAACAATCATATACAACTCCTTTCCCTTCTTTACTAAATTCTCAAAGGGAAGTTGTTTCACAGTATCAGTCACATACTTCGGATCTGGACGAAAGAGGAACGTAGTGTCCGACTCAATCACAAATTTATGGAATACCTTCCGTCGAAAGAGGACTGATAAGCCCAAAGTGAGGAAGCTGGCTACGTGGGCCGAGACGCCGCCTTCTAAGCCTCTGCTTTTATGGACGGTAAAGTGCCGCTTCCCACTGTTGAAGTTGGTTTCACCGGGGCGGGGTATGAAAGGGGGAGCGATTCGGGCGTAGGGGTAGCGGGGTTTTGTAATGACTTGACCGAGTTCGATTCCATTGTTTGGTGGGAAACTTGTGTCTGGAAAGACGAACCAAGTTTCTTCCTGGCTCTAAAGGAAATTAGAATAGACGTCGATGGTAGAAATGAGAAGTGGATACCATTATAAGTTGTTAGCGTCAAGAAAGAGCTGTATAACTGGTAACTAGTACTCTGCGACTTTGAGAGTTCCTAGGGCGAGTCCTGGGGCGAGGTCAATATAAGCGATTCGATTTCCAATTCCTAATCCCCACGTGGCTGCTTCACTGGACGAGAAGAACGGAACATATAACGATGGACATATTTAGGTTGCGACTTGCCGGAGAGGATCGCATGATGCGGCCCTAGGCCATCGCAACTCCAGAGATCAAAGCGAGGAATAGCCACGTTTTCAGCTATTTGACTTTTTGTTTCCCGTGCCGTCGCTTCCAATGTCCACCCCCGTCTGTATATATTAATAATATATATTCTCATAAACAGTCAGCAAGTGCAACAACGGTCACTGCGAAGTGCACGCACCGCTTTTGTTGGAGCGTTGTACGTCAATTTCCGGCTCGACTGAGCGACCTCTTAGTAAAATGACCACTTCAAAGCCACCGGGGATTGTTGACCCAGGTGAACTGTTTGATTCGAGACTTTATGAGAAAGGAGACAAAAAGTAAGCAACCCAAGAAAAGTATCTAATTCGGAATAGCGAGGACACTTGGGCTGATTCTTGGTTTGAAAAACTTGAGCTGGTTCATGAAGCGGTCTATTTGAACAGGTCGTATCCTCTTGATCCTGTGCGCGTTGCTATCCTCGATACGGGTGTGAACATTCAACACAGGGAGATCAAGGAGGCCATTAAAAGCACGTCAATCGAACTTGATCGCTGCAAGGGGTTTCCACCTTCTTTGAACCCTACAGCCGATAAACATGGTCACGGGACGTTCATCGCGAGTACTCTCCTCAAAACGGCGCCCGATATATTTCTGTATATTGCACGCGTGGCCAATGATACTGGGAAATTGGTCCCGGATAATGAGTATGAGGGGGTAGTAAATGTGAGAACTTGTCCCAGCTTGCAACCTGCTAAATGTAGTAGGCCATCAACTGGGCTGTAAACGAACATAAAGTGGAAATATTGTCCCTCTCATGGGGATTCCCAGACGTCAAAGAAAAGATCAAGAATGCGCTGATCGAAGCAAGTAACAAAGGTGTCGTCATTCTTGCCGCAGCCTCAAATTATGGAAAGACTCGAGGAATAGCATTTCCCGCCAACCTCAATGACCATGTCATTTGCGTTGGCGCAGCGAACGGCCTAGGATCAATCTCGCTTTATACGACCGACGATCCGAAACTGGAAAAATACGCTACACTTGGTGAAGCTGTGCGTGCTGCATCGATTCGAAATATAGTTAGAAGTCGCTTCCTTCCTCTCAGCAGGCTGATTTCCTGGGTTTTCCCTGAAGACGATACTGAGCGGAGAGACGGAACTTCTGCTGCCACTCCTATCGCCGCTGGGATTGCTGCTCTTTTCATTGAGTACTCACGTCAAGTTGTTAACGGCTGCAGAGACGCAGGGGATCCTAAGTGTATTCTTAACTTGTTTTCTGAGATGTCACAAGATTACCGTAATCAGACATATCGGTTCCTCGTTCCTTGGGATTTGTTGAACATGAAGTCTATAGAAAAATCAAGGGTGAGAATTCGGAATGCTTTGCTCGCCAGTATCTCCACTTCGTGGTTCTGCAACTGACATCATGGTAGAAACGCGAGATGCTAAAAATGCGCTTGTGCGGGAACGAGGTTCGCCTTCTCCGCTTTAAGGCTAACTTGATTCAGAGATGTTTGATAATGTGAACAAAATTCTGGAAAATCAAGCGGGTACTGCCTTCAATCTTTCAAATAAAGTTCAAATGTTGAGATCGTTCTAGAGGACAAGCAAGAAAGGATTAAGAAAGACTTAGGTATCTCGCCCTATCACGTTGGAACTTGCTAATCAGGGAAGAGACTCATAAAACCACCGTTCTCGATTGGCTGTCAAATCAAGCTAGCAATAAGAGACATCAGGAAAGACTCCGAGGGGAAAAAGCGGACAACACTGGGCGATGGTTTTTGGAATGTCCGGCTTTCGAAAACTGGTTGAAGGGTGAAGGGCCGGCACTTCTCTTTTGCTATGGCAAGGGTACTTTCTTAAAGAGCAATCTCAGTTAATTCCCTTAGCGGGAGCAGGGAAGTCCGTTCTGACGTATATTCCACCGCCCGCGTAAATTGAAGACTGACTGAAAGGGCTGCTGCTATTGATGAGACGAACAGCAAGAACTCGGGGAAAAATGTTGGGATTATTTATTTCTACTTCAAATTTGATGAGCGGACACAACACGACGGAACGCTGCTCGTGCGGAACCTTCTCAGACAAATACTATCGCAACTTCCGTCTCTACCTTCTGCTATAGATGAGATGCACCAAGCAGATGTGCGAGGAGGAATTCCGCCTCAGTATCCTGCGTTAGTCAATCAACTCATGGCCACCGTTTTAGAGTTTGAGTGTGTATTCGTCTTCCTAGATGGTCTAGATGAATGCTCCGATGGTCAACAAGGAGAAGTCGTATCTCTCATTGGTCGCTTTACCAAAGCGAAGGCAAGAGTACTTCTGGCATGTCAACCACAACTCATGGACCTCGTGAGTAAACACGGCTCGTTTATGCCCCAAAAGATCACTGCGCAGAAAAAGGACTTAGAGACTTACATAAGTCAAGAACTAGCAGAAGATCCTCACCTTGAACAAATTATGCTGGAAAAGTTAACGGTTGACGCCGACGGAATGTAAGCGCGTCTTCCAAATATTTGCGCTTACAAAATTAGGTTCACTTTAGTGAAACTTCAACTGCAATATATTCTCAGTTTTCGAGAGCCACGCGAGAGAGAGAAACATCTGTTCACCATCCCCAATAGTCTCAACGGGGTATACCGTTTGTTGTTGAATAGAATGGAGGACTCTCGTGATGCGAAATTCGCCCCTCGCATCCTATCCTGGATCTACTACGCTGCACGTCCTCTATCAATGGAAGAGCTTCGCGAGGCCCTGGCGATTGAGAAGGATGAACCAAAGTTAATCAGAAACTATAAACCGAAAGCTCGAGATATCAGTGAATGCTGCCGTGGCCTAGTGGTGTGGGACAAACCTAGCGACAGAGTCACATTCACTCATGCGACAGTCAAAAAGTTTCTTGAGGATGAGAAAGCGAGTATAATCGAAGAGCAAAAGAGGCTAGGAGAGCGTGCAGAGAAGAAGACAGAACTACTCTCAACACCCGCCAGCGTCTCCATAATCTGTTTGACATACCTCTGTTTCGATGAATTTGAAACTTATCCTAATGCGAAGGAGTTCGTGAAAGGAAAACTCAAGGAGTTCAACCTTTATAGCTATGCTTCCCAGTTTTGGGGGGCGCACATTCGAGGAGAAGCCGAGGAATCAACCGACGTTCAGAACACTCTTCTTCGACTATTGAAGTCTGAAGCCAAGACGAATTTGGCCCTGCAAATTGAAGCATATCTTAATTCAAGGTTCCATAATATCTCCTTCATCAAAGGCCAGACGTTACTTCACATTCTTGCCGAGAAAGGGCTTGGGGTTATTTGCAAACTCGTTTTATATGGAGACGCAAAAATAGACGGAAGGTATCTCACAGACTCTCAAATTGCAAGCTGACCAAACGTGGCGGACAAGTACCGATTCCGAAAATGCAGAAATTGCTGGTAACGCAAGACCAATACGGAAGCACGCCACTTCACTTGGCTGTGAGTCATGGATATGACAAAGTTGTTCGGATCTTGCTTGTTGCCGGGGCGATACGGGAAACTCATGACATCCGAGGACGTACACCTCTTCACATGGCAGCAGAGAAGGGGCGCACTGAAGTTGCAAAGATATTATTAGCCTGGAATGCAGACGTTGCGAGTCTGACCAATAAACGAATGACGTCATTACACATGGCGGCAATGAATGGACACCACGATATCGTCAAACTCTTGCTACAAAAGCCGGTGGTCATCATGGCGGAGGACGATGAGGGATTGACAGCGTTACATTTGGCAGCGGAAAACGGACACGTGGAAGTCGTGAGAGCAATCCTCGGCAAGGGGGTAAATTTCAGGGCACAGGATGGTGGTAAAGACAAAATGACCCCTCTGCATCGTGCTGCACTGAATGGACACGCTGATGTTGTCCAATTACTATTGGATGCGGATAGCAGTCAAGACGTGAAAGTTCGTGATGGGGATGGAAGAACGCCACTACACAGTGCAGTCTGGAAGGGGCACAAAGAAGTGATAGAGATATTATTGAAAGCCGACAAAAGCATTACGGCAGCTGTGGACAAATACGGACGAACGGCGCTGCATCGGGCAGCATGGGGGGGCCAAGCGAAAGCCATCTCGATGATATTGGATGCGAATCCTGACATCGTTGATATTCAGGATAATTCTGGGATGACTGCCCTCAGCGCTGCAGCTGATCATGGATATGTTGAAGTGGTCAAACTCCTCCTGGCCCGTAAAGCGAATTTCGCGCTGGGAGACAACAGCAATAGGTCACCATTGATTCATGCGGCATGGACTGGGAAGGCAGAAATAGTGTTGTTATTACTCGGAGTAGGCGCCAATGTCGCCGCGCGCGATTATGGCCACTGGACGGCGCTGCATGGAGCAGCACAAAACGGACATGCAGAAACAATCAACATTTTACTGAATGCGGGTGCACAAGCTACAGCAAAAGACAAATGGGGAAGGACAGCACTTGATTGCGCAAAGACTGGGGCGCATACGACAGCGGAAGAAATATTGATGGAACGCCTTAACGCGACGAGGAACACGAACGAGGAACCACCAAAGCCGGCCGTAATAGATCCTACTCAACTGGAGATCGAGAGAAACGAGGTGGTGATGCTGACTGAATCGTTCGGGACGTTTAACACCAATGAAGTGCGTCCCGCAGACCAACCTCTCGCACCAAGAAATAACGCACGACGAATTCTCTTTGCTGTCCCCTATGACAAGCCGCCAGCCGTTCTTGTCGGATTGAATGAGATAGATATGGACGGAACAAACCAAATGCGTTTGAGGGCGTTTGCCGACACAGTCCGACCAGACGGCTTCCAAATTCATATCGAGACTTGGTGGAACACCACCCTCTACGCCGCAGGTTGTATATGGTTACAAGTGGCTGCTGGTGATCCCGACTACCAGTGCGGATTGTTCAGCACCATGGATGATCACCCTTGGGACGAGCCAACAGATTTCACATCACGTCGGGTCGAATTTGATGTCCCATATGATATCCCCCCGCAAGTAATGGTCTGGCTTTATCAGTTCGATATGAATCACGGACGAGTGAAAGCTCATGCGACAGATATCACCACAACAGGATTCACCATCCACATCGATTCATGGGGTGATACACAGTTGCTTTCTGGGAAAGCCTCATGGGTTGCCTTTCCCACGGGGAAAACGGGAGTTCTCTCCGGGATTTGCGACATCAGAGACTCGATGGTAGAACCCGACCCCGAGAATGAGACCTTCCAAGGGAAGATTGCTTTCGACGACGGGATTTTCTTGGCCACTCCCCACGTCCTCATAGCTTTCAACACCTTAGACGTAGATAATGACCTACAGTTGCGGCTGAATATCACAACCGAGGACGTCTCACGATCAGGGATGATATGGCGCATCAAGACTTGGGGCGGTACTCGCCTCAAAAGTGCTAAAGCGTCATATATCGCTTTGGCTTAGTGCAAGCCCTCTTCACTTTTATCTGACTCCGTAGGGAGGTCCTCGTCTTTAGGAATCATTCATAGGTAGTGGAAATTTTGGAATGACGGTTTTTATTTTTGAAATTATTTACATGGTCTTCTCTCTTTAGTTTATATCTATCCCTGATCTCCCGGGAAATGACCATCTTTCTATACTTCATATGTCCTGGTATTGCGCCCCAATTCACACTTTGTGTTCCCGAGAATCGCGCTGTACTTCTGAAAACTACCGACTATCACGAGACCATACACGTAACATAGCCAACAAATAATGCTGATCAATCGTGGATCGTTTTGACCCACTAGTAATATCTTGACTTAGATTAGTAATGTTCGAAATCGGCGGTGGAAAATTCAATTTAAAATGGGCAGAAATTCGGACACCCTTGGGAGACGGCCAAATGATCGTCTCCGATCTCAACCCGCATTTTGGCGGACCATTTCAAACACATGCTTAGATTTCAATTTCAAAATCGGGCTTTTGTGGCCTTTCTGATGCATTTCTTTCTATTGTTCTATTCTATGCTTTCTCTTTCCCATGAAACCAAATGTAACGCCAAAATCGCTGAGATTAAAAAATAAACTCTATCGATATAATCTCCCAAGCTCTGCACTATTCAAAAGTATCGCTGCTCAACTCCGATTTTAACACCATGTGGTCCACCGGCAGGAGCAATATTCTGCGTCTTTGTCGCAGCGACTTCATCGAAAGTTTGCACAGTCCCGGCAGGAGGATTAATCGCAAACGTCATCCCCTTCTGACAATGATCCGCCTGAGCACAGTAAAACCACAACGGACTCGTCGTATTGACTTCAAACTTAGCAGTCGTAAAAGTGACTAATCCGGTACTGTTCGCAGTGATGTTACTGGGATGGAAACCGGCGAAGATGGCGTTGTTATTGATCGGAGTGCAAGGATCTGCGAAGGAGGATTGGACGAGGGTGTGATTTTTCGCAAAGAATTCAAGTTGGACGTGGTCGCCGACTGCGGCGGTGATGTAAGGTGGAGTATATGTCAGACCGTTCTTGCCAACTTCGACGACGTGGGTTACTGGGGTGCGCGGAGTGCTGCTGGCACTTGGCTGAGGAGCTGGGTAGGCGGCGACAGCGCCGAGAGTGGCTAGAAGAGAAACGAGGGCAGATGTGAAAATCATGGTGCTACGGAGTGTTTGATTTAATGTTTGAAGCGAGCGCTAGGTTTTGAAAGCGAGTGATTAGAACTTGACTGATTCGGAGGATGATGGTCCTGATCGATGTCATGGGTCCTCCTTTTATACATCTTCATCCAAGAAAGATATACCGAATCGGGAAAAATTAAGGAAGGTAACATCAAAGTGCCTGCGCCATTGTGGACGGCACGGATCTTAAGTTTAT
>Ga0335078_10015622_pt1 | contig 11273 bp, 4 predicted proteins | sample Lox_Sample_32_FD_206711 | JGI IMG/M metagenome (GOLD analysis project Ga0335078, IMG submission 206711) | Soil microbial communities from Loxahatchee National Wildlife Refuge, Florida, United States - Lox_Sample_3.2 | ecosystem: Environmental > Terrestrial > Soil > Wetlands | place: USA: Florida...
CTCCGACCGCAGCTCGAAGACCATTTGCACTGCCCGTTCCCGCAGCTCAACGGGATGCGGCTTCCTGGATACCATGAGCCCCAACCTTCCCAGAGGTCACAGCCTCCAAGGAACCCGGGGCAGTCCATTCCCTGAATATCTATCTTCCCTGGCCAGCCCCCATTCCGATCCCCCATTGCCTCATCGTCTGCCTCTCGCTCTCCCCGATCTTGTGCCGTTTGCCTCCACCATGATCCACAGCCGCCCAGACCGTTGCATTATTCAAATGATCATGGTTGGCACTGCGGCGAGAAGCTTGCTGGAGGCTGGCCTTGGCGTGGTAGTCACCGTCGCGAAGGGCTACGACCTCGATTACGTGTGGAAAAATCAGGGCCAGCCCGGACCCGAGCGCAGCACTGGCGGCTATTACATCGACGCCGCTCAAGGCGGAGAGCCACCAGGCCAGTGGTGGGGTGCAGGAGCGGCCAGGCTGGGCCTCGCCCCGGGCACGGTGGTGGAACGCCAGCCCTACAAGGCGGTCTACCAGCAGATCGATCCCCGTACCGGCGAGAAGCTCGGCCGACCCCGTAGCAGCTACGCGAAGTACGCCGACCACCTGGCCCAGCTGACGGCCGCCGAGCCGCACGCGACCGCCGAACGCCTCATCGAGCTGGAACGCCAAGCCGCCCAGGCCACCCGCCAGCCCGCTGCCTATACCGATGTGACGGTCTCGTTCAGCAAGTCCATCTCGATCCTGCACGCCTCGATCCGGGAAAACGCACGTCGGGCACGGCTAGCAGGCGACCAGCACGCCGCCGCCTACTGGAACGGACAAGAGGAGAAGTTCCAGGCCGTCTTGCATCGGGCGAACCGCGCCGCGCTGGAGTACGCGCAGCGGTGGGCCGGGGTCACCCGCACCGGCTATCACGGCGCCCGGGTCGACGGCCATGAGCCGGGCCGGTTCGAGGAGGCGGGCCTGGTCGTGTCCTCGTGGCTGCAGGGCACCAGCCGCGACGGCGACCCGCAGGATCACATCCACAACCAGATCGCGCGGATCACCCGCACCGTGCGCGATGGCGAGTGGCGCGCGCATGACACGGCGTGCCTGCGCGCGGTCATCGGCGCGCTGCAGGCGGTGGCCGCCACCGCGGTGGAGTGCGAGCTGACACGCGAGTTCGGCGTGGCGTGGGTTGCGCGCGCCGAAGGGCGCGGCAACGAGATCCGCGGGATCACGCAGGCGCAGATGGATGCCTACTCCACGCGCACCGTGGCTGTGAAGGAAAAAGAACGCGAGCTCGCGCGCGCGTGGGAACGTCGGCACGGCCGCGCGCCGAACTCCCGCGAGCTGCTGTACATCGCGCAGGCCGCGACGCTCCAGTCACGCAAGGGCAAGCAGGCGGGCGAAATCGACTGGGACGCGCTCGTCGCGCGGTGGGACGCCACGATCGGCGGCGAGCTCGCGGGCATCGCACCGGCTGTCTCGAACGCCCGGGGCCCCGACGGGAAGCGGGCAGCCGCCGGCGCCGACCCCGGTCCCGGCGGCCCGCAGCCGACCGGGCCACGACCAGCCGGTTCCCTGCGCCGCAGGGAGCAGGTGCGGGTGGTGCGCAAGGCGCTGGCGCTGGTGTCAGAGAAGAAGCCCACCTGGACCAAGCACGAGCTGGTCAAGCAGCTCGCGCTGGTGATGCCCGCGCAGACCCGGCAGCTGCCAGCCGCAGCCGCGCACGCGCTGCTGTTTAGCCTGACCGATAAGGCGCTGTCGGGCGACATCGAAAACGTTGTCTGTCTGGAAGCGCCGGAATGGCCGCCGCTGCCGGACTCGCTGCGCCGTGACCTGGACGGCCGCAGCGTCTACACCCGGCCCGGCACCGAGCGCTACACCACCACCGCGCAGCTGTCGGCCGAGGAGCGCCTGGTCGCGCAGGCCCAGACACAGGGCGCGCCCCACCTGCCGCCCGAACTAGCCGCGCGGCGGCTTGGCGCCGACGCGGCGCTGCTCCAGAAGAACTTGCGCGAACGCGGGCACCACGCACTCGAGCACGTGACGCGGCGCGGCCTGCGTCTCGACCAGGCCGCCGCCGTCTACCACGTCCTCACCTCCCGCCGGACCGTCGAGGTGATCGTCGGGCCCGCAGGCACGGGCAAGACCCGTGCGCTGGCGGCCGCGGCCAAGGCCTGGGCCGGGCCCGGCGGGCAGAGACCGGTGTTCGGGACGGCCACCTCCCAGAACGCCACCAACGAGCTCCGCAAAGCCGGCATCCATATAGCCGCCAACACCACCCGGCTGCTGGCCGACCTCGACTATGCCCGCATCCCGCCCGGTTCCCTCATCGTGATGGATGAGGCCTCGATGGTCTCGATCACCCACCTGTCGGCCATCGTCGGCTACGCGGCCAGGAACGGCTGCAAGGTGGTTCTGGCCGGCGACCAGGAACAGCTCGCCGCGGTCGAGGGCGGCGGAGCGATGATGCTGCTCGCCGACCGGCTGGGCTACGTGCAGCTGGCCGAGCCGGTGCGGTTCACCCAGGCCTGGGAACGCGACGCCTCGCTGCGCCTCCGCAAGGGCGACGCGACCGCGCTGGACGACTACGACCAGCACGGCCGCATCCACGGCGCCCCGCCCGACCAGGCCACCGGCCAGGCCGCCCGCGCCTACCTGGCCAGCTACCTGACCGGCTGCGACACGATCCTGATCGCCGCCGACTGGGCGCGCTGCCGGGACCTGTCTGCCCGGATCCGCGACGACCTGATCCGCCTCGGCCTGGTCGACGCCACCCGCACCGTGCAGATCGCCGACGGCGCCACCGCCAGCTGCGGCGACCTGATCATCTGCCGCCACAACGACCACGCCACCAACGCCGGCGAGCCCGGCCGCGCCCTGGCCAACTGCGACATCCTGCGCATCGAAGCCATCACCGGCCGCCACGTCATGGTCCGCCGCCAGCTCGACCCCGACCCCGCCACCGGGCAATGCCGGTTCACCGCCCACGCCTTCGCCTACCCCGGCTACAACACCGGCGACCTGGCCTACGCGATCACCGGGCACGCCGCCCAGGGCCAGACCGTGCACACCGCGATCGCGCTGGTCACCGGCGGCGAAGACCGCCAATGGCTCTAGGGGTCCAGGGAGTGAAGACGATCGAACCAACCAGCGCGTAACATCACCCACGGATCGCTATGGGTGTCGGCTCATGAGCCAAGGGCCACGGCCGCAGAGCCAGAACCATCCGTTCCGCGCCTTGTCAATCATCCGGATTTGACAAGGCAAGGGCAGCATCACAAAGGAGGCGACCTAGTGACAGACGAGTGGCCACGCGTCCCACCTGAGACGATTTTGACTGTCAGGCGGAGTCTTATCACTGGTAGGCGATACCAGTGGACCGTGTCTGGCGACTCCGGCAATCTGGAGGTTCTTCGCTTCGGGCTCGACGCCGACGACGGCTCGTGGCATGAAAGTCCGGCTGGGACCAACGCGCGCGACCTAGCGGACGTCCTTCATCGGTTCACGGAACTCAGGAAGCTCGCCAAGGGGGAGATTACTGAGTACGCTGTCGAAGAAGGCGTACTGGAGCCTCCTGTCCTCGCCAGCATGCTCGAGTTGGATAAGCGGGGCGGACCTGAAACTGTGGAGAACTGGCCCAGCGATGTGGGGCAGGAGTGGGCCGAATCCGATGAAGAACTATCGAACTGGACTGAAGGTCTCGATTGGTTTCCGCGGTGGGCCCGAGTCAACGGCATTCGGATCTCAGGCGTCGAGATAACGCTTCTGGATGCCAGACTGACGCAGCCAGTGCTTGCTGACGAGAGCATGGAGGAGCTTGTGCCCGTGCGGGAGATCGCGCGGGAATCCTGGGCAAGTGAGTCGGGCGGGCGGTGCACCGATCAGCTGGAGCGGCGGCCACTCCCTTAGCTTGCTGGCGCCGGGCCTAGGTTACCGACACCCGGAGGGAGACAGCTGGGAGATTGAGGATGTTGCCGACCCCTTCCTCCGCCTTCCTGATGATCCCGTAGAGCTAGGCACAGTTCTGGCTGACTGGACCATCGAGACAGAGTCAGCCGTCGCCGCAGCGCTGGCACTCGAACCGCTTGACCCCCACGACGAGCTTGACCTTGCGGAACGCGAAGCATGGGATGAGCGACTCGGGGAAGTAACCGTCAGTTTCGAAACGGATGTTCCTAAGGAGGCTCAGCGAGCCCTACGCGACAGCCTCGCTAAGAGAAGTGAGCTTTACCGCCGCACCCTGAATGCCCTTGGGAATCCGCATAGTCAAGACGGGCGGGCGCTAGCTGCCGCTCTGGATGCCGCCATCGGCGACGGCGTGGTCGGCCTTCTGACGTCCGGTGAGTGGAGTCAATGACGGCGATCGCGACTCAATGGCAGCTGCCTCTAGAGCTGGGCGAACCTCGTGCTTGGCATACACCACCCGGTGGGACCACCGTCCCCAGCGGCCGTCAGCGTTGACTGCGGACACCCAGCGCTGTGCTGCCGAGTGCTTGGCTTGCGCCTTGGCATCCTCGCGGCCCTTGCTCTCCAATAGCAGATGTCGATTCTCGCCAAGCTCGATCACGAAGTCTGGAATGTAGCGCAGCGTGCGCCCACCGAAGCGGTAGGGGATTTCTAGGAACAAATGGTCATTCTTGACATACGAGACGACCCGATTGTCTGCCTCCAGCTCGAGGGCTACTGCTCGCTCCAGCTCAGAGTCACACACAACGTAATTGACGTGCGATTTGGTTGTGGCCTCGACGGGCTTGGTAGTGCTGAACGCAACCGAAGCGGTGGATCCTGCCGGGAGGTACTCGTCGAGTACGGGAATGACCCGGCCGGTACCGTCGGGCCCGGGGGCGATCTTGTCGACGATGCGGGCAATGATCTGCTGCTTGTAACCGGCGAGATCGACCTCGCCCTCGTGTACTCCTGCGGCGTACGTGACTTTGTTCGCCAGCACCCAGTCGGCGAGCCGCACGGCCTCGGGGAAGAGCGCATCGAGGTTGGGCTGGCCCTTGACTACGCCGGCCGCGAGCTCGAAGACGACCTTCTGCCGCCGGTAGTGCGCGTAGTGGACTCGCCGGTCCTGTTCGTCCACCGTGCCGAAACCTGACACACGGGTAAGGGTCGGATCGAACTCAGGTGTGATGTGCACTGGGTGAATGGCTTCACGGTCGACGTGCAGCGAAGTGCCGACGTCGCTGATGATCGAGACGACGCGCGGGAAACGGATCTCCAGGTCGCGCCGCTCCCGGCGGGCGGATATGGGCGTGGCACGCGGCGGCGTAATGATCGTGGTGTTGCTGGCCTTGGCGAATGGCAGCAACTGGAACGGGACGCCGTAGACATCAACGTACTCGGGCTGGCGAAGATCCTCGTATGACGAGCGGCGCAGGCCTCTGCCTACAACCTGCTCGCATAGCAGTTGCGAGGTAAAAGCCCGCAGTCCAAGGATTTGGGTAACGTTGCGGGCGTCCCAGCCCTCCGACAGCATCTGGACGGAGATGAGGCAGCGAACTGCCTCGCCCGGCTCGCCTTCCTTGCCGACGGTGGCAACCACACGGCGCAGTCGTTCCGCGCGGTCGCTCGATGACTCTACGGAATCTCGCTCTTCTGCGGCTGCAAGCAGCTTCGAGTCGATCCGGATCGTCCGCTGGGCGTTGCCTGTGTTCTTCAGCTCGGGCGACACCTCGCCTCGCTCGGCAATGTAGCGGTCGAGCACCTCGGCCATCGTCGTGTCGTTGCAAATAATGATCATCGCGGGAGGCACCCGCCGGCCCGCTGCCTTCCAGCGTTCCAGGGTCTCCTGCCATTCACCCGCCAGCTGACGCAGCGGCCCGTCGAGCTGTGTCAGGTAGTCCATCAGGTCGTGGCCGCGTTGCGGTTCGTCTGCGTCGCCGCGGGGCAATGATGCCTTGACGTATTCCCACAGGTTGCGGTACTTAGGCGTACCTGCTCCGGCATTGTCGTCGGTCGGAATGCGGGGTACCTTGACCAGTCCGGATTCGATCGCGTCAACGAGGGCGAAGTCACTCACGACCCACTCAAAGAGGCTGCCGGGCTCGTGACCTGTTCCGCTGACGTAGATGGGTGTAGCGGAGAAGTCCAGGCAGCGCAGTACCTCGCGGTCGCGATGGATACGTGCGAGCCCGTCGATCCACACCGTCGCCCGCTGAGCCTCTGCGGCGTCCTCGCCGCGCTTAGCGACCGCCTTGTGGCGATAAGCGTGGTGCGCCTCATCGTTAAGCACGAGGATGCGACGCTTGCTGCCTAGCGTTGTTCCCAGCACGCGTCGGCAGAAGGCTACGTCGCTTTCCCGGCCGCGCCGGAGGACGCTGCGCGGCGGGTCCTTGTCCTCGGCCAGGACATGCCAGTTTGCGACCATGACGCGGGCCTGGCCGAGAAGTGGCTGGTAGTTCGGCGGGATAAGGTCGAAGGACTGGTATTCGTTGTGCGGCCTGCGATGCGGGTCGAGCCCGGCGAGCCGTTCCTTGACCGTAAGGTTGGGGCAGACCACCAGGAAAGCGTCGGCGAACCGCTGATCTGCCGGGTTTACGACCTTGTTGAGCGCCGACCACGCGATTGTCATGGCCATGACCAGGGTCTTGCCCGACCCGGTCGCCATCTTCGCGCACCATCGCTCGAAGGCCTCGACCCGGGGTATGTCCAGCCCGACTCGGCGGGCCGCGGGTCCCTCTGCGAGGAAGGCGATAGTCTCGATCGCTTCCTGCTGCGCGAAGAACGGCCGAAGGCCAGGTTCGCGGTCGTCGTCGAACCAGCGGGAGAACAGTTCTCTGGTGACGTTGGTCGCCCCGATATAGCTGTCGGCGCGCCAGGCGCGAACGCGGTCGCGGAGGTCGTTGACCAGGTCCAGCGGCACAAGATCGCCCGTGATGCTTAGCTGACCGGATCCAGAGGTATCTGGCGGCAGGTAGCCGGCAACGCGCCGTCCTTCGGTGATGACCGGCGGTCCTTGCTCGCGGAAGTCCCAGTGCCGTGCTGGCTCTGAGTAGGGATCGTTGATGATCGGGTTGGCATCGACGACCTGAGCCGTCGCCTCAGCCAAGGTCGAGCACCGCCTCGGATGTCTGCCCGTCGTCTGTGACGACGCGGACGGCGGCTCGCTTGTACTGGCCGGGCGGGAAGGCGTTCGAGCGGAAACCCGATAGCCGGGCGAGCGCCTGCTCGTCGAGCTCGCCGCGCAGCGCGCGGGCTAGGGAGTCCCATGCGCCTTCGCGGGTGAAGAAAGCCTGGCATATGTGAAAGCACTCGCCGTCGTAGTCGTGGTCGAGGAACCATGCGGAGATCTGGCTCTTGCCCTGGGCGTCAACCGCCCCTGAAGCCGGGTCATAGGTGTCGACCCCGCACAGTTCAACGTGGACGGATCCGTCCGCCTCGCGCTCGATCTTTGCGTCTGGAGCGGAGAAAAGCCGGAAGGTCTGGCTCGCCCTGGTGTTTCGAAGAAGATCAGAGACCAGAAGGTCGGCGCTGGCCTCCAGCAGAACGACCTCGTAGCGGCTGACCCTCCCTCCCCGGAGCCAATCCTGCACTTCGGCCGTGGCTGTGAACCCTGCGAAGATGACGAGGTCATAGCCCTGGGCGTTACGGACGGCATCGTCCACCTGCTGTGGGGTAATAGGGCCATAACGTGGGCCGATGCTGACCGCGAACTGCCTGCCGTCAGCGAGAATGCCCTCGCCATTCAGGGCGTCGGTTCCAGCGAGAGGCGAGAGCGACTCGATATGCAGCGGCTTACCGCCCGACGTCGGGACGCCGCGGACCTTGAGAGCATCAAGCAGCGCCGAGACATGGTCGGACGGGCTGACCTGATCAAGGTCACTGGCAGGTGACCTCGGGTTGATCGCGTAGCGAGACAGGGCCTCTACGGTGTATGGCCCGGAGATCCGGACCTTGGAGTCGTCGACCTCTGGCTGGTCGTAGAGCGTTTGGCTGTCGAACTCCGTGTCGCCGTAGCCGATGGAGCTCGCCTTAACCCACGGACGCGTTGCGTACCGGATGCCGGCGTCCACGCCGCGGATCGCGTCTATCAGCCTGTAATACGGGAAGGTGGCCGTCAGAAGGCGCTCGCGGGCCAGGGTGATCGCTACCCGGGACGTGTCCATGGTGATCCAGCGCCTTCCGTGCTTCTCCGCGACGTAGGCAGTGGTGCCGGATCCGCAGGTCGGATCGAGGACGAGGTCGCCGGGGTCTGTCGCCATCAGGATGCATCGCTCGGCGATCTTCGGGTTGGTCTCAACGACGTAGGCCTTCTTCCGCTGGGCGAATCCGGCCTGGCCGGTGTCTGTCCAGATGTTCGTGCGCCGGACGAGTCCACCTTCGTCCGCGTAGCGGACATAGCGCAGCGTGTCGCCCACCACGCCGAACCGACCAACCCTGGCCAGTTCGGCCATGCCCTCCGGCCGCAGGACCCAGTGGCGATTCTTGCCTGGGTGGAACGTTCGCCCCTCGAACTCGAAATTGACAGTCTTGCCGGGGCTGTAACCCTGTGAGGTGGCGTTGTCGTATTGGAAGACGCGCGCCCCAGCAGGCAGCAGCGTCGGATCGGCCCTCTCCGACGGAGTCATAGCACGCCTCGTCCCATCAGCAATCTCAACGTATCGATAAGCACCAGTACCTGCTGTTTCCTCCACTCGGTCGTCGTAAAGCTGCCTGTACTTCGGCTCGAAGGCAGGCTTGTCCTTGGCGTACCAGAGCAAGAAGTCGGCAACCTCCGGCAACAGCGACGAAGTCACCTGCGAGGTCTTCTGGACAGTGATCGTGGCGATGTGATTGCCGGGCCTGAAAACCTCATCGAGCAGGGTACGGACAAGGTGCATGCGGTCCGGCCCGATCTGCACGAAGATCGTCCCAGACTCGCCAAGCAGCTCCCTGCACAGCAGGAGCCGGTCCCGCAGGTAGGTGAGGTAGGAGTGGACGCCCCATCTCCATGTGTCCCGGTAGGCCTGGATCTGCTCAGGGTCGCGGGTCAGGGCCTGCTCGTTTTCGCGCGGGGCACGATCGGAGATGCGCGCCTGGAAGTTGGAGTTGTAGTTAATCCCATAAGGCGGGTCGAAGTAGACGCACTGGACGGCACTGCCCATCCGCTCGCGCTCCAGGAGCGAGGCCATCACGGTCAGCGAGTCACCGTGAATCAGCCGGTTAGACCAGTCCACTCCGTGCTGGTAGAACTCAAGCTCCATTTTTCGGTCGAGCTGCGGATCAGCGAACAGGTCCAGTGAGAGCTGGATTCCGCGGTCCTTCTGGACTGTCCGGGCAATGGCCTCTGCGGAGATCCGCTCGTGTACGTGCACGCTGACCGCGTCGATCTCGACGTCGTCCGACTCAGACTTGCCAGCCCAGAGCAGTTGCGGCGGGATCCGGCGGTCTCCGGGCTGATCGGTGGTCACCTGGTGCTCGAACTTGGCCTTCGGCGGCGCGCCGGTCTCGTAGATGGCCAGACCGGCCTCGGGGTTGTTAAGCCGCTGAGCGTCCTCGTGCCGGTAAACACCCGCCTGCTTTCCTCTCGCCGCATCTTTGCTGCTTGGCATTTTGATGACCTTTCCGCACCTGAGGCCTACGAGAGGCTATCGAAGCTGCCGGATACTGGTGGAGGCTTCATAAGACGTCCATCTGCATCCAGGCGCATCCTCACTGCTAGGACGCCTCCTGCGAGGCCCATTGGCACAGCTTCCGCACGTCGCATCGCCTGCAGGGAAGGCCGGGCTTCGGGTGAAAATCGCGCTTCCTCAGGTCCTCGACACTCGATTCCACAACGCGCTCGCTCTCCAGCACCGCGTGCTCTGATACGTCAACGGGCCGGCGATCGGCAGCCGCCAGATCGTGGACGTACGCGGCGCGGACGTCGAGACCTTCACGCCGACCGGCGTCGGTGTAGACGGCGAGCTGGAGTCCGTAGTCGTCCTCGGCGTCGGTCGACGTCTTGTAGTCCACGATCGCCAGCGACCGGACTTCGCCGCCTTCCTTGTCCAGGATCACGTCTGCGCGGCCGCTGACGATCGCTCTCGGGAGATGCAGCTCGAATGGCCGCTCGACCTCCCAGACTCTCTGGAGGTCTGTCTCATACTTCTCAATGTAGGTGTCTACCAGGCGCCGGGCTGACCTTTTCAGCTGCCGATGTGCGGGCTTGCTCGCCGCGGGCAAGAAGAATTCGTCGTCAAAGAGCCGGTCAAGCTGGGCGGGCGTCGGGGGTCGACCGAAGCGCTTGGTGTGCTCGGCGACGACTCGCATGACGTGGTGCACGGCCTTGCCGTAGCCAAGCTCAGGAGCGAGCGTGGGCTGGAAGCCGAGGAGATTCCGCAGCCTGTAGGCAAAACCGCATGCGCGGTATCCGGCGAGCTCACTGAAGGTCAGCGTCAGAGGCTCGTCGTCGTGTGCCTCCAGGATGGGCACGACCGGGGGGAGTGGAAGGAGTCCGGTGTCGACGGTGTGGCCGGTGACCTCCAGATGATAGGGCGATGGGCTGATCCTGTTCTTGCTGACGCGCTCGTGCCGGGACAGGGACAGCCAATTCCTGGTCCTGGTTATGGCGACGTAGAACAGGCGACGCTCGTCAGCGTCGCATCCTTCGTACCGTGCGGCGTCGAACAGGTGCCGGGGCACCAGCCAGTTCCTCGCCTGGCCAGTCTTCGCCGATGGGAAGCGATTCCTAGTCAGGGACGGCACGAACACGACGGGCCACTCGAGGCCCTTGGCCTGGTGGACAGTTGTCAGATCCACGGCGTCCACGGACACGTCCGGCTCGCCGTCGAAATCCTCGTACGCGCCCTTGGCGTAGTTGGCGATGTGGATCGCCAGGTTCTTGTAGTACCAGACGCCTCGGTCCTGGCCTCCGATCTGCTCGCCCGGATGCTCGAGGTCGGGGCGGCTGCGCCGCCGCACCGACTCATAGTCGGCGAGAATCGTGGAGCACCGCGCGAGCGTACCCAGCCGCGCCGCGGTCAGCTGGTCATTGGCATCCCACTCAGTGCATCCAATATCAGCGAGCAGGTCATAGAAATCACCCACCAGATTGACCGGCCGATCAGAGCTGGACACGCTTGCCTTGCATGCCGCTAGCCGCTCCCGCACGGCTCGGCTGCCCCGACTGTCCAGCCGGTAGAGGGTGTTGTATTCGGTGAAGACCTGGTGGTCAGTTGGGACGCTTCCCCAGCCGTAAGGCTCTGGACCGCCCCGGTGATCTTGGAGGCTCTGATTCCTGGGAGGATGCAGAGCCATGCCAGCACAGCGGAAGTATCCCGAGGAGCTGCGTGAGCGCGCGGTGAAGATGGTGTTCGAGGTCCGTGAG
>Ga0335078_10015623_pt1 | contig 11273 bp, 6 predicted proteins | sample Lox_Sample_32_FD_206711 | JGI IMG/M metagenome (GOLD analysis project Ga0335078, IMG submission 206711) | Soil microbial communities from Loxahatchee National Wildlife Refuge, Florida, United States - Lox_Sample_3.2 | ecosystem: Environmental > Terrestrial > Soil > Wetlands | place: USA: Florida...
CAGAAATTCACTGTTCCTACCAGACGACGATGTACCTACGGATTTCGTGGACTACCGCAATTGGCTGTTCAAAAATGGATTCAAAACCTACGCGGCGTTTCTGATGAGCAATCCAAGCTATCTGATCAATTCGGTAATGACGTCGCCAAATGCCGCGCCCTCAGCGATGACGTCCCCACAGGTAAGTCCTGAGGTTTTCTCCGAGGATTTCCTGTTCTCTTTCTCCGATCTCTTTTCAACGCCCCGCAATGGCGGTTATTGGATGGATTTAACGCCCTACCCGAAACCGTTAAACAACTTTTTGTTAGCGCCGATGGGGTGGCCGTTATCGGTCATCTATCTTGGCTACTTGGGCCTAACCTACATTCTCCAAACGATTAGAAAACGGCGAACGTCTTCAATCGAAGTAGCCGCGCTCGCGGCCTTTGCGTCCATGTTCGAGGCGTATCATGCCGACGGTTTGGACTTGTGGCGCCATTGCGTGCCGCTGCTGATCGTAATCTACGCCTCTTTCATTTATCGCGTACCGGAGATCGGCGCGGCCGCGCTGGCAGCGGCGCGCGCTTTGCGCGCGGTGAGTCATGCTGGAGGAATCCGCGATGGCGCCGCTCAGTCGCGCTCTGCGGAAAGCGAAATGAAATATGAGCGTAAGGGGTTTTACAATTATTGAGTACACTTGTCGCTGAAGCAATTTTTACTCGCGCGCATCGTCATTAATGTCGGAAAACAGTGAGCGAACCTGGCTTTTCCGTCGCCCGCGGAGCGATCACGACGGCGGCGCTGGGCACGCAGCGCGGCTGTCAGTTCTCGCGGTGGCGCGTTGCTGCAAAATTGCGCGTAATCATCGCCCCGCAGCTCCCGTCTTCACCTCGGCATCGGGCTGGCAAAGGATGAGTATTTTAAATCCCATCAGAGGCAATTGCCGCCGGGCGGAATTTCGATCCGATCCTAAACTTTCTTAGCCAGCGGCGCGCAGGAACTTCGATAAGGGACCAGGTCGTGAGTGCGAGACCGATTATAGCTAAAGCTGTCATGCCAAATCGCAGTGAGTCGGCAATCAGCACGCGTGGCGACCAAAGAGCCGCGGCCTCCCATCTGAATGCAAAAATAACAGGCAAATGCAGGAGATAGATGGAATAGCTTGCTTCTCCACAGAGTACAATGCGCGGCAGAGAAAGAAACCGCGCCACGACGCTGTTATACCGTGCGCTGCAGAATATGATGATTGCCATGGGGATGGCGAAGCCAAACGACATGTTCAGCCAAACAAAATCTCCCATTTGGTCGGAAAATTTCCCATCGAAAAGCAAGACATGAAGGACGGCCGTGGCGGCGATTGCCGCCCATAGGGCGCGCCATCCCCAAGCTTCTTCGTTTGGTTTTGGTGGCGCCTTTGATATTTGCATGTAGATCGACGCGCAAACGCAACCCATCGCAAACTCAAAGAACCGCGAGTAAGGCGAGAAGTATATCAGCCATCTAATAAACGAATCTTGCTGGTGCGAATTCGCGTCGGCAACGGGCCCGAACCCGCCGACGGCCAGGTCATTCAGCCGGTCGGCGGAGGCCCCTGCAGCCAATACCATCGCTACCGCAACAATTGAGATAACAAGTGTAACAAGCACCTTTTGGCGAATGTAATGAAATCGAATCAAGGCGAAACATATGAATGGGTAGACCCAATAGAAAAACCATTCGGTGCTGATCGACCATGCGACGCTGGGCATCAGGCCAAACTGGTAGATCAGCGCATGATCGCCGAACGGAAGATAAATCCAGCTCTGTGTCAGGGTGAGGTAGAACGGAAGCGCCGCCCACCATGAATTCGGAAGTTGAGAGTATGAGTAACTGTAAAGAAGGTCGAAAGCGAGACAGCACAAATAGAGCGGATAAAGCCGCGCAAACCGTGCGATAAAAAAATTGATGAGACCGATGCCGCCTTGCGTCTCCAATCGTTCTGAATAGTTATAGTGGATTACAAAACCAGAGAGCACAAAGAATAATGACATGCCTTCCGCCGAAGCCGCCTCCAGCATTGTGTAGGCATGGGGCACGGCATGGCCTTCCGGCCACGGAAATATTTTGGGCAGTGCATGCGCGAACAAAACGCTGAATGCCGCGATAAACCGTAACCCGGTTAAGCTTGGAATCGGCTTTCGCATTGCCCGCGATCGATCGTTAGAATACTGCGGTCCGCTTTCGATACGCATTCGTCGCGTAGGCTCGCCTGAAGTGACTATCAAATCAGGAAATTGCCGCTAGCGGAATAGGCGGCGGCGCTGCTCGCGCTGAGGCGATTCCGAGATGGCGTAGGTCCAAGCGAGTCATTCGCGCCGGTGCGGCGCGATCGCACGAGCGCCGCCAGCAAATTAAAGTAGCGGTTTACGCGCATTGCGCTTAAGGAGCCTAACCAAAGTCGCGGCGAGATTCTGGTTCCGCCTATTCGACCGATGGCATGCCCCGGCAGTCGCTAAGCCAGGGGAGGCAGAATGGACGAAGATCGTTCTTATGAGCCGTCAAATAAGCGGAGATATTCTTGAGGTGCATGGCTTCGCTGACCTCTACTCCGCTGCCGGCTTCCACCGCGCGTCGGTAGGCGACGAGAAATTTCTCGTCAATAGCCAGCGTTCTTTCGCTCGGCCAGGTTAGCAGATAGCTCGTTCCGTCGGTCCATCTCACCGCGAGGTGCTTGCCAATTTCATCCGGCGAAAAGATCGGGGAAATTGGCAGGGGGTCATTCTCCATGGGCAGCTCGGCGGAGAAGAAGAAGTAATTCAGGCCTTCGCTTCTCAGTGCGTCTATGCCCTGATCGGGCGGCCCAAATAAAACCGTTTGCCACGACGCCGAGAATCGTTCGGATATGAATTCTTGGATGTTGCAGTCCGGCAGCATGCAATAGCTCCAAATGTGGAAACTCCAAATCCGCGTTCCCGGTCCGGCGATCCGCCACGGTTCCACGATGCCGGGGTAGATCGCGCCCCAAGGCAGCCCCAGCCAGCCCTCCTGGTGTTGGTAGGCCTCCTTGAGGCTGAATCCGCCACCTGCCAGTTGCAGGGCGTTGCGAAGCACCGGAGTAATACCTTGTTCGACGATGCGAGTAGCCGGCCTGTTTAGGATCGCGATCACCAGGAGGCCGGCCGCAAGTGGCCCCAGCAACTGTAAATACGGCCGCCGAATTCGCGTCTTGGGACTGCCGAGATCGTTCAGGCCGAGATCGCAGAATAACAACGAGAGACAAAGCGAGGGAGCCAGGCAAAACGCCGACAGCCGATAGAATGAGCTGGGTTGAGAGCGGCCTCCGCCGAAAACCGCGACGAGAACTACGGCGGCAGAAAACCAGAGCAGTGCACTCCAAGCTCCGATGTCGATATGCCCGAACATATTCGCGCGCGTAGCTCGATTGCGCAGCTGGAACGCCACCAAAGGCAACGCCACGATTATAATCGGCCACCATAATTGGAGTCGCAGGAACAATGCGAAAATCCACAGCGTAGCCCAGGAAATCGGAATGGCCCGAAAGCCTTCTGAGAGGCTATACATCTGCGTAAGGACTTCAAGCATCGTTCCCCATTGCGAGATTTTTGTTAAATCCGCGTATGGCCAAAACTGCTGCATAACCTGATCGGACGGCAGTCCGGTGTAGTGGTAATTGATCGCCGCCATTGCCGACAGGCACAGGCCCGCAGTCACGGCCGCGCCCAGCGGGCGAATTGCCAGGCGCCATTGTTTGGAAAGTGTGAACCAAAGGACATACCCGGTCATATAAAGACCGACCAGCAGGGTAAGACTTAGGGTCAGTAAAGCGATGCTTACGATCGCCGCATGCAGTCCCACTACCCATGGCGCCGGAGATTCGAAATCGGGACGAAAAACGCGGCTGGCGATCCAGATAACTGCAAGCAGAAAGACCGCTGTCAGCTCGTGGATTTTTTCCAGAATGCCCCATTGGATCTGACCGTATGTCTTGATAAAGGTCGAGGTATAAATATACGCGCCGACATATAGCAGGACGCCAACCAACGGAAGCATCGCCGCGCGGCTGGCGTTGCGCAACAGCGCGTAGACGATAACGGCGCCGCAGCCGATGAACGCCGTCGTCACCAATTGTGGAGCGAGCGGATCGGTCAGCAGCATACCGAGAAAATAAAGCCCGGCGCCCTTTGAATAATAAAAATGATACCAAACCTCGTTAGGCAAAATAGAGCCGGTTTCAAGCACGCGCTTGTAGAACTGAAAATAGTGATTGTAATAATCGTGGCCGCCGCCGGGATAGAGTCCTTTGACTAAGAGAAAAGTTACGCTGGCGACCGCGATGGCCGCCCACAGCAATGCTGTCGGCAATCTCCTATTCGTGAATTCGCAGCGGCTTTGCGCGATCGCGTTACTAAACGCGTGGATGCATCCCATCAGATGGGGGACTGAGCACAACATGACGGCAAGCGTTAGCGCCAACGCAACCGGTTTGAGGTCAAACCCGGCAAGACCTAAGGCGAACATGAGCAGGTGCCAGACGCCGGCGCCAATTATGAAACACAGCGGGTAGCGCTCCCAAGCTGGCAACTCGATCATCGTTTTGTCGATGGTCGCCAACCTGAGGCTAAGGGCGCCAACGAAATAGATCGTCCACGCGAAGTAGGGAACGAATATCAGGCGTGCGATTTGATAGCCGATTACCGGCAGGCCGCGAACGAAAAAATCATGATGATAGAAATCGAGGAAGCTGAAATAGGTCAATAAAAGGACGTAACCGACAACTATCGCTAGCGCGGTTATCACCTCTCGGCGCCGACGGGGCGGAAAGGCGGGCAGTGAATAGCGTGAGAGGCTGAAAATTTTGGCGCTGACTGAGCCGATGTTCCCCGACAACAACAGACCTCCGGCAAACAAGCGCCCCCGACGGTCGTTCTTAATGTTGACTTACGAACTCTGCAAATGGAGGCGTTTGACGCAATCCAAGCCGACTCCGTCAAGGTTCTCACAGGGCGGATCCATTGGTCAGTTGTGCCCGACTGTGCTCAATCCACTCAATGCGCTCAGGGCGTACTGGCGCGGCGTGCTGGCCGCGAAGGCGCCCAGTGCATCTACTTTCAATTTCTGATTGACGATACCGGCCACTATCGGGCCTGATGGGCCCTGGAAATGGATAATTTTTAAGATCCCGCCGCGATAAGGCGTTATGGATCAGTGACCTGTCAGCCGATTTATGTTTAAAACTTTTCTTAGTCCTGTCCGTATAACCTTCGTGCGGCTCGGGCCGCGGGCCGTCTCTGGAGGGATTGGAATTGGCCGTCTGCGCCATCGACCTCGTCACTGGGGGGGCCGGGTTCATCGGCAGCCATCTCGTCGACCGCTTGTTGGCTTTGGGCCGCACGGTGCGGGTTCTCGACAGCTTCGCGGTCGGCCGCCAAGCTAACCTCAAGCAGCATGCCGGCAATTCGCGCCTTGAGGTTACCGAAGGGGACGTAACCGATCCGGATGCGGTAGCTGCCGCGACGGCGGGCGTCGCCCGCATTTTTCATCTTGCGGCGCGGGCTGACATTGTTCCGTCCATTCAGGAACCGGAAGCCTACTTTCGCTCGAATGTCGAGGGGACGTTTTGCTTGCTTGAAGCGGCGCGCCGCCAAGCCGCGAAGCGTTTCGTTTATGTTGCGTCATCGTCCTGCTACGGCATACCGACGACATATCCGACTGCTGAATCGTCGCCCGCCGATCCGCGCTATCCCTACGCGCTCACGAAATATCTCGGCGAGCAGCTTGTCCTGCATTGGGCGCAAGTCTATCGGCTTCCGGCGCTTTCGGTTCGCTTCTTCAATGTCTATGGCCCTCGCGCCCGCACAACTGGAACATATGGTGCGGTATTCGGCGTTTTTCTCGCCCAACTTTTGGCCGGCGAGCCGCTCACCATCGTCGGCGACGGCGAGCAGACCCGGGACTTCACCTTCGTCAGTGACGCGGTCGATGCATTAATAGCAGTTGCCGAAAGTGACAAAATTGGCGAAATTTACAATGTTGGAAGCGGCCTTCCGGTCAGTGTGAATGAGTTGGTGCGTCTCTTGGGATCGCCGCCTGCGGTGCACATCCCAAAGCGGCCGGGGGAGCCGGATTGCACGTGGGCCGACATCGGCAAGATTCGCCGAGAACTCGGATGGCAGCCGAAGGTAAGCTTTGGTGAGGGTGTGCGCGTGATGCGGGACAATATCGACTACTGGCGCGACGCGCCGGTTTGGACTGCCGCCCGTATTGCTGAAGCCACAAGCGACTGGTTTCGCTTTTTGGGGGATGACCGCGGTGATGAGGCAAGGAAATGGAATCGAGCCTCACAAAGCTGATCCGCCAGCCGCGTATCGGCCGGCCGACCAACCCGCGTGACAAGGTCCGGACCCTGCCGGAAGTCGCCGCCGTTTGTGAACGAGGTCGTCGCGCCGGTCAGATTATCGTACAGGCGCACGGCACATTCGATCTTCTGCATCTTGGTCACGTACGCCATCTTGAAGCCGCCCGTAAGCTCGGCGACGTGCTCATTGTCACCGTGACTGCCGACCGCTTCGTCAGCAAGGGGCCGGGCCGCCCCGTTTTCAATGCCGAGTTGCGGGCCGAGATGCTGGCGACACTCGAGTATGTCGATTGGGTCGCGATCAATGACGCCGCAGACGCCGTCAGCGCCATCGAGCGCATCCGACCGTCAATCTACGTCAAGGGCCAGGACTACCAAAACCCGGACGGCGACATAACCGGCAAGATCACGCTCGAGCGCGACGCCGCCGAGGCCCACGGCGGGAAAATTCACTTTACCGATGAAGTGACATTCAGCTCGACCGAGTTGATCAATCGTCATCTCAACGTTTTCGAGCCGCACATCCGCGAACACCTCGATACGCTGCGCGAAAATGGCGGCCTCGAGGAAATATGTGATCTCATTGAGAGCGTGGCGGATTACCGTGTGTTGATCGTCGGCGACGCTATCATCGACGAGTATCAATACGTGTTGCCGATGCACAAAACGCCGAAGGAGAACATGATCGCGACCCGTTATCAGGATCGCGAGCTGTTCGCCGGCGGTGTCTTTGCCGCGGCCAATCACGTCGCTTCGTTCTGCAAGCAGGTGGACGTCATCACCTGCCTGGGCGATTTCGACCGCCATGAGGATTTGGCCCGGGAAAGCCTCAAACCGAATGTCGGCTTGCAAGTTTTCACGCGCAGTGGCGCCCCGACTACGCTCAAGCGCCGTTTCGTCGATCCCTCCTACATGCGTAAGCTGTTCGAAGTTTATTTCATGAATGACGAACCGCTGCCGGCGGACGTGCAAAGCGAGGTGGACGACGCGATCACTGACGTAGCGGCGGAATACGATGTGGTCATCGCCACAGATTTCGGCCACGGCCTAATCGGATCTTCATCGATACGTGCACTGACGGAAAATGCTCGATTTCTGGCGGTGAACACCCAGAGCAACAGCGCCAATCTCGGCTACAATCTGATCACCAAGTACTCTTGGGCCGACTACATTTGCATCGACGCGCCGGAAGCTCGGCTCGCCGTCAGGGATCGGCTCTCGAATGTCGGCGATATCGCTCGGCGGCTGGCTGCGAGCTACCTCGACTGCGCGAAGATCATAATCACGCAAGGCAAGCACGGCTGCGTCACGTTCGAGAGCGGAGGCATTGTTCATACGATTCCGGCATTTGCCAGAAATGTGGTGGACACCGTGGGCGCCGGCGATGCTTTTCTTGCGGTGACGGCGCCGCTGGTGGCGGCAGGCGCGCCGATGAGCCGGGTCGGATTCATCGGCAATGTTGTCGGGGCGCTGAAGGTGGAAATTGTCGGCCATCGGCGGTCGATCGAAAAGGCGCCCCTTATCAAGGCTATTACCGGTCTTCTCAAATAAGGTGCATGGTGAGAGGCCTTGGCGTGCGCGAGCAACTAAATCGATATTTTACAACGCTGACCGATCTGCTTCGAGCAGCGGAGGTCACGGACCGTGGCGCAAAGTCCATGTCGTTGGCAGAGGGTTGCGAGTGGGTGCGCAGTGCGGCCCACAAAGCGCACGTCGGCGGCAACAAGATCGTTTTCGTCGGCAACGGAGGTAGCGCCGCTATCGCCAGTCATCTCGCGATCGACTTTTCCAATGGCGGAATGCGGTCGCTCAGTTTGAACGATGCCGCCGCGCTCACTTGCCTCGGCAACGATCTGGGTTACGAGAACGTTTTCTCCAAGCAGCTCGACTTTCACGCCCAAGCTGGCGATCTATTGATCGCCATTTCCAGTTCGGGGCGATCCCCGAATATCCTGAACGCAGTAAAAGCCGCGCGTGCGCACGACTGCGTGGTAGTGACCTTTTCGGGTTTTGCCGAAGAGAACGATCTGCGCAGAAGCGGCGACGTCAATTTTTACGTCAGGTCCGGCGAATACGGCTTCGTCGAGGTCGCGCATCTCGCCCTGTGCCACGCCATGCTTGATATCGACAAGGGCTGGGGCCGGACGACTTAAACCAGCGGCTCGACTGACGAAAGAAAGCGATTGGCAGGAACGATGGCGAAGCGATTCAAGCGCGTCCTGGTCACCGGCGGCGCGGGCTATGTTGGTTCTAACCTCGTCCCGAAACTACTGGACGCGGGCTACGAGGTCGCGGTTCTCGACCTTTACATTTATGGCGACGTCTTTGCCGGCTTAAACGGCAATCCCAAGCTCATTCAGATCAAGGGCGACCTGCGCAGCCTCGCCGATGTGCGCAGGGCTTTGCGCGGCTGCGATGCGGTGATCCATCTTGCCTGCATCTCCAACGATCCGTCGTTTGATCTCAATCCCGAGCTTGGTAGATCGATCAACTTCGACTGCTTTCGCCCGCTGGTGAAGGCGGCTAAAGAGGCTGGCATCAAGCGCTTTATTTATGCGTCGTCGTCCTCAGTATACGGCATCAAGGATGATCTCGATGTTACAGAAGACCTGCCTTTGGTGCCGTTGACCGACTATTCCAAATACAAGGCGATGTGCGAGGAAGTGTTGGCGCAGGAGCGCGAACCCGGATTTGTCGCTGTTATCCTGCGCCCGGCGACCGTTTGCGGTTATGCGCCGCGCTTGCGTCTGGACCTCACCGTCAACATCCTCACCAATCACGCTATCAACAACGGACGCATTACCGTATTTGGCGGCGAGCAATTGCGTCCCAATATCCATATCGAGGATATGACCGACCTTTACCTGTTGTTGCTTGAGCGGCCGGATGAAGCGATCAACGGAAAGACCTGGAATGCGGGATACCACAATCTGAAGGTTCGCGCGATCGCCGACATGGTGCGCGACGAAGTCGGCCAGGACGTCGACATTGTGGTTACCCCGACGGACGATCATCGCTCCTATCATGTTTCGTCCGAAAAAATTCGCCGCGACCTCGGCTTTGTAGCCCGACGCTCGGTGAAGGAAGCCATTGTGGATCTGAAGACCGCCTTCATCGCCGGGAAAGTGCCGAATTCCTTGACCGATGATCGCTACTACAACATCAAGCGGATGCAAGCGCTCAAACTGAGATGAACAAGATCGACGTCATATCGGCGCCGTCAGAGGAGCGCCGCGCAGCGACTCCTCCTTTGTTGCGGGCTTCGCCGAAGGCCGTGAAGTTCATTCTACCCGTCTGGGGATATAGCTACGTCCGATACTTCCTCGAATGCAGCCTGCCGACGCTGCTGGCTCCCGGCAATGTTCCGGCGGTCGCGGCGGTGTCGCCGAGCCAGTTCATTATTCTGACGAGCGCCGACGACGCGCAATTTATTCGCGAGCATCCCGCGTTCAAACAACTCGCCGATGCCTGCGAAACCGAGCTTCGTCTGATCGATCATCTGATCACCTACGGCAATTATTCGGCGACGATCACACTTGCATACGTCGATGCGGTGCGTGAGGTCGGTGACGCCATGCTCGATACCTGCTTCTTCTTTCTGGTATCTGATTACATTTTGGCCGATGGATCGCTCGGCAACGCGTTCCGGCGTATGCAGAAGGGTATAAGCGCTGTAGTCGTCGGCAACTTTCAGGTTACTCGCGAAGACGCGCTGCCCTGGCTGCAGGAACAGTTCGCCGCCTCCAAACACGTGCTGGCGCTGCCACCGCGGACGCTGATGCGATGGGCGCTCAACTACCTGCATCCGACGACGCTGGCCAATACCGTCAATATCCCGTTCAGCCATAATTGGCATACCAACCGGCTGTTCTGGCGTATCGATGGCAATGCTATCCTGGGCCGTTTCTATCTCATGCACATGCTGTGCGTGCGTCCGGAAACCACGAACTTCATCATCGGGGCGTCCTGCGATTATTCATTCATTCCCGAAATGTGTCCGTCCCGGTCCGTCGAGGCGATTCTGGACTCCGACGAGTACCTGGTCATCGAGCTGCAGCCGATCGAGCATGAATCGGCGTTCTTGCGTCCGGGGCCACTGGCGCCGCGCGCTCTGGCGCGGAGTCTCAACGACTGGACTACATCGTTACATCGCGAAAATGTTCGTCACCCGGTCGTGTTTCACGCCGGTGAAATGCCGGATAACGTGGACGCCATCAACGCCGAAGCCGACGCATTCGTCGCGGAAGTCGCGCGGTATTTGACGCACGAGCCGCAGCCCTATCGCGGTCATCCTTACTGGCGCGGCGCCATGGCGGCGTTTTACGACGCCACCGGCCGCAAGCTCAATGAGGATGAGTGGCGTTATGCCCTTGGTCTTCCGGCGACCGATGACCGCATCACACGGTGGCTCGTGCATCAGGCCAAATACGTCTTGATGGGACGCATGCCGCATGTGCTGCCGTGGCATCCGGCTTGGCCGGATTATAAGGCGGTTTTGGCGGAGCTGGCGCCATTCTTCGCCAACCCCAATTCGCGCATGCTGATGCTGTCAAACGAGCCGACGGCTTTCAGCCTGTCGCTCGCGGACAGCGGCGAGCGCGTGCATCGAATGCGCTGCGTTCCATTTTTGCAGGCTTCGCAGGAGCGCTTTGCGCCGTTGCATGGAAGATTTGATTTGTGTCTGCTGGAACTTCCCGAAGCCGACGTGAGATACGGCGGTCAGCTGGTCGATCGGATCGCTCCGCTGATGAAAAACGGGGGCCAAATCATCGTCTCGGTGGTAAACCGGCGCATGTCGGGCAAACCGGATCGAAACGGGTGCAAGTTCGATGAGAATGTGACGCTCCAGAGCGCGCGCCTGATTAGGTTGGGGCTGGTACCGGCGGCAGTGCAGTTTGTGCCGGCAAATATGGTGCGACGCCTGGTGCGGCGCTGGATG
>Ga0335078_10015624_pt1 | contig 11272 bp, 11 predicted proteins | sample Lox_Sample_32_FD_206711 | JGI IMG/M metagenome (GOLD analysis project Ga0335078, IMG submission 206711) | Soil microbial communities from Loxahatchee National Wildlife Refuge, Florida, United States - Lox_Sample_3.2 | ecosystem: Environmental > Terrestrial > Soil > Wetlands | place: USA...
TGGTCGAGGCGATCGACAGCCGGCCCTCGGAGACAAGCAGCTTGAGGGCGTAGGCGGCACTCTTGGCCCCAGCCTCCTCGGCCACGTACAGCACCTTGCGCTCCAAGGCCCCGGGTCCGAGGTAGTAGAGGGCCTGGGCGCTGAGCGCCGAGAGCGACACCAGGTCCTCCTCGGGGACGAGCGCGCACACGGCGTCGGCCAGGGTGGACTTGCCCGCCGCCGAGGACGACTGGATGGCCACCCCGAAGGGCCGCTCGCACAGTCGGCTCACGGTGGCGAGGGCGGCAAGGAGGAGGTTCGTCTCCTCGCCCACCACCCCCTGGGCGGCGAGCCCCGAGGCCAGCTGGCCGAGCAGATCCGGTGCTTGGAGCAGCTCCATGGAGGCCCGGCGCTCGGCCTCGGAGAGCTCGGTCGGCGCCGGCGTGCTGCGGCTCGCCTCGTCGCGCCGGGTCTCGGCCAGGGCGATCACCTGGGCCAGCTCGAGCACGAGGTCCCCGGCCTCGGCGCGCAGCTCGGCGGCGGCGGCCTCGACGAACCCGGCGCGCAGCCGGGCGCTGTAGAGGTCGAGCACGTCGAGGTGCGCCCCGAGGCGTAGTCGGTGACCGACAACGCCACCCTGAGAGCGAGTCCGGTCCCCGCAGCCGCCGCCTGCGCACCGCGCACCCGCCACGAGCGGCCACCGAGGTGGAGGTAGGAGACGTCGGGACCCTCGGCGGTGTCGAGGCGCAGCCCCGGGGCCCGCACGGGCGGGGTTCCAAGAGCCAGCTGCATGGCGTCACCCGAGGCAGCGTCGACGTGGGTGGCGTCGACGTGGCTGGAGTGGAGGTTTCCTCTCTCGGGGGATTCAGCGTCGGGAGGCGCCCCACCGGGGAGCTCCTCACGTCGTGCCTCCTCCAGAAGCGCCCTGAGGGCGTCGGCCGGCTCCGTGGCCGAGGAGAGCACCACCCGCAGGTCGGTGCCCGGCGCGAGCCCCGACACCCGGGTCCCGGCGCCGGCCAGGGTCGCCCGGAGCTCCGCCGGCAGGGTGCCGGACACCACGAGCTCGTCGTGACGCCCCAGGTGCTCGAGGTCGGCGGTGCTGTAGCCCCGCGGGCGGCCAGGGGCGACGACGTCGCTCCCCCCACTGCCGAGCACCGCCAGGGCCTCGGGGATCGATCCCGTGACGAGGAGGGCCCCGGCACCACCCGACCGCGTGAAGATCCCCCCGGGGAGGGCGGTGACGAAGCGCCCGGCGCCGTCCTTGAGGCTGTGGCCGTAGAGGGCGACGACGGCACCGTCGGAGACGACCGGCACCACCAGGCACCCCCGCATGTCCTCGTGCCCAGAGGGCCGCAGGACCCCGAGGGCGCTGAGCCGGTCGCGCACCTGGCGCCCGGCGCGCCACTGGCGATCCGGGAGCCGCAGCCCGAGTGTCCGGTCGCACAGCCCGATGGACAGCTCCTTGGCCACCTCGACCCCGGCACCGATCTGGCGCAGGAGCCCCTCGGCCTCCGGGTGCTCCCACAGCCGCTCGACGTAGTGGGTCACCACGGCCGCCAAAAGCTCCTGGTCGTCGTCGGGCAGCGCCAGGGGAGCGAGCTCCCCCGCGTGCCCCCGCCGGTGCTTCTGGGTTCCTGAGGTCGTGGCCATAGCTGCTACTCGCTGCTTAGCATGGCCTATGCGTCGTCTTCAAGATGCAGTTACGGTGGCATCGATGGACTTCGCCACCGCCCTCGTCGCCGCGCGCAAGGCCCGCAACATGACCCAGCAGCAGCTAGCCGAGGCCACCGGTATCCATGTCACCCAGCTCCGGCGTTACGAGGGGGGGACTGCCGAGCCCTCGGTGGCGGTGCTGCGGCGCCTGGCCGTGGCCCTGTCGGTCATGACCGACGAGCTGCTGTTCGAACGAACCCGTCGCCCCAAGGGCACCGCTCTCTCGCTCGCCTTCGAGGCCGCCCAGGGATTGTCTCGTCCCGATCAGCAGGTGGTGTGCCGGGTGGTGGAGGCCCTCGTGGCCCAGAGCACCCACGACGAGCGCCCCGAGGGCAGTCGCCGGCATCGCTGAGTGGCTCTGGCGCCCCGCCTGCGGCGGGTTGCCGACCGGGAGTACTCGTCGTCTGTGCACAGGAGCACGATACGGGTCCTTGTGTCGTCGTCGATCACCGCTGTGCCCGACGGAAGGGCACGACCGGCGCCGACAGAGGGCGACGGACGTTCTTGGACGACTGCGGACGACCGGAGTGGGTCCAAAGAAACTTCTCGATTCTTGTCATCCTGGGGCTTCGGAGCCCCCGTCAGGCGTCGACCGATGGCCGTGGCGCCCCCAGAGCGACCTCCCGGTGTTCCAGCTCGTCGACTGTCCTCGACGCGGCTGTGATCAGGCCGGAGATCCCGCCCGAGTTCCTGGGTGTGATCCTGCCTCGGTCTCGGTGCTCCTGAGGCATGGACATCCGGCCAGGAGGATCGAGCAGGTTCCATTTCTCCCGATGGCCTGCGGCTCCGCCGGCGGGACTGCCTGCGGCGCCCGCCGGCAAGCCCCACCACGACTCAGTGCGACGCCATCCTGTTCAGCCGAGCGGGGTTCCGACGTCTGCAACCGGACATCGACTGGGGTCCTCGGGGATCGATCGAGCCGAAAGGTTTCTCCGGGCATCCGGGCAGGTCAGGGGTGTGTGAGACTCTTCCCTACAGAAGATCAAGACCAGGTCGGCTTGACCTCCTTCCCGGGGGTTCATCGCACAATCGCGATCTGTGTCACCACGATTGACCATAACGCCCTTGCATCTCGCCGTCGACGTACACCACAACCTTCTGGGGCCGCGCGCCACCCAGGAGTCGCTCACGGGTCTTCTCGATCAGAACTGAGTGCTTTTCGACCTCGCCCACTGTAAATTCATAGTTGCGAGTTGTTGAGAAGCTCAGCATCTCGAAGCGTCGGATGACAGGTCGCCCGTCCACAGTGATTCGCAGATTCCCAATGTCCTGGTTAAAGCGAAACTCAACCCGATGCCGCTCAGTCGTTCCCACGTCGAATCCGAACGTCAGGATATAGGGCTGGTACAGCTTTGGTTTGTTGTAGTCAGCCAACCCTTTCCCCGATCATCCGTCTGAAGCCGGCCTAAGATAGTGATCCCAAGGAAATGATAGCAAGCCACCGGCTGTGGCGGCATCAACGACTCCAACAAAAGAATGAGGACCCGGCTCCTCGATATAGTCGTTCGCACCCAGAGCAGCGCCCGTGCCAACCACGATTGAGATGCTTTTCACACCGACACCGTAGGTTTCGGCGGCGCGAACCCCTAGAGCACCTGTCGCAAAGCCTTCAGCGAAGGATTGAAATGCGCCCGATAGGTTTCGCTGCCTGCTTGTAGCGAGGTAACTCGCGAGAGACGAGGCACCTCCCAGGGCGGCAGCACAGAGAGCACCCGTTCCGCATGCTGCAGATATCAAGATGATGCCACCTACCCCGATTGCGATCTGAACTAGACCCCTCCAATGTTGCTTGACCAATCCAACCAATGAGTTCAAGAACGACGAACCGTCAGGGCAAGCCTTCGGATGATTATGGCATTTCGCATAGTCGGCAGGAATTGTCGTCTTAAGCCCGAGTGGATCACTCGCGTTGATTGGATTGTCGCCGGCGAACTCGTACGGCTGCCCCGTCGCCGCCAGATCCGGGTCGGCGCTCAAGAATTGCGCGGTCGCCGGGTCGTAGTAGCGGTGGACGTTGGCCGCCGGTGCTTATTGGATGGCCAAGGGTGCTTCAGCCCGTTGAGCTGGGACGATTTAGCAAGAGCTTCCCTGAGACCGCTCCAGACGCGACGCGCTCTCTCGAGCCGTTTCGCAGTCCCGCTAACCTAAGGCAAGAGAACGAACGCGTCTCGATGACGTGGGCGCACAACAGAAAAGTGCCGCCGGTCGACCGTCATGATCGTGGCGGCACCGAGTCGCTCGGCAACAGCCACGACCGACGCATCGACGGTGCCCAGCCGAAGATCCGCGTAGGTTGCCAGCAGCTCTGCAGATCGATCAAGGTCCACGGCGGTGAGATGTTCGATGACGATCCCCGACGGCAGGATCGAGCGCAAGAACCGCGCTTCGCTCTCGGGCCCGAGGTGCTTTCCGATTAGGAAGGCAGCCTCGATGACTACGCTCACTGGGGCCACGAGTTGTTCAGCGGCCTCCTGGAGCACGCGGGTGCAAGCCTCGGGGTGGATGTCGTCGGCGTCCGCTGCGGCATACAGCGGGCCCGTGTCGACGATGATCACTGTCCGAAATGTTCGTTCAGGATCTCTTCCGCTCGCTCGGAGACGTCACTTCTCCCGCTGTGCCCGATCCCGATGAAGCTGATCCGCCTCGGAGTAGAGGGAGCCGGACCGAGGTAGGAGACGACGGCCTCGCCGGCGAGGGCCTCGGGGGTGGTGTGCTCCTGCTGGGCGCGCTCGGTGAGGCGCGCGGCGATCTCATCGGAGACGACCACCCGCAGCTCGTTCATGGTCGAGATCTTAGCTGGCCGCACATCGGTTCCGGCTAGCGACCGTGGCCGTCTCGACTGACCAGCCAACGGCATCTCGTCGGGGCTCACGTGGTGGCAGAGGCCGAGGACACCTCGGCGGGGTGGGTGGCGGCGTGCACCTCGCGCAGCTTCTGCAGTGACAGCCGGGTGCAGATCATGGTGGTCGCGAGCTTGGCAGGTCAGAATGTCTACCAAACCCAGGGCAGACCCGAATGTATAGACATAGCACGAAGGCTCCCTAGCCGAGAAAATAGATGTCCTGACCCGTCCGCTGCGCTTCAGCTCTGCGTTTGCGCCACTTCGAGTAGCCTTTACCAAAAGGAATGGGCTGGTGCGCAAACGACAAGAGGCCCTCGTAGAAGTATGGAGCAGCTGAAGCCTCGGAAAGCGTGTCACAAAGTCGGGCAGACCTTCCGATGCCCCCAAGATCAACCTTTGTGCTGTGTCTTAGGACGAGATTCTCGAGTTCCGTCGGATCGACGGTGTCTTGAATCCGTCCCCATGTCATGAAGTACCTGTGTTGACCATCCTCCAACGCAACTTCTATAGCAACAACATCTTCCATCCGACCTTACCGTTCTTTCCCGCAATCTCCCTGGGTCAGAATGCCAGTGCGCAAGCAGGTGCAAATGGCCCACAGATTGGCGACGCTGCTTTACCGATCCACCAAATTATCACCCCAGTCCCAACCCCTGCCGCTACAGCGTTTGCGACCTGGCCAGGCTTCTGTTTGGTTGGGAGATTGTCGTTGCCATGGGTCCTTTCACCGTTGGGACCAATGTTGATGTGCTTCTTAGTTCGGGGATTTACAACATCCCATTCAGACTTCCTTGGATCCCAAGTCCACACGTCGCCATCCTCATCCACCCAGCCGGGACCGCGCTTCACCTTTACTGGGTTGCCCTTGCCGCCCCTCGGAGGAATGTATGGGAAGGTGCCAGAGTCAGGGAGATCGCCAGGGTTGCCAGTTGACCCGCCCAGCCCGAGCGGATCAGTGACGTTCGCCGGATCATCGCCTGTGAACTCATACGGTTGTCCAGTCTCGGCGAGATCAGGGTCGACGCTCAGGAACTGCGCGGTCGCCGGGTCGTAGTAGCGGTGAACCGTGCCGCCAGGTGCCTCGGACGGTGTGGCGAGCTAGCTCCGAGCCTCTGACGAGGGTCAACGAGGCAAGCGCACCTGTTGGCTCCTTCTCCGGAGGAACATCGAGCGCGACGCGTTGTTCGAGGTGCACCCGGTAGAGGACGCCGACATCCGGTGATGCCGACATCGGAGCTCGCTATGGAAGAAGCGTGAGGCTCGAGATGTGGGAGGGGCGAACCACGGTGAAGTGGCGGTGGTCGAGCGATGCGATCTCTGGGGTCCCCAGGCGTTCGGCCACGGCGACTACCGAGGCATCGACGACGCCCAGAGGGAGATCGGCGTAGTCCAGCACGAGCGCTCTCACCCTCATCCAGTCGTCTGCCCCAAGATCGACCATTTGGAAACGCTTTCCGGTGTCGAAGGAGGCGAGGAACTCCGCTTCGATCTCGGGTCTGCCGGCTCGCTCGATGAAATAGCAGGTCTCGGTGACCACGGGCACGGGGACGATCAGCGGAACCTCTGTCCTCGAGAGCCAGTCACGACATCGCCGGTGGTGGCGGTCGCCGGCGTCGAGCAGTGCCACGAGCGGCCCGGTGTCGACGACGATCACGCGTCGCGGCCGAGCTCGCTCTTCAGGATCTCCTCGTGGCGCTCAGAAAGGTCGCTCCTCCCCGAATGGAGGGCCCCGACCCATGACGGCCTCGTGTGCCGCCTTGCCGGCGCTCTCGGGACGTGACGCTCGAGCACCTCGGCGGCTACGTCCTCGGTCGAGGTGCCCCGTTGGGCGGCCTCAGAAGCCAGGCGCTCGGCAACGTCGTCGGGGACGACCACCCGCAGCTCGGTCATGGCCAGATCTTAGCCGTCGGGGCGTCGTTCCAGGCAGGCGACGGCGGCCGTCTTCCGGGCGGTCAGGCGGTCCCTCACCGGACTCCGCTGGTTCGTGAGGCCGAGGGCGCTTCGGCGGGGTGGGTGGCAGCGTGCACCTCACGCAGCTTCTGGAGCGACACCCGGGTATAGATCATGGTGGTCTCGAGCTTGGCGTGCCCGAGCATCTCGGCCACGTGGCGCACGTCGGCCCCGTTGTCGAGCATGAGGGTGGCGGCGCTGTGGCGAAAGAGGTGACAGGCCCCCCGCCGGTGCGGGACGGCGGCCCGCACGTAGCGGGCCACGGTGCGGCTGAGGACGTCGAGATCGAGGGGCTTGCCCCCGGTGCCGAGGAACAGGTGCCCGGGGTCCGCGCCGATGACGAACCCGGGGCGGACACGGTCGCGCCAGGCGGCCACCCAGGACGCCGCCCGGACACCGATGGGCACGTGGCGGTCGCGCGCTCCTTTGCCCTGGCGCACGAAGAGCGTCCCCCTGCTGACGTCGACGTCGGGGACCAGCAGCCGGGCCAGCTCGGCCCGGCGGATGGCACTCGAGTAGAGCACCTCCACCATGGCCCGGTCGCGCACTCCGAGGGGCGTGCTCGTGTCGGGGGCGGCGAGGACCGCCTCGATCTCCTCGGCGCTGAGAACGGCCTCGGGCAGGCGGTGCTCGGTCCTCGGTAGCACGAGGGAGCTGGCGGGGTCGTAGGGGAGGGTGCCGTGGGCGGCCAGCCAGGCGAAGAACGCCTTCACGGCCATGAGGCGCTGGGCCTGGGTGCGAAACGACAGCGGCTGGCCGTCGCGCTTTCGGTGGTGGAAGAGCTGGCGCTGGTAGCGCTCGAGGTGCGCCGTGGTGACCGCCGCAGGATCGCTCACGTCCCACTCGAGGAGGAAGGCCACCAGTGCGGCGAGGTGGTGGCGCCGCCCGGTGACGGTGCTCGGGGCATAGCCGTGACTGGCGATCCACAACAGGTGGTCCTCGGCCGCCTCGGCCAGCGCGCTCACGGGCCCGAGGCCCTTCCGGCTACGTCGGGCTCTTGGTCTACGTTCCCCACCCCGTTCATGGTGAGCTCGGCCAGGGGGGCCAACCCGGCGAACCTCGCCGTCGGTGCTGGTGGGGAGGAGTGCGAACCTCGCCGCCCGGGGTGGCGAGGTGCGGCGAAGCGGGCGTCTGGTTCTTCGTAGTCGAAGACGAGGCGGTAGCTGCGCAGGCGTCCCCGGCCCCCACCGGCCACCACCAGGTGCTCGTGGGCCACCAGGGTCTCGGTGGCGCTGCGCACCTGGCGCTCGGACCACCCGAGGAGGGTCCGCAGCTGCCGGCGGGTGAGCTCGATCTCGGCCGCCGCCATCCCGGCGTCCTCGGCCCGCCGGGCGGTCTCGGCCCGGGCGGCGACGAGGAGGCGCCGGGCCTGGGGCGAGAGGCCGTCGCCCTCGCCTCGGAGCACCTCGGCGCACAGCTCGTGGCCTAGAGCCACGTCGGCGGGGGTGGCCTCGAGGTAGCTGAGTGCGGAGCCGTCGATGTGCAGCGTGCGGGACCGGCGCTGGTGCTGGTGCAGGACGGTCAGGGCGCAGATGACCGACACGAGCTTCTGGTGGTCGCGCCGGTGCCTCGTCGAGGCGGCGGGGAAGGGGGTCCCGAGGTCCTCGATCACCACCGGATAGGGATCGAGGAGGCGCTGGGCGTTTCGGTGCAGGGTCCTCGCCGCCTGCGCCCGGCGGCGCTCGGTGAGCCCGGCCAGGCCGGCACTCGTGCGCTGGGCGGCCACGATGGCCCGGGTCTGGGCGGGGTCCTCGTCGACGCCCAGGACGAGGAGGCGGTTCTCGAGCTCGGGGTCGATCTCCGCCGCCGTAGTGGTGAGCACGAGGGCGACGGGGCCCGCGGCGCGGTAGCTCGTGGCCGACAGGCGCCCCGATGCCCGGTCCTTGGTGGTCGAGGCGATCGACAGCCGGCCCTCGGAGACAAGCAGCTTGAGGGCGTAGGCGGCACTCTTGGCCCCAGCCTCCTCGGCCACGTACAGCACCTTGCGCTCCAAGGCCCCGGGTCCGAGGTAGTAAAGGGCCTGTCAACGGCCAACGGGATCTCCCCATAGGCGGCCAGCAGGATTCCCCAAGGACGGCCACGGAAGTGCCCCGCGGACGGCCAGGGGATCTCCCCAGGGACGGCCACGGGAATTCCCCGGGGGCGACCATGGGCCGACCGGTCAGCTGGCCAGGGGCACGACCCCCTTCCCCGAGGTGGCGTCGGCCAGGCGCACGGACTCGCCCTCGGTCACGATGACGTGGGCGTGGTGCATGAGCCGGTCGACCAGCGCCGAGGCGATGGTCTTGTCCATGAGCTGGTCGAACCCCGAGGGGTGCAGGTTCGAGGACAGGGCGAGGGAGCGCTTCTCGTAGGCCGCGTCCACCAGGCGATAGAGCCCCTCGGCCGCATCGGCGGAGATGGGGAGCAGGCCGATGTCGTCGACGACGGTGAGCGGCACGGCGGCGAGGGAGGCGAAGGTCTTCGACACCGTGTCGTCGACGCGATGGCGCCGGACGATGGTGCCGAGGTCCTCGACCGAGAACCAGGCCACGCCGAGGCCCTCCTCGACGGCCTGGTGGCCGATGGCCTCGAGCAGGTGGCTCTTGCCCGTGCCGCTCGGGCCCGCCACCACCAGGTTCTCGGCTCTCGACACCCATTCGAGGCTCCGCAGCGAGCGCTGGGCCGCCGAGGCGATCGAGGAGCGGGACTCGACCCAGGTGTCGAAGGTCTTGCCGGCGGGGAACCGGGCCTTGCGCCGCCTCGTCTCGACCGTCGAGCGCTCCCTTCCCTCCACCTCGGCGAGCAGCAGCACCCGGAGCATCTCGCTCGGGTCCCAGCGCTGGGCCCGGGCGGTGAGCACCACCTCCTCGAGCTGCTCGCGTACGTACTTGAGCCGCAGCCTCCGGCACAGGGCGATCACCTCTTCGACCGGCACCTGACTGGCGGGCCCGGGCCGGGTCACGACCGCTCCCCCCGGGTGTCGCTGCGCAGGGCGGACCACGAGGCGGTCCCCACCGCCAGCGAATGGGCGACCGGCGGCGTCGAGGGCACGACGACGGCACCCGAGGCGTGGACGATGATCGATTCGAGGTCCCCCTCGGCGAAGCGCCCGGCCACCGCCGCGGTGCCAAGGGCCCGGTCCACCGCACCGCGCCCGTGGAGGGCGGCCAGGGTGACGGCCTCGGCCATCTTGCGCTCGATGCGGCGGATGCCGCCCGCCGCGGCCTCCACCAGGTAGAGCTTGGCCCCCTCCCCGAGCGCGAGGAAGGCTGCCTCCGAGGCCTTCGTGGCCCTGGGTTGGCGCTCGAGGGGGTGCCGGGAGCGTTCGGGGTAGTGGGCGTCGTCGATCGAGGCCTGGCCCGCGCTCAGCCTGCGGTGGCGGGCCACCACGGGGGCCCCCCATCCTTCCCCCGCCACCATGACCACCTCCTCGCCGCCCGCCCGCACCCACACGAGACCGCCGGCGAGGCGATGCGGCACCGAATAGCGCGCTCCACCGAACGACACCGTCGACGACCACCCCACCCGGCGCGACTCACCGAATGCCGCGGTGTAGGCGACGTCGGGGACCCGGTGCAGATGGGCCCGCTCGACCTCGAGCATCTCGGCCGGCACCCGGCGGGTCACGGCATGGGGCCGGGCGTTGAGCTCGACCGACACAGAGCTGCAGGCGCTCTCGAGCTCGGCGAAGCTCCGGTAGTGATCGAGGAGGTTGTACTCGGTCGGCACGAGGTCGGCCTTGGCGACCTTCACGGTCGACTCCGATCCCCCCTTGGACTCGGGGTCGAAGGGGACGCAGGTGGCGATGGTGACCCCGTAGTAGCGAGAGAGGGCCAGCGTGGCCTGGTTGCGAACGGCGATGCCGCACAGGTGGTAGTCGGTGACGGTCTTCTCGTTGTCGGTGAGCAAGTAGGTGGGCACGCCGCCGATGAGCCGGAACGTGGTGTCGAGGGCACCCACCACCGAGGGCAGTGAGCGGTCGGAGAGGGCGATGATCACCCGGAAGCGACTCCAGGCCAGCCATGCGCAGAACAGCACCACCGCCGTGCCGTCGATGACGGGGCCGGCGCCGAAGTCGTACTGCAGCCACATGCCGGGCTCGGTGATCCAGGGCTTGTAGATGCGGTGCGTCTGGCGCCGGCGGTCGCTCTTGAGCCTCGACACCACCCGCCGGGTGGTGCGCTCGGAGCCGACATAGCCCATGGCCAGGAGCTTGTCGTGGACCACGTCGGCCCGGACCTTGCCGTTGGAGCGCTCGATCCACTCCACGATCTTCTCGGCATAGGGCTCGGCCACACCGGGGCGCAGCCCGGGGTCGGTGGCCACACCTCCGAGCGCCCGGGCGGCCACCAGCCGGGCCACGGTGTGGTGGTCGACACCGGTCAGCTGGGCTGCAGCTCGATAGGACCGGGTGAGGTCGAAGGCCTCGAGTACCTCCATCTGCTTCTCCTTGGACAACATGGGGGTGTTCCTCCCTGGCTCGGTGGGCCGATTGGTGGCTTCCATCGATGCCAGGGAGGGACCCTCGGCGGGTGGACCCGCGGGGAACCCAGGGGGCCGTCCGCGGGGAATTCCGTTGGCCGTCCGCGGGGACTTCGTCCGTCCGTCCGCGGGGAGATTCAGTGGCCGCCTATGGGGAGTATGGCGTGGCCGCCGTCAAGGGCCTGGGCGCTGAGCGCCGAGAGCGACACCAGGTCCTCCTCGGGGACGAGCGCGCACACGGCGTCGGCCAGGGGGTGGTGGGCGAGGAGACGAACCTCCTCCTTGCCGCCCTCGCCACCGTGAGCCGACTGTGCGAGCGGCCCT
>Ga0335078_10015625_pt1 | contig 11272 bp, 10 predicted proteins | sample Lox_Sample_32_FD_206711 | JGI IMG/M metagenome (GOLD analysis project Ga0335078, IMG submission 206711) | Soil microbial communities from Loxahatchee National Wildlife Refuge, Florida, United States - Lox_Sample_3.2 | ecosystem: Environmental > Terrestrial > Soil > Wetlands | place: USA...
AACACCACCTCGCGCGGCACCTTGTAGTTGGCCAGGTTCTGCTTGACGTATTCCTTGACGTCGTCTTCGGACAGGTTGGCGCCCTCGCCCAGGACCACGAACGCCTTGAGCCGCTGACCGAACCGCTCGTCGTCGACGCCGATCGCCGCCGCCTCCTTGATCGACTCGTGCGCTCCGAGCAGCTCCTCGACCTCCGCCGGGAACACGTTCTCGCCCCCCGAGACGATCATCTCGTCGTCGCGACCGTCGATGTACAGCCGGCCTTCGGAGTCGAAGTGCCCGACGTCGCCCGACGCCATCAGCCCTTGCACCATGTCCTTGTTTCCTCCGCCGGTGTATCCCTCGAACTGGGAGATGTTGCCGACGAAGATCCGGCCCCCCTCGCCCCTGGGTACCTCCTTGCCCTTCTCGTCGAACAGCTTCACGATCGATCCCCGCACCACCTTGCCGACGGTGCTCGGCTCCGCCTCGAGATCCTCCGGTGTGGCGATCGTCGCGTAGGCGATCTCGGTCGATCCGTACAGGTTGTAGACCACCGGACCGAGGATCTTGCGCGAGCGCTGGGCCAGATCGCTGCCGAGCGCGGATCCGCTGACGAACACGATCCGGAGCGCGGACAGGTCCCGTTCGCCGATCTTCTCCTCGCCGAGGTCGAGGAAGCGGCTGAGCATCACCGGGACCATGACCATCGCGGTGGCACGGTGGCGCTCCAGGCTGTCGAGCGTCTCCTCAGGGTCGAAGCGCCGGCGCACGACCAGGGTCGAGCCGAGGCCCACGCCGACGATCGCCTGTGCGAACCCGAGCGCGTGGAACATCGGGACGCACAGCTCGGTGACCTCCCGCGCGCGGAACGGCACCTTGCTGAACAGGCCGCCAAGCAGCGATAGCGAGCGCGGCTCCGCGCGGGGGGCGCCCTTCGGCGTGCCGGTGGTGCCGCTGGTCAGGATCGTGATCTTCGGCCACTCGGCGGGCTTGGGCGGGCTGCTCGTGTCGCCGCTCTCGATCAGCGCGTCGAGCGTATCCTCGCCCGGCTCGTCGGCCCAGGCGCGGAAGCGCCCGTGCGGCGGATCTTCGATCCCCTGCAACACGCCGGAGTATTCGTCGTCGTACACGAGCAGGTCCGTCCCTTCGCGGGTCGCGACCTCGCGGATCTGGGGACCGGCGAACGAGGTGTTCAGCAGCACGATGCGCGCGCCGCACTTGGCGGCGGCAAACACCGCCTCGAGGAAGCCCCGGTGGTTGCGCGCGAGGATCGCGACGCCCTCACCCGCCTTCAGGCCATGCGCGCGCCACGCATTGGCCAGGGCGTTGGTGCGCTCGTCGAGCTCCCGGTAGCTGAGCTCGCCGCGCTCGTCGATCATCACCGCCCGGTCGGCGTGCCGCAGCCCGCCGGCCACGGCCGCGCCGCCGATCAATCCATAGCGCTGGAATCCGCGCACGAGCCCAGGTACGCGGTGCGGCGGCTCGGGCCCGAGGAGCCCGCTTCTGACCGAGAGGACCGTGAAATACGCCTCGTCGCCGGCCCGCTCGGCGAGCTTGGCGGCGCCCGCGATCAGACCCCTTGGGTTCCGCGCGGCGCTGACAATGGACTTGGGATCCAGGTTGACGATGGGACTCTCCTCCTTATCCGCGTTCCTCGGGAAGGTTCCTCGGCGCTCGGGCGTCGTGCAACAGTAGGCACGGAAAGCAGCTGAAACCTTATGCATACCTCGAGAGGCCTCAGAGTATGCGGGCTCGCGCCGGCGACCGGCGCACCTGGTCTGTCCTGCGTCAACGACGCCAGGAGAAAGCCCGCCGCGAGCTCGCTGCCGACATACGGCAGCGATCACATGGCGCCGCCGCCGACCCCACGCGGCGGCGGCGCCTCGAATGCCGTGGTGCCGCCGCCGACCCCACGCGGCGGCGGCGCCCACACGTCTGTGCCGCGCTGAGGACATGAATCGTTTGCGCCCGCATGGGTAGTAACCCATGCGATGGCCGGCAACCTCATCACGCTGCCCGTGCGCGTCTGGTTTCGATCGGCGCGCCTTCTCACCCATGCCGCATGCGGCGCGGCCGGGCGGGCCTACTCGCTCGCACGACCCACGCACGCGCCTGAGCGCCGGGCCCAGCCGTATCGGCCGGAGCGCCGCGGAGAAGCGCACCAGCGTGAGCGCCGCAGTGAGCCGCGCCAGCGTGAGCGGCGTGACGAGCCGCGCTTCGAGCCAACTCCGCAGCCGCAGCCGAGACCAACGCCGGTGCGGCCGCTACAGCCACCCTTCGCCGAGGAACCGGTCGACACCGGGTTCGAGCCCGTTCACGTCTCGGAGGAGCCTGAGCTCGTCCAGGAATCGGCCGAACCCGGCGCCGAGGACGGCGCCGGCGCCACCGTAACCGTGCTGGAACCGTGGAACGGGTACTCGCACATGAACGCGCGAGAGGTGATCGCGCGGGCCAGGCAGGCCAATCGTGCCGAACTGGCTGCCGTGAGGCTCTACGAAACACGCCATCGCAGCCGCCAGACCGTGCTCGCCGCGGTCGACCGCCAGCTCAAGGTGGGCGGCGGCCCCGCGCCGGCCTGACCTCCCCAGCCGACGAAAGGAAACGATCGACATGCCCGAAGCCAAGACCCTGAATGAACGCGACGCCAAGCTCGTGGGATGGCTGCGTGAAGCGCACGCCAAGGAAGTCGAACTGGAGACGGACCTCACCGCTCACATCGCAGTGACCCAGAAGCCGACCTATAAGAAGCGCCTCCAGCAGCACCTCAAGGAGACGCGGGACCACAAGCGCCGCGTCGCCCAGCGCATCAAGCAGCTCGGCGGCCCCACCGGTCAGGGCTTGATCGGCGCGACCGGTTCGGCCGTCGGTGAGGTGGCCGGCAAGACGGTCGCCGCCGTCAAGGGTCAGGTGGGCGTCGCGCGCGCGCTCGTGACCGAGCAGGTCGAGACCCACCTGCGCAACGCGCAGGAGGAGCTCCGCGAGGAGCACGTCGAGATCGCGCTCTACACCCGGATCGAGATCTTCGCCACCGAAGTCGGCGATCGCGATACCGCGCAGCTGGCGCGCGCGATCCGTCGCGACGAGGAGCGGATGGCGAAGTTCCTCACGTCCGAGCTCGGCCGCCTGGTCAAGGAGCTTGTGCGCGCCGAGGTCCCGCGCGACCAGCGCGCCGCCTCCTCGCGCTCCCGCTCGCGCCGGTCGACCAGCCGATCGCGCAAGACAGCATCCACCCGCGCAAGCGGAACCACCCGCGCAAGCGGAACCACCCGGGCAAGCGCCACCAATCGTTCACGCGCCGGCGCCGGCAGCACCCGGTCCCGCTCCGGCGCCGGCACCAATCGGCCCCGCTCCGGCGGGGCAAGCCGGAGCTCACGAAGCCGCACCACTGCGCGCGGCTGACCGGGATCATGATCGCGGCCCGGCCGGTCTCTGAGGCCGGCCGGGCCGCGCATGGCTCAGCGTGTGAGGTCGGCCACGCGAGCGGCTGTTGCGCGTCAGCGCTTTTGTGCCCCCACTTGGGATAGCGCCCGGGCCGGTACGCTCACGGTGCCGCGACCGTTGCGGCGAGGGGTTCCACGACGGGTCGCGGTGTCGTACCGCGCAAGCCCGTTGGCGCTTGCGTGAGCAAGCCTAAGCGACCGCCTGACCGCCAGTGTTGACGACCGGTGAAATCACTCGCGGAGTTGTCTCGACGGTTCGAATTTGGGCCCGGACGGGTAGACCAACCGGCGTCGATCGAGGAGAGAGACCGATGATCACAAGCCTTCAGGGCGCCGACGCGCGCGAGGAGACGAATCCCGGGTTGGTCTGGTTCACCGAGGAGTGCATGAACAACGGCGCTCCGCTCGAGAGCTACATCGAGCACGCGGAGCGCATCGGGGACCAGGAGCTCGCGACGTTCTTCCGGCGCGCCCTCGCCCACAGCCGCTGGGTACGACCGGGCGACCGGCGCAGATTCGCGCGCCGGGCCAGCGACCGGCGCCACCGCTAGTCCGAGCCCGATCGCGCCAGCACTGCAAGCCGCAGGCCCGCTCCGACCGGCACCACCGTCTGGGCCAGGCGCGTCTCGGCCTCGATCGAGGCCGTGAATTCAACCAGCTCGTGCTCGTGGGAGCGCACGTTGTCGACCGCGAGCAGCCCTCCCGGCGCAAGGACGCGGACGAGGTCAGGTATGTAACCGGGGTAGGCCGGACGCTCGGCGTCGAGAAACACGAACTCCCACTCGGCGTCTGAGGATCGCGCCAGCGTCGCGGCGGCGTCCTCGGTGCGCAGCTCGACCTGGTCGACCAGGCCAGCCTCGGCAAGGTTGGCCGCGGCAAGCCAAACGCGTGCCGAGTCGATATCGACGCTCATCACGCGCCCGCCGGTCGCCTCGGCCGCATCCGCCAGCCAGATCGTCGAGTATCCGTTCGACGTGCCGAGCTCGAGGATGCGACGTGCCCCGGTGGCTCGGATGAGTACGCCGATCAGCTCCGCGGTGTCGGGCTCGACGTTGCGCCAGCGATCCAGTCGGTCGGCCTGCGCGAGGTCATGCTCCCGTCCGGCCGTATACAGCCGGGCCGCCACCTGCCGTCGAGCCGCGTTCATGCCGGCGCCGCCAGCCGGATCGCGTCGGGCGGCCGAACGTCCTCGAGGCGGTCGATCTCGGCCAGGGCCGGGAAGAACCGCGACCAGCTGACCGCGATCAGCATCGTCATGATCCCACCGCCGACCACGGCAGGCACAGTACCGACGAGATACGCGGCCAACCCCGACTCGAACGCGCCCAGCTGATTGGACGCGCTGATGAACACCATCTCGACGGCATTCACCCGTCCCCGCAGCCGATCCGGGCTGGCCAGGGCGACCGTGGTGGAGCGGATGTTCATGCTGTAGAGGTCGACGAACCCGCCGAAGAGAAGCGCGAGCAGCGACACCACGAACACGCGCGAGAGTCCGAACACCACGATGCTCGCGCCGTACAGCCCGACCACGAGCAGCAGGGTTCGGCCGGCCCGGCCGGTGATCGGGTGCCGGCTGATGAACACCGCACCGAGCAGGGCGCCAACCGCCGGCGCCGCGCGGAGCACGCCCAGGCCGGTGGCGCCGACGTGGAGGATCGAGCGGGCGAACACCGGCAGCAGGGCCACCGCGCCGCCGAACAGGACGGCGAGCAGATCGAGCAGGATCGCGCCGAGGAGTACCTCGGTTCGCAGCACGAACCGCAGGCCCTCGAGCGCCGTCTCGAGGCTCGCGGCCTGACCGCCCGCGTCGTCAGGCGCGGCCACCTCCGCCGCGGGCCGCGGGTGCATGGCGAGGACGATCGCCGAGGAGACCAGCGAGCAGCCCGTCGCCAGCAGATACACGAGCACCGGCGAGACGCCGTAGAGCAGCCCGCCGACGGCCGGGCCGATGACCATCCCGGCCTGGCTGGCGATCGACCGCAGCACCATCGCGTTCTGCAGCAAGTCGAGGGGCACGAGCGTCGGCGGCATCGCCCGCGCCGCCGGCCAGCCGAATGCCATCGCGATTCCGGCGCCCACGGCCAGGGCCAGGTACGCCCAGACCTGGGTCGTCCCCGCCGCGGTGACCAGCGCCAGCCCGGCGCCAACCCCGGCGCTCAGGAGCAGCGCGCCGGCGAAGATCAGTCGGCGCGGCACCCGATCGGCCAGCTGGCCGGCCGGAATCGCCAGAACGAACAGGGGCACGAACTCGGCCAGTCCGATCCAGCCGAGGTCGAGCGCGCTGCGGTGTAGCGCGTACACCTCCCACCCGATCGCCACCTCGACCATCTGCAGGCTGATCCCCATTCCGAGGAGGGCCAGCCACCAGAGCCGGAAATCGCGCTCTTCGAGCGCGGGTCCGAAGCGCCTCAACCGCGTCCCGTGCCCTGGATCATCGATTGCCGAGACTAGCCTGCGCCGACCCTGGGTATATATGAGGCACCGGAGTCACGGAACAACGGATTCCGTTGGTGGGTGCGCGGAGGCAGGCACGGCAATGGGTACGACACTCCAGACTCGACAGAGCATGCTTGGCGACGGCGAGCACGTGGTCCAGTTCTACGACCGCGACGCCGACCTTGTCCGCGCGGTGGGCGATTACCTGACCCGCGCGGTCAGCGAGGGCGAGGCCGCGATCGTGATCGCCACCGAGGAGCATCGCCGCGCGTTCGAGGCCGACATGGTGGCGGGCGGGATTGACGTGGCGCGCGCCGTCGTGGACGGCTCGCTGGTGTGGCTGGACGCGGCGCAGACCCTCGCGCGGTTCGTGCACGAGGGTGTAGTCGATCCGGCCGGCTTCCGAGCCTGCCTCGGCCCCGTCGTGCGCGGAGCGCAGCACGGAGGGCGACCGCTCAAGGCGTACGGCGAGATGGTCGCGCTGCTCTGGGATTCGGGCGACGTCCTGGGTGCGATCGAGGTCGAGAAGCTCTGGAACGCGCTCGGCCGCGAACTGCGGTTCGCGCTGTGGTGCGGTTACCACACGCGGTCGGTGGCCGGTGAGGAGCATGCCGACGCGCTGCACGAGGTGTGCCATCTCCACACCGCCGTGGTGGACGCCGCCACCGCTCGGTTCCGGGCCGGGCCGGACGCGCCGTTCGCCGCCCGACGGTTCGTCAAGAGCCTGCTCGAGTGCCGCCCCTACGACGATCGCGCCCCGGCCGATGACGCGCAGCTGGTGGTGAGCGAGCTCGCCACCAACGCGGTCATCCACGCCGGGAGTCCGTTCTCGGTCTCGGTCCGGTACGACGGCTCGGCCGTCCGGATCGCCGTCCACGACTGGAATCCGACGCTGCCCGTGCTGCGTCGCGGAGGTCCGATGGCCGTCTCCGGCCGCGGACTGCACCTCGTGAACATGCTGGCGCGGGACTGGGGCGTGGAGCCCACACCCGACGGCAAGACCGTCTGGGCCGAGCTCCCGCTCCGGTAGTTTCAGCTACTTGTGGCGCCCCGGCGCCGCACCACCGAGTCGACCGTCACGGCCAGGATGAGGACGATCGCGGTGGCAATGTCCACGCCGGCGGCGCTGATCCCCATCAGTGCGAGCCCGTTGAACACCGCCGCGATGACCACCCCGCCCAGCAGCGCGTGGATCATCTTGCCGCGACCGCCGAACAGGCTCGTTCCGCCGATCACTGCCGCCGCCACCGCGTAGAGGACCAAGTTGCCGACGTCGATGTCGGTGGCAATCGACCCGAGCCGCGACTCGTACGCGAGTCCGGCGAGGCCGGCGGTGAACGAGCAGAGCATGAAGGCGATGGTGCGGATCCACGGCACGTTGATGCCGGCTCGGCGCGCCGCCTCGGGATTGGCGCCGATCGCATAGATGTAACGGCCCACCTTCGTCTTGTCCAACAGCAACGACCAGACGGCGATGACCAGCAGGGCCAGGAGCACGACCCAAGGAACTCCGCGCAACGGGACCAGCGGGGTCCCGCGGTTCCGGGTGCAGATGATCACGACCACCACGCCGGCGAGCGCGGCCAGCCCCACCTTCAGCAGCACGACAGCGAGGGGCGGTGCGCTGAGGCCGCGCCTTCGCCGCCGGGTCGCCCCGAGGATCGAGACGGCGGCGTAGCCGGCGATCACGGCGATCAGCACGATCCAGCTGAGCGCCGGGCTCATATTCGCGTTGACCAGGTTGTACACGGGGCTCGTCGTGCTGATCGACATCACCCCGCCGACCGCAGTCTTGTCGATCTGGGCCAGTTCGATGATCACGCCGGTGAAACCGAGCAACCCGCCCAGCGTGACCACGAACGAGGGGAGATAGAGCCTGGTGATCAGGCTGCCCTGGAGGAGGCCGATCAGCGCGCACACGAACAGCCCGCCGGCGATGCCCAGCCACCACGGGAGGTTGACCGGCGACGCGATCAGTTCGGCGATGACGAACGCGCCGACGCCGGCGACGGCGCCAACCGAGAGGTCGATCTCCGACAACAGCAGCGCATAGATCTCCGCCGCACCGAACAGAATGAACACCGTGGCCTGGACGAACAGGTTGACGAGGTTCTCCGAGGAGAGGAACGTCGACTGTTCGATCTGGAAGAAGATCACGATCAGCACGAGGCCGACCAGGACGGGCACGGCGCCGCTCTCGCCGCTGCGAACCCGCTTCCCCCACGCACGCAGGTATTCGCCGAGCGAGTCGGCCAGGACCTCGGGCGCGGTGGTGGCGAGGTCCTCCTGCGCCTGCGCCTCTTCTTCGACGATCTCGGTTTCCGGCTCCTTGTAGGCGACCGAGGACACCGGAGGGTCTACCGGCGTCTGCCCGCCGGATGTTGGCTCGTCCGTCATTGAGTCCTCCCAGACGCCTGCGGGTCGGACCCGGCCCCGATTCCGGCCGCCTGGAGTCCGCGTGACGACTGCCCGGTGGTCATGTAATCGACCACCACCTGCCGGTCGAACTTCGATGCGTCCTCTTCGACCACCATCCGACCGAGGTACAGGACCGCGATGCGGTCCGCGACCTCGAACACGTCGTTCAGGTTGTGGGAGATCACGAGCACGGCGACTCCCTGGCTGGACAGCCTCTTGATCAGGTCGAGGACCTGGCGGGTCTGCGACACGCCGAGCGCCGCGGTCGGCTCATCCATGATCACCAGCTTCGCTTTGAACAGCACCGCTTTGGCCACGGCCACCGATTGCCGTTGCCCCCCGGACAGAGAGGCGACGGGCATGCGGATGGAGCGAATAGTCCTGACGCGGAGCTCCTCGAGCGTCTTGCGGGCGGCGATCTCCATGTCGTCCTCGTTGAGGATTCCGCGGCGCAGCGGCTCGTGCCCCAGAAACATGTTCTGGACGATGTCCAGGTTGTCGCACAGCGCTAGATCCTGATAGATCGTCCTGATGCCCAGCGCCTCAGCGTCCTTGGGCCCATGGAGCTGCACCGGCTTTCCGTCCCAGAGGATCTCGCCCCCGTCCGGGGGCCACAACCCCGAGACCGTCTTGATCGTCACGGACTTGCCGGCGCCGTTGTCGCCCGCCAGCGCCGTCACCTTCCCCGGTGGGATGTCCAGGTCGATCTGCGTCAACGCCCGAACAGGGCCAAACGTCTTGCTGACGCCGCGCAGACTCAGGAGCGGAGCCCCGTCAGCCGGGACCCCAGTTCCGGCTTCGCGCGCCGTCGCGGTCTCTCCAGTGCTCATGCGCTTCCTCAGATGTCGGGGGCCCTCCCGCGCCGCGGGAGGGCCCATTCGACCAACTCCTACATCACCGCTGAGGTCAGCTTATCCCAGCGGCTTTACATCCGGCCGCGGCCGCTCCTGAGCAGAGCTGCTTGGTCGGCACGAAGTTGTCCTTCACGATCGTGCTGGACATGTTTGCCGGCGTGACCCAGATCGGAGTCTCGAGAACCGACGGCACCGAGACGTGCGACTGGGTGTCCTGCGTCGCCCCGTTGACCAGGCTGGCCGGGGGCGTCTTGCCTGCACGGGCATACATGGCAAGCGCGGCCGCCGCCTGTGCCTCGAGATAGATCGGCTTGTACACGGTGCCGCACTGATAACCGGTCAGCACGTTCTGAAGACCGGTCAGCGTCGCGTCCTGCCCCGTCGTCGGGAACGTCCGCGGCTTGACGCCGTGGCTCTTCAGGTAGGTGATGATCGGCGCAGCGTTCTCATCGTTCGGGATGAGGGCCGAGTTGATGGTCTTGTGGGCGGTGTACGCCGCCTGGAACGACGTCAGAGCCGTCGGCGGATCCCACGTACCAGCCGGGTGACCGGCGTCGACGTACTTCCCGGACGAGAACAGTGGCTTCAGCACCTGGTCGTAATAGCCCTGGTAGAACAGCGCCGTGCATAACCAGGACGTTCGGCTTTGCCACCTTCCACGCGGCCTCGCACGTGACCAGGCCCTGTCCCATGGTCTTGCCGACCTGGACGTTGTTGAAGCTGACGTAGTACTGACGTTGACCACCCAGCGTAAGGCGGTCGTAGTCGATGACCGCGACACCGTGGCTCTTGGCATAGGCCTCGATGCGCGCTCCAACGCCAGAGTCGAGCGGGTCGACCATCAGCACGGTCGCGCCCTTGGTGATGTCACTCTGAGCGTCGCTGAACTGCGTCGAGTCACTCCCCAACGCGTTCTGCACGATGATGTCCGAACTCGAGAGCCCAGCTGCGCTCAGGGCCTTCTGGATATCGGGCTGGTCGAACTCGACGTAACGCGTCGAACTCGTCGTGTCGGGCAGAATCGCCGCGACCTTACCCTTACCCGCCGAGGCCAGCGGCTTGAGCGCCGCCATGGCGGTGAAATCGTTCGTGAACGATGACGTCGAAATACTTGGTGTCGAGGATGACGACGAAGACGTCGAGGACGTAGACGCGCTCGCACCCGAGCTTGCACTCGTGCTCGAGCTACTACTGTTACTACTTCCGCAGCCGGCGGCGGCTGCCGCGACGACCAGTGTCAGCACAGACACTCGTAACCAACGCATACTCATAACTGCACGCTCCTCTCATAACGCGCGCAAGGTCGACACTTATTAACGGCTCACGCCGGTCAACCCGGCCAGGAAACACACTGTCAAACGGCGACGCCGCCGTCCACCGCGATTAACAGACCATAAACATCGGATAATTACTGATGCGGGCGGACGCATCACTCGGGACGAGAACGGCGGCGCGCTTGACTATGTGCACACGCGCCACGGGGGACTCCGAGCGCCGTAACTGGAGTGGGTCTCACCGTCCTCGGCCGTAGCGGCGCACGCTGTGGGTGCGGATACTCCCATCAGCTCTCACGCCACGAGGCTTGTTCGAAGGACGGTGGCACCGGTCGAGCCTCTCCCCGGCGAATTTGACTGGCAGAAGGCCAAAAGGCTGTCGGTGAGAGGCCGCCGCAAGCTAACACTCCCGGAGATGCCGCGTCAAGGCGCGAAGATTCGCTGCATATTTTGCCCGTAGCGAGCCAAAAAGCCGCTGCCGTCCGTTACTCTGCGCTCGTGCGTCAAGTCTCTGAACAGCCGGTCCCGGCGGCGGCTGCCGCCGGCGACTCCACTCCCGGCGCGCCGGCGCGCCTCGACCGCGCCGACGCCCCGCACGCCACCGCGCACACGCTGCTTCGCTCCCAGCTGATCGCGCGGATCCGAGAGCAGGGGCAGGTCAGCCGCTCGGAGCTCTCGCGCACCATCGGCCTGCCGCGCAGCACGACCACCGCGCTGGTAGCGGAGTTACTGCGCGAGGGCGTGATCACCGAGTCGGCCGCGCGCGGCGGTGGCGCCGGATCCGGCAGCGGTCGCCCGGCCACGCTGCTGTCGCTGCGCAAACCGGACGGACTGGTGGCCGGCTTCGACTTCGGCCACCGGCACC
>Ga0335078_10015627_pt1 | contig 11271 bp, 9 predicted proteins | sample Lox_Sample_32_FD_206711 | JGI IMG/M metagenome (GOLD analysis project Ga0335078, IMG submission 206711) | Soil microbial communities from Loxahatchee National Wildlife Refuge, Florida, United States - Lox_Sample_3.2 | ecosystem: Environmental > Terrestrial > Soil > Wetlands | place: USA: Florida...
CAGGAGCCCTGAGACGTCCATCATGCACACCATCGCAGCGGCCTCATCGACGGCGCAGTCCGGCGCCTGGGCCTATCTGGCCGTGTTCGCGCTCATGGCGCTGACGTTCATCGGGATACCGGCCGTCGGGCCGGCCGTGGTCGCCTGGGCCGCCGTGCTGGCCAGCCAGGGAAAGCTCAACATCGTCCTGGTGCTGATCGTCGCGGCGCTCGGGGCCGAGGCCGGCGGACTGATCGGCTACGCCATCGGCGCCCGCTGGGGCCGCACGCTGCTGAACCATCCCGGCCCCTGGCAGCGGCAGCGGCAGGGCGCCGTCACCCGGGCGGAGGCGGTCTACGCGAAATGGGGACGGCTCGCCGTCTTCTTCACGCCGACCCTGGTCTCCGGCGTGCTCAGGATGGAGTACTCCCAGTTCGTCGTCTGGAACTTCGTCGTCGGCTCGGTGTACGTGCTGTCGGTCGGGCCCGCCGCCTACGGTACGGGCAATCGCGTTGGCACAGCGTAGTCGTCGTTCGCTCCCGGAGGGCCTTCACCCCTGCGGCGGGTGAGGCACCCGGCTTGTCCGCGGGGGAAGATTGCGGCTGCGGTGTCCGACCACGGCCGGGATGTGGTGTCCATGTCGGGCGCTCTAGAACGGTGCCGGAATGTGCCGCAACGGCAGGTCGGGCTCCACGTAGCCGTCGGCGTGCTGCCGTTCGGGCAGGGTGATGTCCCGGGGGGCGAGCGGCTTGTAGGGGACCTGGCTGAGCAGGTGGCTGATGATGTTGAGCCGGCCGCGCTTCTTGTCGTCGGTGTGCGCGATGTACCACGGCGCCCACGCGGTGTCGGTCGCGGCGAACATCGCGTCCCTGGCCCGGGAGTAGTCATACCAGCGGCTGTAGGACTTCAGGTCCATACCCGACAGCTTCCAGATCTTCCGCGGGTCGTGGATCCGGCTCTCCAGCCGGCGGGTCTGCTCATCCGCGCTGACCTCGAGCCAGTACTTCAGCAGCAGTATCCCGGAATCGGCCATGGCTTTCTCGAAGGCTGGCACCAGTTCGAGGAACCGATGGGTTTCCTCGGGCGCGCAGAAACCCATCACCCGCTCCACGCCGGCCCGGTTGTACCAGCTCCGGTCGAATATCACGACTTCACCGGCGGCCGGGAAGTGCTGGACGTAGCGCTGCATGTACATCTGTGACTTCTCGCGTGCGGTCGGCGCGGGCAGGGCCACGACCCGGAACACCCGCGGGCTGACCCGTTCGGTGATCCGCTTGATCGTGCCGCCCTTGCCCGCCGTGTCGCGGCCCTCGAACACGATGCAGATCTTGGCGCCCGACGACTTGACCCACTCCTGCAGGGCGACCAGCTCACCGTGCAGCAGCCGCATCTCCCGCTCGTATTCCTTGCGTTTCATCTTCTTGGCGGGCGGGCCGGGGTGGGCGGCAGCTGGCGCGGCGCCCGGCGCCCGGCCTGCCGCCTCGTGCTGCCTGGGCTTGGCTTGCTTCTTTGCCATGTCCCAGATCGTCACATGGGGGCGGCCCTGGCGCCTCACCCGGCCGAGGGTGATCGCATCCGCCCAGCCGCGCGGCGCCGGGTTGGCGTCAGCCGCATACCGAGCGGTCCTGCCCGGTGGTCAGGCCCTGGTGAGCACCGCGCCCAGCGGGTGCGGCAGCCGGTCCAGGTCCATCGACCCGGCGAGCAGGCGCGCATACCGGAGTTTGCGCCGGGCGCCGCTGCCCATGAACCGGCGTAGCTGCCTCCCCGCGGGCTGACCGCGCCACTCAGGCTGCCGCTGCAAGCTGCGGAACGAGCCAAGATCTCCTTGCGTGTCAATGAGCACCTCGACCTGGGCCGCGCCGACCGCGCGGATCAGCTCGTCCTCCAGGTCCTCGACGCAGCCGAAGAAGCCCAGTCGTTGCATGTCGGCCCGTGTCCCGGGGGCGGCGATACCGGCACTGGCCAGGCCGCGCTGGACGACATTCTCCTCGCCAGCGTCGTACAGGCCCGCCAGTCTCAGGCCAGCGCCACGGGGACCAAACCGCGCCAGGTAACGCGCAAACGCGTGCACCCCACCGGTCGGCAGGACCACCACGCGGTCGCGGCCCAGGTCCCGGCCGCGGCGGGCGGCAACCGTCTCGACGGCGATCTGGTCGCTGATGCCTTCGACCAGCACGACGGCTTCGGCCGCCGCCACCTTGGCCAGCGCGCGGGCCGTGGCCTCGGTCGCAGCCGCCGGGCCATGCAGATAACCGTCCAGCAGCTGGCTGGCCAGCTCACGACGCCTGGTGATGTCCATCGAAGTCGATTCTGCCGATCAGCACAGGCTGGCATGCGCCGCCATCAGTGCTCTCACGCTACTTGCCGAGGTGGTGATTGGCACCTGGCCGGTGAGGTCGATACTGATGCTGTGGGGCGCCAGCGGATGGACCGGAAGGAGTCATCGTGAGCACCACGCAAAGCGTCATTGTCAGTACGTACATAGTGATCATCCTGGTTGCCATCGTCTTGGGCCCGCTGATCGTGCTGCGCGGCTACCGCACATGGTGGGTGGCGCTGTTCTACGCAATATTTATCGGCGCTGCCATCGCCGGCAGCATCGGCCACTACCGCACCGCGCGGCGGGACAAGGAGAGCTGACCCCGCTACCTGAGCGTCCTCCGCGCCGGACGGCGTACCGGGTGCTATCTCACTTAGTCGAATTCGGTCGGCAAGGACGGGTCGCGATGATGGGCCAGCGCGCGTTCGAGCTGGCGGTAGTTGACGCGGCCGAGGGACAGCGGCGGTAGCGCATCCATGCCGAACCAGCCGACGTCGAGTGTCTCGAGCGCGGCTGGCGGCTGCACGCCACCGGCCCGCCGGCAGAGGAAGAACAACTTGTAAACGTGCACCGGAAGAGGCGGCGGATTGCCCTGGAGGTCACGGTCCCAGCAGGCGATCAGCTTCACCACCGAGCTGCGGTACCCGGTCTCTTCGAGAACCTCCCGGGTGACCGCGGCCGAGGGCGCGTCCCCTGGATCGGCCCAGCCACCCGGCAGGGACCACCGGCCGTCGGCCTTCTCACGCATCAGCAGCACGCGTTCCCCGGCATCAAAGATCACGCCACGCACATCGATCTTCGGTGTGGCATAACCGGAGTCACGGCCCAGTTCGACAGCCAGGTCGTCAGCTGAGCGGCCGCTGATCAGCGCCAGCAGTTCGGCCGCCAGCCGGCCTATCTGCTGGTACCGGTCCAGGTCGTAGTCGCTGGCGGCGTACGCCAGCCCGTCTTGCGCCAGCGCGGAAAGCCTGATCGCTATCCGGCGCGCCCCGTCCCCGGCTGTGCTGGTCATCAGGGCATTATCCCTGTCCGCGCACCTCGACCTGCACGACGCCGTGCACATCGGTCATTCCGCCGGTGGGGGCGAGGTAGCCCGGTATGTCGGCCGCCATGGTGAGAGCCGGGTCGCGAAGGTAGTGCTGATCAGCGCCGTGACGCCGTACGTGATGGCTGCCGAGGGCCGGCCCGACGGCCTGCCGAAGAGTGTCTTCGACGACTTCCAGGCCCAGCTGGCCGGCCACCGATCGGAGTTCTTCCGCACCGTGGCTTCCGGCCCGTTCTACGGCTTCAACCGGCCTGGCGCCGAGCCCTCCGAGGCCGTGATCCAGAACTGGTGGCGTCAGGCCATGACGGGCGCCGCGAACGCGGAATACGACGAGATCACAGCCTTCTGCGAAGACTTCACCGAGGACCTGAAGAAGGTCAGCGTGCCGGCCCTGATGCTGCATGGCGAAGACGACCAGATCGTCAACCCCGCCACGACCACGCCCCGGTCGGCCAAGCTGGTGGCGAACGGCACGCTCAAAACCTACCCCGGGTACCCGCACGGGATGCCGACCACCCACGCGGACGTGATCAACCCCGATCTGCTGGCCTTCATCCAGTCCTGACCTGGCGCTGAGCCGGGATTTCCGGAACAGAGCGCACACGCACGCTGACGGCACCGAGGCAGATCGCCGGCCAGACCGCGTCCGCTGCCGCCCTGACCATGGTGCGATTAGCGGCCGGCCAGCCGCGGCCGTCTCAGCCGGCCAGGGCACGGCGCAGGGCAGCGCCGAGTTCGGCGATTTGCCGCTGGGACACCCCGGCGGACAGGATCGCTTGCGACCCGTGGAACGTGCCGGGCCACTGGTGCAGCTCGACCGGCACGCCCGCTTGCAGCAGGCGCTGCGCGTAGCCGATCGCGTCGTCGCGGTTCGGATCGAACTCCGCACTGGCGATGTAGGCGGGAGGCAGGCCGGCCAGATCGCCGGCCCGGGCCGGCGCGGCGTACGGCGAGGCTGGGGTGGAGCCCAGGTAGTGCCGCCAAGATGCCGCGACCTTGTCGCGCGTCATGAAGGGCGTGTCGGTGAAGTGCCGTGCCGACCATGTCTCCTGCCGGTCATCGAGCTCGGGCTGGCTGAGCAGCTGGAAGCTGACCGGCGGCCCCTGCTGGTCACGCGCCCGCAGCGCCACCGCAGCCGCGAGACCCGCGCCAGCAGCGTGACCGCCGACTGCGATCCGGCCCGGCTCGATGCCGAGTTCAGGTGTGTGCTGCGCCGTCCAGGCCAGCACAGCGCAGGCGTCGTCGAGGGCGGCCGGGAACGGGTGCTCGGGGGCCAGCCGGTAGCCCACCGACACCACTACCGCGCCGGAGCCGTCCGCGACCCGGATGGCCCAGGGCAGCTCGGTGTCCAGGTCACCCATGACAAATCCACCGCCGTGCAGCCAGACGATGGCGCCGTGCGCCTGGTGCGGGCGGCAAATCCGCACCGGCACGTCCGGATCGGCGGGTACCGTACGGTCCTCGATCACCATGCCCGTGGTGTCCGGTGCCGGCGCCGCAGCGGCCAGCTCGGCGAGGCCCCTGCGCGCGGTGACCGGGTCGGTCAGGTCAGCCGGTGGAAACAACGGGATGAACGGCTCAAGTTCGCGGTCCATTCGGGCCATCTTCATGCTGCTGGTCATTTCTCATTCTCCTTGCGACATTGATCGGCCTCTTTGCTTGGGGTCACCGGATGCCTTCGGCCCAGGTACCGCCCTTCGGTTCAGGTTCGTGGATCTGCACGCTAGGAACGCGGGACGGGACCGGCGTCACCCGAAGGTGGCTCATGCGGGTGGAATCTTTGCCACCGCGGCGACGGCACGATGGTGCCGGCCGGACCAGGGCCGGGTTCCGGGCGGATGACCGGCGATTAGGATGGGGCCTGGCAGCGACGCAAGATCGCTGGAGGCGCCGACCGTGCAGGCTACCGATGGGTGAGCCGGCCGCAACCGGGGCCGCGACGTCGGAACGCGATGCCCTGCTGGCCACCAAGCTGAACGTGCCCGGGCTGCGGCCAGACCTGGTGCCGCGCCCGCGATTGGCCCAGCGGCTGGACGAGAGCCGGGGGCGGGGACTGGTCCTGGCCTGCGCGCCGGCCGGGTACGGCAAGACTGTGCTGCTGGCCGAGTGGGCCCGCCGCCGCGGGCATCAGGTGGGCTGGCTGTCGCTGGACGCTGGCGACAATGATCCGGCCCGGTTCTGGCACCACACGGTGGCCGCACTGGACCGGGGACGGCCGGGGGTCAGCGAACGGATAGGCCCACTGCTCGGCCCGCCCGCGCCACCCTCGTTTGAGCCGCTGGTAACGGCTCTGATCAACGAGATGGCCGGCCAGCCCGGCGCAGACGAGGCGCTGCTGCTGGTCCTGGACGACTATCACGTGATCAGCTCGTCAGCGGTGCACTCGTCGCTCGGGTTCCTGCTCGAGCACCGGCCACCAGCGCTGCAGCTAGCACTGGCCAGCCGCAGCGACCCGCCGCTGGCCCTGGCGCGGCTGCGGGCCGGCGGGCAGCTGACCGAGCTGCGCGCCGCGGACCTGCTGTTCACACCAGCGGAGGCGGCGGCGTTGCTGCAGCAGGTCGCGGCTGCGCCTGGCGGAACGCGGCCGGGTGGGCCGCTGCCCGACGCGGCTGCCGCGGCGCTGGCCGCCCGGACCGAAGGCTGGGCAGCCGGGCTGCAGCTGGCGGGCCTGTCGCTGCGCGGGCGCGACGACGCCGACGGCTTCGTTGCCGCGTTCACCGGCAGCCACCGCTTCATCCTGGACTACCTGGCCGAGGAGGTGCTGGAGCAGCAGAGTGAGCAGGTACGCACGTTCCTGCTGGAGACGTCGGTGCTCGACCGGCTGTCGGGGGAGCTGTGCGACGGGGTCACCGGCCGGCATGACAGCCAGGCGCTACTGGAGCGGGTCGAACGGGCGGGGCTGTTCCTGGTGCCGCTGGATGAGGTGCGCGGCTGGTGGCGCTACCACCACCTGTTCGCCGATCTGCTCCGCGCCCGGTTGCGGCAGGAACAGCCCGGCAACGTCTCCGGACTGCACCGGAACGCGGCAGCCTGGTGCGCCGAGCGCGGGCTGGCCGACGAGGCGATCCAGCACGCGGTGGCGGCCGGGGAGATGGCCTGGGCCGCCCGGCTGATCGAGCGGCACTTCGACGCGATCTTCCAGCAAGGTGAAAGCGTGACGATTCAGTGCTGGATCTCGGCGCTGCCAGCTGAACTGGCCAGGTCCAGCCCGCGGCTGCTGCTGGCGCAGGCGTGGATGGCGCTCGTCGGCGGCGACGTGCAAGCGGTCGGGGCGCCGTTGGCGGCCGCCGGGCCGGCGCTCACCGAGGCGGCCAGCGAGCCATTCGAGCCCTCCGTAGGGCGGCCGGCGAGCCTGCTGGCGAATGTTCCCGCGGCGACTGGGCTCGCGCGCGCCTATCTCGCCGTGCTGCACAGTGATGCCGAAGGCGCGGCCACGGCCGCGTCCCGGGCCATGGCCGCGCTCGGCGGCGAGGAGTGGGCCCTGCGCTCGGTTGGCCTGTGGATGGTGGCTCTGGCCGAGTGGGTCGGCGGCCGGCTGGACGGCGCCGAGCGTGGCCTGGCGGCCGGCGTCGCCGGGTGGAGCGCAGCCGGCCAGCGCCCCTGGGCCGCATGGGCGAGCCATGATCTGGCCCGGGTGCGGCGCGCCCAGGGCCACCTGGACTCGGCCCGCGCCGCCTACCAGCGGGTGCTTGAGATCACCGCACCGCCGGGCCAACCGGCCATGCCCGCTGCCGGCATCGGGTACGTGGGCCTGGCCGAGGTCGCCTATCAGCGCAACGAACTGGCTGCCGCGCACCGGCTCGTCACTGACGGCATACCCCTCTGCCAGCAGCTGAACTGGACCCAGCCGCTGACGGCAGGCCTGGTGACGCTGGCGTGGATCCGGCAGGCCAACGGCGATCCGGAGGGGGCCAGGGCAGCGATGGCCGAAGCCGGGCAGATCGCCCCGGATCCGGCGATGACCGGTCTGCTCAACCCCCTCCCGGTGCAGCGGGCGCGGCTGCAGCTGGCCCAGGGCCACCTCGCCACCGCTGCCGGGTGGGCGCAGGACAACGGCCTCGCCGCCAGCGACGAGGCCGGCTACGCCCGGGAAGCGGAGCATCTGGTGCTGGCCCGCGTCCTGCTGGCCCAGGCCCAGCCGGGCCCGGCGCTGGCCCTGCTGGGCCGGCTGCACACGGCGGCGGCCGCGCAGGGCAGGGTCGGCAGCCTGATCGAGATCGGTGCGCTGCAGGCGCTGGGGCTGGCCGCCGGCGGCGACGAGGCCGCGGCGGTCGCCGCGCTGGCTGAAGCGCTGACCCGGGCCTGCCCGCAGGGCTATGTCCGGATTTTCGCTGACGAGGGGCCGCCGATGGCCGCACTGCTCGGCCGGCTGATCGCGGCCCAGCACTCTGGCGAGGCAGCAGCGGCGGTCCCGCTCGGGTGCCTGGCCCGGCTGCAGCGCGCGCTTGGCGCGCCGGGCAACGGCCCACAGGCCGACCACGTGACGGCGGTGGCGGGCCTGGTCGAGCCCCTGACCGGCCGCGAGCTCGAGGTCTTGGCGATGCTGGCCGCTGGCCGGTCGAACCGGGCCATCGCGGGCCACCTCGTGGTCACCCTCGACACCGTCAAGAAGCATGTCAGCCACATCCTGGGCAAGCTCGGTGCGGCCAACCGCACCGAGGCCGTCGCCCGGGCCCGCGAACTCAGCCTGATCCCCTGACGGCGCGGCCCGGACCTGGGCGCTCCGAGCGCGACAGCGCACGCATCACCGCCGGCTGGGAAGAGCCGTCAATCCGGGGTTGGCCAGCCGCTTTGGTTTCCGCCTCCCGGCGCCGTCCAGGTAACTCACCCGCCCGGCACTTCGGTGCCGACAGGCGCCCGGCGGAGATTCCACCGTGCATGTCCACTTCAGGGTGACGACCGCCGCCGGCCGGCCGGCCTACTTTCCTCGCATAGCTTGCCGCCCGCATCCGCGAGCGCGGTGCCGGGGAGCCGGGGCATACCGCGCTCGGCAGGTGCGCCTGACCTGGAAGGAGCGTCGTGTGATGACTGCGGCACATGATGGACGCTCCCGTGCCTGGCCGGGCTCCTGGCCGTCGTGCTGCTGTGGCGGAAATCGTGACCGTCAGTCCGGCGGCCAGCCCGGCCCAACCCGGCAAACGAGAAATCTGCTGTACGGAAGGAATGTCATGACCTCAGCGCTGGAAATCCTTCGCCGTGACTTCGGCGGGGACATCATCGAACCCGGCGGGGCGGAGTACAGCTCGGCTAGCCGCTCAGTTTTCGCCTCGGGTCATCCGGCCTATGTGCTGCGGCCCAAGAGCCCCGGAGACGTGCAGGCAGGCGTGAGATTCGCGGCCAGCACCGGGCTCTTGCTGTCCGTTCGAGGCGGTGGCCATGGCTTCGCCGGCTTTGGCACTAACGATGGCGGTGTCGTGATCGACCTGAGCAACCTCGCGAATGTGGAGGTCATCGATAAGGACCGGCATCTCGTGCGGATGGGCGGCGGCGCCACCTGGGGCCAGGCCGCCGCGGTGCTGGCCCCGTATGGCCTGGCGATCTCCTCAGGCGACACCAAAAGCGTCGGCGTTGGGGGGCTGACACTAAGCGGTGGCATCGGCTGGAAGGTCAGGAAGCACGGGCTGGCCCTGGACAATCTGGCCGCCGCACAGGTGGTCACGGCGAGCGGGGAGGCTGTGCCCGCGAGCGCGACGGAGAACCCGGAGCTGTTCTGGGCGATTCGCGGCGGTGGCGGGAACTTCGGGATCGTGACCGCTTTCGAGTTCGTGGCCCACCCGACGACAGACGTCTTCTTCGGCAAGATCGCCTTCCCGGCACCGGAAGCGGCCGTCGTGCTCCAGCGGTGGGCGGACGCTCTGCGCACCGCCCCCGAGGAACTCACATCCACCGTGGACTTTGCCAACCCATTCGCCGGCGGGCCCGCAGCACCGGTGGAAATCCACGTGGCCTTTGACGGCGATGACCCGCGTCTCGCTGCGCAAGCACTCGGCCCGATCCGCGAGCTCGGCACCGTCATCGGTGACGACGTCGAGCTGAAACCCTATGAAGACACCCTCGCGGACGGCGTGGTCCCGCCGGTTGGCTTCCACTTTGTACCCCGGAGCGCATTTGCGGACAAGGAATCCGTGCCCGAGGTCCTGCAGATCCTCGCCGAGGCCAGAACATCGGGCGAGGCGCCGTTGATCTCTGTGCGGAGCGTCGGCGGTGCGGTATCCCGGGTCCCCGGCGACGCCACCGCTTACGCGCATCGCCAGGCGGAGCTGATGCTGGTAACCGCCACAGCGGGCCCGCAGCCGGTCATCGATGCCGCCCGTCCGGCCGTGGAAAAGCTATGGCGGGAACTCGCACCCCACGTCACCGGCGCCTACGCGAACTTCCTTGCCTCGGCCACCGAGGAGGACGTCGCCGCGATCTATCCAGGCCCGACCCGCAGTCGGCTCGCGGCGGTCAAGCGCCGGTACGACCCCGGGAATCTGTTCACCGGCAACCACAATGTCCGGCCTCAGTAGGCCCGGCGGACGAGCGGTCGTGCGATGAACAGCCGGACGCTGACCCAAAGTGCCGAGAGCAATGCCGGTCCCGGAGTCATCGTTGCTCTGCTGTCCGACCCCACCCGCATCCCCAACTGGGCACCTGCATTCGCCGACATGGTCACGGGAGATGCCTGCTCCGGCTGGCGCGCGACGAAAAGCGGCCACGACTTCGCCTTGCGAGTGGTCGTCGAAGAGAACGCGGGCACCGTCGACTACCTGCGCGAGATCGCCCCTGGCCAGGAGGGAGGCGCGTATATACGAGTACTGCCCCGCCCGGGCGGCGGCAGTGTTGTCGTCATGACCATCCCTGTCTTGCCTGGTGCAGAAGCAGCAACCGGCGCAACGTCCCTTTCCGGCGAGCTGAACGCCCTGCTGAGCCTGGCCCGCGGTGGCTGACCGCCGCCGGCCCGGGCCAGCGCGCTTGTATCCGCCGGCCGGGTTCCCGGTGGCCTCCGCCAGCTGCAGATCCCGCCGGCGCCTTGCGGTCTGCCCCCTAAAGATCATAACGTCGTTATACGACATATTTCGGTGGCCATGATGAGCTGCTCCGGCAGCGGCATGGTGAAGCGCTGGGGCGGTGAACGTGCGGGTAAGTAAGTGGTGACTGAACGGCCGGCGGCCACATCCGAGGCTGCCGCAGCCGGGCGGGATCTGCTGCTGGCCACCAAACTGCGGGTACCCGGGCCGCAGCCAGGTTTCGTGCCCCGCCGGCGGCTGGCGGCCCGGCTCGACCAGGGACTGGAACGAGGCCTGGTGCTGGTCTGTGCCCCGGCTGGCTCCGGCAAGACGGCCCTGCTGTCCAGCTGGGCACGATGCGGCCGGCGGCCGGCGGCCTGGCTGTCGCTGGACGCGGGCGATAATGACCCGGCCCGGTTCTGGCGGCATGCGGTGGCCGCGCTGGACCGGGCCTGCCCCGGCATCGGCGAACGGGTAGGGCCGCTGCTCGGCCCGCCCGCCCCGGCGTCGTTCCAGGGGCTGGTGACGGCGCTGATCAACGACCTGTCCGCCCAGCCCGCCGACGCCGGGGTGCTGCTGGTGCTGGACGACTACCATCTGGTCGGTGCCCAGCCAGTGCATGAGTCGCTGGGCTTCCTGCTGCAGCATCTGCCGCCGGGGCTGCACCCGGTACTGGCCAGCCGGGCCGATCCCCCGCTGCCACTGGCGCGGCTGCGGGCCCGCGGCCAGCTAGCCGAAGTGCGCGCCGCCGAGCTGCGGTTTACCGCCGGTGAGGCAGCCGCCATGCTGCGCGAAGCGGTCGGCGCTGACCTGCCGGATGCGTCGGTGGCGGCGCTGGCGGCGCGGACTGAGGGGTGGGCGGCTGGGCTGCAGCTGGCTGGGCTGTCGTTGCGGGGGCATGACGATGCGGCCGGGTTCGTGGCCGCGTTCACCGGCAG
>Ga0335078_10015629_pt1 | contig 11270 bp, 8 predicted proteins | sample Lox_Sample_32_FD_206711 | JGI IMG/M metagenome (GOLD analysis project Ga0335078, IMG submission 206711) | Soil microbial communities from Loxahatchee National Wildlife Refuge, Florida, United States - Lox_Sample_3.2 | ecosystem: Environmental > Terrestrial > Soil > Wetlands | place: USA: Florida...
GCAAGAAGTAACACAACGATCGCCAGTCGGAGGCCGAGACGCCACCGCAGTATCATCGTTTGCTCTCTACTCGTTCCGGAAGATCGCAAATGCCTGGTATCTTCGCACTCAGATCAACCGTGGGAAGCTGTACCAGCACCGATTCTTTTTCCTCGCTGTCGCAATCGCATTCCGAATCGCATTTCGTGGGCAGCAAAAGCTTGTAGTGGAACGTGACTGTAAAGCTCGTTGGCGTGTGCGGTTCGAACCTCCATGTTTTAACGTTGTTCCTTGTTGCCTCTGCTAACATGGGCGGGCCGCTTTCCACCTTCACGCCCGACGCCCGTTGCCCGTCTGTGGACACTCGAACCACAACGTCTCCCTGAATCCGCGCCGCCCGGATAACATGAGGATAGAGAGGCAGTTGGGCATTGGCGAGCGTGGGCATCAGCGTTGTTGCTTGCTGGGCAAGTAGCGTACCGGGCTCCAACGCTACCGTTAGCAGCAATCCAAGAATCCCAAGTCTTCTCATACGCTTCGCTCCATGTCAAATCATCGGTCATCGAGGCAAGAAGTCCTCCAGTTTCATGGGCGCGCCGATGATTCCCGAGTTACCGTAAAAGTATACCTTCTGGTGGAGTGCTCCGAAAACAATATTTATTACACTTGGATCGGCTGTAGTCGTGTCCGCCGTTTGCGGTGGCTGTTTCCAATAATTCCCTTTGGCAGTAACACCCGCTGGGTGTACATGGGCCGTTACGCGAAGTTGAACAATCGAATACGCTAGCGCTGGGTTAGCCGCCCTAAAAGATGGTTGCAGATGAGTGTCTGTGTCGGGATTACCGTATGGTCCCGGCTCATCACGCGACACAACCCATTCGCCAGAAGCATTCAACCCAGCTACAGCATACATTTCGTGGAATCCGCCTTGCTTGTCGTCTGCCGTCGGCGAGTTGCTTTCCGGGATCATATGCGCCAAGTCAACCCTAACGTTGCCGGGAATCTGATCTCTAAGGCTTTGTGGCGTCACATGATTTTGCGCGCCAACCGCTTGAGCAGCGGCACGGTCAACGTCGCCTTCTCCGAGCTCCTTGGAAAAGGGCCCACCATGAAAGTAGACTAAAGTTCCCCTGACAGCAAAGCTGTCATCACCTATATCAACTTGCCCTATTGGCTGCGCGGTTTGGGTGTCTCTGGAACTGCTGTATGACACTCCTGCAAACGGATTTGTCCAGGCATCATTGTCCATTTCTCTCATCTCCCAGTCCATCAGACTTGCTATTCCATTGCCTTCCAAGCCCAACGGATCATTCTCCGTGACAGGATTATTGTCTGCGTAGACATAGGCATTCCAACCGGCATTGGCCGGGTCGGGGGAAAACCATCGGCCTTGTGTAGCGGTTAGCTCGCGAGCAGTTGCATGGTCATTAGTTGGAGAGTCAGAAAATAGCTGCCCGAAAAGAAACTCATTAGCTAGTGAGGTGTCCGGGCCACGGCTCCAAGTGACCACCCGATCGTCGCCGAACGGAAGATATGCCCACTCACTTCCATATGGGGCATTATATTCGAGTTGCCATAATGTAGAACCTGAGCCCGGAGCTTGATAACTCTGAAAGTAAGTCATACCGCCTGGCGCCCCGTCATATTGACCCAACCCAGTTGCCTCATTCTCTACCTGTACCCATCCGTACGTACCCGTAGGGGCATTCATATGCATATACTGAGAACCAAGATAAACGAAGTCGAAGACCGATCCATTGCCATATTGAGTTTCGACACGGTTGCTGACCCCATCATAAGTGTATACGTTGCCCGTGCTGCCATCCGAGGTTATCCGGTTCATGGCATCGAAAGTGTAGGCATAGGTGCCATCATTAATCATGTTGCCTGCGGCATCGTAAGCCAACGGAGCGGCATTTGTGATATGATTGTGCAAATCGAAAGAGTAACTTGGTTGTGGTCCGGAACCCGCAGTCACGGCCTGCGACCAACGATTGTCATACTCGTCATAAGTCCAGGATAGAGCAATTCCAGTTGTGCCATACCCATAAGCAAAGCAGCCGCTGGGAGGACACGATGCTGAAGCAAGCCGGTGCGGGAAGGCCGGATCGTAGGTATATGACCACGTGCCCTCGGAAATCGTATAACGGCTGGTCACATCGCCAGCAACGTTGTAGGCGATATTAAATGCCACTTCGTTGGAGGTTACCTGGCCAAGATTGTTATAAGAGAGCTGATGATTGTCTCCCGTCTGCATCCCCGTGAAGGATGTGACTTGCCCAAGGGCGTTGTAGATGCCGGCCGACATGATGGACGCAGGAACGTTGTCCCCGGTCCCGCCGGTGTACGAAGGCGTAATGCTCGTCACCTGCCCAATGGAGTTTCTCGTATAGGTGAGACTGTTGTATGGTGCCCACAGGTTGTAGCTCGTATCCCAATCCTCGAGCAGTGTTATGTTGCCTGCAAAGTCTCGCGTTAACTTTTGAAACGAAGAATTAACGCTGGTTTCCAGGGGCGTTGCCTCGCATTCTGCGTTTACCCTGTTCATTATGTCATAGCTGAAGGATACCTCCGTGTTGTAGCTACCGTATCCAACACTGCGCGGCGTAAACAAGGCGGTCAGTTGACCTGGGTATTCGTTCAAGAAACAGTAGCCTGTGTCGTACGCAGTGTATATTGACGGCGTGCCATCGCTGAATTGCACCGCCGGAGTTCCCGCACCGCCAGTCAAACGGTACACGTTGTCGTGAGTGTATGTGGCAGTGATGTTGCGAGCATCAGTGTGCGAGTAGAGGGCGCCGACTAATTGGGTGTCATAAACATATGAGTCAGTCCCCGATTCCGGGAGCGTTCGAGAAGTAACGCGGCCAGCCATGTCATAAGCGTAGGCCTTCAGCTCATGGGACGACAAATTAGCCGGATATGTAGACGATAGTAAGTCGCTGGCGGGATCATATTGGAGAGCATTGGAAAAGCCGGTGGCGCTCACATCAGCCAAGCCGCACGACTTGGGCGAATCCCCGTTAGCTTGCTGTCCTGCGCTTATCCCACGGCACAACAGTACTGTGCGTCCCATACCGTCGACCTCCGAGTATGCGGTCAGCGCGCTCGCAGGAGACGAATACACCTCTTTGTCCCGATTGTTATACGCGCTGTAAATGATGCTATTATCCGGGCGGGTGACTGAGGTGATTCGGCCCAGAGCGTCATAGGTGTAAGACGTGACCCCGTAAGTCGCGTCGGCTGTACTAAAATATGGATTGGTGGCCGACGTCATTTCCCCCAGTCCATTGTACGTGTAAAGCGTGGTACGATATCCGCTACTAGAATTAGGGTCGGTGGCCGTCGTCTGGAACGGATGGCCAAACGCGTTATATTCCGTGGCTACACTCAAGCCCGTGGTATTTGACGGGCTTAGGGCCGTGGTCTTGGTCACGGTCAGAGGCCACCCGGTACTGTATGCAACCGTATCCACATCGTAACTAGAGTCGGGATAGCTGATCGATGTTAGACGGTACAAGGGGTCAGCATATGCAAAGGTGACGGTACCGCCTTCAACACTGTTGTTGGATTCTTCAGTTCGAGAGGAGACCACACCGCCATTGCAATCCCAGGTTTGAGAAAACCATCCCGCTCCCGAAACGGGAAGTGTCGCTTTTGTCAAAAGCAAGCCATTGCAATCGTCATATGTAAAGCTCGTGGTGATACCGTTGTTGGTCTGCGTCGCCGACGCTACGGTTCCGTTCGCGTTCGCGACATACGTGTAGTTTAAGTACGTGCTGGCAGTCAATTGCTTACTAGAACCCGTAAGATTACCGTGTGCGTCATATGTATAGTACGCATAACGATAGGCAGTACCGCCGGGAGCGGTCCCCCCCGACACAGTATCCGTGCAAACCCGGTTGTGTATATAGCTACCCACATTCGCGCAGCTGTGGCCAGAACCGTACGCAAGCTGATGTGTCCTTAGGAGCGGGCCGCCCCACGTGCCCCAGTCGTAGTAGTTGGTAATCAACGGGTTGCTGTAGGAATCAAATGTTTGAAAAATGTGATTGGTGGTCGTGCCCATTAGACCAAAGTGTGAATAGGTGTCCGTTTGCGTTATCGGGTAATAAATGGCTGCCGCGGGTGAGGGGCAGCTGGCCGGGGATGCATTGTTTCCGTTGTAACAGGTTATGGTAGTACTCAAAAGCGTAGAGCCCTGGTATACCTGCTTCTCTGTTGGTAGAAGAGCTTTTGTTGCCCAGTTAAGGGTCCCGCCGTACATAAGGTTCGGGTCGGCATCCGCCATGTAAGTAGTAACGCTTTTAGCGTTGTCCACATTATTCGTCTGCGTGACGGTGAATATGCTCGGCCCAGTTGTATTCAGCGTGGTCCAGCTATTGTTAACGCTGTAAACGCCGGCCGTGTCGCCATCGTTCCGTGTGATGGTAAGAGTTGGAACGACAGCGGTATTGCAATAAATGCCGTTGTTGCCACCTGAATAGGCGTAAGACACGCTGCCTCCTTGCGGAAATGAGATAGAGGTCAGCCGGCCCGTTGTGTATTGGCTATAACCAGATTGGGGATCTGCTTCATAGGTCAATTGATATTCGCCCTGATTGCTGGGAAGCACGATGGAGGTCGGCAGCCAGACAGTTCTGAAGCCCGCGCCTGCAGTGTCAAGGTCTCGTATGGCGGAACACTGAAAATAGGTACCCTGAGTGTACTGTGTATAATTGACCACGAACGTCTGCGTGTTGTTGGAAGCATCTTGGTACGAATATGTGTCCCCTGGTGTGCCGCCCGGACCTTGATTGTGAGCCGCTGTAATGGCTGTAGTATTGAGTTCGTCGATGATGTTTCCTGACCCGGCTCCGTAGATTGTGTTTCCATTAGGATCGGTAAATGCTCCAGAGGTGACAACTGGTCCGCCGGAAAGGGCATAGGAATTTCCCCCCTTGTCATATGCTATCCACGGTGAGGGGGGTGAGTTTGTTGTTATCACCGTTATGGCAGATCCGTCGACAGTCATTAGCCCGGATGGAGGCCCTGTGTAACAACTGGCGCCGTGGTAGCCCACAGTCCCGTATTGCTGAGTGAAGGTGCTCGGCAGCGGGTGCATGGTGCCATTGGGTAAGCGGACATTCGCGTCGGCGTATACTGTGCAATAGCCACCATCGATTTGATAGGTGTGTTGAAAAACAATAGACCATTCGAGGCCGCCATTCGTAGCGATGGAAGTGCCGAGATACCACTCGTTAAGGTGCTGTATCGGATCTGGTGCAACGTAAGCGTGACTATTGATGTCTAGGGAAAAAGCGAAGCCACCCGCTTTGGTGCGCACGGGAATGGTAAAATGAATATTGCTGGTAGCGTAATCGGTAGAGCCACCAGTTTGGTCAAATTGCCCGTCGACTTGCCCGAACGATGCCGTGACCAACCCCGCAAGTAAGACGAGCAGTGCTAACAATCTCTTAGGGGCTGGTCCACTCAGAAAAGGCGACACGTATGTCATTATTTGTCTCCTTTGCCAACTGGGCTGTCATTTTGCAACAGTCAGCACGGTGTCTTCAACAAATACATACTTCACCTCTCGCTCAAACAACAGAAGACCTAATTGTGTCTGGACCTGTAGGCGGGTTGCCTGAAACTATTCCTATACAAAAGCAGTGAGGGAAAATAGCGGCTACTCTGAGACGTGAATTATGATTTCAAACGAGTAACCAAACGATGGTGGAAAAGCTACGGCTGTTCTCTGACAATGTCAACTAAAAAAAGCTGTGGAAAACGCAGATTGTTGTCCAAGGTTTGGACAGAACGCGCTTGCTCAATCCGGGCTCTAACCGTGCGGCCGATGGGGAGCCGGGAGGGAAGCCGGCAGTACCTCCGCCGGTCCTTCAGCGCGATTCTGCTGGATAGCCGGCCGCAACTCCGCGTCCTCTTCAAGCACACATGCGCTCGACGCTAACGACCGCTGGCCCTACCCAGGAAGGAACTGAAGACGACAAAGGCCGACCCTCTTCGTCACGCGTTATTTTCTTCACCCTACGCCATCAGCATCGAGGGCTCGCCTGAGCGTATCAGTAGTATTCTCAAGTAAGAGGATTGCAGGTTTTAAGAGGTCGATCTGGATCGGTTCGAATTCTTTATGGCCGTGGAACATGTTGCAGCGGATCGAATACAAGGTTTCGAGAACGGCGTGGGCACGTCGATTTCGACTGGCGGACTCCAGTGAGGCCAAAAGCTTCCGGTCCGCTTCTGGCCTCATGGCGCCCGACACCATGTCCAGCTTGAGGGCGAATCTTCCCTGACGGAGGTGGTCCGCGATCTGGTGCAAAGCATTAGCGGCATTCGGGTCGCCATCCCATGCGTGGGTCAATGCTTCGGCCCCGCAAAACTGGATAACATACTCCTGAGCTGCCTTCGAGTCCGGAAACCGATCCCGTAACTTGACATGCCCACGCCGGGCCAAGCGGAACGTAGCTTCGGCATATAGTCGATTGAATGCTACGTAAAGCGTAAAAAATCGATCGAAGGCCCCACCGATGTCTTCGCTGGAATAAGCCTCTGCTTTGGTGCGCCAGTTATCGCAGAACGTCGCTAATTCAACCGAGAGAGCCATAGTTCAATTTATTCAACTTGGGCCTACGTCACAATGGCCGCCACACGCTGAGCATTCGTGGGTTTGTGGATGGGCCGCGTCTTAGCTTGCGAGCCATTCTTCGTCCTCCACAACCGTTTGATCGGCTTTCTTGGCCGTCTCCATTTGGTCGATTTCTTGCGGAATGATCTGTTTATTCAGTTCGCGACTGATTGCCCTGCACCGAGCAACGAAAAACCTTTCGTAATCGTCGGTCATCACTCCGAAGCTCTCGTTGAGCTTGATAAGGTGCGTGGCCAAGCACTTGTCGATATCGGGATTCTTTGAAATGAACTCCTTCATATAGGTTTTGGGAGATTGCGCCCGTACCGGTGAAGACAAGGGTGGAGCCACGAAAATCGTTTCCACTACGGCCTCACAGCGTACACGGCTCCTTTGCCACCGGCCCCGCCGTAAGGACGATGTATTCTGTACTCCAGACGGTTAACACTACTTGATTTCTAGTGTTCCTCCAGATGCTGAGAGGGTGCTGTAGGATCCAGGCCACGCCTGAGCCCGCACCACGTCAATGGATACGTCAACAACTCCGTCCCACGGCACGGTGATTACATGGGAAAAATTCCAGGACTTGGGGTTGTCGTCGTTTGCTTTAGCAGGGGGATCGCCTGGATACAATGGAATGTACAACAATTGGCTAGTATCCCGGACGACCGAATCTGAATCAATCTCATCGGCGAGTATGATCCAACAGGCATGTGGCCTGTCGACTTGGAAAGACGCATTCTTAAGTGCTACCGCAACCTGCTTGCCAGGCTGAAGCCCCGTGCACGGCGGAAAATCCCATGTCGTACCATGAGGTACACCATGAAACCCATCTGATAGATTGAACGTGCACGGGCCTTGTCTGTACTGTGGTTCAGCTGGGACACGAGCGTGGGCGGTCGCGTGATGGCCGTTGTTATCAGATACACGAATATAGACGTCTAGTTCCAGATTAGCAGTTCGGCTGTAAGAAAGGACCTCGTCGATGTCGGTTGTAACTTTCCTCAGCGACCTCGGCCAAGCCACCGGGGGCGATCCCCCCGTGGTGGATTCTGGCGCGATGGTGACCGGAGTTTCGCTAGTCCCTGGGACTGAAGATGGCTTGACCCAATAAAGATGAATGGTCGCAGTATTCGCGGTAACACCGTCGATTGCTAACGCCAGCCCCCCAGCTTTAATTTTCATGCAGTCCTTCCACGCATCAATTGCACGATTCGACAGGAAGGAAGTTTCAAGGCTGTGCGCCTCGGCGTCCGCCAGGTTGAAGTTTGTTTCCTTGAACGTGGATTGCTGCCATGTCACGAAATCATTGTAGTTAGCCGTAGCCTTAGCTGGGATTGAGTCAAAAATAGCACCGAGCCCTCCGGACACACCCCTAGCTTGTTTCCAATCCTCCTCTGTTTCGATCAAGCGAAGGTAATCAAGCTTCTTATTCACGGAATCGGAAGCCTTGACCTGGGTCTGCCGAAGAACGTCGTGACACGCGTCCGGTTCTTGTGGCTCTTGACCAAAGAGGGCCGTCGACTGCAACAACGCTGCCAAAAGAAAAGTGGCGGAGGTCACTTTCTGAAAATAGTGAGCAAGTCTTAGCATGAATCTCATGATTTGTTGCCTCCAGCTTCAAGCAAAGTTGGACTCTCTGTGTTCAGCACGTCGTCGAAAAAACACCGAGTGCCGGTCTGCTATGACGTATCCGCCAGAAATGTCGCTTTTCGCTTCGGAAAAGGGTGGAATGACACCATGAAATTCTATTCACCCCCGCTCCTAGAAAAAATAAGTGCATATGCCAACGCGTGTGTGCGCTGGCGCGAACTGTCCTACACTTCAGGGGAAGCAGCGATCAATCGGGAGGACGGAAACATCCTCAGCAATCAATCGCCGATAGAGCGAAAACGTAGGCGGACAGCTTGGAATTGTCAATAGAAATCTGCTGTGGAAAACGGCGCACCTTGTCCAGTGATTGGACGGACGCCCTTCCGTTTTCTCCTGTCGCCCGCAAAGACTCAGCACGGATCGTTTCAAAGAGGGTTCATCCCAGGACACTGGACGATTTCGTAGCTGTCAAAGCACAGGAGATCGGCAAACTTCAACAGACTTCAACACAGATTGACCAAGTGCGCAGCATATGTCAGTGGCACGCTTTTGAGGTGCCTATCTACGTGCAAATCCAAATTGCTGCCGTCGTATCGTCCGACGAGGAAATGCCACGTACCGGTGCCAAGGTTGTAGGGCACATCAATCGATTGTGCGCCACCGCCCACACCGTATTTGTAACGGGTGAAGTTCAACCGATAGTTTCCGAGCCGGCGCTGTAATATTCGAGATAGTACAGTACCTTGCTCGAATTGTTTCCTTGGATCGCGATGTCGTAGTTGCCGGGGACGGTCGTGATATTCACCCAGCACCCCATGCTCATCGCGCCGCCGTCGATGCTGAGGGTGCTCGTCGTCGAGAGCGTTTTATTGGTGTTTGTTGATCCGAAGTCTGCCCCATTGTTCACGATGCCAGAGTCAAACGTGACGCCGTTGTTATTGGTCAGATTGTTGGTGCTCCAGAAATCATTGGCGTCTTCCAGTTTGTAATAGCTTTGGAGGTTGGCAGTGAGTGTGCCCTGGGTATCGATTTGAAATGCTTTGACGGAAGATTGCCCGTAGAGAATGTCGGGCAATCCGTCACCGTTCACGTCGGCGACGATTGCACCTGTGCTTACGCTGCTCGACGAGAACGACACCGGTGACTTCCACGTCGAAGAGCTCACCCAGCCGCTACCACTGTCCACCCAAGCCGTTGACGAGGCGATGATGGCAGGCAAACCGTCATTATTCACGTCGACAACCCGATATCCTCCATCAACTCCGCCGGGAGCGAAATCAACGGGCGCATCCCAGGTTGTAGAACTCACCCAACCACTTCCAGTGTCGATCCACGCGCTTGACGAGGAAATGATATCCAAGTGTCCATTGCCCAAGACATCGGCAAGACGGTACCCGTTATCGGTGCTCGCAGTGACAAATGGTACGGGTGGGTGACCAAGAAGTAATTGCCTGGGTTCGTTTGAATGTTCACCCAACAGGCAAAGCTAATGTTGCCGCCATCGATCGCGAGACTCGATGTCGTATCGAGAATCTTTGTGGTATTGCTAGCACCGAGATCGGCAGCATTGTTTACCTTCCCGCCGTCGAATGTGACTGAGCCGACATTCGTGAGATTGTTCGTGCTCCAATTGTCAGAGGCGTCCTCCAGTTTGTAATAGCCTTCGAGTCCGGTCGTGAGTGTTCTGTTTGTGTCGGTTTGAAACGATGTACTTGTCGAAACGGTGCCCGTCGCAGAAACGAGTTCGCCATCGAGTGAAGAAGTGAAATAGTTGGGCGTACTTGTGTTATAGAGGTTATCAGCCTCTCTCCGGAACCACAGTGCAGCACGAAGTTTTTGGCGAACGACAAAAACAGCGGCATCGAACGACATCTGCAGCCACTACACCTCATAACGCATGCGGTTCCCAGTTTCCTTGATAGAATTCCGAATGAGGGGGAAACCAAGAGCATGGACTTGACCACACTGGTGGAACAATTGAGAAGGGAACGAGATCAGGTAGAAAAACAACTATCGGGATTGAATGCTGCACTCACAGCGCTCACTGGTCCGCACAACGGAACAGCCAATCAAGGAACGAGCGCGGCGACCCGCCGAAAAATTAGTTTGGCTCAGAAGGCCCGTTGGGCACGCCGGCGCAGGGATGGCGGGTCCAGCGCTTCGGCGCCGCACCGGACCATGTCAGCAGCAGCCCGAAGAAGAATTGCTGCCGCACAACGTCGGAGGTGGGCAGCCGCTCGGGCCAAGAAAGCAAAGTAAGGACTCTATATTCCCGCGATTGGCAAGCCGTTTGGAATCGAAGCAGAAAGCCATTCGCTGGCAGACGGGAGCCACTCAGAGTGCATGAACCGATCGTTCGCTGTCCCTATTGTGTGCTGGGCAACGATTTCCGGCCCATGTTGCGGAAACCGGAGGGTTGGTACCTGTGTCAGAAATGCGGCCACCCGGTAATGCCGCACGATCCAGACTTCCGATGCTCTTGTCAGAAATGCGAAGAATTGAATCGCGCAGCCTGAGGCTAAGCCGTAGGTTCCGCACCAAGGTTCGCAGCCTTCAGGCTCCGAATGGCGAATCAAAAAAAGGCCGCGAGTTTCCCTGTTGCCATTCAGTCACGCAGCCCACCGCAAATAGACAACGATGAATGGTAAGGATATTTGTAAGTTGTTCGAGATGACTTTCTTTGGAGAGTCGCGCCCAGGCACACAAACAAAACGGAGTCTAGACGAACTGGGAGGAAAGCGTGTAACCTTCGCTTGGAGGAAGATGTCGCGGTGGAAGCGGTCAGCGAAGGAACGTCCCCGACTAGAGTCTTTATCTCCTACGCGTGGGAAGACGTAGAATATCGCCTCTTGGTAAAACGGCTGGCGACACGTCTTCGTTACGATGGGATCGACACAAGACTCGATGCCTGGCATCTTCAGGGGTTGACGATCCCGGAGTTCATGAACAAGGAAGTGCGTCACGCAACCAAAATCCTGATCATTTGTTCGCCTCAATATCGAGCCAAAGTGCACGCCGCCGAAGACGGACATACGAGTGGAGTAGGTTGGGAGGCAATGTTGCTCAATTCTGC
>Ga0335078_10015630_pt1 | contig 11270 bp, 3 predicted proteins | sample Lox_Sample_32_FD_206711 | JGI IMG/M metagenome (GOLD analysis project Ga0335078, IMG submission 206711) | Soil microbial communities from Loxahatchee National Wildlife Refuge, Florida, United States - Lox_Sample_3.2 | ecosystem: Environmental > Terrestrial > Soil > Wetlands | place: USA: Florida...
CGCCTGTGAAAACATCTTTAAAATATTCATGGTACGAATTATTGCGTATAATGAAACGGCTGGGAGGGGAAGCGGAACTACGCGCAGGCGATGCCGGAGGGAACTGTCGGTCAAATCGGCAGATACAAAGTCGTCGACGAGTTAGGTCGAGGCGGTTTTGGATGCGTTTACCTTGGCTTTGATGCCTCGGTCGGCCGGCAGGTTGCCATCAAGGTTCTCACCGAAGGCGGCAAAGAGCTGCTGGCGCGCTTCCGCAACGAAGCTCAGGTAGCCGGCAACCTTCGCCACGAGAACATCGTCACCGTCTACGAATACGGCGAGCATGAGGGCCGGCCGTTCCTTGCCATGGAGTATCTCGACGGCGAGGATCTTCAGCATATTCTCGCCACCCATAAGCCTCTGACGCTGCTGCAGAAATGCAGCATCATGGCGCAGGCCGCCGAGGGATTGTACTGCGCTCATCGCAACGGCGTCGTCCACCGCGATGTCAAGCCCGCCAACATCATGGTGCGGCCCGACGGGCGCGTCAAGATCATGGATTTCGGCATCGCCCGCGTGACGCAGGGGCGCGACGCCACGCGTCTCACCCAGGAAGGATGGATGATCGGCACCCTCCTCTACATGGCGCCCGAGCAGTTCGGCGGCGCCGAGGTGGATGCCCTCAGCGACATCTTCGCCTATGGCGTCGTCTTCTATGAACTGCTCACCGGCCGCCATCCCTTTGAAGCGCCCGATTCGCGCAACCTGATGTACAAGATCAGCTTCGCGGAGCCGCCCCCGATCCGCAATTCGGTCCCGGAGTGCCCGGAGGCGCTCGAGCGCATCATTCTCCGCCTGCTGGCCAAGGAACGCGAGCTCCGTTACCAGAGCCTCAAGGATGTGCTGTTCGATATCGAAGGCGTGCGCATCGATCTCGGCAGGCAGCGCTCCGAAGAACTGCTTCGCGAGGCGCAGGTTCAGCTCCAGAAAAACGAGCCCGATTCGGCGCAATCGCTGGTCATCGAAGCCCTCGGTCTCGATCCTTCCAACCGCGTAGCCCGCGGTCTGCGCGAAACCCTCCAGAAACAGCTCCAGCACCGCGCCCTCCTGCCGAGGATCGAATCCCTGATGAACTCGGCCGAGAATCACCTCGAGCAGCGCCATTTCCAGGAGGCCGTGCACACTTTCGAGACCGCCCGCCGACTCGATCCGGAAAACGGCGCCATCCAGGGGCGGCTCGATCACGCCCGCACCCTCCTCGAACATGGCAAGGCCGCCGAGTCGCTGATCGCCGAGGCGCGCAAGGAGCTCGAGAAACACAATCTCACCGTCGCTCAGCGAACCGTGTCCGAGGCCTTGCGCCACGATCCCCAGAATCCTCTGGCCACCGAGCTTCTGGACAAGATCCAGCACGAGATCGACCGCCGCCAAAAGGAGCAGCGCATCGAGGAAACCCTGCATCGCGCCGAAGGTCTCATCCTGCTCCACTCCTACGAGGAAGCCATCGACCTCCTTACCGGCCTCGGCGTAGACGCGGAGTCCCCTAAAGTCCAACGCCTTCTCAACTGGCTGCGAACCGAAAAAGCCGAGCGCGAGCGCAAGGACAGGCTGCAGGCCGAAATGGCCGCCGTCACCGACCAGTTGCGCCTGCGCCGGTTGGACGAGGCGGTCGAGCGTCTCGAGGCCATTCGCCGGGAGTACCCCAACGAGCAGGAAGTGGCCAATCTGCTCGCCTACGCCCGCAAGGAGCGCGAAGCCGATGCCCGCGCCCAAGCCGTTCAGGAGCTTCTCGTCAAGGCCGGTGCGCTTTCCGAGGCCAAGGATTTCGACCCGGCCCTGGCGCTGCTCGAAAAAGCTCTGAAGCAGTATCCCGGCGAAACCGCCCTGATTCGCATCCTCGGCAGCACCATGGCCACCAAGGCCTCCTGGGAACGCCAGCAGGCCGTCGACAACGCCCTGCGCCAGGGAGCCGAGCTGCGCCGGCAGCAGCGCTTCGCCGAAGCCATCGAGCTCGTGGAAGCCACCCTGCGCGATCATAGCTCCGATCCGGCCCTCCTCGAGCTGCTCGAACAACTCGAGCAGGATTGGGCCCGTAAACGCCGCGCCGAGGCGGTTCGCAAAGCCGTCGAGCAGGCCGAACAGATGCTCGGACGCAAGCAGCCCCACGAAGCGCAGCAGCATCTCCGGCAGGGCCTGATTCAATATCCCGGCGAGGCGGCCCTCGCCGATCTCCTGAAACGGGCCGACGAGGAGCTCCGCGCCATCGAGAAAGCCCGCGCCATCGAGGCCATCGTCCGCGAGGCCAGGGCGCGCGCCGAGGCGCGCGATTATACCCGCGCTCTCTCGACCATCGATCTGGGTCTTCAGACCTGGTCCGCCGAGCGCCAGTTGCTCGACCTCCGCAAGGAGATCGCCGACGCGGAAAAGGCCTGGCGGCGCCGCAAAGAAATCGAGGCGGCCATCCAGGGCGCGTCCAGCCTCGCCGCCGGCCTGAAATTCGAAGAAGCCCTGGCGTTGATCGCCGAATCCACGCGCAAGTTCCCCGGCGAGAAAGAGCTCGACGAGCTCCAGGCGCGGATCGCGCGGGATTGGGAGCAGCACAAGCGCCGCGAAGCCGTCCGCGGCGTTGCCAGCGAAGCCCGCCTGCTGCTCTCCCGGGGCCGCCTGGAGGAAGCCAACGACGTCCTGAACGAAGGCCTGGCGCGGTATCCCGGCGAGGGAGAGCTGGAAGCCGCTTCCCGCCAGGTTCGCGAGGCCATCCGCGTTCGCGAACGGGAGCGCGCCATCGCGAAGCTGATTGGAGAATCCAAGGATTTCGCGGCCGCCCATCGCTTTGACGAGGCCCGGCGCGTTCTGGAAAACGGACTGGGCGCTTTCCCCGCCGAGCAGGCCATCCTGCGCCAGCTGGACTCCGTCAAAGCCGCCGCCAGGGAATGGGAGCGCGAACAGGCTATCGCCCGAACCGTCGCCGAAGCCGGCCGCCTGGCCGGAGAAAAGCGCTTCGACGACGCCCTCGATCTGCTCGCGCGCACCGCGGCCTCCTCGCCGGCGCTGGCCGAGACCAGGCGCCGCATCGAGCGCGAGCGCGAGGATCACAAGCGCCGCGAAGCTGTCGAGAAAGGCGCCGCCGAGGCCGCTGCCCTGCTCCAGAGCGGCCGGTCCGACGCCGCCGTGAAGCTGCTGGAAGAACTGTCATCGCGGTATTCCGGCGAGAAGTCCCTCGAACCCGCTCTCCAGCGGGCCCGCCAGGCCGTGGCCGAGCGGAAAGCCGCCGAGGAGCGCCGCAAGGCGGTGGAAGAGACCATCCGCGAGTGCGGCCGCCTGGCCGGCCAGGGCCGCTTCGATGCGGCCTCCGAGCGGCTCGCCGGCGCCTTTGCGCGATTTCCGGATGATCCGTCTCTGCTCCAGCTCCAGGAGCGGTTGGGACGGGCGCGCCAGGAACATGAGCGCGCCCAGGCGATCGCGCGCGATGCCGCCCAGGGCGGTTCCCTGCTCGATTCCGGGCGCCTGGAAGAGGCCCTCGCGTTCTTGACTCAGGCTTGCGCCACCTATCCCGGCGAGGCGTCCCTTCGTTCCCTGCTAGCCCGGGGAGAAAAGGAACTGGCCGCGCGCCAGGAACTCGAACGCGCGAAAAGCGAAGGCAGCGGCCTGATCGAGCAGCAGCGGTTCGAGGAGGCGATCCAGGCGATGGAACGCGCCCTGGCCGCGTTCCCTGGTAATCCCGAGCTGGTGGCCCTCGCGGCCCGCGCCCGCGAAGCCCTGGAAGCGCGCCGGCGGGAGGAGACCGTCACCGCTCTCCTCAACGATGCTCGCGCCCTGGCCGGCAATCGCGATTTCGAACACGCATTGTCGATTGTGGAGCGCGGGCTCAAAAACTGGCCCGGGGACAAGCGGCTTTTCGGGCTGCGGCGCTCGATTCAAGCCGAACAGAAGCAATCGGAGCGCGAACAGGCGCGAAAGCAGATCCTCGACGACCTCCAGCGGCTCGCCCGCGAACAGCGCTTCGCGGAAGCCAGGAAGCGGGCCGAAGAGGCGCTCGCGTCGTATGCTGACGATCCCGATCTGGTTCGCCTTCGAAACGATTGCGAGATGCGCGAGATCCTTGCCCAGGCCGCGGCCGCCGCCGCGCAGGGCAGACCGCAGGACGGCCTGCGGATGCTCCAGGATCCCGCGGGAAGGTACGCCTCTCATCCCGAATGGAAGGCCCTGCTCGACCGCCTCCGCGAGCAGGTGGCCGCGGCCGAACGCCAGGCGGCGATTCGCCGAACCGCGGAAGAAGCTCTCCGTCTCGCCAATAGCGCCGATTTCGGCCGCGCCCTGAAGCTGCTCGATGACGCCGCCCTCCAGTTGCCCGGCGAAGCAGCCCTCGACGATGCCCGCCGTTCCGTCATGGACCTGAAAAAGGCCCACGACCGCAAAACCGCCATCCAGACCGCCGCCGCCGGCTGCGTTCGCCTCGCGGAGCAGGGCCGGCTTCAGGACGCCCTGGAACAAACCGCCAAGGCCCTCCGGGAATTCCCCGACGATCCCACCCTCACCCAGTTGCGCCGCCGTTTCGACGAGCAACGGCAGGTCGAGGAGCAGCGCCGCCAGCGGCAGAGCGACCTCGAGGAGCTTCGCGGGCTGGACGCCTCCATCGCCCGGGCGGATGGATCCGGCAGGCTGGCGGAATTGCGCGGCGTGGCGGAACGTATCCTGGCCCAATACCCCGGCGACGATGAAATCCGCTCGGCTGCCGCCCGGCCGCTCCGCCACCTCTCCGATATCGAAAGCGCCGCCAACGCCCTGCGGGAACGGAATTTTGACGCCGCGCTGCAGGTTTGCGGGCAGTATCTGGCGCTCTACCCGGAACACGTCCGGTTCCGCGCCCTGCAGACGGATGCGGAGCGGGGCCGGCGCGCGGCCGACCTGGAAGGCATCCGCCGGCGCGCCGAGCGCGAAGCCGATCTCGCCGCGCGCGCGGCCATCCTCGAGGAGGCGCTCGGCCGGTATCCCGACGAAGCCTGGATCGCCCGCGAACTGCGCCTCACGCGCAACAAGCTCGACCTGGCCCAATCCATCATCGCCCAGGCCCGCGCTCACGAGGCCGCCGGAGCCTGGGACCTCGCCCTGGAACAATGGAATAAGCTGGCCACGATCTACGAACAGTTCCCCGGGCTGGCCCAGGAAATCGATCGCGTCCGCGCCGCCTCCCAGCGCGCCAAAGTCGACGCCGTTGCACAGTGGGCCGGACAGATCGAGCCGCTGATCAATTCCGGCCAGTTGGCCAAAGCCCGCGAGTTGCTCTTGCGGGCGCTTTCCGAGCTCCCCGACGCCGCCCCCCTGCGCGAGCTCCTGCGCAAGCTTGATGAGCTTCGCGAGAAGCAGCGTCGGATTCGCGACTTTTTGGGCGGCTTGCGCGGATTGCGCGAGCGCGGTAAGTGGGAGGAGTTCGACCAGCAGGCGGCCGAGGCCCTCCGCCTCACCGCCGACGACGCCGCGTTGCGCAAGACCGTCCTGGAAAAGCTCGTCGAGCACGCGCGCGCCGTGGCGGATTCCGACTGGACCAGGGCCGAAGCCTTGATCGCCCTTGTGCGATCGGCCGATCCCGCCCACCCCGTTCCACAGGAAGTGTTGCATTCGATCGCCAAAGGCAGGCGCGCCGCGGCCATCGATGCCGCCCTCCGCCGCGCCGGCGAGCTCCAGGCCGGAAAAGACCCGCGCGGCGCTTTGGCGAGTCTCGACCAAGCCCTCCGCGAATATCCCGATGATTCGCGGCTGCAGGCCGCGCGCCGCGCTATCGACGAACGGTTGCAAAAGGACCGCGCCCGCTTCCGCGAGGAGCTGCGCCAGATTCAGGCGGCGGCCCAGCGCGCCGCGCAGGTCGCCGAATTGGATCCGTTGAACGCCAGAGTCGCGTCCATCGCTTCCGAGGTCCAGCCCGACGCGGAGCTGGCCGCCATGGCCGCCGAGACCGCCCGCGCCATCGCGGCGCGCCGCAGGCAACTCGGCCGGGCGCGAGTCGCCGGAATTCTGGGCAGGTATCGCAAACAGATTCTGATTGCCGGCGCGGCGGCGGCGGCGCTGCTTGCGGGCATGTTGGGCATACGGCTCTTATTGACGTCCTCGCGCCGCGTCTCCGTGACCATCGCTTCCGATACGGCCGGCGCTTCCGTCACGGTGGGTGCGTTGCAGTGCCTAACCCCGCAGTGCGTGCTGAAGCTTCCCGCCGGCAGTTATACGTTGACCGCCGCCAAGGATGGATTCCGCCCGATTTCGCAGCCCCTTTCCGTTTCCAGCGGAGAAACCGAGGTGCGTGTGCCCCTCGCCTTCGAACCGCTGCCCGAGGAGCTGCAGATCAATACCAATTTCGAAAGCGGCCGTGTATTCCTCGATGGACGGCCCGCCGCCGCGCTGCGCGACGGCCAGTTTTCGATCTCCGGTCTGGCGCCCGGACGGCACACCGTTCGCGTGACGGGCGGCGACGCCGAATTCAGCGCGCAATGGCAAAGCTCCGCCGGCGCGCGTCCCGAGCTGATCGGCGGTGTTTCCGCTAAGAATGTCGGCGCCGCCATCATTGCCAACGTCGGCGGCGACGCCGCCATCGCGTGCAACTGCGATGCCGGCCCTGTGCTGGTCGATGGATCGCCCGCCGGCCAGACCGTGTCCGGCGCCGCCGCGCCGCTGGCGAAACTCCGCCAGGGGCAGCGCGAAATCTCGGTCGCCGGCCGCTCCGTGGTGATGGATGTCCGCCCCAACCCGGCCGTCAATGTCTTTCTGGCGCTCGATCGCGACGTCGGAGTGCTGGTCGTCAACGCGGGGCAGGATGAGGCGCGTGTCTACCTCAACAACCGCTTGTACGGCCGCCGGACCGAACAGGGCGTGGTGCGAATTCCCGTCCCCGTGGGGGACTATTCGGTCCGCGTGGAGAAGGACAATTTCCGCGGTCCGGCCGCCCAAACCGCCAGCGTCGCCAAGGGCGAAGAAAAGCAGATCCGGTTTACGCTCTCCCCGGCGACCGCCGTGCTGGAAATCACCGGCGCCCAGCCGCACGCGCAAGTGAAGATTGACGACCGCTCCGTCGGTGAAACCGACGCCGGCGGCCACCTGCGGGCGGAAGTCCCCGCGGGCGCGCACTCCGTCGAGCTCTCCAAGGATGGCTTCGGCCCCGTGCGCTGGGAAACCCAGTTCGACGCCGGGGCCCAGCTTCGGCCCAGCCCGGCCCAGGTGGCTATGGCCAAATTGCCGCCTCCGCCCACCCCCGAGCCCAGGCCCGTGGATACCGAAGCTCAGGATTGGGCCCGCGTGTCCAATTCGGCGCGAATCGAAGATCTCCAGGACTACATTCGCAAGCACCCCAACGGAGCCCACGAGCGCGATGCGCAGTCCCGTGTCGACCAGTTGCGGCAGGCGGATGCGGCACGCAAGGAACAGGCCGATTGGGACGCCGTCGACAAGAGTAACAAGGTGGCACTGGAGGATTACCTGGCCCGCCATGCCGGCGGCCCGCACGTCCAGGACGCTCGTGCTTCGCTCGACGCGATACAGAAGCGCGAAGCCGGCGACGCCGCCGCCGCCGAGCGCGAGAAACTGGGGAAGCAGGCCGAACAGGAACGGGCCGCCAAGGCCGCCGAGGCCGCCGAGGCGCAAGCCATCCTGCGAACTCTCGCCGACTACGAAGCGGCCTATAACAATAAGGACCTGCAGGCGATGGCGCTCGTTTACAACCCGCTGCCGGCCGGCTTGAGCGCCGATTTCAAGCAGTACAAATCGGTGAGCTTCCAGATCAGGGCGACCGAGCAGCCCGTGGTGAATGGCGATTCGGCAACCGTCGCCTGTACGCGCAGCCTTAGTGTCGTCGCCGGCGGCGGTCACTACACTCACCCCGCTGAACGCGTTCGCGCCTACCTGGTGAGAACCGGATCCCGCTGGACGATTCGCGAAATCAGCAAGTTCTGAACCGCGATTTATTGTCCCCCGAAGTTGTAAGACAGCGCGATCAGTGGAGTTACATTCTGCCGTAACCCCCGGTTATCGAGCCGGAACAGGATATCCCCGATGATCAGCACTTTACCGAAGAGATTGTACTTCAAGCCCACGGCGCCGTTGTTCAAGCCGATGGTGTCGCTGCCGCCGCTGATGGTGGGCAGCGTCAAAGAGCCGGTGCCTCCCGGAATGTTCTGCGTCACGAACGTCGAATTGAACGCGCGCGGCGTGCTGAAAAGAGTCTCGCCCAGGTAATCGAACGACAGCGTCAGCCGCCCGGTCACTCCCGCATCGGCTCCTGCGGCGTAAGTCAGTTGTTTGGGAAGGCTCTGTTTGATCGCCGGGCCGTTCTGGATCGTCGTGGTCCCGGAGGCGTCCTCGCTGATCGTCGTCCCCGTGATACTCCCCGCCAGAATGGACTGCCCGTTCCATCCGAACCCCAGGTTCAGGTGCGGGGAGAACCGGTGGCGCCCTGAAATCGCCACAAACGGCTTGATGCCCGTGGCGCCGGACCCAAGAAACTCTCTCGCATTGCCGCTGGGCGTACGAATGTCCACCGCCACCGCGACCCCCAGATTGTCGTTGCTGAAGATGTTGGCCTTCGCGCGAATCGTCACGTCGCCGATGCCGCTGGCGCTTCCGCTCGCGTTGTAAACATTGCTGAGAGCCCCCGATGCATTGAACTCGTGCGGGTTGCCAACCGGAGCGGCGCCGGGAGCCGGAATGAATGTCGGGCCGGAGACGCGAATAATATTCGCATACGACGTCGCATCCATCCGCACATCCACAATCGGTATGGCTACCGACAGATCCAACCGGTCGGTAAGTCCCACCGTGCCGTAAAGCACCGTCTGGTCCATCTTCAGATCGATGCTGTTGACGGTGGAGATGACATCGGCTTCGTAAGGTTCATCGACCCCTCCCGGCCCCGTGCCTGGCACATGAGTAAAGACCGCATTGATCTTGTGCATATCGATACCGTCGAGGTTCTGGAACCGGAAGCGCTGATAGCTCACCCCGAACGAAACCTTGCCCCGGCCTATCGTTTCCGCGCGCTCGGCGTAGACCGGTCCCAGGCTGGTCGTGCTGCGCACGAATGCGCCGGTGGCGCTGTCGTATTTGTACGTGAATCCGGAAGCCGGGGAGATCAGCGGCAGAGTGGTGAGCTGTGTGGCAATCGCTGTACTCACCGTCTGGTTGAGCGTCTCCTGGGCGGATCCCACGAAGTGCGCGAAGTGTGAGAAGTTCGGGTTATTAAAAAGTGTCAAGCCCTGCGAACCGAATAAATTCGGCAGGACGCAGCCCGGTTCGCTCGCATGACCCTGGCATTGGCCCGTCACAATGGTTCCCGGAACGAGCGGTTGCGGACCACTCTGTGCGAGCAATCCGGGGCAGATCGAAAACGTCGCAAACAGCAGCGGAATTCCCGTTAAGACTCTCTGGCGTCTGGTCATTGGGGATCGATTCTATCACAGCAATCCGCGATTTCGAACAGATTTTGGCTTAATCGATCTTCGCCGGTTCTAGTATTTCGGATAACAACGTCCTAAGTGGGAATGGTGCTCGGGCTTACTTAGAGTAATAGCCGGTTCGCGACCGGACCTTAACCTCTGGCCGTGTCACCTTCACTTCGACTTTATGGAGTACGCCGCGCTTGGTAGGGTCCGATGGCGCGAACCCCACCGCGTACTGATTCCGCATTTCTTCTTCGATTTCGGCAAAAACTCGCGCCAGCGAAATCTTCCTCCCCACCTGAAACGTGCTTCCCCCCGTCGGCCCCGATAGCCTTTCCAGCACATGCAGTCCATAACCGTACGCCTGGTTCGGATCGACGTAGTAGATTCCATAGATCACCGCGTCCGCCTGCTGGGAAGCGTTGACGGCTTCGTCCAGCTTGATACGGCTGCCCCGATCCTCGCCGTCGGTAATCAGCACCATCGCCTTACGCCCGGGAAGCGATTGCAGTTTGCGTTCGGCCACCAGGTCAATGGCTTCGTAGAGCAGCGTGCCTCCGTGCGCCGGCGGCTGGTTCGGCAGAGCGTTCATCGGTCCGGCGCTGTCGAGCGCGGAGTTGAGGAATTCGAGTTTCGAAGTCAGGTCCTGCCAGACCATGACATGTTCCGCAAACCCCGCCAGCAGTCCGCGATCGCCCTTTCGCAGCACCCGGGCGAAGAACTGGCGCGCCGCTTCCCGCTCGATATCGAGGATGTAACGGACGCTGCCGCTCACGTCCAGCAGTAGCGCCACCGTGAGAGGGGAATCCTCCACCCGCGCGAAATGGGCCACCGGCCGGCGCTTGCCGTCCTCATAAATCTCGAAGTCGTCCTTCGTCAGACCCCGCACGTAGTTGCCGGATTTATCCTGTACGGAGCAGAGCAGGTCGACCAGGTCCACATCGACGCGAATCACCGAGGAATCGCGCGGCGCCGCGGGATTCAGCTCGACCTGTCCGCCCGAGGCTGCCGCAAGCAGGCCGGCCAATAGAAGCAGCCGCAATTGGCTAATTCGAGCCATTTTCGGCGGCACAACTGGATAGTACACTGAATGCAGGCTCAATGTCAGCTACGCTGCGCGCGCTTGCGCTTCTGCCTGTCGCCGTGACGGTCTCGGGCGGCTGGCAGACTCCACAAGGTCAGCCGGAATCGCTGCCCGCCATGCGCATCACCGTGACGCTGGTGCAGGTGGACGCGGTCGTTAGCGATTCCGCCGGCCGCCACGTCCCCGGTCTTCAGGCCGCCGATTTCGAACTGCTGCAGGATGGCCAGCCTCAGAAGATCACCCACTTCGCCTATATCCCGGATGCGCCGCCCGCGGCCCTGCAAGCCAGTCCGGCAAAGGACGGCGTGCCGCCGGAATTGGATGTGCCGCCGCCGATCGCGCCGGGACAGGTGCGGCGCACCGTGGCCCTGATTGTCGACGATCTCGCTCTCTCCTTCGAAGACATGGTGCGGGCGCGCGAGGCCCTCCACAAGTACATCGACCAGCAGATGCAACCAGGCGACATCGCCGCCGTGATCCGCACCGGCGGCGGCGTGACCATGCTGCAGCAGTTCACCTCCGACAAGCGGATTCTCCTGGAAGCCGTCAACCTGCTGAAGTGGAGGTTCTTCGGGCAAGCCGGCATGCTGCCGATCGCGCCAGCCGGGGATACCCCGGAGCGCGGACCGCAGCAGGCGCCGGAAGCCTTGGATTACGGATACCGCCTCGCCGAATTCGGCGCCCTGCGCACCCTGCAAGACGTGATCGAAGGCATGAAGCGGATGCCGGGACGAAAGTCGATTGTCTTCATTTCCGATTCGCTGCGCGTCAATTCCGAGGTGGTGGAC
>Ga0335078_10015631_pt1 | contig 11270 bp, 6 predicted proteins | sample Lox_Sample_32_FD_206711 | JGI IMG/M metagenome (GOLD analysis project Ga0335078, IMG submission 206711) | Soil microbial communities from Loxahatchee National Wildlife Refuge, Florida, United States - Lox_Sample_3.2 | ecosystem: Environmental > Terrestrial > Soil > Wetlands | place: USA: Florida...
GGGCATGCCGTTCTACGACAATGTCGGCGTATGGGGAGCGCGGCACGGAATGGTCGGCGTAAACATCACGCATCGCCTGGCGCCCAAGCATCAGTGGCCGACCGGTTCTGAGGACGTCGCGGCAGCGCTGCAGTGGATCCGAAAAAACATCGGGGCGCATGGCGGCGATCCGCAGCGAGTGTTTTTGATGGGCCAATCGGCCGGAGCGGCGCACGTTGCGCAGTTCCTCGCACACGCTCGATTTGAGAGCGCGGATCGCTCTGCGCTTGCCGGTGCGATTCTCGTCTCGGGACTCTACGATACGAACACGATGGATAAGAACCCGTTCTTCAAGGCATATTTCGGAGAAGACGCGAGCCTCTACGCGGAGCGGTCAGCCCTGCCCGGATTGGCGGAATCTTCCGTGCCGCTGATGGTGACCCTCGCGGAATTCGATCCTTACGATTTCAAGCGGCAGTACGTGGAACTCTTGCGCACTTATCTGGATAAGAAGCGAGCGCTGCCGCATCTCGCCTGGCTACCGGGACACGGCCACGTATCGGGAATTTTCGCCGTGAATACCGACCATGATTTCCTGGGCGATCGCGTGCTGGAATTTGTCGAAGCCATCACGGCTTAGCCGAACGGCGAACGCGGAAGAGGCGGGATTGCCCGGGATTCGTTTGACCACACAACGTCCATCCGATATCATTATTTCGCGGGGTGGAGCAGCCTGGTAGCTCGTCGGGCTCATAACCCGGAGGTCGTTGGTTCAAATCCAACCCCCGCAACCATGGGCGCCGCGAGGAGCAACCTCAAGGCGCCCTCTTTTTTTGCGCCTATCGTCAGCTCTCGCGTACGATGCGGCCCCCGCGTGCCGGTGCGAACTTTCCGCGCCCGGCCGGCCCGAGCAATCAGTCGCAGCCGCAAAAGGGCGCGGCCATTAAACCCTCACAGCTTGATCGTCCGATTCGAGAACGGGCAACTCGAGTGTCACGACCAATCCCCCACCCTCGGCATTCGCCGCAGTGACGCTTCCACCGTGCAGCCGGAAGGCCCGCTCGGCGATGGCGAGTCCCAATCCCGCTCCGTCGGGATCCTTGCGAATGCCGTCAACTACTCGATAAAACGGGACGAACAATTCCGCGAGCTGGCTGTCGGGAACACCGGTGCCGTGGTCGCGCACCTGAATCACGGCATGAGAGCCGTGGTCGTTGGGCCGGCACTCGATCGCCACATCCACTGAAGTTCCCTCCGCCGTGTGACGGACCGCATTCCTCACCACATTTTCCACTGCTCCACGCACCATCTCCGGCGCGCCCTCGACCGAACACTCAAACGACTGGTCGAACTTCACCGAGCAGTTGCGCCCTCGCGCTTCGTAATCGCCGTCCGATGCCACTTCCTGGACGAGCACTCCCAAGTCGAACACCTTCTTCTGCTGCAAGTCGACGCCGCTCTCGATCCTGGCAAGGCTCAGCAATTGACCGATCAGCTTGTTCAAGCGGTCTGTCTCGCGCTCGATCCGGTCGAGGTGTTCGAATACTTCCGGATTCGCGCGCTGGCGAGCCAAGCCAAGCGCGAGATTCAGGCGCGTAAGCGGAGAGCGAAGCTCGTGAGAAACGTCGGCAAGCAAACGCCGCTGGGCGCTGACGAGCGCATCGATTCGCTCAGCCATGCGGTCGAAATCGCGGCCCAGCTCGGCTAACTCATCGCGCCGGGCGGTCACGCTCTTATCCACGCGCGCGTCCAGATGTTGACTGGCGATCTCGCGTGCCGCGACTCGCAGCTTGCCGATCGGCCCGGTAATGTGCCGCGCGAGCCACAAGCAGAAAATGGCCCCGGTGCCCACAACGACGATCAGGCGCACGATTCCTTCGGTGCCCACGTCTTCAAAAAGAAATTGAACCAGTGAGTGCGGCAAATAGGGCCGCGGCGGAAACGTCATGAAAAACGTATACGACCGCCCGCTCGAGGCGATCACTCGTTCCGCCATGATTCTTTCGTGATTGAAGTAGACCGGCGTCGCGGGCGCGGACTGCCGCACTTGAGGAAGGAGCTTGGCAACCTTCTCGGGGACCGGTCGGCCGAGCACTTCGCGTTCGCTCTCATCGAGCAGGTAGTTTTGCATCGGATCGTGCTGTTCGAGCGATCCGATATATTTCTGGGTGGCCGGCACTCCGCTTCGCTCCAAAATATCGGCTTCGTGCTGGGACCTCAGGTCCAGCGGCAGTTGATATTTCTCGCGCCAGCGCTCATCGTCGGCCGAACGCGAGCGAATCAAAGCCGCGGAAGTAATCAGCGCGGCGCTGAGCACCACGATGCCCAGCCAAAACCACAGGAAAATTTTAAAGAATAGGCTGCTCATTTCTTTTCAGCTGCCGGCTAGCGCTGCGAAAACACGTATAGGTACCCGATTCCGCGCACGCCCTTGATCCGCTCGGTACCGTCGGGCCGCATGCCCAATTTCTTGCGAAGATTACTTACATGAGTGTCCATGCTGCGGTCAAACGGAGAAAACTCCCGGCCCAGGACGGCGCGCACCATCTCTTCCCGCGACAGCACCGAGCCCGCCGATCGCAGGAACGTCTCAAGCAGGTCGAATTCGACCGCGGTCAGATCCAAAGGCTCGCCTGCGCGCAAAGCCAGCCGGGCTCCTTTATCGAGCTCGATATCTTCGAGGCAAACGCGCTCTCCCACGCCCGGCCGGATGGCCGTGGCGTCCGGCTGAGAGCGGCGAAGGACAGCTTCGATTCTCGCGGAGAGTTCGCGCGAATTGAAAGGCTTCGGCAAGTAGTCGTCCGCGCCCATTTCAAGGCCAAGGATGCGGTCCTGATCGTCGCCGCGCGCGGTAAGCATCATCACCGGAATACGGGAGTGCGCGCGAATGCGGCGCAGCACTTCGAATCCCTTTAAATCGGGAAGCATCACGTCCAGCACCACGATCGAATGCTCGCCGGAGAGAGCCCGCTCGACTCCCTTCAAGCCCGAATGAACCGACTCGACGACGAAACCTTCCTCGGCCAGGTACTGTGAAAGCAGTTGACACAGCTCCACGTCGTCATCCACGACGAGCACGCGCTGCTTCGACACTCCGCCGGCTCTCACGCCAGCCGTCGAATCGCTCTTCGCCCTATCGGTGTCCTGTTTCAAGGAACGCAAGCCCCGGCTCATGATAGTTATTTTGCCATTAAATGACCGCGAAGAATTGTCAAGGCTCCGCGTGGGTTCTTGACACAACTTTGCCATTCGCCAACCGAACTCGACCTTCACCGTTTCCTCTCTCCTGTAACCTCAATCCGGATATGGCCATCAATATAAGGAGCGTCCCCTTGGAACAAGGGTACCTGGAACTGGCAGCCGCAAATGACGAGTCGTTGATCGAGTTGGCAAGACAGGGCGAACGCGACGCAATCGATGTATTGTTCTCCCGGCACATGCCCATACTGCAGCGCACCGCGTTGAGGTTTCTGCACAATCAGGCGGAGGCGGAAGATGTGGTGCAAGACAGCTTGACCTCGGCGTTCGTGCACCTCTCGCAGTATGCGGGCCGGGCGCAATTTCGAACGTGGTTGTTGAGCATCCTTTTGAACACCGCGCGCACCAGGGTCCGCGGACGGAAGAGAGACCGGGATCTGTCGCTCGAGGAAACGCTGGGAGGCCCGAACTCGGCCCCCATCATGTCGCTTCGCGACCCTGGTCCGGCGCCCGATCAGCTGATGGCGGCGCGAGAGCGGCGAAGGATTTTACGGGAGGCGCTGGATTACCTTTCGCCCGATTTCAGGATGGCTTACGACCTTTGCTACGTGAAAGGGCTTTCCGCGAAGGAGGCGGCGGCCAGTCTAGGAGTGAATCAGGAAACGCTGAAGGTGCGGCTCTTCCGCGGAAAACGGAAGTTGACTACAAAGTTGTCGGCAATGAATGGGCACGGGCGTCGCGATAACGCCAGGGCCCATCGATGCAACTCGGAAGCTGTGGGGAAACGTAAAGATGGCTCTCTCTCGGCGGGAGAATCTTCAATACAATAAGCACGACTCTCTGTAAGCATCTCCGTGCGCCGATTTCGAAAGCAGGTAGGAGCGGTTGCGACCCGCAACGAACGGGGAGCCGCCTCTCTCGACCAAGCGTCGAGCTCTAGACCCGGTGGCCCGCTGTGCGGCGGACAAGGACGGAAAATGGCCGAATGGACACTGAAAACGAATCCTGACGACAGCTCGACCCTACCGCCAGAGCCGCCTCAGCAGCCGAGTCCCTCCCCGCTGCAGAGGCCGGGTACGCAGGGACACGTCTGGGTTTGGATCCTCGTCATCGTCCTCGCAGCTGGAGCTATTTTCTTTCTCTACCATCAGTATCAGGCCGCCCAGGAAGCCAAAAAATCCAAGGATAACTCCAATGAGCGCGGCGTGCCCGTTGCCGTCGGAACCGCAAAAAAGGGGGACATCGGCGTTTACGTGGAGGCTCTCGGAACGGTGACTCCCGTTTACACCGTCACAGTCACGGCCCGCGTACAGGGCCAGATCATGAACGTCTTCTATCGCGAGGGCCAGGCAGTTCGCAAGGGCGATCCATTGTTGGATATCGATCCACGGCCCTACGAAGCGGCGGTCACACAAACGGAAGGCCAGCTTGCGCACGACGAGGCCGTACTCAGCGAAGCCCGCATCGATCTCGATCGCTATCAGGCCGCCTTCAACCAGAACGCGATCGCGCAGCAGCAAGTCTACGATCAGCAGCAAGCCGTAAAGCAGGACGAGGGCACGGTGAAAAACGACCAAGGATTGGTCGATACGGCCAAAGTGAACCTCGTTTACTGCCACATCACGTCGCCCATCGACGGTCGAGTCGGTCTGCGCCTGGTGGACCCCGGAAACATCGTCCAGGCAAACAGCACGACGCCGTTGGTAGTGGTCACTCAACTCCAGCCAATCACGGTGATTTTCAGCGTTGCTGAGGACTACCTTGGCCAGATCCAGCAGCAGTTGCTCCACGGTCAAAAAATGAAAGTCGATGCCCTCGACCGGGATCAATCGAAAATCCTCGCGACCGGCTCTCTGCTGACGCTCGACAATCAGGTCGATACCACGACCGGCACCGTAAAGTTGAGAGCTATTTTCGCGAACAAGGACAACGCACTTTTTCCGAACCAATTCGTGAACGCAAAGCTCCTGGTCGAAACGCAGCGCAACGTCGTCCTCGTCCCGGCGCAGGCGATACAACGAAACTCGCAGCAGGCGTTCGTCTACTTGATCAAGCCGGGCCAGACAAGCTCGGAGCAGATCGCTTCGGTGCAAAATGTGACCGTCGGCACGACCGACGGAAACAACGCCGCGGTGCAAGGCGTGCAGCCGGGCCAGGTCATCGCGATCAGCGGCTTCGACAAGCTGCAGGACGGAGTCAAAATCGAAGAACGCAAAGGCTCGAAAAACGGGAGCAACTCCGCGACGAGCAGTTCGAACGAGGACCAAGCTCCATGAGTCCGTCCCGGCCATTCATTCTCCGGCCAATCGCAACATCGCTGTTAATGGCGGCGATTCTGCTGGTCGGAGTGGTGGCGTACACGCAGCTCCCGATTTCCGCTCTTCCCGAAGTCGACTATCCCACGATCCAAGTCATCACCTTCTACCCGGGCGCGAGTCCAGATGTAACGGCGTCGGCCGTCACCGCTCCGCTCGAGCGACAATTCGGGGAAGTGCCGGGGCTGAGCCAGATGACTTCCACGAGCTCTTCCGGGAGCTCGGTCATCGTGCTGCAGTTCGCGCTCGATTTGGACATCGACGTGGCCGAGCAAGAGGTGCAGGCCGCGATCAACGCCGCGCAGACTTACCTGCCGCCGGACCTGCCCACGCCGCCGATTTACAGCAAGACGAATCCAGCCGATACGCCGGTGATGACGCTCGCGCTGACGTCGAGCACGATCCCGTTGTCGCAAGTCGAAGACCTGGCGGACACCCGCCTCGCTCAGAAGATCTCCCAATTGCAGGGAGTCGGCATGGTGAGCATCAGCGGCGGGCAGAAGCCGGCCGTCCGCATTCAGGTGAATCCTACCGCTCTTTCATCGTACGGAATCAACCTGGAAGACGTGCGCGGCGCGTTGCAACAAACGAGCCTCGATCTGGCCAAGGGTAATTTCGACGGGCCTCGCCAGGATTATCAGATCGACGCCAACGATCAATTGCTGACGAGCGCTGATTTCCGCTCGGTGGTCGTGGCGTATCGCAACGGCGCTCCGATCATGTTGTCGGACGTCGCGAACGTGATCGACGGCGCGGAAGACGTAAATCAGGCTGCCTGGATGAATACGACGCCAGCCGTCATCGTTAACATCCAGCGGCAGCCGGGCGCCAACATCATTCAAGTCGTCGACCGGATCAAGAAACTTTTGCCGGTGCTGCAAACGAACCTCCCGGCTTCCGTGCACGTCTCGATTCTTACCGACCGCACGATCACAATCCGTGCATCGGTAAAAGACGTCGAATTCGAACTGATGCTGACGGTCGCGCTCGTCGTGATGGTCATCTTCCTTTTCCTGCGCAGCCTTTCCGCCACGATCATCCCGAGCGTTGCGGTTCCACTCTCCCTGATCGGCACGTTCGCCGTGATGTACCTGGCGGGATACAGCCTGAATAACCTCACGTTGATGGCGCTCACAATTTCCACCGGCTTCGTCGTGGACGACGCGATCGTGATGATCGAGAACATCGCTCGCTTTATCGAAGAAGGCGATAGGCCGATCGAGGCCGCGCTGAAGGGCGCCGAACAAATCGGGTTCACGATCATTTCGCTTACGATTTCGCTGATCGCCGTGCTCATCCCCCTCCTCTTCATGGGCGACATCGTGGGACGTCTCTTTCGCGAATTCGCCGTCACGCTCGCCGTCACGATTCTCGTGTCCGCGGTTGTCTCCCTCACGCTGACGCCCATGATGAGTTCGCGCTTGCTGCGCCACACGCCACCCGATCAGCAAGGCAAGTTCTACCGCGCCTCCGAGCGCATGTTCGACAGGATCATCGAAGCCTACGGGCGCAGCTTGCAATGGGTGTTGCGCTACCAGACAACCACGCTTCTCGTCGCGCTGGGCACGCTTGTGCTCACCGTGATCCTGTACATCGTCGTGCCCAAGGGCTTTTTCCCGGTGCAGGACACGGGCATCATTCAGGGATTTTCGCAGGCGCCCGAATCAATTTCGTTCGCCGCGATGTCGCAGCGGCAGCAGCAACTCGCTGAGGTCATTCTCAAGGACTCGGCAGTCGACAATATTTCCTCGTTCATCGGCGTAGACGGCACAAACACGACGCTCAACAGCGGACGCATTCTCATTACGCTCAAGCCGCTCGACCAGCGAAAGATCAGCGCCTCGGACGTGATCAGGCGCCTCCAGCCGAACCTCGAAAAAGTGGACGGCATCACGCTTTACATGCAGCCGGTGCAGGATCTGACCGTCGAAGACCGCGTGAGCCGCACCGAATATCAGTACACGCTGGAGGACCCGGACCAGAATGAATTGAATACCTGGACTGCCCGGTTCGTGCAGAAACTGCAGGGCCTGCCGGAGCTTCGCGACGTCGCCACCGACCAGCAGACCTCGGGCTTAGCGGCGTCGCTGGTGATCGATCGCGTGACCGCGTCGCGCCTGGGAATCACGCCCCAGATGATCGACGAGACGCTTTACGACGCCTTCGGCCAGCGCGAAATTTCCACGCTCTACACGCAGTTGAACCAATACCACGTCGTGCTCGAAACGATGCCGGAGTTCCAGCGCAATCCGAACAAGTTGAACGATATCTACGTCCGCTCGGCCACCGCGCCGCCAACCTCATCGTCCGGCGGGTCGTCGACACAAGCTTCTTCCGGGGCGACGGCCGGCAACACGGGCCCGGCCGCGAACACCACCACCACGGCATCCTCTATTCCAGTCGTCTCAGGCGCAAACGGAGCTGCCGTGCCCCTGAGCGCTTTCACGCATTTCGAAAACACGACCGCGCCTCTCGCGATAAACCATCAGGGGCAATTCCCCGTCGTCACGATCTCGTTCAATTTGGCGCCGAATGCCTCTTTGGGCGCGGCCACCGATGCCATCAACAAAGTAAAAAGCGAACTCGGGATGCCGCTGAGCGTTCAGGGCGCGTTTCAGGGCACGGCCGCGTCGTTCCAGGCGTCGCTTTCGAGCGAGCCGCTGCTGATTCTGGCCGCTCTGGTGACGGTTTACATCGTCCTCGGCGTACTCTACGAAAGCTACATCCACCCAATCACGATTCTGTCGACGCTCCCTTCGGCTGGCGTGGGCGCGATTCTGGCGCTCCTGCTGTGCCACACCGAATTGAGCATCGTCGCTTTGATCGGAATCATTTTGCTGATCGGCATCGTGAAGAAGAACGGCATCATGATGATCGACTTCGCGCTCGAGGCGGAGCGCAAGGAAGGCAAAAGCTCCACCGACGCGATCTACCAAGCGTGCTTGCTCCGTTTCCGCCCGATCATGATGACCACAATGGCCGCGCTTCTCGGCGGCTTGCCGCTTGCCCTCGGTTCCGGTATCGGTTCCGAGCTTCGGAAGCCGCTCGGCATCGCGATGGTCGGCGGCCTGCTCGTCAGCCAGGTCCTCACGCTCTACACCACGCCTGTCATCTACATCTTTTTCGATAACCTGGCCCACCGATTCTCGCGCGTTCCCTCGCAGAACACCCAACCGGAGAGCCTGCCGGCTGACTAAGCCATGAATATATCCGCGCCATTCATCCGCCGACCGGTCGCAACCACGCTGCTGACCATCGCTGTCGCTCTCGCGGGCGCGGTTGCATTCAATTTTCTGCCTGTCGCGCCGCTTCCGCAGATCGACTTCCCCACCATCTCGGTCTTCGCGGGCCTGCCAGGCGCAAGTCCGGAAATCATGGCTTCCTCGGTCGCCACGCCGCTCGAACGACAGCTAGGCCGCATCGCCGGCATCACGGAGATGACTTCCTCCAGCTCGATCGGCAGCACGGGCATCACAATCCAGTTCGAATTGAACAGGAATATCGACGGCGCCGCCAGAGACGTCCAGGCCGCGATTAACGCCGCGCGAAGCTATCTGCCAATCAATCTCCCGTCGAACCCGACATACCGTAAGGTGAACCCGGCCGATTCGCCGATTATGGTGATCGGGCTCACGTCGAACATCTACGACAAGGGCCACCTATACGACGCCGCGTCCACCATCATGGAGCAGCGGCTCTCGCAAGTACCCGGCGTCGGACAAGTGTCGGTGGGAGGCAGCTCATTGCCGGCGGTCCGGGTCGAGGTGAATCCGACGCAGCTGAATAGCTACGGGCTCAGCCTTCAGGGCGTGGCGTCCATGCTGAGCTCGCAAAACTCGAATTTGGCGAAAGGGCAAATCGCGGACGACTTTACCACCCGCAACATTCGGACGAACGATCAGCTGCTCAAAGCCGAGTTCTATAAGCCGCTCATCGTCGGGTATCACAACGGCGCCGCCGTGCGCCTCTCGGATGTGGCCGACGTTGAAGATTCAGTACAAAATATCCGCACCTCCGGATACGTCGACGGCAAGCCTTGCGTGAACCTCATCATCTTTCGCCAGCCCGGCGCCAACATCATCGGCACGGTCAACGAAGTACAGAAAGCTCTTCCGTCCCTCAAGGCTTCGATTCCCGCCGGAATCGACTTGACCACCGTGATCGATCGCACCACAACCATTCGCGCCTCCGTCAGCGACGTCGAGGCCACTCTCGTCATTTCGATCTCGCTCGTGATCCTGGTTGTCTTCGTTTTCCTGCGGAATGGGCATGCCACGATGATCCCCAGTGTCGCTGTGCCCGTGTCGCTGATCGGAACTTTCGCCGTGATGTACCTGTGCGACTACAGCATCGACAACCTTTCTTTAATGGCCCTCACGATTTCCACCGGCTTCGTGGTGGACGATGCGATCGTCGTAATCGAAAACATTACCCGCTACCTCGAGCAGGGTCTCACGCCAATGGAGGCGGCCCTGCGCGGAGCGCAGGAAATCGGCTTCACCGTGCTATCCATCAGCTTGTCTCTGATCGCCGTATTCATCCCAATTTTGCTGATGGGCGGAATCGTAGGCCGCTTGTTCCGCGAATTCGCGGTCACGCTTTCGGTCGCCATCATAGTCTCGCTGCTCGTCTCGCTGACAGCGACTCCCATGATGTGTTCCCGGCTCCTTAAGCAGGAGAAGCACGAAGGCCACAATCGCCTCTACATGGCGAGCGAGAAGGCCTTCGACTGGATCCTGCGAACGTACGAACGCTCGCTCAGCTGGGTGCTGGAGCACGCCGCTCTCACGCTCGTCATCCTGCTGGTTACAATCGGGGTCAACATCTACCTGCTGATCATCGTGCCCAAGGGCTTTTTCCCGCTCCAAGACAACGGGATCATTGCGGGCGGCGTTCGCGGCCAGCAGGACATCTCGTTTCAGGCCATGAACACGCTCACCCGCCGTTTTGTCGACATCGTCAAAGCGGATCCCGCCGTCGCTCACGTAATGGCGTTCACCGGCGGCAGTTCCACGAACCAGGCGAACATCTACATCGGCCTGAAACCGCTCAGCCAACGCAAGCTGAGCTCCAGCCAAATCATCGATCGCTTGCGCCCGAAGCTAAACGTCGTTGTCGGGGCCAGGGCCATCCTTCAGGCCGGCCAGGATCTCCGCATCGGGGGCAGGCAGAGCAACGCGCAGTATCAATACACGATCCAGGGCGACAACCTGCAGGATCTCATCAAGTGGGGACCGATCCTCTTCGCGCAGATGAAGAAATTGCCGGGCCTCACCGACGTCGATACGGACCAGCAAAACGGCGGCCTACAAGCAGCCCTCACCTACGATCGCCCAACCGCGGCTCGAATGGGTCTCACGCCTCAGTCCATCGACAGGACGCTGTACGACGCCTTCGGCCAGTCGCTTGCATCGACGATGTACACGCCGCTCAATCAGTACTACGTCGTGATGGAAGTCGCGCCGCAGTTCTGGCAAACGCCGCAAGGCCTGAACGATGTGTACGTCACGACCACAACCGGCCGGCAGGTGCCGCTCAGCGCGATCGCGCACTATGCTCCGACTACCGGTGCTCTTTCCGTGAGCCACCAGGGTCAATTCCCTTCGGTCACCGTCTCGTTCAACCTGGCTCCAGGCGTAGCCCTAAGCGATGCCTCCGGGGAGATCGACAAAATGGAAGAGGACATGGGAATGCCGGCGACGATCCGCGGAATGTTTTCCGGCACGCTGCAGGCGTTTCAGGCGTCGCTCGCGACGTTGCCGCTGCTGATCATCACCG
>Ga0335078_10015632_pt1 | contig 11270 bp, 4 predicted proteins | sample Lox_Sample_32_FD_206711 | JGI IMG/M metagenome (GOLD analysis project Ga0335078, IMG submission 206711) | Soil microbial communities from Loxahatchee National Wildlife Refuge, Florida, United States - Lox_Sample_3.2 | ecosystem: Environmental > Terrestrial > Soil > Wetlands | place: USA: Florida...
GAGGACCTGAAGCGGGAGAACGACTTCTTGAACGCCGAGGTGGCGCGCTACCACCAGAAGAACAAGGAGCTCCTGGCGCAGGCGGGGCGCAAGGGTTAGCCTCTCTCAACGGGACGCCCGGACGGTGCGAGCCGCCCGCCCCGATCGCCCGCGACCGTCGTCCCGCCGCTCCCGATAGCCGGAACGAGCCGTGCCGCCACCTGCCCCGCCGCGCCCCTTCGGCGTCTACCTGCACTTCCCCTGGTGCCGGGTCCACTGCCCGTACTGCGACTTCGCGGTCTCGACCGAGCGGCCGATCCCCGAGGCACGCTACACCCGGGCGGTGCTCCTCGAGCTCGAGGCGCGCGCGCCGGCCTTCCTCGGTCTCGCCCCGCGCTCGCTCTACCTCGGGGGCGGGACCCCCTCGCTGTGGGCGCCCGAGCGGGTGGCAGAGGTGGTGGCCGCGGTGCGGGCCCGCCTCGGCTTGCCGGCCGGCGCCGAGGTGACCCTCGAGGCAAATCCGGAGTCGTGTGCCCGCGAGCGGCTCGCCGCTTACCGGGAGGCGGGGGTGAACCGGTTCTCGATCGGGGTGCAGTCCTTTCACCCGGGCGTCCTCGCCAAGCTGGGGCGCCGCCACGGCCCGCTCGAGGCCGAGCGCGCCATCCGGGCGGCCGCCGAGGTCCTGCCGAACGTGGCGGTCGACCTCATCTACGGGGCGCGCCGCTCCACCCCCGAGACGGCCCGCGCCGACGCCGAGCGGCTCGTCGGGCTCCCGGTCGTGCACGTCTCGGCCTACGCGCTCTCGCTCGACCCCGAGCTCCTCGCCGAGGAGGTCCCCTTCGCGCGCATGCGTCGCGAGGGGCGCCTCGAGCTCCCCGGCGACGAGGAGGTGGTGGCGCAGGCGCGCGCCCTGCGCGTCGTCTTGCGGCGCGCCGGGCTGCGTCGCTACGAGATCTCCAACTACGCGCGCCCGGGCTTCGAGTCGGTCCACAACCGGCTCTACTGGGACAGCCAGAGCTACCTCGGCCTGGGGGTGGGCGCCACCGGCTGCCTCTACCAGGACCGGGGGAGCGCCGCGGGCGCCCGGCGCTATACCAACCTCCGCCGGCCACAGACCTACCTGACGGCGGTGGAGGCCGGCCGGCTCCCGACCCAGGGCGAGGAAGAGCTCGGCCCGCCCGAGCTCGCCCTCGAGCGGATCATGCTGGCCCTGCGGACCCGCAGCGGCCTCGCCGCGGCCCTGGTCCCCGAGGAGCGGCGAGGCGAGATCGACCGGCTGGCCCGCGCCGGGCTCCTCGCGCGGCTCGGCGAGCGGATCGCTCTCACCGCGCGCGGGATGGACCTGCACAGCGCGGTGGTGGAGCGGCTCACGCCGCGGGGCTGACCGCGCCCCGGGGCCCGCGCGGCCGGCCCACGGGCCGCCCGCCCAACCGGCGGGGAGAGAACGGGCGCCTCGACGCCCTCGCCTGCAGCCCTAGGTCCTGTACCCGCGGATGCGACCGCCCGTCAGCCTTTCGCGACGGGCGCCCAGGATGGTCCGTGCAGGGACGGGGACAGGGACGAGCCGCTCGAGCCAAACGCGCGTGAGGCCGGTGGGGAGGGAGACCAGCCTCAAGAGCTTCTGGCGGAGACGGGAGACGTCGAGGCGCACGGGAGAGCCTGGAGCAAGGGCGGTGCCGCAGAGGCCGGCTCAGTTCCCGCCCCCTTGCGCGGACGGGAACGGGGGTGGCTGCGGACCCTGGGTCGGACGGCGGAAGACCATGGGCACCTCCTGGGCCGCGTCGACCGCGCTCGCGAACTCGGCGAAGCTCCGGTAGTCGGCGGGCTCCACCCGCGCCCGCACGAGGTCGAAGCGGTCCTGCCTCAGGAGGCGACCGCCCTCGGCGCGCTCCCTGCGCCGGTAGTGGCCGTAGGGGGTCCCCAGGTCGGCCCCGCCCGCCGGGACGGCGGTCCACCCCGGCGGCAGGGTGACCTCGAGCTCGAGGGCCATCCGCTCGTCGTTCGCCACGAGCAGCGCGGTCTCGCGGCTGGCGCGCTGCAGGAAGCGGGCGCGCAGGAGGGCCGGGAACACCGGCAGGTCCACCACCGCCCGCCCCTCCTCCAGGCGCGCCCAGCGCTCGACGCGGGCGCTCCAGCGGATGACGAGCGGCCCCTCGTCGTCCGACTCGCCCGTCACCTCCACCTCGGAGAGCGAGGGGCTGCGGAAGCTGCGGGCCAGCGCCTGCTCGAGGGCCTGCCGCCTGGCGGCCCGGTCGAGCCGCTCGAGCGAGGAGCGCAGGGCGGCGGCCTCGTAGCCGCGGTACTCCTCGGCGCCCTTGAGCTCGGCGCCGCCCTCGGCGTCGAGGGCGATGTCGAGCCGGGTGGTCCGCCGCTCGGAGGGGTCGACCGGCGGGGTGCGGACCACCTCCACCGACTGGCCGGGTCCGGGGAGGAGCAGGGCCTCGGCGCCGTGGACCGCGTCGGGCAGGACGCCGTAGGGGGTGTGGCGGTTGCTCGGATCGAGCCACTGCAGGCGCTCCCCCTCCTCCACCCGCAGGAGAGGATAGGGGTAGAGATCCGGGTGCGGGAAGCGGTAGGGCGCCGGGTCGCGGGTGAAGTCGCGCACCAGGGCCACGCGCGATTTCACTCCCAGAGCGTCCAGGACCGACTTCAGGAGCACGGTGCGGTTGCCGCGCCCCCTCGAGAGGATCGAGCTCGCCGGCTCGCCGAAGCTACCGCCCTGGCCGAGCACGAGCTCGTCCACCCGGCGGTAGGCCCGGCGCACCAGAGCGTCGTCCCCCGGGCTCGGCCGGGCGGCGGCCTTCAGCTCCGCCGCCAGAGCCAGCACCTCCCGGCTCGGCCGGTAGGTCTCCTGGAGCGCGTCGCTCATGGCGAGGGCGAGGGCCTCCTCCCGGGCGCCCGCGCCCACCTGGACGAACGGGACGAGCTCGGCCTCGCCGGGGGCCTCGGGCTCCGGGAACAGGGGCGGCACCCGCTCGCGCAGCACCCTCACGGTGGCGTAGCCGCCCTCCTCACGGACCTCGGGCGCCGGCATGTGGTGGGCGTCCACCTCCAGCCCGAGCGCGGAGGGCGCCCGCGCGAGGTAGGTGGAGCGCCACAAGGGCATGTCGGCCCGGAAGTAGAAGGCGTCGGCGGTGTAGCCGGGAACGGCGGAGCCGCGCCCGCCGGTGCTGCTGAGCCAGATCCACTCGGCGAAGTCGCCCGGCTCGAGCCCGGTGAGCGAGAGGGTACGCTTGTCCCCGAGCGGCTCCTCCGGCTCGAGGATCCGGCCGTCGCGCTTGATGGTGCGGGCGAGGATGAGCTCGGCGCCCTCCGGCACCGTCACCTCTCCCACGTGGTCCACCGCGCGCTGGTCGCGCGCCTCCACCACGGTGTGGATGCGCTCGGTGACCGCGCCGCCCAGGTGCGCCTCGGCGGCCCCGAAGTCGAGGACGGTGACGCTGGAGGTGTCGAGGCCGGGCTTGGCGGCCCGGTAGGCGGAGATGGCGGAGAGGCCGTCCTCGTCGAGCGCCTCGAGCGGCTCCTGGCCCGACTCGAGGGCCATCGCCCGCCTGAGCGGGAGGTCCGCGCCGTCGAGGAGCAGGGCCCGGGCCCGCGCCGCCCGCGCGCCCTCGAGGTCGCCGGCCGCCTCGAGGAACTCGGCCCGCCGCTTCTCGAGGCGGGCGTCCCGCGGCCACAGGCGCGCGAGGTCCTCGAGCACCAGGGCGGCGGCGCGCCGATCGCCGCTGGCGGCGAGCAGGCTCGCCCGGGTCATCCCGACGTCGATGCGGGTGGGGGCGGCGCGGAAGAGCCGCTCCTCGGCGAGGAGCGCGCCCCCGAGGTCGCCGCGGCGGCGGCGCCGGTCGACCTGCCGCACGAGCGCCCCCGGGCAGCGGTCGAGCTCGTTCGCGATCTGCTCCCGCTCCGCGAGCGCGTCGCGATGCACCGCGGAGTCGAGGAGGAGCTCCAGGGCGGCGCAGTCGCCGTCCAGCCGGCGCGCCTCCCGGGCGAGCTCCTCGGCGCGCTCGGAGAGGCCGCGGGCCTGGGCCAGCCGCGCCCGCGCGAGGAGCGCGCGCGGCCGGGCAGCCTCGGGCTCGGCGAGCCCGTCGAGGACCCGCGCCGCCGCGTCGAGCCGCTCGGCGGTCCGGTCGAGGTCGGCCCGGCGCAGCCGGGCCGCGGCGTCGCCCGGATCGGCCGCGAGCGCCTCGTCGAGGTCGGCCTCGGCGCGGGCGCGGGCGATGCGCTCGGAGAGGGTGGGGTCCTCACGGCGGGCGTCCGAGCGCGCCACGAGGAGCGCCGCCGAACCGGGCGCCCGGGCCAGGCCCTCCTCCAGGTAGCCCTTGGCGGACTCGCGGTCGCCCTCCATGGCGTCGTGCGCAGCCGCGAGGCACGCCCCGGCCGGCCCGAGCTCGCCCTCGAGCTCGGCCCGCAGGACGCTCGGGTAGTCGAGCGCCTTGGGCGGCCGGCCAGGGCGCACGGCCACTCCGGGGCTGCCGGGGGCGGGGGCGCTGAAGGTGGCATCCGAGGGCGCTCCGTCGGCGCGGGCCAGGTAGGCGCCCACCCAGGCCTGCGCCCCGCCCCGGCCGACCTTGATGAGCAGGCGGTGCCGCCCCGGCCCGAGCGCGACCGGCACCACCGGGGCGACGGGCGGGAAGCCGGCGTAGGCGCGCCGCTCGGCCGCCGGGGCTCCGTCCAGGAAGGCCCGCATGGTGGTGGTGCTCCCCACGGTGAGGAGGTAGTCGCCGCCCTGCGCCAGCTCGGCGTCGGCGACGAGGTAGAAGATGTCTCCGCCCGGCGGCTCGCCCTCCAGGGCCAGGGTGCCGTCCGGAGTGGCCATGGCGCGCGCCGGCACCCACGGCAGGCCGTCCGGCGACGGGGTGCGCTCCGGCAAGGCCCCCTCCTCCGGCGGGAAGCGGGTGTCGATCTCGAGCGCGTGCAGGGCGCCGAACGGCCCGGCGAGCGTGAAGGCCGAGACCGCGCCCTCCTCCTTCCGCAGGGCGGCCACCCTCTCGTCCTCGCCGAGCGAGGCCGCCGCGGCGGTGCGGGCCGAGCGGATGCGGGCCGCCACGAGGCCGCGGGCGCGGGAGACCGCCGGCCCTAGCCCGCGCTCCACCTCCTCGGCCATCGCCGGCGAGGTCTCGGCGAGCTCCCCCAGCCGCCGCGCCGCCACCGCCGCCAGCGGGTGGTCGGGCGCGCGCTCGAGGAGCGCGAGCAGCTCTTCCACCTCGGCCTGGGCGTCGAGGCGGCGGCGGGCCAAGAGCGCCGCGCCGTAGCGCGCGGCCGGCTCGCCCGGATCGGCCTTCAGGGCCTCCTCGAACCGGCGCGAGGCGGTGGCGGGGTCGTTCTTCACGAGGTAGGCGTCGAACCCGGCCCGGACGAGCTCGCGCTTTGCGGCCGGGCTCTCGTGTCCCCCCGCCGGCGGCGCCGCCGGGCGAGCGGGGGCACCCGCGCACCCGCACGCGAGGGCGAGGAGGGGGGCGAGACGAGCGAGGCGCATGCTGGGCGCTCCTAGCGAGCGGCGGTGGGGGCGGCGGGGGAGGGACCCACGTGGAGCGGCCGGGCCAGCGCGTGGTCGAGCTGGCTCAAGAAGTCGCGGAAGGCCGGGTAGTCGGAGAGGCCGATGCGGGCCTTCTTGAGGGCGATGTGGGCCTCGGCGGTGAGGGAGTCGCCCTTGGCTTCGTAGACGACCTCGAAGGACCCGAACGGCTGGTCCACGCTGACCGGCGAGGGCAGGGGGCCGGCGGACCAGCCGGAGGGCAGGGCGTAGTGATAGGCCAGCCGCCCCTCCCAGGGCTCGCCGAGCACGAGGTCGAAGCTGCGGCTCGAGAGGGGTGCCATGGCCTCGACGTAGCCCGGGTTGGCCCCGAGGGGCGCGAGGCGCAGGCCGTCGCCGTCCTTGTCGGCGAACCTGGGCAGCTCGAGCGAGAAGCGCATCACCACCTCGTCCTCGAGGCGCGAGAGGTCGCTCGTGGTCACCGTCTTCACGGACAGGCCGGGGAAGGTCCGGCTCATGGCCTGCTCGAGGAGGGCCTGGCGGTCGTGCTCGGCCGCGTAGGCGCTGCGGTAGCTCGGGGCCTGGGCTCCCGCCACGTGCGACTCCCCCCGGACGAGCGCGCTGCCGTCTCGGGAGAGCTCGACCTCGTAGCGGCTCTGGCTCTCGTTGTCCTCTGGGCGGCCCTCGGGCACGGTGGTGAAGAGGGCCTTTGGGCCTTGAGCCACCACCAGCACAGTGGCCCCGCGATCCTCGCTCGGCAGGTCCTTCGAGCCCGAGTAGGAGGCGGTCTCGTCGAGCCACAGGTCGAAGCGCGGCACGTAGAGGATGGCGTGGTTGAAGATGGCGAGCGAGGCCGGCTCGGCCGGCATGCGGCCGAGCCGGTTCATGCGGAGCAGGACGAGGTCGGAGTCGATGCCGAGCGCCTCGAGCAGGGCGTGGGCCAGGCTGGCCTTGTCCTTACAATCGCCGAAGCGGCGGTCGAGGATCTGGTCGACCCGGTACGGCTTGTAGCCGTGGATCCCGAACTCCAGCCCGACGTAGCGGATGTGGCTCACCACGAAGCGGTGGACCGCCTGTACCAGGGCGAGCTCGTCGCCCTGCTCGGGCAGGCCGAGCGCCCGCCGCTCGGCGAGCGCCTCGTCCGCCACCCGCTTGGCGGTGGCGCGCACCTCGGGCGTGACCGCGATCTGCTCGCGGACGAGGCCCCAGTAGAACCGCGCCACCTCGTCCCAGCTCTGGTAGGTCGAGACGTGGATGAACGGCGCCACCTCGCTGTAGCCGGGCATGCCCGGTTCCGGGCGCAGGCGCGGCAGGTCCCGGGCCCACCAGCGGCGCTCGACCACCCCGCCCTCGAGCGCCCGCTGGCTGTGCTCGACGGTGGGAGGCGGGGGCGCGCTCGAGTAGATGGGGCGGCCCTCCGGGACCAGGAGGACGTACTCGACGTCGAGCTTGCGGGTGCCGTCGGCGAGGAAGAACAGCTCGCCGAAGTAGTCGGCGAGCAGGTTCTCGCTCGCCACGTCGTCGGTGCGCACCTCGATCTCGAGGAGGTCGCCCGGGGCGAGGGCCGGGAAGGAGAGCTGCCGGCGGCGGGCGTCGTAGTAGAGCCGGTACCAGGGCTCGCTGGCGCTGTGGTCGCTCTCCTGGAAGGTCTCCACCGCGGTGCCGTCGGGCTTCACCACCCGGGCCCGCTCCACCCGCAGCTCCTGGCGGTCGGGGGAGTAGGAGGTCGACCAGGTGCGCCAGGCGTCGACGCCGCGAGGGGTGAGGACCTTCACCACGAGCTGGTTCACGGTGGAGGAGAGGCCGGAGGGGAAGACCTTGGTCACCCGTAGCTCCCCCAGCACCAGGGCGTCCTCGTCGGCCTGGGGGGGGCCGGCCTTGGCGAGCAGGGCCCGGGCGTCGAGGAGGTAGGGCTTCTCGAACGGCTCGCGGGCCGGCTCGATGGCCCGCAGGAGCTCCTTCAGCTGGGGGTTCTGGGGCTTGAGCTCGAGGGCGGCCTGGAAGTCGGAGAGGGCCTCGGCGGTGCGCCGGGCGCGCAGCCGGGCCTGGCCCCGGCGCTCCAGGATCTCGGCCTCCTCGGGGGCGATCTTGAGCGCCGCCGCGTAGGCGGCCTCGGCCTCCTCGTCGCGCCCGTTGGCGGCGAGCAGGTCGGCCTCGCGGAGCCGGGTCGAGAGGTCGGCCGGGTCGAGCGCTCGAGCCTCGTCGAGCAGGCGCAGCGCCCCCTCGAGGTCATCCCGGTCGAGCAGGATCTGGACCAGGGCGGCCCGGGCGTTCGCGTCGTCGAAGCGCAGGGCGAGCGCCTTGCGCCACAGGAGCGTCGCCTCCTCCAGGCGGTCCTGGGCCTGCGCCCCGCGCGCCGCCGCCCGCACCGCGGCGGGGCTCAAGGGATCGCTCTCGGCCACCGCCTGGCGCAGGGCCAGGGCCCTCGCGCCGAGGCCGGCCCGCTCGAAGAGGTCGGAGAGGGCGAGTCGGGCCGCGACGTAGCGAGGCGCCGCCGCGAGCGCCCGCTCGAGCAGACCCTGCGCGCGGGCGAGCCGGCCGCGCTGCAGCTCGTGCACCCCGAGCGCGAGGAGGGCGGCGGGCGCGTCGGGGTGAGACCGCAGCGCCGCCTCGAGCTGCTCCCGGCGGCGGTTCTGGTCGTCCTCCAGCCGGGCGGCGAGGAGCCGCAGCCCCACCTCGTCCGGCCCGACTTCCGCCGCGCGGCGCGCCTCCACCGCCGCCCGCCGCTCCCGGTCCTCCCCCGGCCGGCGCTCGGCGAGGAGCACCGCCAGGTCGCGATGGGCGAAGGCGGCGAGCGACCCGCGGGCCTCGCGGGCCCGCTTCTCGAGCTCGGCGGCGATCCCGGGCACCGGCTCGGCCTTCGGGTCGGAGGGGCCGAGCAGCGCCGGGTAGGGCGGCCCGCGGACCTTTTGGGCCAAGGGCTCGCCGCGAGCGTCGGTCAGGCGGGCGAAGAAGCCCAGCCGGCCCTCGTCGTGGCAGAGCTTCACGAGGATGCGGTTCACCCCGGCGCGCAGGACGAAGGCCACCGCGGCCTGGTCGAAGCGGGCCGGGTGATAGGTGGGGTCCTGGTGGACGAGCGCCCCGTTCACGAAGACCTTGACCGCCCCGCTTGCGCCCAGGTACAGGCGCACCCACTCCTCGCGCGGCGCCTCCACCGCGGTGAGGGCGTAGACCACCACCTGCCGGGCCGGGCGCAGCGCCGCCCCGAGGAAGGCGAACCCGGAGGCACTGGCCTCCGGCGGCAGCGCGCGCCAGCCGACCTCGCGGGCCTTGCCCGGGAAGCGCGCCGCGAGGTCCTGCTCCCGCTCGGGGGGGAACACCTCGTCGAAGCCGCGCTTGCCCTCGTTGTCGAAGGGCCCGGCCACCTGCCAGCCGGAGAGGAAGGCGAGCCGCCCGAGCTCGGCCGAGGCGCGCTGCAGATTGCCTCTCGAGCGCTCGAGGCCCACCAGGCGGAAGCGAGCGTAGGCCCTCACCTCCGGCGCCGCCTTGGGATCGTCGGCCGCCTGTCCGAAGACCACCGCCAGCCGGGCCAGATCGGTGACGTCGTCCTCGAGCCCGGCGAGCTCCGCCAGGGGGACGAGGGCGCGGGCTTCGGCGTGGTCGCGGCGGAACTCGGCGGAGAGCAGGCTCGCCTGCGCCTCGACCGGGTCCGGGGAGAGAGCGGCGCTCGGTCCGCCCGGCCCCTCGGCGAGGGCGCCGCGAGGGAGCCCGCCGAGCAGGGCGACCGCGAGGAGGGGGACGAACCGGGCAGGCGCCGGCGCGCGGGGGGGAGGTCGCATCCGCGCAGTGTAACCCCCTGGCACCCGTTCGATTCCCCGGAAGGCCCCGGTTTCCTCGGGCGGGGGGCCCGGAGGCCTCGAGGGACGGAAGGCCACCCGGGGCGCGCGGCCGAGCGGGCGGGCCGCCGGCTCGCGAGGGGGTCCCCCGGACCCTCTCATCGCACCACGAGGCTGAGCCCCTTCATGGCCTCTGGCTGGGCGAGGCCCATGATCCGCAGGGCGGTCGGGGCCACGTCGGCGAGGACCCCGTCCTTGCGCAGGGTGGCGCCCCGAAGGTCGGGGTCGGCCAGGATGAAGGGCACCGGGCCGAGGGTGTGCGCGGTGTGGGGCTGTCCGGTCACAGGGTCGACCATCATCTCGCAGTTGCCGTGGTCGGCGGTGACGATCATGGCCATGTGGGCCTTCTGGGCCGCCGCCCACAGCCGGCCGACGCACTCGTCCACCACCTTCACCGCCTTCACGGCCGCCTCGAGGATCCCGGTGTGGCCCACCATGTCCGGGTTGGCGTAGTTCACCAGGATGAAGCCGTACTTGCGGGTCTCGATGGCCGCCACCAGCTTGTCGGTCACCTCGCGCGCGCTCATCTCGGGCTTCTCGTCGTAGGTCTTCACGTCGCGCGGGCTCGGGACGAGGATGCGGTCCTCGCCCGGGAACTGCACCTCGCGGCCGCCGTTGAAGAAGAAGGTGACGTGGGCATACTTCTCGGTCTCGGCGCAGCGCAGCTGCGCCACCCCGGCCTTGGCGACGAGCTCGGGGAAGATCTCGGTCGGCTGGTCGGGACCGTAGGCCACCGGTAGCCCGAAGGTCTTGTCGTATTCGGTGAGGCAGGCGTAGTAGGCGAGGCGCGGCCGGCCGCGGGTGTCGAACTCGTGGAAGCCCTCCTGGGTGAAGGCGCGCGTGATCTCGCGGGCGCGGTCGGCCCGGAAATTGTAGAAGACCACCACGTCCCCGTCGCGGACCCGGGCGCGGGGCTCCCCGGTGCCGTCCACCACCACCGTCGGCTTGACGAACTCGTCGTTCTCCCCGCGGGCGTAGGCCTCCTCGATGGCGCGCACTGGGGAGGCGCTCCGGTAGCCCTCGCCGCGCACCATGGCGGCGTAGGCCAGCCCGACCCGGTCCCAGCGCTTGTCGCGGTCCATGGCGTAGTAGCGGCCCATGACGGTCACCACCTTGCCGTAGCCGGTCTCGGCGAGCCGCTTCTCCATCGCGGCCATGTAGTCGAGGCCGCTGCGCGGCGGCGTGTCGCGGCCGTCGAGGAAGGCGTGCACGTAGGCGCGCGGCACCGACTCGCGCCGGGCGAGCTCGAGCAGGGCGTGGAGGTGCTCGACGTGACTGTGCACCCCTCCGTCGGACAGGAGGCCCATGAAATGGACCGTCCCCCCGGCGGAGGCGGCGCGGCTCATGGCCTCGAGGAGCACCGGGTTCTTGAAGAACGAGCCGTCCTCCACCGCTCGGTTGATGCGCACGAGGTCCTGGTAGACGATGCGGCCGGCCCCGAGGTTGGTGTGGCCGACCTCGGAGTTGCCCATCTGGCCCTCGGGGAGCCCGACCGAGAGGCCGCTCGTCTTGAGCTCGGTAAAGGGGAACTCGCGCTCGAGGGCGTCGATGTTGGGGGTGCCGGCGATGGCGATGGCGTTCGCCTCGCGCTCGGCGCGCAGGCCGAAGCCGTCGAGGACCACGAGGAGGAGAGGCTTTAGCTTGGCCACGGCTGTCCTTGGGGGCGTTCGCCCGGCTCAGGGTAAGTCGGGGGATGTTAGGCAGTTGTGCCCCGCCCGACAAGGAAGGATCGCCGGGTCGCGGCCCCTTCGCCCCGGGGGTCGAGGTGGTCGCGCGAGGGTGCCTCTCGAGTCCTGGGGGGCGGGCCCCGGGGGGTCGCGGCGGGCCCGGGGCGGGCGGGGCGAGGCCGCGCTGCAAAGGGGGCGCCTCGCCGACCGGGCCGCCGCCCCGCGCCCTCGCGCGAGCGCGCCAGGGGCCGCCCCGGAGCCCTCGAGCCGTCACTTCTGCGCGGTCGTCGGGAGGTCGGCGTCTTGCCAGGCCAT
>Ga0335078_10015634_pt1 | contig 11269 bp, 11 predicted proteins | sample Lox_Sample_32_FD_206711 | JGI IMG/M metagenome (GOLD analysis project Ga0335078, IMG submission 206711) | Soil microbial communities from Loxahatchee National Wildlife Refuge, Florida, United States - Lox_Sample_3.2 | ecosystem: Environmental > Terrestrial > Soil > Wetlands | place: USA...
ACGCCGCGGCCCTGCTGGCCACGCTGGCCAACTGCGACGTGGAGGACGGCGAGGCAGAGATCGCCAGCTGGCTGGCGGGCCGGATGCCGCGGCAGGCCGCGGACGAGCTGATCGAGGCGGCCAGCCAGGGGTCCCCTGGGCTGCGCGGCGCGGGGTTCGCGGTGCTGGACCGGATCGGCCAGGAAGCAGTGGCCGCTGTCCGGGAAGCGCTGGTGGATCCGGTGCTGCGCGCGCACGCTGCGGTGTGGCTGCATGAGCACGGCGAGGACGCCGAACTGGACCGGGAGGACCGGGCCTGGCTGCTCGTAGATCTCGGTGCCGGGCTGCTTGAGGAAGCCGATCCCAAGGACGTGGTGGCCGAGCTGCTGCCCGACGTCCCGCCGGATGCGCAGGCCGAGCTGGTGGCGGGGCTCTGGCGGGTGCAGCATCCCGGGGTCACCGGCCTGCTGACCGCGCTCAGCGACTATCATCCCGATCCCAGTGTGGCCCGGGCCGCCCGCAAGGCGGCCTTCAAAGCCCGCTCCGTCCCGGCCAGCCCGGACCCGCAGAGTTCATAGACTTGGTCAGGTAACGCCCTCGCAGTGGCCACCATGAGCGGGCCACGCACGGAAGGATGGTGCGCCATCAGCGTCAAGCCGATCCGCATCTTCGGCGACCCGGTCCTGCGCACCCCGGCCGAGCCGGTCAGCGACTTCGACGCCGAGCTGCGCAAGCTGGTGAAGGACCTCACCGACACGATGCTGGGCGCACCAGGTGTCGGCCTGGCGGCGCCGCAGATCGGCGTGGGCCTGCGGGTGTTCACCTACTACGTTGACGACGAGCTGGGCCACCTGATCAACCCGTCGCTGGACCTGTCTGAGGAAATCGAGACCGACGACGAGGGCTGCCTGTCCTTCCCGGGCCTCGCCTTCCCGACCCCGCGGGCCTACGGCGCAGTGGCCAAGGGCTTCAACATGTACGGCGAGCCGGTCACGATCGAGGGCACCGGGCAGCTGGCGCGGTGCGTGCAGCATGAGAGCGACCACCTCGACGGCGTCCTGTTCATCGACAAGCTCGACAAGCAACAGCACAAGCTGGCCATGAAGGCGATCCGCGAGGCCGAGTGGTGGGGCCAGCCGGTGCCGGAGGTCAGGGCCTCTCCGCACCCGACCCGGGGGAAGGCGACCTGACATGGACGGATCTTCCGCCCGCGCCCGGCTGGACCCGGCTTAGGGCCCCGGATGCGACTCGTGTTCGCGGGCACCCCGCAGGCGGCTGTGCCCGCGCTGGATGCGCTGCTCAAATCCGGTCATGAGGTGGCCGCCGTGGTCACCAGGCCGGACGCGCCCGCCGGACGGGGCCTGCGCCTCGGGCCCAGCCCGGTGGCCGAGTGCGCGGCCGCGGCCGGTGTCGAGGTTCTCAAGCCGGGCCGGCCGCGGGACCCGGACTTCCTGGACCGGCTGCGGGCCATCGGCCCGGACTGCTGCCCGGTTACCGCGTACGGTGCGCTGATCCCGCAGGCCGTACTGGACATCCCGCGGCACGGCTGGGTGAACCTGCATTTCTCGGTGCTCCCCGCCTGGCGCGGGGCGGCCCCGGTGCAGCATGCCATCCTGCATGGCGACGAGATGACCGGCGCGACCACGTTCCGGCTGGTCCGTGAGCTGGACGCCGGGCCGGTGTTTGGCGTTCTCACCGAGCCCATCCGGCCCCGGGACACGGCGGGCGAGCTGCTGGCCAGGCTGGCTGAGTCCGGTGCCGGGTTGCTCGTCGCCACCCTGGACGGCATCGAGTCCGGGCAGCTGGAAGCCCGGCCCCAGCCGGCCGACGGAGTCAGCCTGGCCCCCAAGGTGACCGCAGCGGACGCCCGGGTGCGCTGGGATCATCCGGCGATCGCGGTTGACCGGCAGATCCGGGCGTGCACCCCGAGCCCGGGCGCGTGGACCGAGCTGGACGGGGCGCGGATCAAGCTGGGGCCGCTGGTGGCCGTCCCGGCCCGCGCGGAGCTCCCCGGGCCGCTGGCCCCGGGCGAGCTGCGGGTGCTGCGCGCGGCCGTGTTCGCTGGCACCGCCACCATCCCAGTCGAGCTGGGTGCGGTCCAGGCCCCCGGCAAGCGGCAGATGCCAGCCACGGACTGGGCCCGCGGGCTCCGTCAGCGCAGTGCGGTGCTCAGCTGACATGGCCGCGCCGAGCAGGGATCGCCCTAGCAGTGGCCAGCGCGGGGCCCGCCCCGGCCGCCGCCGCGACCCGGCCCGGCGGACCGCCTACGACGTGCTGATCGCCGTGGAGCAGCGGGACGCCTACGCCAACCTGCTGCTGCCCACCCTGCTCACCCAGCGCGGGCTGACCGGCCGGGACGCCGCGCTGGCCACTGAGCTGGCCTACGGCACACTGCGTGGCCGTGGCACCTACGACGCGATCCTTGGCGTGTGCAGTGACCGGAGCCTGGACCGGATCGACCCGCCGCTGCGCGAGGTTCTCCGCCTCGGCACGCATCAGCTGCTGGCCACCCGGGTGCGCGCGCACGCGGCCGTGGCCACCTCGGTGGATCTCGCCCGCGACCTGGCCGGGCCACGCGCGGCCGGGTTCGTCAACGCGGTGCTCCGCCGGGTGGCCAGCCGGGACCTGGACGAATGGATCGACGTCGCGGCCCCGCCCCGGGACCGCGATCCACTGGGGTATCTCGCCGTCCGGTACAGCCACCCGCAGTGGCTGGTTGGCGCGCTGGCCGGAGCGCTTGGTGAGGACCCAGCCGGTGACCTGGCCGGAACCGAGGCGGCGCTGGCCGCGGACGGCGTCCGGCCCCGGGTCACCTTGTGTGCCGTGCCCGGGCTGGCCGACCAGGCGGAACTGGTGGCCAGCGGGGCCGAGCCGGCCCGGTGGTCGGCCTTCGGCGCGTATCTGGACGGCGGCGACCCAGGTGCCATCGAGGTGGTCAGCCAGCAGCGGGCCGCCGTCCAGGACGAGGCCAGCCAGCTGGCCGCGGTCGCGCTCGCCCGCACCGGGCTGGGCGGACCGGACCGCCGGTGGTTGGACATGTGCGCCGGGCCCGGCGGCAAAGCCCGGCTGCTGGCCGGTTTGGCGGCGCAACGCGGCGCGCGGCTGCTGGCCGCGGACGCCCGCCCGCACCGGGCCCGGCTGGCCCGCAGCGCGGTGTCCCTCACCGGGGTGGCCGCCGCCGTGGCCGCGGACGCCACCAGGCCGGCCTGGCCGCCCGCCACCTTCGACCGGGTGCTGGCCGATGTGCCATGCAGCGGCCTCGGTGCGCTGCGCCGCCGTCCGGAGGCCCGCTGGCGCAAGTCACCCCAGGACGTCAAGGCCCTCGGCGGGCTGCAGCGCCGCCTGCTCCGCGGGGCCCTGGACGCGGTCCGGCCCGGCGGTGTGGTCGGCTACGTCACCTGCTCCCCGCTGGCCGCCGAGACTCATGACGTGCTGGCCGACGTGCTGCGCGAGCGCGACGACGTGGATGTGCTGGACGCCCCGGCCGTCCTGGCCGAAGTGCCCGGCCTGGGCAGCCCGGCGCCCGGCTCCCGGTACGCCCAGTTCTGGCCGCACCGGCACGGCACGGACGCGATCTTCCTGGCCCTGCTGCGCCGCAGCCCAGCCGGCGGGGCCAGCAGCTGACCGGCGGCCGTCCCCGGAGCAGGCCAGTACCGTGTGGCCGTGGTACCGGGGCCCAGTGCGTGACCGTGTTAGCAGCTGACCGGCGGCCGTCCCGAGAGCAGGCCCGTACCCGTGTGGCCGTGGTAGCTGGCTGGGCCGCGCTGAGCTTGAGCCGGGGACGCTCACCGGCGTGCTGGCGTGCTGGCGTGCGGGGGAGCGGGGGACGCGCCCAGCGACCGCGTGCTGGCTTGGCTACCTGGTCCGGGTGAGCGCCCGCCCCGGCCCGGTGCGCAACCGCGCCGAGCCGATGTCGGCCTTCTGGCCCTCGGTGTAACCCGCCCCGTAGCCGCTGCCGGAATAGGTCACCCGGGACGTCCGGGTGACCGGGTAGGCCTGCCCGAGGTTCCGCAGAATCACCTGCCGCCGGTCGGCCAGCACCAGCGCGGCCCGCCCCCCGCCGGCCGCCCCGGCCGTGGTGGCTTCGGCGGTGGCCCGGTGCTCCGCCTCCCGGACCCGGGCGACCACGGCGGAGGCGAAGCCGAGCAGCCACGACCGGCGCCACGTCCGCGGGCTGCGGCTCCAGCCGGGCACCTGGGCCGCGGCCAGACCCTGCCACATCTGCACCAGCAGCGAGGTGTAGAGCACATCGGTGCGCTCGATGTCAGAGGCGAACCCGAAGATGTGGATCCGGGTGCCCGGGTCGCCGCGCGGCAGGATCACGCACTGGCAGCGGAGCGCGGACGCCAGCCCGCACAGCAGGTGCGCCTGGACCCGGGCCCACGGATTGTCGATGTCTACCTTCCGGTCGGCAGGCCGGTCGGTCTCCGGCCGCACGGCGGCCAGCAGCGCCCGGTCAATGCCGTACTTGGCCATCAGCTCAGCCGCCTTGGCCGTCAGTGCCTGCCCCTCCTCAGGCGTCACGCCCTCGGATTCGGCCTTGGCCAGCAGCTTGCGCACCCGGGCCAGCAACCCAGCCGCTGCCTGCGCCCCGGCCGGGCCGGGCTGCGTACCTGCCGACTGACTATTCACCAGATTCCTCCTGTCCGGGCAACGGAATCGAACGTGAAATCGAACGTTATCCGGACGCTGTGACATTTTGCCGCGGTGCTGCCCCCGGCCGCACCCTACCCGTCGGCCAGCCGGCGGGCGGGCAGGCAGCGCCAGCCGGCCGGGCAGCCCCTACACTCGGCCCCATGGCCGTGCAGATGGCACCGAGCATCCTGTCCGCCGATTTCGCGCGGCTCGCGGACGAGGCCGCCGCGGTCACCGGCGTCGCCGACTGGCTGCACGTGGACGTCATGGACTACCACTTCGTGCCCAACCTGACCCTCGGGCTGCCAGTGGTCGAAGCGCTGCTCAAGCACGCCGGGCTGCCGCTCGACTGCCACCTGATGATCGACGACCCGGACCGCTGGGCCCCGGGCTACGCCGAGGCCGGCGCGGGCAACGTGACCATCCACGCCGAGGCCACCACGTCCCCAGTGCGCACGCTGCGGATGATCAGGTCGGCGGGCGCCCGGGCCGGGCTCGCGGTCAACCCGGCCACCCCGGTCGAGCCGTACGAGGACCTGCTCCCCGAACTGGACATGCTGCTGCTGATGACGGTCGAGCCGGGGTTCGGCGGGCAGCCGTTCCTGGACCTGGTACTGGCCAAGCTGCGCCGCGCCCGCGACCTGGTCAGCCGGCACGGCGGGACGGTGTGGCTGCAGGTGGACGGCGGGGTGAGCGAGGAGACCATCGAGCGCTGCGCGGACGCCGGCGCGGACGTGTTTGTGGCTGGTTCCGCGGTGTACGACGCGGACGACCCGCCCGCCGCCGTGCAGGCGCTCCGGGCCCAGGCCGAGCGGGCCACCAAACGGGCATCGTGGCCTGGCTGAAAAAAACAGTGGGTGGTTGTCGATATGGGCGGGGCCATCCGTCGGGACTAGTGACGGACGAGTCGAGAACCTGGAGGAAATGCTCTCATGGCTGAGTACCTGATTCTTATCTGCGAGGACGAGAACGCCTACGCCACGGCCACACCGGACGTGCTGGGCCAGGTGATGGAGGCGCATAACCGGTTCGCCAAGCAGGTGGAGGAGACCGGCGGGAAGATCGTCAGCGGCCGGGCGCTGCAGCCGACGAGCACCGCGACGTCGATCCGCGGCGACGTGGTGACCGACGGCCCGTTCGCCGAGACCAAGGAAGCCCTGGGCGGCTTCTACCTGGTCGAGGCGCGGGACCTGGATCACGCGCTGGAGATCGGCAAGCTCTGCCCGGCCCGCTTCGGCGGCGTCGAGGTCCGGCCGATCATGGTCTTCGACAGCATGTGACCAGCTCCCCAGCGGGCGGTCCTCCCGACGACCCCGGGCCCAGCACCGGATCGGGGGCCGGGACGGACCGCCTCGACGCGGCTGGCGCCGTGGCGGATGCGCACCGTCGCGAGTGGGCCTTCGTGCTCGCCGCGACGGCGCGCGTCGCCGGCGACCTGGACCTGGCCGAAGAGTGCGTGCAGGACGCCTACGTGTCCGCGCTGGAAGCCTGGTCCCAGCAGGGCGTGCCGCGTAACCCCGGGGCCTGGCTGACCACCACGGCCCGGCGCCGGGCGATCGATCTGCTGCGCCGGGACACCACCTTGCGCCGCAAACTGCCGCTCCTGGTGGAGCCAGCCGCCGCCACTCCGCCGCCGGCCGGCCAGCTGGCGGCCGAGGAGGGCAGCGGTGTGATCCCGGACGACCGGCTGCGCCTCATCTTCACCTGCTGCCACCCGGCCCTGGCCCGCGAGGCGCAGGTCGCGCTTACCCTCCGGCTGGTCTGCGGGCTGTCCACGGCCGAGATCGCGCGGGCGTTCCTGGTGCCCGAGCCGACCATGGCCGCCCGGGTCACCCGGGCCAAGAAGAAGATCTCCGCGGCCCGGATCGCCTACCGGGTGCCAGGGGCCGCTGAACTGCCCGACCGGCTGGATGCCGTACTGACCGTGGTGCACCTGCTGTACACCACCGGGCATACCGCGCCGGATGGCGGCAGCCTGGTCCGCGACGACCTGGTGGACCGGGCTATCCGGCTGGCCCGCATGCTGCACCAGCTGATGCCGGACGAGCCCGAGGCCCGCGGGCTGCTCGCGCTGCTGCTGCTCACCGACGCCCGCCGGGCGACCCGGTGCGCACCGGATGGCCGGCTGCTGCTGCTCGACGAGCAGGACCGCACTTTGTGGGACCGGCCAGCCATCGACGAGGGCACCGCGCTGGTCCGCGAAGCGCTGCGCGGCGGCCGCCCGGGCCGGTTCGCGATCCAGGCCGCGATCGCCGCGCTGCACGCGCAGGCACCGAGCTACGCCGACACTGACTGGCGCCAGATCCTGCTGCTGTACGACCTGCTCGGCCGGGCGTGGACGTCCCCGGTGGTGACGCTCAACCGGGCCGTCGCACTGGCCATGGCCGATGGGCCGGAAGCCGGCCTGGCCGAGATTGGTGAACTGGAACGGGGCGGTCGGCTGGCCGGCTACCGGTACCTGCCCGCCGCCAAGGCTGACCTGCTGCGCCGGCTCGGCCGCCGGGATGAGGCCGCGCAGGCCTACCGCGCCGCCCTGGAACTCACCGGCAACGAGGCCGAACGCTCATTCCTCACCCACCGCCTCGCCGAAGTCACCGCGGTCCAGCCAGGAAGCTGACGTGCGGCGGCCCGTTCCCGATCGCGGTCGCGGCCGGCCGCGCGGGCTGCCACGATATGCCTGACCGTAGTGGGGGATCGGGATGAGGAAGACAGCTCTCGTTACCGTGCTCGCCGCCGTGCCGCCGCTGAGCTGGGGCCCGGCCGCAGCGGCCGCCACTCAGCACAGCACGTTAAGCGAGGTCCGGGTCGCCGCGGCGGGCCTGGCCGCAGTGCACTGTCACAGCTCGCACGGCCTGCCTGACCGGCGCTGCGCGCCGGGCGCGGCCTATCCGAAGGTCACCCAGCGCAACATCGGCCGCACCAGCTGCCGGAGCGGGTGGACCAGCACGGTACGCCCGGCGGAGAGCTACACCGCGAAGCTGAAGCGGCAGCAGATCGCCGAGTACGGCTACCGGGACAAGCAGCTGGCCGACTACGAAGAAGATCACCTGATCCCACTGGAGATCGGTGGCTCGCCCAGGTCGGTCAAGAACCTGTGGCCTGAGTACGACGCGGGGAAGATCCCGAACCCTACGGACAAGGTGGAGAACGCGCTGCACAGGGCGGTCTGCGAACAGCCAGGCAGGGCCACGATCGCCTCCGGCATCAGCGGCGCCACCAGGGGTTACCGGGTGGTGGTGAGCGTCACAGTCGCGCAGTCCTCGAAGACGGCGAACTGCCCGACGTCGTTCACCCCCGCCTGACCTGGCCGGGTGGCCGGCTGGCCGGCGGAATACGGGGCGTGGCACACTAGTTGCAGCAGATAAGCGTGCTCCGGGGTCGGTGAAACTCCGAACCGGCGGTGACAGTCCGCGACCCGGCCGCAGGCGCTAGCGCCCGCAGCCGGCTGACCCGGTGGAACTCCGGGACCGACGGTTAAAGTCCGGATGGGAGGCAGCACGCGCGCGCTGGCCGCCATGCTGGCTGCCGTCTCGCGCTGGTGCGTCCGCGCACCCCCCGGAGCCGAGCAGGTTCCGAGGAGAGGACACCGCGGATGTTCACCGGGATAGTGGAAGAGCTGGGCGAAGTCGTCGCCGTCGAGCAGCTGGCGGACGCCGCCCGGGTCACGGTACGCGGCCCCCGCGTCACGGCGGACGCCGGGCACGGCGACTCGATCGCGGTCAACGGGGTCTGCCTCACCGTGACCGATTCCTCGGACAAGACCTTTTCCGCCGACGTGATGGCGGAGACACTGCGCCGTACCGGGCTGGGCGGGCTGGCACCCGGGTCGCCGGTCAACCTGGAGCGGCCGGTCCAGCTCGGCGGCCGGCTGGGCGGGCACCTGGTCCAGGGGCACACCGACGGCACCGGCATCATCCTGGCCCGCACTCCCAGTGCGCACTGGGACGTGGTCCGCATCGCCATGCCGCCAGAACTGGCCCGGTACATCGTGGCCAAGGGCTCAGTCACGGTGGACGGGGTCAGCTTGACCGTGTCGGCGCTCAGCGGGCCCGGCCCGGAGCCCTGGTTCGAGGTGAGCCTCATCCCGACCACGCTGGAGATGACCACGCTGGGTCGGCTGGCGCCGGGCAGCCGGGTGAACCTGGAGGTCGATGTGATCGCCAAGTACGTGGAGAGCCTGCTGGCCAGCGCCCCGCCCGGGGACCAGCCAGCCGCCGCCGGGCCGGCCGGAGCGCAGTCATGACCGGGCAGGCGGCCGTCCGGGACGTGCGGCTGGACGAGGCCGATGCGGCCATCCAGGCCATCGCGGCCGGGCGGCCGGTGGTCGTGGTGGACGACGCCAGCCGGGAGAACGAAGGCGACATTGTGTTCGCCGCGAGCAAGGCCACCGCCGAACTGATGGCGTTCACCATCAAGTACGCGCGCGGGCTGATCTGTGCGCCGATGCTGGGCCGGGACCTGGACCGGCTGCAGCTGCCCCAGATGACCAACGACAACCAGGAGCACATGGGCACCGCGTTCACCATCAGCGTGGACGCCCGGGACGGCATCACCACCGGCATCTCGGCGGCGGACCGGGCCCGGACCGTGCGTACCCTGGTCGACTCGGCCACCGAGCCGTACGAGATCGTCCGCCCCGGGCATATCTTCCCGCTGCGCTACGCCGAGGGCGGCGTGCTGCGGCGGCCCGGGCACACCGAGGCCGCGGTCGACCTGGCCCGGCTGGCCGGGCTGGTCCCGGCGGGGGTGGTGGCCGAGATCTTCAACGACGACGGCACCATGGCCCGGCTGCCCCAGCTGCGCGCGTTCGCCGACGAGCACGGGCTGGTGCTCATCTCGATCGCCCAGCTCATCGAGTACCGGCGGCGAACCGAGCGGATGGTCCGCCGGGTGGTGGAGACCCGGCTGCCCAATGCGCACGGCACCTGGCGCGCCCTCGGCTACCAGAACTCGGTGGACCGGACCGAGCACCTCGTCCTGGTCCTGGGCGATATCGGCGACGGCCGCGACGTCCTGGTCCGGGCCCATTCGGAATGCCTGACCGGTGACGCGTTTGGTTCCCGGCGCTGCGACTGCGGCACCCAGCTGGAAGCGTCGATGGAAGCCATCGCGGCGGAGGGCCGCGGCGTCGTGCTGTACCTGCGCGGGCACGAGGGCCGGGGCATCGGCCTGCTCAGCAAGCTGCGCGCCTACCAGCTGCAGGACGCGGGGGCGGACACCGTGGACGCCAACCTGGAGCTGGGCCTGCCCGCGGACGCCCGGGAGTACTCCACGGGCGCCCAGATCCTGGCCGACCTGGGCGTGCGTTCAGTGCGCCTGCTGACCAACAACCCAGCCAAGGTCACCGGACTGTCGGCGTTCGGTGTCGAGGTGACCGGCCGGGTCGCGCTGCCCACCGTGGCCACCCCGGAGAACCTGCGCTACCTCACCGTGAAGCGGGACCGGCTCGGCCACCAGATCGATGGGCTGCCACCCGTGGTCAGCGGCGCAGCGGCCACCGGCGGCGCGGCGCCCAGCGGCCCGGCCGGCCCACGCCCGGCCGAGGGCCTGGCCGGCGCGGTATGAGTGGCGCGGGACGGCCCGGCGCCGGGGCGGTGGACGCGGCCGGGCTGACCCTGGCCATCGCTGCCACCCGGTGGCACGCAGACATCACCGGGCCCCTGGTGGAGCGGGCGGTGGCTGCGGCCAAGGAGTGCGGGATCGACGACCCGCTGGTGGTGCGGGTGCCCGGGGCGGTGGAGCTCCCGGTGGTCGCGGCCGAACTGGCCCGCCACCATGACGCCGTGGCCTGCCTGGGTGCGGTCATCCGTGGCGGCACCCCGCACTTCGAGTACGTCTGTGACGCGGTGACCTACGGGATTACCCGGGTGGCGCTGGATGCCGGCAAACCCGTTGGCAACGGGGTACTCACTTGTGACACGCTGGCTCAGGCCCGCGACCGGTGCGGGGCCGAAGGCAGCCACGAGGACAAGGGCTGGGAGGCGGTAGTGGCCGCGCTGGACACCGCGCTCGTGCTGCGCTCGCTGCGCGGGGCCGGCCCGCGCCCGCTGCCGGGCAGTGGCCCGCAACGACATTGACCTGGCGGTCACCCTGGGCCGATGATTCTCGTTGCGCATGAAAGGTTCCTGCTGTGCTATCCGTGGTTCTGCCCAAGGGCTCGCTGGAGCGTGCCACCCTTGACCTGTTCGACGCGGCCGACCTGACCGTCCGCCGGTCCTCGGACCGGGACTACCACGCGTCCATCGACGACCCGCGGATCGAGCGGGTCCGGTTCCTGCGCCCGCAGGAGATCCCGTCCTACATCGAGCGCGGCCTCTTCGACCTTGGCATCACCGGCCGGGACTGGATCACCGAGACCGGGGCGAGCGTCACCTCGCTCGGTGAGCTGCACTACTCCAAGGCGACCGCGGCGCCGGTCCGGGTGGTGCTGGCCGTCCCGCAGTCGGCCCCCTGGCAGTCCGTCGCCGACCTGCCCGAAGGGGTGCGGATCTCCACCGAGCTGCCCGCGATGACCGCCCGCTACCTGGAGGCGAACGGGGTCAAGGCGATGGTCATTCCCTCGCACGGGGCGACCGAGGCCAAGGTGCCGGACATCGTGGACGCGATCGTGGACCTCACCGAGACCGGGTCCTCGCTGCGCCGCAACGGCCTGCGC
>Ga0335078_10015635_pt1 | contig 11269 bp, 11 predicted proteins | sample Lox_Sample_32_FD_206711 | JGI IMG/M metagenome (GOLD analysis project Ga0335078, IMG submission 206711) | Soil microbial communities from Loxahatchee National Wildlife Refuge, Florida, United States - Lox_Sample_3.2 | ecosystem: Environmental > Terrestrial > Soil > Wetlands | place: USA...
TGCTGGAGCGTGAGTACGAAGCCAACATGGCGGCGATGGTCGAGGCCTATGGGCTCGGCCTTATCCCGTTCTCGCCGCTGGCCAACGGATTGCTCACCGGGAAGTACCGCCGAGATCGTTCGCTGCCGGCGGGCGCACGCCTCACGACGACCGCGCGCATGGCCGACCGCTATCTAACCGAGCGCAATTGGGACATTGTCGAGAGGCTGGCGACGTTTTGCGCGGCGTGGGGCAAGACCATGCTGGAGTTGGCGTTCAGCTGGCTGGCGACGCGGCCTGCGGTCGCCAGCATCATCGCCGGCGCCACTTCGCCCGAGCAGTTGGAAGCCAATGTCCGCGCGGCCAACTGGGCGATGACGCGCGAGGAGATAGACGAGATCGACCGGCTAACGGCAAACTGAACCATCGCTAAACAGGAGGCTCATCATGGACGTTCGATTGGACGGTAGAAGCGCGATCGTCACCGGTGGCAGCAAGGGGTTGGGGTTGGCGATCGCCAAGGAGTTCTTCGCCTCGGGCGCCGATGTGGCGATCCTCGCGCGGGATCAGGCCTCGTTGAATGACGCCAAGGCCGCGATCCAGGCCGTGGGCGGGAAGGGCAAGGTGCTGGCGATCAGCTGCGACGTGTCGAAGTCGGGGCCGATCCAGGCCGCCTGCGATCAGGCCAATCGCGAGTTCGGCAAGGTCGATATCTTTGTCAACAATGCGGGCCAATCGACCCGCGGCCCGTCGGAAACGATTACCGACGAGCAGTGGCAAGCCGATCTCGACCTGAAGCTGTTCGCGCAGATCCGCTTCTGCCGCATTCTGATGCCGCAGATGAAGCAGCGTAAATGGGGCCGCATCATCAGCGTGCTCAACATTGGCGCTAAGGCGCCCGGCGCCGACAGCGCCCCGACCTCCGTCAGCCGCGCCGCACAAATGGCGCTGACCAAGGCGATGTCGATGGAGGGGGCGCCGCATAACGTGCTGGTCAATTCGCTGCATGTCGGCGTCATCGTCAGCGACCAGATCAAGCGCCGCTACGATCGCGAGCGGCCCAATATTAGTCTCGAACAGTACATTGCCGACGCCGGCAAGGCCGTGCCGATGGGGCGGATGGGCAAGGCCGAGGAATTCGCCAACGTGGCGACCTTCCTCGCCTCCGACGCCGCGGGCTACGTCACCGGCTGCGCGATCAACGTCGATGGCGGTCGCTCGCCGGTGGTGTAGGCGTCAATTGCGAGCGCGGCGAAGCAATCCGTCGCAAATTGTCTGACCGAGATTGCTTCGTCGTTGCGCTCCTCGCAATGACGGGATGCTCAGTCGAGCCTTAGGTATTTCTCTTCCAATGCGCGCCATTCGGCCGTGCCGACCGCGAGTTCGCGCTCTTGGAAGGTGCAGAGGTCGGGTTCGATGCGGGTGGTGTGACCGTCTTCCTTGAGGACGGCGAGGACGCGTTGGGCGGCGCGGATCGCGGCGCGGTGGGTCTGCGACGGGTAGATGCCGAGGCGGAACCCCATCGCCTCCAGCTCGGCGGCGGACTGCATCGGCGTCTTGCCGCCCTCGAAGACGTTGACGAGGTTAGGCCCGTTGACGTTCCTGCCGACGATGCGCAGTTCCTCGACCGATTGGGGCGCCTCGACAAAGCCGACATCGGCGCCGGCTTCGAGGTATGCATTGACCCGATCGATCGCGGCGTTCAGCCCTTCGACTGCGCGCGCGTCGGAGCGGGCGATGATCACCATGTCCGGGTCTCGGCGCGTGTCGACCGCGGCCTTGATCTTGCCGACCATCTCGGCTACGGGGATCACCTCCTTGCCTTCATAGTGGCCGCATTTCTTGGGCGCGACCTGGTCCTCGATGTGGAACCCGGCGACCCCGGATTTCTCGTATTCGCGCACGGTGCGGATGACGTTGATCGCATTGCCGTAGCCGGTATCAGCATCGGCGATCACCGGGATGCCGACCGCCTCGACGGCGAGGCCGATAAAATGCACGTTCTCGACGACGGTGAGGAGGCCGAGATCAGGGTAGCCGCTGGCCCGCGAAAACCCGCCGCCGGTGAGATAGACCGCCTCAAACCCGGCCGCCTCGACGAGGCGCGCGGTCAAGGTGTCGTAGGCGCCCGGCACCATGGTGTAACCGCTGCAGGCGATCAATTGCCGCAGCCTCTGGCGTGTGGTCATCGTCGGCTCCGTTCAGCGGGTGACGTCGGCAAGGGAACGCCCCACCGCGACACTGTCAACCACGCGTTAAGCAAAGCGCGGATATGCTGGGCGTATCCCCTTCTCCCAGGCTGCGCCCATGAAGCCGCTCCTTCCCGCACTGCTCGCTTCCCTCTTGCTGCTCCCTGTATCCGCCAGGGCGGACGATGCGCCTCAAGGTCCAGGCTGCGGTCTGGCGTCTAGTGCGTTCATCTCGCAGGATCAGGGACAGGTGGTGATCAATTGCGTCGGGGTCACCGAGGAACTCGGCGGCCAACTCGCGGGAGTCCTGACCTACGTTCTGCAGCACCGGCTCGACCCGCAAATCGTCATCGCCAAGCTCGACGAGATAGAGGGAGCACCGGCGGCCGGTGCGCCGCGCACGCTCAGCGCCGACCAGGCGCAGGCGCTCGTGCAAGGCCTCGTCGGCAAGCCGAGTGCGGCCATTGCTGTCGTCGCCAATCCCGATGGCAAGGATGCGGGCGACTATGCGCTGGCCATCGCCACCAAGCTGCAGATCGCCGGCTGGCAGATCGAGGGCCGCCAAATCCGGCGTACCGCGCCGCCAAATCTCGCCGACATCACCGGCATCGCGCTGGTCGTCCACGATGAGAAATCGCCCCCGGAAGCCGCGCTGCAATTGAAGCGGGCGATGGCTGCGGCGAAAATCTTTCTGCCGATCATTTCCGACCCGAGCCTGGGCAAAGACGCCGAGCTTCTGTGGATCGGCAAACGGCCGGATTTCGACGCCAAAGACTGAGCACAGCCTCTTCCGCCTGCATTTCCTCAATGTGGCCACGAAGTCCGCACGCTCGTCGCTAAAGTCGTAGGCAGCCTCCCAGCCTGCTCGACAGGCGCGCAGGTGCGGTACAGGATCGCCTTTCAGATTGCAGGGAGGGTAGCGCCATGACATTGCGATTGCGGCGGGTCGTGACCGGCCACGACAAGAGCGGCAAAGCCATCATCACCACCGATGAAATTTGTAAGCCCGTCTCACCTCGGGAAGGTGTCTCGGCCTGCGTGGCTTGGACTAGCGAAGGCTTCCCGGTAAACAACAATGGCGACGCCGACGAGGCCAAGCGGCAGACCGGCACGACGCACGATAACGGCACGGTGTTCCGCGTCATCGAGTTCGCGCCCGGCAATGGTGGGCGCAATCACCGCACCGACTCGATCGACTATGCCTGCATTTTGTCGGGCGAGATCGACATGGATATCGACGGCGCGGAGGTGCACCTCAAGGCGGGCGACGTGATGGTGCAGCGCGGCACCATCCATAACTGGATCAATCGCGGCAGTGAGCCCTGCGTCATCGCCTTTGTCTTGATCGCGGCGCATCCGGTCGTCGCTGGTGGCAAAACGTTGCATGCGGTCGGTTAATCGCCATCCGATCGTTGGCCGCCTTTAGGGCAAGGCCTTATCAGTGTCCGGTCGCCGGGGGTTTTGTAGGCGTGGGTGATGTTGCGGGCGCAGGGGCCGGAGCGGTTGCCGCGGAAGGAGCTGGGGCAGGGGCGGGGGTGGTTGCTGGCGCAGGTGTCGCGGCCGCCGCTTTGGCGTTGGCGGCGAGCGCCGCCCGCGTGGCGTCGATCGCCGCAAGTTCCTCGGCAACGAGCTTTCCAGGCACGTTGACCGTGAGCGTCTTGCCGGTCGCCGAGGTAAAGGTGACGCTCAGGCCCTTGTCGCGGTTCGCGCGAAGCACATCTTCCGGCATGGCCGCAGCGAACTCGTCGGCGTAGGAGCAGCCCTGGTCGCAACTGATCTCGTTGCGGCTGATCGGGATGAAGCGCAGTGCCTTATTATCGGCGTCGTGCGCCCCATTCCAGCGATATGGGGCGCCGTAATAACTGTCCTCGACATAGACCTGGTGGGCGACCTCGCCGTTGCGAGTGTCGAGCCAACTTCGCAGGCAGAAGTAATTGGTGTCCTCGACGCCGAGGAACGCTTCAGTGTGCTGCAGCTTGGGGCCGACAAAAGCGAGGAATTTGCCGCCCTGCTCCTTGGTCATCTCAACCTGATCGGCGCCGGGTTGGGTCGGCACCTTCTCGTTAGGCAGCAGCGTCGAGCAGCCGCCGAGTGCGACGCCGAGCATTGCGGCGACAACAACGTTCTTGCTCATCGGTTCCTACCTGAGGATCGTTGCGTTGTCTTCGCCGAGCGCCGGCGCGCGTTTGGAGAACCGCGGGCGCTGCCCATCAAATGACAGCGGTAGCCCCACCAGGGACAATGCCCCCTGTTGCTGGATTTGGCCGAGCGCCTGTGTCTGCGGGTCGGCAACAACCTGGTCCATAGAGTTGATCGGGCCGTTGGGAATGCCTTGTGCATCGAGCAACTTGGCCCAATGCGCCCGTTTCTTGGTCTTGAAGATGTCGGCCAGAATGGCGATCAGCGGCGCGCGATTGACCACACGCTCGCCATTGCTCTTGAAGCGTTCGTCTTCGGCCAGGCTCGGTCGGCCGACAGCGCCGGCAAGGCGACGGAACAAATTGTCGTTCCCCGCCGCGACCATCATGTACCCGTCGGCGGCTTCGAACGCCTGGTAGGGCACGATCATCGCGACGCCCGAACCGTGCCGCACCGGCAGCTCGCCGGTCGCGAGGTGATCGGCAAGCATGATGCTCATCAGGGCGAGCGAGGTTTCATAGAGCGAGGTGTCGACCACGCCACCCTTGCCGGTCCTGTCGCGCTCTCGAAGCGCAGCAAGTATTCCGATTACCGCCCAGGTCGCGGTGCCCATATCGATGATCGAGGCGGTGACCCGGACCGGAGGGCGTCCGTCCTCGCCTAGCAGGCTCATCAGCCCACTGTACGCTTGCATCATCGGGTCGTAGCCCGGCCGCTCGCGTAAGGGCCCAACCGAGCCGAAAGCGTTAAGGTTACAGCAGACGAGGCTCGGCTTTTCGGAGACCAGCGCGGCAGGCGCCAAACCGTATTTGTCGAGCGCGCCGAACTTGAGATTGTGGATGACCACATCGGCGCGCTCAAGGATCAGCGTCTTCAGCCGAGCCGCGTCTTGCGTATCGGCTAGGTCGATGGCAATGCCTTGCTTGGCCCGGTTGACTGCATGAAAACAGGTCGCCGCACCCTCGCTGAAGGGCGGGCCCCAGCCGCGGCAAGCATCGCCCCCTTTCGGGTTCTCGACCTTAATTACTTCCGCGCCCAACTCGCCAAGGATCATGCCGGCATAGGGCGCGGCGATGCTGTGGCCGATTTCGATGACGACCAGGCCGGAAAGCGGACGGGCGGATGACATCGCAACTCCTGCGATCGCTGTGGCTCGAAGGTTAGTAGCACGGAGTTGGGAGGGCAGGGAGATTCCGCTTATTGCAGGCGCCACATACAAAGCGCGGCATCCCGGCCGTCGACCGGGGGGCACTTACGGAGATTCTTCGCCGTGCGCCGCGATCACCGCTGTGAATTCGCGGTGCGCCTGAACTATCCTGCGCCGATAAGAGCCTGACCGGGGAGGGGCGAGATGAAGCGAGACTCACGGGGTATCGAGGAGACTATAGCGGCGTGCCTGCCGCGCCGTTCGCTGATGAAGGGTGTCACGGTAGGGTCGGCGGCGGCGATGCTCGCTGCGGCGACGCGGACCGGCGCCAAGGCCGCCGACGCGCTGCCCTTCCCAGACCATCCGCGCTGGAAGTTTGTGTTCGTCAATCATGTGACGGCAAACCCGTTTTTTGTGCCCTGCCAGTACGGCATCCAGGATGCCTGCGCGCTATTGGGCTGCGACTATCAATGGACCGGGTCGGAGACCTCCGATGTCGCGCAGATGGTCAACGCCATGAACACGGCGGTCGCCGGCAAAGCCGATGCGATCGCCGTGTGCATCGTCGATCCCAAGGGCTTCGATGCCCCGACCGAACGCGCGCTAGCCGCCGGTATTCCGGTGTTCAGCTACAACGCCGACTCCAAGACCAACAAGCGCCTTGCCTATATCGGCCAGGATTTGTTCCTGTCGGGGCAGATGATGGGCGAGCGCATCGTCAAGCTGGTCGGCTCGGGCAAGGTCGCGATCTTCATCGCCACTCCCGGCCAGCTCAACCTCCAGCCGCGGTTCGATGGCGCGATGGATTCGATCAAGAAATCGGGGGCCGACATCCAGGCGACGATGATCGCCACCGCGCCGGCAGCGAACGATTCGCTGACCAAAATCGACGCCTATTACCTGGGAAACCAGGATGTGAAAGGCATGTTCGGCACCGGCGGCGGCGACACCCAGAATTGCGGCCTCATCAGCCGCAAATACAATCTGGCGGCGAAGGGTGTCAGAGCCGGCGGCTTCGACATGCTGCCGCGCTCGCTGGAAGCGGTGCATGACGGGTTCCTCGATTTCGTCATCGACCAGCAGCCTTATCTGCAGGGCTTCTACACGGTGATGGAAATGTTCGCGTGGAAGGTGTCAGGTGGGCTCGTCGGCCCGGGTAACATCAACACCGGGCTCAAATTCGTCACCAAGGAGGGCGTCGACCCGTACCTCAACACCAAGACGCGCTACGAAGGTAGCGCTAAAGAGGCTCAGATCGTCCCGCATCGCGGCGCGATCTGACGTCGTGGCGCAGAGCGCAGCGGGAGCGGGTCTCGCCCGGCGGGCCTACGCGTTCCTGCTGCGGCCGGAGGCGAGCGTCATCCTCGTATCGGTGGCGCTTGTCATCTATTTCGAAATCGCCAACCGCAACTTTCTGACCGCCGCCAACGCGCAGACCCTGTCGCAATTCGTCGCCGCGCCGGTAATTATCGCTTGCGGCGAGATCATGCTGCTGATCTGCCGAGAGATCGACTTGTCGGTCGGGCAGGTCTTCGCCCTGGCGCCGTTTCTAATGGAGAACGTCAACGATCTGGGGATACCAGAGCCGATCGCGATCGTCGCCGCGCTGGCGGTCTGCGCGCTGATCGGCTTGATGATCGGGCTCATCACCATCGGGCTCAGAGTGCCGTCGTTCATCACCACGCTGGGGATGTTGTTCCTGATCACTGGGCTCACCCTGACAATCTCCCGAGGCTATCCGGCCAACACTTCCGGCGGGCCGATCCTGACCGGGATCATGGGCGAATGGGCCTATTCTGAGATCGTCTGGGCGCTGGTCATTGTCGGCGTCATGCATGTCGTGCTGCGCCACACCCGCTGGGGCCTGCACACGGTCGCCATCGGCGGCAACATCGTCGCTTCGGCAGAGGCTGGGATCGCGATCAATCGCATCAAGATCGCGAATTTCGTGCTGACGAGCACCCTGGGCGGGCTCTGCGGACTGCTGGAGGCGTTCCGCGTCGGCTCGATCGATCCCCTGGCCGGCGGCAGCAACATTATGTTCTTGGGGGTCGCGTCCGGGGTCATTGGCGGTACCGCGATCGCCGGCGGGGCGGGGACGATCATCGGCGGTCTCGTCGGCGGCATCATGCTCGGCGTGATGCAGGACGGGTTCACCCTGCAGGGGATCAACGCCTTCACGTTCGACATCATCATCGGCGCGGCGATCCTAATCGCCATGATCGCCAACATTCATCTCGCGCGGTTGCGCGGCGGGCAGCAGGCATGACCGTGGTGGGCCGAGAGGCCATCCGGGCTGTGAACGTCGTCAAGCGGTTCGGCAGCGTCACCGCGCTGAACGGCGTGTCTATGTTGGTCGCGCGCGGCGAGACGCTCGGCATTCTCGGTGACAACGGGGCCGGGAAGTCGACGCTCATGAAAATCCTGACCGGCTATCACCAGCCCGATTCAGGCCAGGTCTATGTCGACGGGAGGCCGGTGCAGCTTAGTTCGGTCGACGCCGCCCGCGCGCTGGGGATCGAGTGCGTCTACCAAGATCTGGCGCTCGTCAACGGTCTCAGCATCTACCACAACATGTTCTTGAACCGGGAGCTGTTGTGGGGCGGGCCGCTTAAGCTCCTCGACCACAAGACAATGCGTCGCCGCGCGGCGGCGGCGCTCGAAGAGATTGGCGTGTCGGTGCCCTCGGTGGAGCTCGAGGTCGGGCGCCTGTCCGGCGGGCAGCGCCAGGCGATCGCAGTGGCGCGCGCGGTGTCGCAGGACGCGCGCATCCTCTTACTCGACGAGCCGCTCGCGGCGATGGGTGCGCGCGAGGCGCGTCTCATCATCGACCTCATCGACCGCCTTAGGGCGCGCGGCGATATCGCCATCGTCATGATCGCCCACAATTACGCGCAGACGCTCGAAATCTGCGATCGGGTGATCCTCGTCCAACACGGCGAAATCACCTTCGAAAGCCAGGCCGCGTCGACCTCGGCCGAGCAGCTGCTGGAGATCGTCCGCCGCGAATACCGCGCCGCGCGGGCGGGCTGACGTCGGGAAGAAGCACCGTTATGGCCATTTTTCGCCGCAGCCTTCTGCTAATTTTGATGGCAGCCGCCATCGTGGGCAGCGCCAACGCGGTGCAATCCTGGGACGGCACTTGGGCCGGCGGATGGGTGAACGGCGACGGGGTGCAGATCATCATCGCTGGTGACAAGGTGATCGGCGTCTTCCGCGGCGGCGATTATCCGGACATTCAGAAGTCTGAGCTTTCCACCGATGGCAGAACGCTGACGTTCGCCTGGGCTGGCGGCGATGGCATACTGTCCCGTACCGGCGATCGCGATGCGTCATTCACCCTGCATGAGCGTGGTAAGCCCGCGCGCTCGTTCCCAGTCCATCGCGAATGAGGAGCAACCGCCATCTCTTGCCGCAAGACAATCGAGATCAGGGCGAGCATTCGAGCCCATACAATTTTGCTGCAGCACTTAGCTAGTTTCATTAGAACGTGCCCCTAGCGCCGGCCGGGCGCGGAAGGGGAACAGCTGGTAGTTTCCATAGCGAGCGGAGGAGCGCACTTGGATTTTTTTCGTGATTTTTTTCGCTATCTGAAATCCCGAAAGCGGTATTGGCTTTTGCCGATCGTCATCGTGTTGGGCCTGTTCGCTGGTTTGGTCGTGCTCACTGAAGGCTCGACGATAGCGCCGTTCATCTACGCGCTATTCTAACTCTGCCATTCACCCTTTTGGCGGTTCCGCAATGAAGCGAATTCTCTTTCCGCTGCTGACGGTAGCGGTGTGCCTCGTTGTAATTTTCCTATGTATCGAGACCTATGTTCGCGTGGTCATCGACGATGGCAAGCAATTCGATCTCGAAATGTGGAAATACGCCAAGGAGGTGAAGATCGTTGACCCCGATCCGCTGATCGGGCATCGGCACGCGCCCAACCGCAAGGCCTTTCTCATGGGAGTTTGGCTCCAGACCAATTCGCAAGGACTGCGCGACCGCGAATACTCGTTCGAGAAGCCGGCTGGGGTCCTGCGGGTCTTGATGCTGGGCGACTCGCTCACCGAGGGATGGGGCGTGCCCGAGCAGGATACGTTCGTTAGGCGGGTGGAGCGCCTCTATGCTGACCACGGGGTCAAGGCAGAGGTTATCAATACCGGCGTTGGCAACTGGAACACGATTCAGGAAGTCGAGTTCTTCATGACCGACGCCTACCGGTATAATCCGGACGTCATCGTGCTGAATTACGCTATCAACGACGCCGAACCGGTTCCGCACGATCGGCCTCCTTCCTTTCTAATGCGCCATTGTTACTCCTGCGTTTTTCTGCTTGGCCGCCTCGATGTGCTGAAGCGGATGATTTTCCCCGGCGAGGATTGGAGGGACTATTACCTTGGGCTGTTCGGCGATGGTACGACGAAAGGCTGGAAGGACTCCAAGGCAGCGATGAAGAAGCTGGTCGATTATTGCCGGCAACATGGGATCAAGCTGTTGATCGCGAGCCATCCCGAGCTGCACGACGTGCAGCACTACCAGCTTCAGCGGATTACCGACTTCGTCCGGGATGCGGCGGCGGAGTATGACGTGCCCTTCGTGGATTTGTTGCCCTATGTCCAGGGCGTACCATCATCGCAGCTGTGGGTGACGCCCCCCGACCCGCATCCGAATGCGCTTGCCGATAAATATTTGGCTCAAGGCCTCTACGAGGCGTTGGAGAAGCTTGAATGACCCAGGCTGGGGCGCCGGTCGGCGAGGGGCCCGGGCTTGGACAGTCGCAAACGCTCAAGAAGCAGTCCACAGCCGGTGTCGTAGCGCGCGTCGTCGTGCCGCTGCTGATCGTCGCCGGCGCGCTCTATATCCACTCTAACGCCGCATCATATTGGACGCGTTTCCAATGGCTTGTTCTCGCATTCTTCTTCCTCGCTTATGTGGCGGTTATGACCCGCGGCCGGTTTCGCGACGCCGCCGCTGTGGCCGCCTCGCTGGCGCTGGCGCTGGCTGCGGTCGAGGGCTACTTCGTTGAGCATTACCGCACCGCGATCGACACCAATACGCCTGGTTATTCGGTGTACAATCCGGTGCTTGGCTGGGGACCGGCGCACCCCGGAGTCTATCACCATCACAAGGTTGACGCGAAAACCGGGCGCGTCATCCTCGATACCGATTATACGATCGACGAGCATCTGACGCGTAAGGTCGAGTCGGCAACGGACGCCCCAACCATCGCGATCGGCGGCGGGTCGAACGTCTTCGGCACAGGATTGCCGGATTCGGCGACGCTACCGCAGGCGTTCGCAGACGCCATCGGACGCCGGCTCCATGTCGTCAATCTCGCCTTTTCCGCGTACGGAGCGCAGCACTTTCTACGTATCCTGGAGAGTGGCCTACATGACGATGTGCTGACCAAACTTCGCGCTCTCGTGTTTGTCGTATCGCCCGAACTCGCCGAGCAGGCTGCTTGCGTAAGGGGGTACTCCCTACGTGGCCCCGCCTATGAGGTGACCGATGGAAAGGTGACGTTCGCGGGAACCTGCGCGGATCGGTGGAGTCTGCCGCTCCGCCTGCTGTTCGAGGTCACCTCGCTATATGACATCATCGAACTGAAACTCGACGAGCGCACGCCGCAACAAAAGCTTGACCGGTATATCGCGATCCTGACCCGTATCGGGCAGGTTGGGCGCGAGAAGTACGGGGTGCCCACGGCGCTTTTGTACGTACCGGGCCCCGCTTATGCGCAAAATGCTGGCTCCACGGATGACGAAATCATAGCGCGCTTGCGCGCGGCCGGGCTGATCGTAATCGACGTCGAGCTTGACCCTTCAGCTTT
>Ga0335078_10015636_pt1 | contig 11269 bp, 13 predicted proteins | sample Lox_Sample_32_FD_206711 | JGI IMG/M metagenome (GOLD analysis project Ga0335078, IMG submission 206711) | Soil microbial communities from Loxahatchee National Wildlife Refuge, Florida, United States - Lox_Sample_3.2 | ecosystem: Environmental > Terrestrial > Soil > Wetlands | place: USA...
CTGGCTGATCGGGCCCGACCACCAGCTCGACGCCACCTTCTACCGGAACTCGCTGATCCACTTCCTGCTTGACACGGCGCTGTGCGAGCTGGCCGTGCTGCGGGCCCGGGACGCCGCCGCCGAGCCTTTGGGGGCGGTCGGGGCGTTCTGGGACGAGATCGCCCGGCTCCGGGACCTGCTGAAGTTCGAATTCTACTTCCAGGAGCGCGAGGAGCACCGGCGCCAGGTGGGCGCGGAGATGAACCGGCACGACCCGGCCTGGGAAGACCGGCTCCGGGCGGGCCCGGCGCAAGCCGACGCGCTGCTGGCCGGGATGCGGCCGCTGGTGTCCCAGGTCGTGGTGCGGCCGTTCGTCGAGGCCTACCGGCTGGTCGCCGACGTGCTGGCCGAAGGCGACCTGCCGTCAGACCCCGAGGAGATCACCCGCCGGGCGCTCGGGCTCGGCCGCCAGTACGTGGCCCAGGGCCGACTGCGCAGCTCGGAATCGGTCTCGGTGCTGCTGTTCCAGACCGCCGTGGCGCTGGCCAGGAACCGGGGCCTGTTCAAGCCGGGCGCGGACCTGGCCGCCCGGCGGGCCGCGTTCGTGGCCGACCTCCGCGACCTGGTGCGCAGGCTCGACGAGATCGAGAACCTCGCCATCAAGCGCTACATCAGGGACGCGGTGATCGCCGCCCCCGGCGGCTAGGCCTGGACGGCGGCGCCGCAGGCGACCAGGTCGGCGGCGTCGGCCAGGCCCCACTCGGCGAGCGCCTTGATGGTGTGCTGGCCAGGTGCGGGCGCCGGTTCCGACAGCTGGCCGGGGGTGCGGGAGAACCGGGGCGCCGGAGCGGGCTGGGTGACGCCGTCCGGGCTGACGTAGGTCTGCCGGGCCACCAGGTGCTCGTCGGCGGCGGCCTCGTGCATCGAAAGCACCGGCTCGGCGCACGCCTCGCTGCCGGCGAAGACGGCCGCCCACTCGTCCCTGGTCCGCTCGGCGAACCGGGCAGTGAACAGCTCGCGCAGCTCCGGCCAGTTCCGCGGGTCGGCGCGGTCCGGAGCCCCGGTCAGGCCCAGCCCGGCGAGCAGCGCCGCGTAGAACCGGGGCTCCAGGGCGCCGACCGCCATCCACTTCCCGTCCGCCGTCTCGTACACGTCGTACCAGGGCACGCCGCCGTCGAGCAGGTTCACCCCGCGCTCGTCCCGCCAGTGCCCCTGGGCCGCGAACATCAGCGGCATGGCCAGCAGCGACACCACCCCGTCCACGATGGCCGCGTCCACCACCTGGCCCTGCCCGGAGGTGGCCCGCTCGACCAGCGCCGCGCAGATGCCGTAGGCCATCAGCATCCCGCCGCCGCCGAAGTCGCCGAGCAGGTTCGCGGGAAACTGCGGCGGGCCGCCCGCCCGGCCCAGGGCGTGCAGGGCGCCGGCCCGGGCGATGTAGCCGATGTCGTGCCCCACCGTCGCGGCCAGCGGCCCGTCCTGGCCCCACCCGGTCATCCGGGCGTACACCAGCCGCGGATTGCGGGCCAGGCAGACCTCGGGCCCCGCGCCGAGGCGCTCGGTCACCCCGGGACGGAGCCCCTCGAGCAGCACGTCCGCGGCGTCGGCCAGCCGGAGCAGCGCGTCCACGGCGCGGGGGTGCTTCAGGTCCAGCACCGCGGACCGGCGGCCGCGGTTCAGCAGATTCCGCTCGGGCCGGGCCCCGGCCGGGCCCGGGCGGTCCACCCGCAGCACGGTCGCGCCCTGATCGGCGAGCATCATGGCGCAGAACGGGGCGGGCCCGATACCTGCCAGCTCGAGCACCCGCAGGCCGGCCAGCGGCCCGCGACGAGACGGTTCCGGCGCCGCCATGGTGGTACCTCCGCACTGCGTGACCGCGGTTGAAGTCGTCTAACCCAGTACACTATTTCAGTCATCTGCCGCGAGGAGGTCCCAGTGCCCAGTCTCGCCGGCCGGGACGCGATCCCGGGTGCTCAGCCGTACGTCGGCCACCTCGTGCGGGCTCCCAAGACCGCCGAGCTCATCGCCACCTTGTACCGGCGCCAGGTCGTCCGCGGCGAGCTGAAGCCGGGCGACACGCTGCCGTCGGAACAGCAGCTCATGGCCCAGTTCGGGGTGTCCAGGCCGACGCTGCGCGAGGCGTTCCGCATCCTGGAGGCCGAGGACCTGATCAGCGTCAAGCGCGGCTCCCGCGGCGGCGCCCGGGTGACCCAGCCGACCCTGTCCGTGGCCGCCCGCTACGTGGGCCTGCTGCTGCAGGTCCAGGGCACCACGATCGCCGACGTCTACGAGGCGCGGATGGTCCTGGAGCCGGCCTGCGCCCGCCTGCTGGCCCGGCGCCGCACCCGGGAGGACCTGGCCGACCTGACCGCGTGCATCGAGGAACTGCGCGGCGTCGCGGAGGCCGGACCGGACCAGGTCCCCGAGCCGGCCCGGTGGTCCAGCCTGGCCTCCCGGTTCCACGAGCTGATCATGCAGCGCTCCGGCAGCAAGACGCTGGCCGTCCAGGGCGGGGTCCTGCAGGACATCGTGGAGACCCACCTCACCATCGCGCTGTCCCGCACCTCCGCCGACGACGAGACCCGGGACTTCCGCCGCAGCGTCCGCAGCTACGAAAAGCTCGTCGCGCTGGTGGACAAGCGCGACGGCGCCGGGGCCGAACGCCACTGGCGCGCGCACATGGAGGCGGCGGGCCAGCGCCTGCTCCGCGAGGATCTGCAAGACCGCTCGGTGGTCGACCTGTTCACCTGAGGCGCCCGGCCCAGGTGAGGCTGGCGGGGTGAGGACGGCGGGTAAGCCAGTTCGTTCGGGATAAAAATCATTTAAATCATGACCATGGGAGGCTCGATGAAGATCGCGGGAAGCGTGGCGCTGGTCACCGGCGGGGCGTCCGGCCTCGGACTCGCCACGATCCGGAAGCTGCACGACGCCGGGGCGTCGGTGGTCATCCTCGACCTGCCCACCTCCAACGGCACGGCCGTCGCCAGGGAACTCGGCGCCCGGGCCGCGTTCGCGGCCGGCGACGTGACCAGCCCGGACGACGTGACGGCGGCGCTCGACGCGGCGGCCGCCCTGGCCGGGGGCCCGCCGCGGATCGTGGTCAACTGCGCGGGCATCGGCAACGCCTTCCGGACCGCCGGCAAGGACGGCCCGTTCCCGCTGGACGCGTTCACCCGGGTGATCCAGGTCAACCTCATCGGGACCTTCAACGTGATCCGGCTGGCCGCGTTCCGGATGAGCCAGGCGGCCGGCGAGGACGACGGCGGCGAGCGGGGCGTGATCGTCAACACCGCGTCGGTGGCGGCGTTCGACGGCCAGATCGGCCAGGCGGCCTACTCCGCGTCCAAGGGCGGCATCGTCGGCATGACGCTGCCGGTCGCCCGCGACCTGGCCCGGCTGAAGATCCGCGTGGTGACGATCGCGCCTGGCCTGTTCGAGACCCCGCTGCTGGGCAACCTGTCGGAGGAGCAGATCAAGTCGCTGGGCACCCAGGTACCGCACCCGTCGCGGCTCGGCCAGCCCGCCGAGTACGCCGCGCTGGCGGCGCACATCGTGGAGAACCCGATGCTGAACGGGGAGACCATCCGGCTGGACGGCGCGATCCGGATGGCCCCGCGCTGATTCTTACGGCCGGACCACTGCCGGCCAGGAGGTAGCCTCGTTACTGCCCGGTAAGCCCCCGGGGGCAGGGGCAGGCCCGGCCAGAGGCGCCCTGGCCGGGACCTTCTCAGTCAGCGTCTTAGCCGCAGGGCAGGCCGAAGACCCGTTCGGCGTTGCCGTGCAGGAACAGGCCGGTGGTTTCGTCGTCGAGCTGGAGGCCAGGAAGGTCTTCGAGGCAGTCCGCGGCCGGCCAGGCGGGGTGGTTGGACCCGAACAGGACCTTGCGCCGACCGTGGCCGCGCAGGTAGTCGACCAGCTCGCGGGGATAGCGGCTGGCCGTGTAGGGGGCCTCGACGGGGACCTCGCCTGTCTGGTCCAGCTGCCCGCGGGACCAGCGGCGCAAGGAGTCGAACATCGGGTCGGTCAGGAACTCCGCCGACGGGTGCTGCATCCAGGCGTCGATGATCACGTGCTGTCGTCGGCGGTCTCGGGGGGTTCCGGGGTCTCGGCGAGCCGGGCGCGCAGCCGGTCTCGAACCTCGTCCGGGGTGTAGGCGTTTCGGCGCCGCTGGTCGCGGGCGATCACCACGCCGGTGGCGGCCACGCCCGCGAAGGCCGCCAGGCCCAGCACTTTCAGCCAGCGCATCTGCTTAGGTTAGACCTTGACTACTCCCCACCCTGAAGGAGGGGATTCCGGCCGTCACCGGCCGGGGTTCCTGTTTCACGGCCAGCCGCACCCGGGAGGACCCGGAATGTCTGACGCCAGCTCCGCAGGCATCGCCCGGGAAGCCCCGGGCTACGGCACGACCTGCCGCAAGGATGTTCTTCGCGGCGTTGATGTCCCGGTCGTGCCGGGCGCCGCAGGACGGGCACGTCCAGTACCTAGTGGACAGGCTCAGCTCCGCCAGCCGGTTCCCGCACTCCGAGCAGGTCCTGGACGACGGGTACCAGCGGTCGATGACGACCAGGCGGCGGCCGTATCGCTGGCACTTGTAGGCAAGCTGGCGGCGGAACTCCCCCCACCCGCAATCCGAGATCGCGCGGGCCAGGTGCCGGTTGCGGACCATGCCCGAGACGTTGAGGTCTTCGATCACGATCACGTCGTGCTGGCGGACCAGGCGGGTGCTGGCGCGGTGCAGGAAGTCTCGCCGTGCGTGGCGGACCTTGCAGTGGGCGCGGGCCACCTTAGCTGCCGCTTTGCGCCGGTTGGCCGACCCGTTCTGGCAGCGGGCCAGGCGCCGCTGGTAGCGGGCCAGGGCGCGAGCCCTGCCCTCCAGGTGCCGGGGATTGGAGATCTTCTCCCAGGCGCTGGTGACTGCGAAGTCCGTCACGCCGAGATCGACGCCGACCGCGTGCCCGGTCTCTGTCAGAGGGTGCGGGGCGACATCGACGGTGAAGGTGACGTACCAGCGTCCGTCCGGCTCGCGAGAGATGATCACCATCGCCGGGTCCAGAGCGGTCACGTCCACCTCCGGCCACGACCAGACGTACCGCAGCGGGGTGCTCATCCTGGCCAGCCGCAGCTGGCCGCCGCGCATGGTGAACGCGCTGCGGGTGTAGTGCGCGGACTGCCGGGACCGGCGGGACTTGAACCGCGGGTAGCGGGCGCGCTGGGCGAAGAACGCGGTAAACGCCCGGTGCTGGTGCCGCAGCACCTGCTGCAGCGGTACGGACGGCACCTCGGACAGGAACGCCAGGGCCGGGTCCTTCTTCATCGCGGTCAGCGCCCGGTCGGTCTCGGCGTAGGAGGTGCCCGTGCGCTCGGTCTGCCAGCGGGCCTGCCGGGCAGCCAGGGTTCGGTTCCACACCATCCGGACGCAGCCGAACGTGCGCGCCAGCATCTGCTGCTGTTCCTGGTCGGGGCAGGCCCGGCACCGGTACGCCGTTCTCACCCTTACAGGATCGCACGCCTGATCGAAAAAAAATCGGAGACACGCCGTATGCGCCACTGCCTTCCCCTGCCCCACTGCGCGGCGCACCGTATTCCTCCCCGGCCTGAAGGCCGGGGCATCCTCCGGAGATCTTGGTGACGGACGTGAGCATCACCTTGGACGAGGCCGTGGACCTGGCCCGCACCGGCGACGTGTGGCTGTTCCGCGGGCACACCATGGCTGACCGCGCGATCCAGGTGGCGACCAACAGCCCGGTCAACCACGTGGGCATGTCGGTGGCCATCGAGGACCTGCCGCCGCTGATGTGGCACGCCGAGCTGGGCCGCTCCCTGCCCGACGTGTGGACCGGGACCCGCCAGCGCGGGGTCCAGCTGCACGACCTGCGCGAGGCGGTCCTGGTCTGGGCGGCCAGGTACGGCCAGCGGGCCTGGCTGCGCCAGCTGGATCCGCCGGTGACCAGCGAGATGGAAGATGCCGTGCTGCGCACGATCGCCCGGCTGGACGGCACCCCGTTCCCGTCCACGGCCCGGATGGCCTCGCGGTGGCTGGCCGGGCGGGTGCGGGGCCGGCGTGCTGGCGATGGCGGCGCTCGTGAGGCCGAGCTGGAGACGGCCTACTGCGCGCAGCTGCTGGCCGTGACCTATCAGGCCATGGGCCTGCTGCCAGCCGACCGCCAGCCGGACTGGTATGACCCGGGCCGGTTCTGGAGCGGGGACCACCTGGGCCTGTCAGAAGGATTCCGGCTCGGCGGCGAGATCGCCGTGCGCATCCCGGCCGGCGACACGGGCCAGGATCGTGGGTTACCGGCCCGAGATGTGGCATGACTTCGGGGTCACGGTGGCGGGTCTGGCCGGCGCGCTGACCGGGCTGCTGTTCGTGGCCGTGTCCATCAAGAGCGAGGTGCTGGCCCGGTCGCGCAGCCTGGCCTCCCGGGCCGCGCAGACCCTGGTGCTGTTCATGACCTCGGCGATCATCGCGATCGTGCTGGTAGCGCCCCAGCCCGAGCCCGCACTGGGCGCGGAAATCATCGCGGTAGCGGCCGTCTCGTGGACCGTGCTGTTCGTGCTGGACCGGCGCGGCGGGCACGATCCGGTCAACCGCGTGGCCCGGTACATCGAGCGGGCTTCTCCCAACACGATCACCGGCGTGCTCGTCGGCGTGGCCGGGCTCAGCTTCCTGGCCAAAGCCGGCGGCGGCCTGTACTGGCTGCTCCCGGCGGTCCTGGCCAGCCTGGCCGGCGGCGTGATCAACGCGTGGCTGTTCCTGATCAAGGTGCCCGCTGACGGCACCCCGCAGCCCGCGGCCTATACCGAGGACGGTCAATGACCGGCAGGGTCCCGACGGCGCCGCAGATCATGCGAGCCGGTACCCGGCTCAGGCCGGTGCCACTGGTTCCGGAGATCCGGCTGCACCAGGCCGATGACCCGATCAGCTTGTGGCAGCGCATCGAGCTGGCGTCCGGGCAGGACGGCCTGGATCCGCCGTTCTGGGCCTTCGCCTGGGCCGGCGGGCAGGCGCTGGCCCGCTACCTTCTCGACCATCCGGAGGCGGTCCGAGGTCGGCACGTCATCGACATGGCCTCGGGCTCCGGGCTGGTGGCGATCGCGGCGGCCAGGGCCGGGGCCGCGGCCGTGACCGCCTATGACATAGACCCGCTCGCTACCGAGGCCATCAGCATCAACGCCCGCGCCAACGGCGTAACGGTCCTGGCGGTCTGCGCCGACATCCTGGACGAGGACGGTCCCCCGGCTCCCGGCGCCGGCCTGGTGCTGGCGGCCGACGCTTTCTACCAGCGCGATCTGGCCGGGCAGGTGATGCGGTTCCTGGACCGAAGTCACGCCCGCGGTGCCGCGGTCCTGGCCGGCGACTTCGGCCGGGCCTATCTGCCGCGCGACCGGCTGACCCCGCTGGCCAGCTACGACGTTCCCGGCCTGGGCGCGCTGGAAGAAACCGACGTCAAGCGCACCACCGTCTGGGCGCTCTCCGGATAGCGCGGCAGCTGCCCACAGGCCTTTGCCCGCAGGCCTTTGCCCGCAGGCCTTTGCCCGCAGCCTGACGTGGCCCGGCCAGACCTGACGTGGCCCGGCGGGCTGCGGCACACTGGGCTGATGGACGCCGATGTTGTCGTGATCGGGGCCGGCGCGTTCGGCCTGAGCATCGCCCTGCACTGTGCGGTGGCCGGCCGCAGGGTGACGGTGATCGAACGCCACACCGCCGGATCGCAGGCATCCGGGCGGGCGGCGGGCCTGTTCAAGTCGGTCCAGGCCGACGAACTGCGCACCCAGCTCGCCCGGCGCAGCATCACCCTGGCGGCCGGGTTCGCTGACTGGGCGGGGGTTCCGCTGGAGATAACCCGGTCGGGCAGCTTCCTAGTCGCCCGGACCTCCCAGCACCGCGAGTTCCTGGTCCGGGAACTGACCCAGTCGCGGGGCTGGGGTGCCGATGTCCGGGAAGCGGATCCGGCGGAACTCGCCGGGCAGGTCAGCTACTACCGGCCAGCCGGCCAGCAGTTCGCCCTGTGGTGCCCGGAGGACATCTACATCGAGGAACCAGCCAGCCTGATCCAGGCCTACCTGGCGGGCTGCCGACGGCACGGGGCCGAGGTGGCCGAAAACGAGCCCGTCATCGGCATACAGGTCACGGCCGGGCGAGTGGCGGGCGTCCAGACGGCGCGGCGGACGGTAACGGCGCCAGTGGTCGTGGACGCGGCCGGCGGATGGGTGCGGCAGGTCGCCGACCTGGCCGACGCCTGGGTGCCGGTCTCCCCCGTCCGGCATCAGCTGCTGATCACCGCGCCCGCAGCAGACGTGGACCCCATCAGCCCGATCGTCAGGGTGGTCGACGCCGCCGTGTACCTGCGCCCGGCCCGCGGCGGACTGATGGCCGGCGGCTTCGAGGCCGACCCGCTGGCGGTCGACCCCCGCCAGCAAGATGCCGCTTTCACCACCGACGACATGCCCCTGGACCTCGGCGTGCTGCGGCGGCTGACGGCCCAGGTCGGCGCGGAGGTCCCGGTGGTCAGCGCCACGGCGGTCGCCGAGCACCGCGGCGGGCTGTTCACGATGAGCCCCGATGGGCGGTTCGTGGCCGGCCCGCTGCCGGACCTGCCCGGGCTGTGGGTCGCCAGCGGCTGCAACGGATCGGGGTTCTCCTCCTCCCCCGCGCTGGGCGAGGCGCTGGCCGCCTGGATCACCACCGGCACCGCGCCGCCGGGCCTGACGGCGCTGTCACCGGAGCGGTTCGGTCCGATGCCCGACGGGGACCTGGTCAGCCGGGGACTCTGGCAGTACGCCCATTACTACGATCCCGTCGTCGGCTGACCGACTTTGCTGACCCGCGTGGCCACTTAGTCGAGACAGAACTCGTTGCCCTCGATGTCCTGCATCAGGAGGCACGACTCGTTGTCGTCATCGGCAAGCAGCAGGCGCACGCGTACCGCACCGAGCGGGACCAGCCGTGCACATTCGGCCTCGAGCACGGCCAGGCGCTCTTCACCTACGAGCCCGGTGCCGACCCGCACGTCAAGATGCACCCGGTTCTTGACGACCTTGCCTTCGGGAACGCGCTGGAAGTACAGTCGCGGGCCCACGCCTGAGGGATCAACGCATGCGAACCATGAACCCTGATCCCCGGGCGGCAGCGAACGATCGAAATCGTCCCAGGTGGCGAACCCTTCCGGCGGCGGCGGTACGACGTACCCCAGCACCTCACACCAGAAACGGGCGACGCGCTCAGGTTCTGCGCAGTCGAAGGTGACTTGGAACTGCTTGACCGCCGCCATAGGTCCACCATAGAGGCTTCGCCGGTGAGTCGACCCGAATCCGATCGGCGCTACATCGAGACGACTGGCCAGCTGATCGTCGCGCACCAGCTGATGCTCGCCCTGTGGCCCGGAAACCTGGTTGTCTTCGCCGAACCGGGTGTGCTGTGATCGGCGACCATACCGTCAAGGCCGAAGGAGGGGTGATGCGCCCTCGGTCTTGCGGGTCCAGCTCCGCCAGCCCCGCCTCGGTAGCCGGGGTGGCGATCCAGGTCAGCACCCGCACGTTTCCCTGATGACAGCGACAGCGTCCCTGTGGCGGTGACCGCGGCGTCCCCCACCTCGGACGAGCAGGGTCCGGGGTGAGGGCGGGGTGGTGGTGTAATGCCAGGTGGTCAGCCGATGCGCTCGAGGATGGTGGCGTTGGCCATGCCGCCGCCCTCGCACATGGTCTGCAGGCCGTAGCGGACGTCCTGGTCCCTCATGTGGTGGACCAAGGCCGTCATCAGCCGGGCGCCGGAGGCGCCGAGCGGATGGCCGATGGCGATGGCCCCGCCGCCCGGGTTGAGCCGGCCGGGGTCGGCGCCGGTCTCCGCCAGCCAGGCCAGCGGGACGGGGGCGAACGCCTCGTTGACCTCGAACGCGCCGATGTCGTCGATGGACAGGCCGGACTTCTTCAGCGCGCGGTGGGTCGCCGGGATCGGCGCGCTCAGCATGATCACCGGGTCATCCCCGGCCAGGACCGCGGTGTGCACCCGGGCGATCGGGGTCAGGCCGAGCTCGCGGGCCTTATCCGAAGTCATCATCAGCAGGGCCGCGGCACCGTCGCTGATCTGGGAGGAACTGCCCGCGTGGATGAGACCGTCCGCCTTGAAGGCGGGCTTGAGCCCGGCGAGCTTCTCCGGGGTGGTGCCGCGGCGCAGGCCCTCGTCGGCGGTCAGCGTCCCGCCGTCCGGCAACTCCACCGGGGCGATCTGGGCCGTCAGGCGGCCCTCGTCCACGGCGGCGGCCAGCTTGGCGTGCGACGCGCTGGAGAACTCGTCGAGCTCAGCGCGGCTGAAGCCCCATTTCTCCGCCATCATCTCGGCGCCGATGCCCTGGTTGAAGGTGACGCCGTAGCGCTCCCTCACCTTGGGGCCGCCGGGACGGCCGAGGTCCTTGTCCCTGGAGAGCGCTCCGAGCGGGACCGCGCTCATGATCTCGACGCCGCCCGCGATGGCCACGTCGTACTGGCCGGAGATCAGCCCGGCCGCGGCGAAGTGGACCGACTGCTGGGACGAGCCGCACTGCCGGTCGACGGTGGTGCCCGGCACCGATTCGGGCCAGCCCGCGGCCAGCACGGCCATCCGGCCCACATCGCCGCCCTGCTGGCCGACCTGCTGGACGCAGCCCCAGACGACGTCGTCGACCACGGCCGGGTCGAGCCCGTTCCGCGCCGCGAGCGCGGTCAGGACGTGAGCCGACAGGTCGACGGCGTGGATCCCGGCGAGTGAGCCGTTCCGCTTGCCGACCGGCGTTCGCACCGCATCGACGATAACGGCGTCGCGTGCAGACATGCAGACCTCCAATGGGTCCCCGGCCGGCAGAGCCATCGGCCTCGGCCGCCGTGGACGATAATCAGTTCACTAATATAGACTAACAAGGGGCCGGACGAGCCGCCAGTACGGCCCGGGGAGGACGTGCATGGGCGCCGAACCCGTGTCGCTCGAGCAGGTCCACGACCTGGAGAAGATCGCGGCGGAAAGCGCGGTCCTGGTGCCGGTCCCGGAGGCCGAACGCGCGGTCAGCCGCCTTCGCGCCCGGCTCGACGGCGCCGCGGCCCGGGGCGTTCCCGCGCACGTGACGGTCCTCTATCCGTTCGTACCCCCGTCCGAGATCACCGCCGGAACGCTGACCGTGCTGGCCGGGGCGGTGGCGTCGGTGGGCGCGTTCGAGTGCGAGTTCGGAGTGACCGCCTGGTTCGGGCAGGACGTGATGTGGCTCGCGCCGCGGCCTGACGCGCCGTTCCGGGCCCTGACCCGCGCGGTTTGCGCGGCCTT
>Ga0335078_10015637_pt1 | contig 11268 bp, 8 predicted proteins | sample Lox_Sample_32_FD_206711 | JGI IMG/M metagenome (GOLD analysis project Ga0335078, IMG submission 206711) | Soil microbial communities from Loxahatchee National Wildlife Refuge, Florida, United States - Lox_Sample_3.2 | ecosystem: Environmental > Terrestrial > Soil > Wetlands | place: USA: Florida...
CGCCGATCCGGTCGAGCACCGCGAAGGCGGCCCCGCGCATGCCCGGCGATCCGCTGCGGGCCGCCTGGACAAGCTCCGCGGCCGCCTGGGCCGGGGGACGTCCCGCGAGCCAGGAACCGATCTCTGCCTCGCCGTCCTCGGCGTCGCAGCTAGCCAGGGTGATCAGGAGATTCTCGGCCCCGGAGCGGCCCGCGGCCCCCTGCACGGGGACGTGCCATCCCTGAGCGCGGAGCCTGCGGTGCACGCCCCAGATGCCGAGCGGTGACAGGGCAACGGTGAGCCCGCCGCCGGACTCCTCTGTGCCGAGTTCCACGACACCGAGGTCGGCCAGCGTCTCCAGCACGGCCGACAGGGCCGCGGCCTGGTCGGGCGGCGGCGAGCCCGGCCGGCTCCGTCTCGTCCCCGCCGCGGCCGCGTAGGCGTCGAACAGCCCTTCCATCCGGACCGGGCCGCCGACCGTGTACAGCGCGGTCGCCAGCCCGTCCAGGTCTTCGGCGGCGAGGACCGCCTGCAGGGCGGCATCCCAGACAGCCAGCACCTGTTCGGCGTCCCCGGTGGCGAGGACATCGCCGCCGGGGGCCGACTCGCCGCGCCCGGGCTCGCCGCCGAGCATCCGGGTGGCCACGGCGACGCGGATCGCCGCGTCCGCCTCCGCGGGCGCGAGCTCGAGAGCTGCGGCGGCCTCCGCGCAAGCCTCCGGCGGGAGAGCGCCGCCTGCGGCCAGGCCTGCCTGCTGACGGGCCCAGCGGGCAACGTCGCGCGCCGCGCGAAGCAGCGGCGCCACCCGAGCCGCGGCCCCGAGTTCCTCCCGCGGGGCCAGGCGGACCGGCGGCAACCGCGGCAGCCCGGCACCGGGTCGGCCCGGCGCCGGCGTGCGGGCGTGCGCCTTTCCGGAAGCGCTCACGTCGCCGACCGCCCGTTCGGCCGGGCCGGTGCCCGGCTTACTCCAGGCGCCTGGCGCCGATTTCGCGTCGGCGCCCGCGCGCGGCGGGTCAGACCTCGCGCCAGGGTTCCTTCGTGAGGGGGCCACTCCAGCACCCTACGGCCTAGGAGGGCATTGTCAGAGCAGCTCGGCCGGGTCGAGCTGTACCCGGACGAGGCCAGCCTCCTTGCGGGCACTGCGAATCGCCTGCGCGGCGCGCAGCGCGACCGCCAGCTCCGTGCCATTCTGCCTGCCCACCCGGACCAGCACCCGCGCCGAGCGGTCGTGCCCCGTCTCGCCGGGGCCGCTGCCGGGGCTGTCAGCGGCGGGCACCGGCCCGAGCACCTCGGCGCCCGCGGGCAGCTCTGCGCCGGCCAGGACCTCGCGGACGGCCTCCCGTGCTCCGGTCAGCGCGGCGATCCTGACCGCCGGGGGGAACCGGAGCTCGCGCCGCTCGGCCAGCTCCCGCTCGGCGTGCGTCACCGGATCCCAGCGCACCAGCGCCTGCACGGCTGACAGCGCCGCATCGGCCACGACAACCACAACGCCTCCCTCAGGCCCGGGCCGCACCAGCGCTGCGGCGTTGAGCCAGCGCCGCAGCGCCTCCTCGTAGGCGCGCAGGCTGGCACGTCCCAGCAACGCCCAGCCATCAAGCAGAATGGCGGCCGCGTACCTCCCGGGCGCGCGCGGCTCGGCGCCGGGGGTCGCCACGATCACCGCTGGCGCGGCGCCGATCTCGGCGATGACCTGGGCGCCCCCGGAAGTCCGGACCGGCACGCCAGGAAAGCCCCGGCTAAGTTCCTCCGCCGTGCGCCGGGCGCCAACGACCAGCGCCCTCAGGCCGGCCTGCCCGCAGCTCGGGCAGTGCGCGGCCGCCTCCTCGCCGCACCATCCGCACAACGCGGCCGACCGGGCGGCCGGCAGTGACACCGGGCCGCCGCATCGCGAACAGCGGGCCCGCACGCCGCAACGGTCGCAGGCGACGGCGACGACGTAGCCGCGACGGGGCACCTGGAAGAGGACCGGGCCACTGGCGAGAGCCTCGCGCGCGGTGCGCAGCGCCAGGCCCGGCATCCGCGCGGACCGAGCGGCCTCGTCCCGGGCAAGCTCCGCGTCATCGCCGGCCGCGGCAACCCGCGGCGCACACCGCCGTACCGTCTCCCGGTCCGCTGCCAGCGGCACCGCCCAGCCACTGGCCACCAGCTGGGTCACCTCCGCCGTCCGCGCGAAGCCGCCCAGCAGCGCGGCCGCGCCGTGGCGATGAGCGCGGAGCGCGAGCACCTCCCTGACGTGCGGATACGGTGCCCGTGGCTCGGCGTGCAGGTCGTCTCCGTCATCCCAGATCACCACCAGGCCGAGATCGGCAACCGGGGCGAACATCGCGGACCGGGTCCCGGCGACGACGCGGACCTGGCCGCGCGCGACCGCGAGCCAGCGGCGGTACCGCTCGGCCGGACCGAGACCAGCCGCGAGGGCGGCGTGCTGCCCCGGGCCCAGCACGTCGGCGAGCGCGGTGTCGACCAGGCGCAGGTCCCTGCCATCGGGAACGACGACCAGCGCCCCGCTCCCCGCGGCGCGGGCGGTGGCCGCGGCCCGCGCGATCTCTTCCGGCCAGTGCGGGCCTGGCAGCGCGGACCAGGCCGCGCGCGGGGCGCGCCCGTCGGCCAGCGCGGCGAGGAAGGACCGGCCCGACGGGTAGCGTGCCCAGGGACCGGGGTCGGGAAGGCGCGGGCCCGCTCTCCCGCCGGGCGGCCCCGCGCCAGGCCCCAGGGGCCCGGCACCCCCGCCGGGCACGCCCGCACCCCCGCCGGGCACGCCCGCACCCCCGCCGGGCACGCCCGCACCCCCGCCGGGCACGCCCCCGCCCGGGGCGGGCGCCGCCGACTCGGCCGCGGCGTGCCGCGGCGGGATCGCCAGCCGCAGCACGTCCGCAAGCGTGCCGCCGTAGCGGTCCGCCACCGCGCGAGCCAGCCCGGCGATCTCGGCCGTCAGTACCGGCTCCGGCGACACGACCCGCTCCAGGAAGGCGAGCCCGCCCTCGTGCTCGCTGGTCTCCGCCCGCCGCAGCAGGTAGCCGCCGGTCAGCCGGCCGGCGAACCTGACCCGGACCCGGCAGCCGGGTACCGCGTCCCGCGCGAAACGCTCGGGCACCAGGTAGTCGAAGGGGCGGTCCAGGTGCGGCAGTGACACGTCGACCGCCACCTGCGCCACGGGCAGCGTTCCGGCCGCCACCTTCCCGCCCCGCCTTGATGCCACGGCTCCTGTCCTACCAGCCGTGGCGCCCGGTATCTCGGCCAGTCACCCCGCCACTGGCCAGCGCGACGACAGGGCGGCCGGCTAGAGGCCGACCGCGGACCGCAGCGCGTCGGTCCGGTCGGTGCGCTCCCAGGAGAAATTGGGCTCCTCGCGGCCGAAGTGGCCGTAGGCGGCGGTCTGCGAGTAGATCGGGCGGAGCAGGTCCAGGTCCCGGATGATCGCGGCCGGGCGAAGGTCGAACACCTGCAGCACCGCATCCTGGATCCGCTCCACCGGGACCTGCTCGGTGCCGAAGCACTCGACGAACAGGCCCACCGGCTTCGCCTTGCCGATGGCATAGGCGACCTGCGCCTCGCAGCGCTCGGCGAGCCCCGCGGCAACGACGTTCTTGGCCACCCAGCGCATCGCGTAGGCGGCGCTGCGGTCGACCTTGGAGGGGTCCTTGCCGGAGAAGGCGCCGCCGCCGTGCCTGGCCATCCCGCCGTAAGTGTCAATAATGATCTTGCGGCCGGTCAGCCCGGCATCACCCATCGGGCCGCCGACCTCGAACCGCCCGGTCGGGTTGACCAGCAGCCGGTAGCGAGAAGTGTCGATGTCCAGGCCGGCCAGGGTCGGCTCCACGACGTGGTCGCGCACGTCCGGGGTCAGCAGCTCCTTCAGGTCGATCGCCGCCGCGTGCTGGGTCGACACCACCACCGTGTCCAGCCGCACCGGCCTGTTGTCCACGTACTCGATCGTGACCTGGGTCTTGCCGTCCGGGCGGATGTAGGGCACGTCACCACTGCGCCGGACATCGGCGAGCCGTCGTGCCAGCCGGTGCGCGAGCATGATCGGGAGGGGCATCAGCTCGGGTGTCTCCTGGCAGGCGTAGCCGAACATCAGGCCCTGGTCACCGGCGCCCTGCCGGTCGAGCTCGTCCGACCCCTCGCCCTCACGGTGCTCGAACGCGGCAGACACGCCCTGGGCGATGTCCGGCGACTGGGAGCCGATGGACACCGACACCCCGCAGGACGCGCCGTCGTAGCCCTTGGCCGAGGAGTCATAGCCGATCTCGAGGATCTTGTCCCGGATCAGGCCCGGGATGTCGACGTAGGTCTGGGTGGTCACTTCACCAGCGACGTGCACCTGGCCCGTGGTGATCATGGTTTCCACCGCGACGTGGCTTTCCGGGTCACCCTTGAGCATCCCGTCCAGGATGGCATCGCTGATCTGGTCCGCCATCTTGTCGGGATGGCCTTCCGTGACCGACTCGGAGGTAAACAGACGACGAGCCACCCTGACTCCCTTTTCGTTCCGTGATTTCTGCCGCGACCAAGGTCTCGCCGAAGTGTAGCCGGATCTACCGGGCCGGCGGGACTAGTTGTCCTGCCCCGGTCCGGCCCAGTTAGCCCAGCCTGTCGACCACCAGATCCCAGACGATGTCGGCCAGCGCCTCCTTGGGTCCGAGCGGCACCAGGGTCTGCGTGCCGTCGGACCCGAGCACCAGGGCTTCGTTGTCGCTGGTCCCGAACGCCCGGCCGCCGCCGACCTGATTGACTACCAGCAGGTCGCATCCCTTGGCGGCGAGCTTTGCCCGGCCGTTCGCGAGCACGTCCCCGGTCTCGGCACCGAATCCCACGACGACCTGGCCGGGACGCGACCGCTGGCTGGACAGCTCGCGCAGGATATCCGGGTTGGGTACCAGGCGCAGCGGCGGCGGCGCGCCGGATTTCTTGATCTTCGTATCGCTCCTGGTCTCTGGCCGGTAGTCGGCGACGGCCGCCGCCATGACCACGGCATCCGATTCGACTGCGGCCGACTTCATGGCGTCCCGCATCTGCCTGGCCGAGGTCACGCGCACCACCTGGGCACCGGCCGGATCCTGCAGCGCCACGTTCGCGGAGACCAGGGTGACCTTCGCACCGCGGCAGGCGGCCGCACAAGCGAGCGCGTACCCTTGCCGCCCCGATGACCAGTTGCCGAGGAACCGGACCGGATCGATTTCTTCCCTGGTGCCGCCCGCCGAGACCAGCACCTGCCGCCCGGTGAGGTCGGGCGCCAGTCCCTCGCCGCCACGCGCGAGCACGCGCAGCCCGACCCGCAGCAGCTCGGCAGGCTCGGGCAGCCGCCCGGGCCCGGTGTCGGAGCCGGTCAGGCGTCCCACGGCGGGCTCCAGCACCACCGCGCCCCTGCTTCGCAGGGCCGACACGTTGGCCTGCGTGGCGGGGTGCTGCCACATCTCGGTGTGCATCGCCGGGGCGAACACGACCGGGCAGCGCGCGGTCAGCAGGACCGCGGTCAGCAGGTCGTCCGACATGCCCGCGGCGGCCCGTGCCATGAGGTCGGCCGTCGCCGGCGCTACGAAGACCAGGTCGGCGGTCTGGCCGAGCCTGACGTGCGCGACGTCGTGTACGTCGTTCCATACGCCAGAGGAGACCGGCTCACCGGACAGCGCCGCCCAGGTGGCCTCGCCCACGAAGCGCAGGGCGTCGGGTGTGGGAACAACCCGGGCACGGTGCCCGGACTCGACGAGCAGCCGCAGGAACTCGCAGGATTTATAGGCGGCGATCCCCGCGCCTACCCCGAGGACGATGCGCATCGGCACCTGCCGGTCCAGCCGGCTCAGCGGCCTGGCGAGCCGTCAGGCCTCCGGCTCCTCCGCGCTGACCAGTCCGTCGGCAATCTCGCGCAGCGCGATGGAGAGCGGCTTTTCCTGGACGCGGGTCTCCACCAGCGGGCCGACGTACTCGAGCAGGCCCTCACTGAGCTGGGCGTAGTAGGCATTGATCTGCCTCGCCCGCTTCGACGCCATGATGACCAGGCCGTACTTGCTGTCCACCACGTCGAGCAGATCGTCGATCGGCGGGTTGATGATGCCTTCCACGGCCGGAGTCCCTGCCACGTTGTGCCTTCCCGTGCTCGGAGATGCCCCCGGTCCCTGCTGGCCAGGCGCAGCTCGATCCAAGGTTACCAGCCGCCGACGGTATCCGGTGCCACCCTCAGTGACGCGGGTGCCCTCCGCGGAGCCCCGGCAGAGCCTGGCGACCATTGGGCATTAGCACGGCTCGTCATTCGCGGGCACCGGCCGAATTAACGAGCCTAACGAAGCGATATTCACGGCATGCGGTAACGCACAGGGGCCGGGGCGTTGCCGAGCAGAGCTACGGCGTGGCCGCGGTCTGTACACGGATCGGCAGTGAACTGCTTCCCCGCCCGGCCCCTGTGGCTTCCCGCGCGGTTAGATCTCGCCGCCGCGGAATTCGTGCTCCAATGCACTCCGCTGGTTGGCACCGAGGCCGCGAACGCGCCGCGACTCCGCGATACCCAGCTTCTCCATGATCTGCTTGGCCCGGACCTTGCCGACGCCAGGCATCGACTCCAGCAGAGCCGACACTTTCATCTTGCCGACGACGTCGTCGGTCTGGCCCTCCTTCAGGACCTGCGGGAGGGTTGTGGCACCGTGCTTCAGGCGGTTTTTTACATCCGCCCGCTCTTTGCGGGCCTTGGCAGCCTTCTCCAGCGCCGCGGTCCGCTGTTCGGGGGTAAGTGGAGGAAGAGCCACTCGTGGTCACCTCGGGTTTCGTATCGAAAAACTCGCTCCGCGTGGGAAAACTAGCGAGTTCGGCCCGACACGGCAACGTGAACCCCCGTTTGTGGCGTCACAAATTAACCATTATCACTAGGCGAACATGGTCGGGTACCCGCAGTAGCCAAAGATCGGCCATTTCCAAAGGCCGCGCGCCGCCGCCGGCCGGACCGGCGACCGCTTGCCGACCGGATCGCCGAGCCTCCAGCGAGCCAGCACCGTTCCGGAGGCAGGTCTTAGCGGGAACTCGGGACGATCTTCCGGAGGGACGCGCCGATCGCTGCGGCAGCCGCGCCCGGGTCCGCCGCGCCAGTGATCGGCCGACCGATGACGAGGAGGTCCGCGCCGGCCCGCAGCGCCTCCTGCGGCGTCGCGACGCGCGCCTGGTCGTCAGCGTCGTAGCCCGCCGGGCGCACCCCGGGCGTGATCAGCGTGATGCCGGGCCCGACCTCGCCGCGCACGGCGGCCACCTCGCGGGGCGAGCAGACCAGCCCCCGGGCGCCCGCCTCGACGGCCAGCACGGCCAGCCGCCGTGCCGCATCGGCGACCGGCCCGGCCAGCCCGATGCGGTCGAGATCAGCGTTGCCCAGCGAGGTGAGGACGGTGACCGCGACGACCGCGGTATCCGGCGCCGCCTGGACGGCGGCCCGCATGGCGGCGATGCCGCCGGCAGCGTGCACCGTGAGCAGGTCAGGCCGCAGCCTGGCCACCGAGCGGGCGGCGCCGGCCACCGTGGCAGGTATGTCGTTCAGCTTCAGGTCGAGGAAGACCGCGACGTTGCTGGCGCCGCGGATCGAGGCCACCGCTTCGGGGCCGTAGCGCAGGTAGAGCTCGAGCCCGATCTTCACCGTGCTGACGTACGGTGTCACCAGGCCGGCCCACCGCGCAGCTGTGTCGAGGTTCGGTGCGTCCAGTGCGACGGCGATCGGCGCAGGGTAGGTCACGGTCTCCTCCTACAGCACGTTTCCGGTGAGCCTGCGCCGCGCCGCGGCGCGCGGCTCGTGGGCTAGTCCGACGGCATCGGTAACACGCTCCATGCCCCGCTGCGCCAGTTCCTCCTCGAGTTCGCGGACGATGCGCACGCACGCCGACGGGTCGTGAAAGATCGTCGTGCCGACGCTGACCAGCGTCGCTCCTGCCAGGAGGAATTCCAGCGCGTCCGTGCCGGTGCGCACGCCGCCCATGCCGATGATCGGGACATCGGGCAGCGCCTCGCGGACCTGCCAGACGCACCGCACCGCCACCGGCCGGATGGCCGGCCCGGACAGCCCGCCCGTCGTCCCCGCGAGAACCGGGCGCATGGTGTCGGTGTCGATGACCATGCCGAGCAGGGTATTGATCATCGACAGGCCGTCCGCCCCGGCCGCCACGCACGCCCGGGCGATCGCCACGATGTCGGTGACGTCCGGCGACAGCTTCGCGAACACCGGGATGTCGTAGCGGGCCCGCCTGCGGACCGCGTCGATGACCGCGCTCGCGGCGCCGGCGTCGCAGGCGAACACCTGACCCCGGTGCTCAACGTTCGGGCAGGAAATATTGACCTCGATCGCGGTGACCCCGGCCGCGTCGGACAGGCGCGCGGCCAGCTCGGCGAACTCGTCAACGGTTCCCCCGGCGATCGAGACCACTGCCCGGGCTCCCCTGGACAGCAGCCAGGGCAGGTCCCGCTGCAAGAACGCGTCGATACCGGGACCTTGCAAGCCGATCGAGTTGAGCATCCCGCTCGGCGTCTCGGCCATCCTCGGCGTGGGGCGGCCAGCCCGCGGAGCGAGCATCACCGACTTCGTGACGACAGCCCCGATCTTGGAAACGTCGAAGAACTGCGCGAGCTCGCGTCCGGAGCCCGCGCAACCCGACGCGGTGAGAATCGGGTTGGGCAGCTCTGACTGGCCGAGCCGGGCCCGCAGGTCAGTCACCATTTGCTGACTTCCCCGCCCGCGGCGCGCCGCGCGCTGCGGACAGCCCGGCCGCGCGCCGCCTGGGCTCCCAGCCGGGAGCGCCGACCGCGTCGAACGGGATCGTTCCCACGTCGTCCCAGCGCACCTGCTCGCCGCGGAAAACCGGGCCGTCCACGCACGACCGGACCATCCTGGTGATCCCGTCAGTGCCGGTGACCGGGAGCACGCAAGTCATGCAGACTCCGATGCCGCAGGCCATGAGCTCCTCCACCGCCACCTGCACCGGTATGTCGTACCGGCGGGCCAGTGAGGTGACCTGGCGTAGCATCGGCATCGGGCCGCAGGCATAGATGACATCGGTCCTCGCCTCGTGGATGACCTGGCCCATCATGTCGGTGACCACGCCGCGCGCACCCAGCGAGCCGTCCTCGGTGGTGATCGTGGCGGTGCGCCCGGTCCGCCGTGCGGTCAGCGCCCCGAAGACCCGGTCTCCGGTCGCCGCGCCCAGCAGGAAGTCGACGGTGCACCGACGGTCGCGCAGCCTGGCCGCCAGCGAGAACAGCGGCGCGCTGCCATAGCCGCCGCCCACCAGCAGGCAGCTGACCGGGTCTCGCGGCACCGGGAACGGCCGGCCGAGCGGCCCGGTAATGTCGATGACGTCCCGGGAGCGGCGCTCCGCCAGCCACCGGGTCCCGGCGCCCTCAGCGGAGAACACGAACTCCACGGTGCCGCCGTGATCGGCCCGCACGTCGTGGATCGAGAACGAGCGGCGCAGCAGCATAGCGGTAACCGGGCCGCCGACGGCCAGCGTCACGAACTGGCCGGGCCTGAAGCGCGCGGCAATGCCCGGGGCCACGACCGTCATCGCGTAGTAGGCGTCGACCCGCCGGACGGTCAGCACGGTCCCCCGCACCTGAACCGGGCCGGCCTGCGCCTCGCCGTCTGGCTGGGTCATGACGGCCCGCCCGGGCGGTGCCCATCCTCGCCCGAGCGGGTCCCGGCGTGACGCAGCCGCGCCGCATGCTCCTGCAGTGACCGCACGCCCACCTCGCCGGAATTGATCGCCTCGATGCCCTGCACGGCCGCCGCCAGCCCGGCCGTGGTCGTGATGCAGGGGATGCCACGCCGCACCGCGGCGGTGCGGATCTCGTATCCGTCCAGCCGCGGCCCCGACTGCCCGGGGCTGCCGAACGGGGTGTTCACGATGAGGTCCACCTGGCCGGCCAGGATCCGCTCCACGATCGTCGGCTCGCCGTCCGGCCCCGGGCCGTCACCATGCTTGCGGACGATCGTGGCACGGACCCCGTTCCGGCGCAGCACCTCGCCGGTGCCCGCTGTCGCCCAGATCTGGAAGCCCAGGTCCGCCAGGCGCTTGACCGGGAAAACCATCGAGCGCTTGTCCTTGTTGGCCACGGAGACGAACGCACGCCCCTTGACCGGGAGCGAACCGTAAGCAGCCGCCTGGGATTTCGCGAACGCCGTGCCGAATACGTCGTCGAGGCCCATGACCTCTCCGGTGGAGCGCATTTCCGGGCCGAGCACGGTGTCGACCCCCTCGCCCGCCGCGTTCCGGAACCGGCCGAACGGCAGCACCGCCTCCTTGACCGCGATCGCCGCATGCAGCGGCAGCGTGCCGCCGTCGCCGCGGGCCGGCAACAGGCCCTCGTCCCGCAGCCCGGCGACGGTTGCGCCCAGCATGATCCGGGCCGCAGCCTTGGCCAGGGGAACCGCCGTCGCCTTGGAAACGAACGGCACGGTGCGCGACGCGCGCGGATTCGCCTCCAGCACGTGCAGCACGCCTCCGGCCAGCGCGTACTGGACGTTGAGCAGACCGCGCACCCCGACCCGGGAAGCAATCGCCTCGGTCGCCCGCCTGATCTCGGCGATGTACTCGCGCCCCAGCGTGATCGGCGGCAGCGCGCAGGCCGAGTCGCCGGAGTGGATACCGGCCTCCTCGATGTGCTCCATCACGCCGCCCAGGTACAGTTCCGTGCCGTCGTACAGCGCGTCGACATCGATCTCGATCGCGTCGTCGAGGAAGCTGTCGATCAGCACCGGGTGCCCAGGGCTGACATCGGTGGCCCGCCGGACGTAGGCATCCAGCGTGGCATCATCGTAAACGATCTCCATTCCGCGGCCGCCGAGCACGTAGGAGGGCCGGACCAGCACCGGGTAGCCTATTTCGGCTGCGACCTGCTTCGCGTCGGCCAGCGACATGGCCGTACCGCAGCGGGGAGCCGGCAGCCCGGCCTCGGCCAGCAGCGCCCCGAACTCGGCCCGGTCCTCGGCCAGGTGGATGGCGTCCGGCGGCGTGCCGACCACCGGAACCCCCGCCGCGGCCAGCGGGCGAGCCAGGCCGAGCGGCGTCTGGCCGCCGAGCTGCACGATCACCCCGGCCACCGGCCCGGTGGCCCGCTCCGCGGCCACCACCTCCAGCACGTCCTCCAGGGTGAGCGGCTCGAAGTACAGGCGGCCAGAGGTGTCGTAGTCGGTCGACACGGTCTCCGGGTTGCAGTTGACCATCACCGTCTCGAAGCCCGCACCGGACAGCGCGAACGAGGCGTGCACGCAGGCGTAGTCGAACTCGATGCCCTGACCGATGCGGTTCGGGCCGCTGCCGAGGATGA
>Ga0335078_10015638_pt1 | contig 11268 bp, 9 predicted proteins | sample Lox_Sample_32_FD_206711 | JGI IMG/M metagenome (GOLD analysis project Ga0335078, IMG submission 206711) | Soil microbial communities from Loxahatchee National Wildlife Refuge, Florida, United States - Lox_Sample_3.2 | ecosystem: Environmental > Terrestrial > Soil > Wetlands | place: USA: Florida...
CGTGGGCCGGGTTTGTCACGGAACTGCAACGCCCCTCCCAGAAAGTTGCCAAGGAGAACGGGCAAGGTGGGTACATGGAGTTGCTCACGCTGGAGTCGTGTCACAGCACCTGGCGCTTCGACACCGAGCGCCTGCGCTTCCAGCGGGTCATGACCGGTGGCGCGGGCCGGATCACCACCGAGTGGCGCCCGTACCACGCCCTCATCCCGGACCCCCGCTCGGAGGCCTTCACGGTGGTGCTGAACCCCGAGGGGACGCGGATGCTGCGATCGTGGCGCCACACCGGCGACTGCTCCCAGTGTCGGGAGCGGTCCACGGCCGAGCTGACCCTCGGCCCCAGCCGACCGACGGACCTGCGCAGCGCCTGACGGCGCGGCGGACGCCGGCCCTACGGGCCGCCGGCCTCCGGGCGGGCCGGCACGAGGTCGGCCAGGCGCCGCTGCGGACCGGGCAGCGCCCGCATGTCGCGTGGTCCCACGGGGGCGCCGCACGCCCCGCACACCAGGACGGCCTCCGTCTCGGCACCGCAGCCCTTGTGCACCAGGCGCAGGGGGGGCCCGTCGGGGGCGGCGTGGCGGTCGCCCCATTGGCGCATGGCGTTGACCACGGGCCACAGGTCGCGGCCCTTGTCGGTGAGGCGGTAGTCGAAGCGCGGCGGGTGCTCGGAGTACGGGACCCGGTCCAGGATCCCGGCGTCGACCAGCTTGGTCAGGCGCTGCTGGAGGATGTTGCGGGCGATGCCGAGCCGGCGCTGGAACTGGTCGAAGCGCGTCACCCCCAGGAGGGCGTCGCGCACGATGAGCATGCTCCACCACTCGCCCACGATCTCCAGGCACTGCGCCACCGAGCAGTCCATGGTGGCGAAGCTCTTGCGCTCCACGCCCACACCCTAGTGGGTTGCATGATGAAATGCAATCGCCTAGGGTGCGTTGCATGACAGGACCCGACCACCACGGCCGAGGGCGGGGGGCGGTGTTCGCCGTGACGGCGGTGGGCGCCTTCATGGCGTCGCTCGACCTCTCCATCGTCAACGTCGCCTTCCCCGCCCTGGCCCGCTCCTTCCCGCACGACGCCCGGGCCTCGTTGGCCTGGGTGATCACGGGGTACAGCATCGCCTTCGGCTCCCTGTTGGTGGTGGCCGGCCGGACCTCGGACCGGCTGGGCGCCCGTCGGGTGTTCGGCGCCGGCCTGGCCGTGTTCTGCGTGGGTTCGGGGCTGTGCGGCCTGGCGCCGTCGGTGCCCACGCTCGTGGCGGGTCGGGTGATCCAGGGCGCCGGGGCGGCCGCCTTGCTCCCCGCCTCGCTGAGCTTGCTCCTCGAGGCCTTCCCCGTCGAGCGCCGGGCCCAGGTGGTGGCCCTGTGGGGCGGGGTGGGCGCCCTGGCGGTGGCCACCGGCCCCACGGTGGGGGCGGCACTGGTCACGGGCGCCGGCTGGCGCTGGGTCTTCTTCGTGAACCTGCCCATCGGGGCCACCGCCTGGCTGGCCGGCAGGCGGGTCCTGACCGCCCCGGCGCCGCGCCCGTCGCGCCAGACCCCCGACTACCTCGGCGTGGTGCTCGCGGGCGGGTCGATCGCCGCGCTCGTGCTCGCCATCTCGCAGGGACCGGGCTGGGGCTGGTCGAGCGCCCGCATCGTGGGTGCGATCGCCCTCGCGTCGGTCCTGGGCGTGGCGTTCGTGGTGCGCTCGGCGGGGCACGCCGCGCCCGTCCTCGACCTGCGGCTGTTCTCGTCGCGGTCGTTCTCGGTGGCCAACGCCGCCACCCTCCTTTACGCCATGGGCTTCTTCGCCATGCTCCTGGGCAACATCCTCTTCCTCACCGGTGTGTGGCGGTACTCGATCCTGCGCGCCGGCCTGGCCGTGACGCCCGGGCCGCTGGTGGTGGCGGCGGTGTCGGGCCCGGCCGGGCGACTGGCGGCGCGTGTGGGATTCCGGCGCGTGCTGCTGGCGGGCTTCGCCGTCTTCGCCGCCGGGCTCGCCCTCTACGCGACGCGCGTGGGCCTCAGGCCCGACTACGTCGGCCGGTGGCTCCCCGCCACGCTGGTGAGCGGCCTCGGCATCGGCCTCACCTTCCCCGTGATGAGCGCGGCGGCGGTCTCGAGCCTGCACCACGACCGCTTCGCCGTGGGCAGCGCCGTCAACCAGACCGCCCGACAGGTGGGCGGGGCGCTCGGCGTCGCCGTGCTCGTCGTGATCCTCGGTACCGCCCACGGTGCCGCCGCCCTCGGGGCCTTCCACCGCCTGTGGTGGTACGCGGCGGGGATGGCCCTGCTGTCGGGCTCGGTGTGCACGCTCCTGCGCCCCCCCGGGGCCCCGGCACCGGCGCCGCGGCGCGACTCGGTCCCCGCTCGGATGCAGGTCCGAGCCGCAGCGGGGGTGCCCGCGCCGGCCACCGCCGGCGAGGTGTGCACCGGCGCCGCGGCGGGGGAGCGATCGTGACGGAGCCGTCGTGGGGCCGGGCCCGCAGCGCCCCCGTCACGTGGCACGACCCCTCGGTCACCGCTGACGCCGCACCGGCCACGACCGGGCTCGAGTTCCTGGGGGCCATCCAGCACGGTGTGCTGCCGGCGCCACCCGTCACCGCGCTCTTCGGCCTCGAGATGCTGGAGGTCGAAGCGGGCCGCGTGGTGTTCTCCTGTCGGGCCGCCGAGACGGCCGACAACCCCATCGGCACGGTCCATGGCGGGCTCGGGTGCACCCTGGCGGACACCGTGACGGCCTGCGCCGTGCACTCGACCCTGGAGGCCGGCGTCGGCGACACGTCGATCGACCTCACCGTGCACCACCTGCGTCCCGTGACCACCGCCGGCGGTGCACCGGTGGCGACGGGCGCGGTCACCGAGCGGGGCCGCCGGGTGGCGTTCTCGGCGGCAGAGATCGTCGAGGGCACGGGGCGGGCGGTGGCCACGGCCTCGAGCAGCTGCCTGGTCATGGGGCCCGGCTGAGGCGCCTCCGGGCCGCGTGGGCGGCCCTCGGCCCTAGGGTGGCGCACCAGCGGGACCGGGGCCAAGGGAGGCCACATGCGAGTCGGCATCCACTTCGTGAACTTCACCCTGCCGGGCAGCCCGGGGTCGCTCGGGCCCGTGCTGGCCGAGACCGCCCGCACCGCCGAGGACGGCGGGGTCTCGGTCTTCACGCTCATGGACCACTGGTTCCAGATGGAGGGGCTCGCCACCGCCCAGGATCCCATGCTCGAGGGCTACACCTCGCTCGGGTTCGTGGCCGGCCACACCTCCCGCATGACCCTCGGCCTGCTCGTCACGGGGGTGACCTACCGCCACCCCGGGCTGCTCGCCAAGGTGGTCACCACCCTGGACGTCCTCTCGGGCGGGCGCGGTCAGCTGGGCATCGGCGCCGCCTGGTACGAGCGGGAGCACCTCGGCCTGGGCGTCGACTTCCCCCCGGTGGGCGAGCGCATGGAGCGCCTCGAGGAGACGCTGCAGATCTGCCTGCAGATGTGGAGCGCCGACGACGGTCCGTTCGAAGGACGCCACTACCGCCTGGCCGAGACGATCTGCTCGCCACCCCCGGTCAGCGTGCCCCGTCCGAGGATCCTCATCGGCGGGGGCGGTGAGCGCCGGACCCTGCGGCTGGTGGCGCGCTACGCCGATGCCTGCAACCTCTTCGCCCTGTCGGTCCCCGAGGTGGCCCGCAAGCTCGAGGTCCTCGAGCGCCACTGCGAGGCCGAGGGCCGGGACCCCACCACCGTGGAGCGCACCATCCTGGCCGTCACCGACCCCTTCGACGACCTCGACGCCTTCCTGCGCGCCATGGAGGACTACGCCGCCCTGGGGGTGGCGGCCGTGGAGCTGGTCCCGCGCGGTGACCCGGTGGCGTTCACGGCCGCGGTGGGCGAGCGGATCGTGCCCGCCCTGGCCACCCTGGCGCCCGGGGACCGCTGATCAGGTGAAGCGCGCCGCGCCGTAGACGACGAGCGGGTCGAGGCGTCCCCCGGCGCCCCCCGGCGGGGCGCGGTGGCGGCCCAGCACGGCGTGGGCCACCAGCGCACCCGAGTAGGGCCCGAGCAGCAGACCGTTGGCGCCGTGGCCCGTGCACACCTGGACGTTGGCCGTCCCGGGGAGCGGACCGAGCACGGGGCGGTCGTCGCCCGTGGTGGGGCGCAGCCCCACCCGCACCTCGACGAAGGTGGCCTCGGCCAGACCCGGGGCGATGGTGACGCATTCCCGCAGCAGGTCGCGCAGGCCGGCGGCCGTGGGCCGGACGTCGAAGCCGGCGGCGGGCTCGAAGGTGCCCCCGCACGCCACCCGGCCGCCGGGCCACGGCACCAGGTAGAAGTTGAGGACGGGCTGGACGATGGCCCACGACGCGCTGGGGCTGCGGGCCGCGCCGGGCCCCACGTCGGGGGGCAGCACGACGTGGACGATCTGGCCCTTGGTGGGGGCGACCGGGAGACGGACCCCCGCCCAGGCGGCGGCGCGGGCCGACCACGCCCCACCGGCGAGGACCACCGCACCGCAGGGGACCGACCCCTGCGCGGTGCGCACGGCGGACACCCGCTCCCGGTCGCGCTCGAGGCCCACGGCCTCGGCCACCACGAACCGCACGCCCCTGCGCCGGGCCGCGCTGCGCAGGGCGCCACCCAGCCGCCGGCCGTCGACGCGGGCGGCAGCCGGGTTGTGCAGGGCCCGCGTCACGGGAGCGAGCGGGGGGAACAGCGCCCGGGCGTCGTCGGCGGCGATCTCGTCCACGTCCGGTGCCCGGCCCGCCGCCAGCGCGGCCACCTCGGCGAACCACGGCTCCTCGTGCCCGGCCAGCGCCACCACGAGCGAGCCGCAGCGGGCGAAGGCGTCGGGGCCGGGGTCGGCGCCGTCGGCCGCCAGCCGATCGACGAGCGAGTCCACATGGCGGGCCGCCTCGAGGCCGAAGGCGAACCAGGTGGGATCGGGGTCGTGGAAGGTCTCGGGCGAAAGAATGCCCGCACCGGCGTCCGACGCCCGCCCCGGCAGGGCCCCGTCGACCACGGTGACGCCGGCGCCCCCGCAGGCGAGCTCGTAGGCGACGCTCGTCCCCACGAGACCGCCTCCTACGACGACCACGTCGGAGGCGGGGGCGGCCACGACGCCCACCGTCAGAGGGTGACCCCGGCGGCCTGCTCGGAGTGGCGCACCCAGGCCGCGTACATCTCGGCGTAGCGTCCCTGGCGGGCCAGCAGCTCGGCGTGCGAGCCCACCTCGGCGATCCGGCCCCCGTCGACCACCACGATCCGATCGGCCTTCATGGCCGTGGAGAGCCGGTGGGCGATGAGCACGGCGGTGCGGGCCTCGAGCAGGACGTCGAGGGCGGCCTCGATCCTGGTCTCGGACTGCAGGTCGAGGTTGGACGTGGCCTCGTCGAGCACCAGGACCCGGGGCTGGGCGAGGAAGGCGCGGCCCAGGGCGATGAGCTGGCGCTCGCCCGACGACAGCGACTGGCCGCGCTCGTGCACGATCGTGTCGAGGCCGTCGGGGAGGCGCTCGATCAGCTCGCCCAGGCCCACGGCACGCACGGCCTCGTCGACCTCGGCGTCGGTGGCGGCGGGGCGGGCGAAGGCGAGGTTGTCGCGGATGGTGCCGGCGAAGAGGAACGGCTCCTGGGGCACGACACCGAGCTGGTGACGCAGCGACGCCAGGGTGACGCCGTCGATGCGGTGGCCGTCGATGCGCACCTGGCCCGCCGTCGGGTCGTAGAAGCGGGTGATGAGCTTGGCCAGGGTGGACTTGCCGGCCCCTGTCGGCCCCACGAAGGCCACCGTCTCGCCCGGCGCGATGCGAAGGCTCACGTCCACCACGACCGGGTTGAGGGGGTCGTAGCCGAAGGTGACATGGTCGAAGACGATCTCGCCGTCGATGGGGGGCAGCACCTCGGCGTCGGGTGCCTCGACCACGGTGGGCTCGCTCGACAGCAGGGTGCGGAGCTTGAAGATGGAGGCCTGGCTCTGCTGGAAGCTGTTGTACTGCTGGACCAGGAGCTGGATGGGTGCGAAGAACCGGTTGAGGTAGAGGAAGAAGGCGACCAGGGCGCCGATGGAGAGGGAGTGGTGGGCCACCATGACCCCGCCGATGGCGAGCAGGGCCGCCTGGCCCAGCCATCCGAGCAACTGGGTGCCCGGGCCGTAGAGGGCGTTGATCTGGGCGGTGTAGACGTTGGCGTCCCGGTACCACCCGACGACGTCGCGGTGGTGGAGGATGTTGAAGCGCTGGCGGTTGTTGGCGGTCACCACCCGGACGCCGTGCAGGCTCTCGGAGAGATCCGCCATGACGTTGGCGATGCCGTCACGGACACGGTCGTAGCCCCGCTCCGACGCCACCCGGAACCACAGCGACATGGCCAGCAGCACGGGCACGACCAGGGCGACGGTGATGAGCGCCAGCTCGACGTTCGTGGTGAACAGCACGACGGTGATGACGATCATGGTGAGCGCCTGGATGGCGAACTGGGCCAGGCCGTCCTGGAGCAGCTGCTGGAGGTTCTCGATGTCGCTCGTCATCCTGGTCATGATGACGCCGGCCTTCTCCTCGGTGAAGAAGTCGAGCGACAGCCGTTGGAGGTGGGAGAACACCCGGACGCGCAGGTCGTTCATGACCCATGCCGCCAGGCGGCCGGTGACCCGGGTGAGCCAGCGCTGGGCGAGCGAGGTGCACAGCACCGTCGCGAGGTAGATGCCGGCCACCACGAGCACCACGCCGAGGTGGGTGTGGTGATGGACGGGGACCATGCCGCGGTCGATGGCGATCTCGGTGAGCTTCGGCCCGGCCTGCATGAGGACGCTGAGCGTCACGATGAGCACCGCCGCCACCGCCAGCATGCCGGGGTACTCGAGGAGCAGCGCCCACAACGTCAGGCGCCGTCGCTCGGTGGCCGAAGGGTGCTGGGAGAAGGTGGCGGTCGGCTCGCCGTGATCGGGTTCCTCGGCGAGCAGCTCGTCGACGCCCTGCTGGAGCTCGGAGGGGATCCCGCCGAAGGGCAGGCCCGAGACGGGCTGGCCGGGGCGACCGCCCCCGCCGAACATGGGCCCGCCCACCCAACCGCCGCCGAACCCCATCAGTGCCCCCCGCCCCGGCCGGCGGCGGCATCGGCGGTGCCGGGAGCCGACCCGTTGCCGGGGACCCCGGCGGGGACGGCCAGGCCGGCGTCGCGCTCGGCCTGGGCCAGCACCTCGGCGTATTGCGGCGTGGTGGCCAGGAGCTCGACGTGGGTGCCGGCGGCCACCACCCGGCCCTCGTCCAGCAGCACGACGCGGTCGGCCAGGCTGATCGTCGACAGGCGGTGGGCGACGATCAGGGTGGTGCGGCCCTGCATCAGCACCCGGAGCGCCTCGTGGATCTGCTGCTCGACCTGCACGTCGATGGCACTGGTGGCGTCGTCGAGGACGAGGATCGGTGGGTTCACGAGCAGGGTGCGGGCGATGGCGATGCGCTGGCGTTGGCCGCCCGACAGCGTGTAGCCGCGCTCGCCGACGACGGTGTCGTAGCCCTCGGGCAGCTCCATGATGAAGTCGTGCGCACCGGCGGCGCGCGCCGCCGCCCGCACCTCGTCGGCGCCGGCGTCGGGGCGGCCGTACGCGATGTTGTCGAAGATCGACACCGAGAACAGGAAGGCCTCGTCGAGGACGATCCCGACGTTGCGGCGCAGGCTTGCCAGGGTCACGTCGCGCACGTCATGACCGTCGACGAGGAAGCGGCCCCCCGTCACGTCGTAGAACCGCGGGATGAGGCGGGCGACGGTCGACTTCCCCGAGCCCGTCCGCCCCACCAGGGCGACGGTCTCGCCGGGGCGGAGATGGAGATCGAGGCCGCACAGGACCTCGGGCAGGTCCGGGCCGTAGGCGAAGGACACCGCCTCGAACCGCAGGTCGCCGCGCACCTCGTCGAGGTCCACGGCGCCGGGCCGGTCCACCACCGTGGGCTGCTCGTCGAGGATCTCGTAGATGCGCTCGGCCGACGCCGCGGCACGCTGGCCCATCATGATGATCATGCCGAGCATCATGAACGGCGCCTGGAGCATGAAGAGGTAGGAGTTGAAGGCCACGATGGCACCCAGCCCGAGGTGGCCCTGGACCACGAGGTACCCCCCGAAGGCCAGGACGAGGGCCAGGCCGATCTGGGGCAGGTTCTGCACGGCCGGGGTCCACCGCGCCCGCAGGTCGGCGTCCTTCACGTATCCCCACTGCACCTTGTCGGCCGCCTTGGCCAGCGACCGCAGCTGCTCGTTCTCGGCCGCGAACGAGCGCACCACCCGCACCCCGTTCACGTTCTCGTCGACGATGGTGGCCACGTCGGCCAGCCGGGCCTGGATGAGCCACGACACCGGGAACATCGAGCGGCGCATGCGGTGTCCCACGACGAACACGAGTGGCATGGTCAGCATGGCCACGAAGGCCAGGGGGACGTCGATCGACAGCATGAACCCGAACGCCACGACGGCGATGCTGCACTGCACCAGGATCATGGGGGCGAAGGTCATGTACATCTGCACGGAACGGATGTCCGAATTGGCCCGGGAGATCAGCTGCCCGGACTGCACGCGGTCGTAGAACGAGAACGACATGCGCGTGAGGTGCTCGTAGATGAGGGTGCGGAGGTCGTACTCGATCTCGTAGGCGGTCTGGAACAGAAACAGGCGTGAGACGAAGCCGGCGAGCCCGCCGGCGAGGGCGAGGGCGAGGAGCCACCACACGTAGAAGTGCAGGGGGACGGTGTGGCGGACCACCGAGTTGTCGATGGCATGGTTCAGCACGTCGGGGACCTGGACCTGGAGCACGAGCCCCACGAACGACAGCACCAGCGACGTGACGAAGATCCGTCGGTGGGCCCCGAGGATCGGCATGGCGCGCCGCAGCCAGCTCTTGGTGGTGTCGGGATCGACCGTCGCCCGCGGCGCCGGATAGCGGCTGCGGGCGGTGGCGGCCCGGTCCCGGTCCGTCCGGCGCGTCGTGGCGGTGCCGAGCAACGTCACAGCGCGGCCACCTGCTGGGCGTGGTAGGCGCGGATGGCACTGCGCCACAGCTCGAGGCTGCGCAGTGCGTCCTCACGGTCGCCGGGCTCGGTGAGGCAGGCGGCGATCTCGGCCAGGCGGGCATCGACGGCGACGTCGGCCTTGGCCAGCACCCGGCGCCCCCTGGGGGTGAGGGTGTGGGTGACGCTGCGGCGGTCCTGGCTCACCCCGGCCCGGCGCTCGACCAGCCCCTTGGCCTCGAGCCCGTCGACGACGGCGGTCACCGTGGGTCGCCGCACGGTCAGGCGCTCGGCGATGGCCGAGGGGATGGTCACCCCCTCGCCCAGGACCCCGAGCACGCGGTACTGCGGGAGGGTGAGCTCGACCGGGGCCAGCCCGAGCTCGACCTGCTTGGCGAGCCAGGCTGCGGCCCGGGCCAGCGAACCGGGACGGGCGCCGCCGGCGGCGGTCTCGGGGGGCGCGCCGGCGCCGGTGCCCGGTCCCGCCGTGCTGGGCGTGGGCCGGGGCGAGACGCCGGTGACGGGGTCGGGCATCTCGTTAGATTATCTAACGAGAGCGGCCGCCGGTACCGGGGGCGGCGTCGATCTGGCCGTGCCGGCCCTGTCGGGAGCGGGGCCCCTGTTGTTAAGGTCGCGCCCAGGGGGCCGTGATGCGGGGACTGCGGAGTGGGCGGCGGGCCGTGGGCGTCATGATCGGCGCGGCTGCGGCCCTCGTGCTGGGATCGTACCTGGTGGTGGCGTCGGCCACGGCCGCACCGGGCGGCCTGCGGGCGGGTGATCCGGCACCGTCCCCGACCACCTCGCCGGCGCCCTCGGTCGCCGCCGCGGTCACCACCATCCCCGTGACCAGTCCCCTGTCGGTGCCCGCACCCGCCGGCACCGAGGCCACCACCCCGCTCGTCACCGTGCCACCGGCGCCGGCGTCCAGCGCCCCGGCGGCGACGGTCCCGCCCGTCGTCTCGACCACCGCCCCCCCGCCCGGTACCGGCGCGGTGCCCACCACCGCCGTGCCCAGCGTGGCGCCACGGGCGCTCGTGGCGCCGGGGGCCGGGCACCGCCACCGCGGGGCCGGGCGCCACGCCGGGCGGGGAGCCACCACCTCCGCCGAACCCAGCTCCGCCCAGGCCGACCGCGTGGCCGCCCAGGTCGTCGCCGCCCTCAACCTCCAGGGTCGGCGATCGGGCCGGGTGCCGGCCACCGGGAACAACGTCGCCCTCCTGGCGCGCTGGATCATGAACGAGGGGGGCCTGTGGGCCGACAATCCTCTCAACACCTCGCTCGATGCCGGCCGCTATCCCCACCAGTTCACCTCGGGCGGCGAGGACACCGGCATCCCCATCTTCCCGACCATGGCGGCCGGCGTCCGCGCCACGGCCTCGACGCTCTTGTCCAACAGCGCCTACGGGCGCATCCTGCGGCTGCTGCGCACGGGCACGTCCCCCTGCCTGAGCTTCGCCCGGGCGGTCATCGCCTCGCCCTGGGCCTCGAGCCACTACGGCTACGACACGTCGCGCTTCTGCGCCGGCTCGGTGCCCGCCCCCACCTTCCGCCGCAAGTGACACGGGCCACCTGCTGATGCCCAGCGTCGACCTGGGCGAGGTCACCCTGGCCTACGACGAGTTCGGCCCGGCCGGCGGTGATCCCGTCGTCCTCGTGTGCGGGCTGAGCCAGCCCGCCGTGTCCTGGCAGCTCGCCATGGTCCCGGCGCTCACGGCGGCGGGGTTCCGGGTCGTCACGTTCGACAACCGGGGCGTGGCCCCCTCCTCCTCGCCGCCCGCCCCGTACTCGATCGACGGCATGGCCGACGACACGGTGGGACTGCTCGACCACCTCGCCCTGGGCGCCGTCACCCTGGTGGGCTACTCCCTGGGGGGATGGGTCGCCGAGACGCTCGCCTCCCGATGTCCGGACCGGGTGCGCAGCGCCGTGTTCGTCGGCAGCTGCAACGCCGGGACCTCCTGGGAGAAGGCCATCACCACCGTGGAGCGCGATCTGGCCAGGCTGGACCCGCCCCTGCCGGCGCTGTTCGCGGCTGTCGAGACGCTGCGCTATCTCCCCAACGCCGAGCTCCAGGACGACGAGGTGGTCGACACCTGGCTGAGCCTCATCGGGGACCTCGAGCCCTGGCCCAACCCGGGGAAGCTGGGGCAGTACGAAGCTGCGCTGGCGTGGTCGCTGGACCTCGAGCGCACCACCCGGTGGCCGTCGTTGACGGTGCCGTGCCTGGTCCTGGCGTTCGAACACGACGTCGACTCGCCACCCGAGCGGGCCCGGCGGGCGGCCGCGGCGATCCCCGGTGCCCGCTTCGTGCGGGTTG
>Ga0335078_10015639_pt1 | contig 11268 bp, 11 predicted proteins | sample Lox_Sample_32_FD_206711 | JGI IMG/M metagenome (GOLD analysis project Ga0335078, IMG submission 206711) | Soil microbial communities from Loxahatchee National Wildlife Refuge, Florida, United States - Lox_Sample_3.2 | ecosystem: Environmental > Terrestrial > Soil > Wetlands | place: USA...
CGGTCATGGAGCCCAAGCGCATGCCGGAACTGCCCGACATCCCGGCGATCAGCGAGACCATCCCCGGCTTCGACATGGCGCCGTGGGTCGGCATCATCCTGCCGGCCGGCGTTCCGAAGCCGATCGTCGACCGCCTGACCAAGGAAATCCTCGCGGTGATGCAGGACCCCGAGGCGGTCAAGATCTTCACCGACCAGCAGCTGGTGGTGATGACGCTGCCCGGCGCGCAGTTCACCGCGCTGATCAAGAAGGATTCCGACAAGTGGGAGAAGGTGGTGAAGTCGGCGGGCATCAAGATGGATTGATGCGCGCGGAGCCGCGCATGAAACGCTGCGCATGAATGAAGCCCCGGGCGGTGAGCCCGGGGTTTTGTCTTTTAGTGGCCGGTGAGAGCGAGGAAAGATCACCCCACCCGCCCGCGCACAAAAAAGGCCCCGGCTTTCCCGGGGCCTTTTCGTTGTTGTCGGAAGATTACTCCGCCGCCTGCTGTTGCGTCTTGCCGAGCGTGGCGCGGGCGAGATCGCGGAACTCGGCGTGGCTGAGCATCTTCTTGTTGGTCAGCGAATGCAGCTTCACCGCCTGCAGCACCTTCATGGCGTCCTCTTCCGACACCTGCATGCCGACGTCCTGCAGCCACATGTTGACCGAGTCGATGCCGGAGCCCTTGCCCATCACCACCTCCGCCGGCGGCTGGCCGACCGCCGACCAGCGGATCGGGAACAGTTCAGTGGCGTTCTTCTCGCCGCAGTTCTTGAACCACGAGGCGATGATGCCGGACTCGATCTGGTAGAGGCCGGAGCCGACGATCGCCTTGTTGGTCGGCACGAACACGCCGGTGAGGCGTTGCACCAAATTGGCGAGCGGCGTGAGCTTGGTGGTGTCGATGCCGCAGTCGACGCCGTACATGGTCTTCAGCGCCATCACCACGTCTTCCATCGGCGTGTTGCCGCTGCGCTCGCCGATGCCGAGCACGGTGGTGTGCATCACCTCGACGCCGAGCGACAGCGCCATGATGGTGTTGGCCACCCCCATGCCGAAGTCCTGGTGGAAGTGCGCCTCCAGCCGCTTCTTGATGCGGCTCTGCACCTGGGTGACGAAGTACTTCATGGCGTGCGGCGACAGCACGCCGAAGGTGTCGACCAAGGCGAGCGCGTCCATGTGGCCGTCCTTGCCGACCTTCTCGATCAGGTCGATGGCCCATTTCAGTTCGGCGCGGGAAAAGTCGATGGGGAAGAACACGACCTCGAGGCCGTTCTTGTGCGCGTAGGAGGTGGCTTCGATCGAGGTCTCGATCGCCTTTTCCATCGGCCAGCGATAGGCGAGGTCGACCATGTGCTTGGACGACGGGATTTCCATGACGACGCCGTTGACGCCGGTGTCGATGGCGCGCTGCACGTCTTCCTTCATGCAGCGGGCGAAGGAGAAGATCTGCGGGCCCAGGTTGCGCTTGACGATCTCCTTGATGGCGTCGCGGTCGGACGGCGAGACGATCGGCATGCCGGCTTCGATGCGGTGCACGCCGGCTTCGGCCAGCGCTTCGGCGATGCGGATCTTCTCGTCCTTGGACAGGATGACGCCGGTCTGCTGCTCGCCGTCGCGCAAGGTGACGTCGTGGATCTTGATGTTTTTCGCGAACTTGAAGTCCTTGGTGACTTCCGGCGCGTAATTCCATTCGGAAACGAACCAGTCGTTGGTTTTCCAGGGGGTTGCAGTGGCCATCCGGTTACTCCTCTCGCATGGGCTTATGGGTTGATCGTGCGGCGTGTGTCAGGGCCGGCCAAATCGGGCCATAGCGGGGCAATTCGAGGCGAGCAGAACGCTTCCGCCGCCGCTGGCATTGATATTTCGCAAGGCCGGGCCATAAATTCTTGTTTTCGCTGCCGTCCTTATAGGCGATGCGGGCGGGCGAGACCACCGCCTTTCAGGCCACCGGGTTCACGAGCTCGCCGATGCCGGTAATGGCGACGCGCACCACGTCCCCGGCTTTGAGATAGCGCGGCGGGTCGAACCCGATACCGACCCCGGCCGGCGTGCCGGTGGCGAGCAGGTCGCCCGGCTCCAGCGGCACGTAGGCGGTGACCGCCTCGATGAAGGCCGGCACGTCGAAGATCATGTCCTTGAGCTTGGCGAACTGGCGCCGCTCGTCGTTGACGTAGGTGGCGAGTTCCTGCTCGGCCGGCAAGCCGAATTCGTCGCGCGTGACGAGGCAGGGCCCGACCGGGCAGAAGCCGTCGAGCGATTTGCCGAGGAACCACTGCTTGTGCTTCTGCTGCACGGCGCGCGCGGTGACGTCATTGACGATGGTATAGCCGAACACGTAATCGAGCGCGTCCTCGCGCTTGACGTTCTTGGCGTGCTTGCCGATCACCACGCCGAACTCGCCCTCGTAATCGACCGTGTGCGTCGGGTCGAGCGCGGCGACGATCTTGTCGCCGGGACCGGCGAGCGACGACGGCGATTTGGTGAAGATCACCGGATCGGCCGGCACGTCCTGCTTGTCGCCGGACTGGTCGACGCCGCTCTGCGCGAATTCGCGGGCGTGGTCGTAGTAGTTCTTGCCGACGCAGATCACGTTCTTCGACAGCGGGCCGACTGGCGCCGCGAGCTTGGCGCGGGCAAGCGCGACCGGCTCGCCGTATTCGGGAGCGGAGCCCGCGGCGAGCATCTTGATGACGTGGCGCAGGTCGCGCAACGTAGCCCCGCCGACCGAAAACGGGCGGAAGCTGTCGCCCTCAACGGCGCCGAAAACCTTGCCCTTCGGGGTGTTGATGGCTGCAATCTTCATGGGCGGACTGCTCACCTTGCTGGAATGGCGCTATTGGTATTGGCGGCGGGCGGGATGCGCGCAAGGCGCTAGCAAAGACGGGGGCAGCGGGCAAGGCGGGCGGCCAAGCCATCATGTTCGGGCGGCAGTGTTCTGTCGCCTTTGCTGTATATCATCCGCCAAAACATGAACGCCCAGAACGCGTCGGCGATCGGTTTTTGGGCGCCCGTCAACATTATCCCTATAGAAAGCTATGAAGCCGCTAATAAGCTCATTGACGGCCTCATCAATTTCGTTCGCGGTCGTGAGGCAACGGCTCGCCCGGAATGACCCACTCCACGCACGCAACAACGCATCCACTGCGGAGCAGCGTCACGCTGTCAAGGATTATTTTCCTGCCGCACCGAGCGCCGCGGCAGCCTTGCTTCACCTCTCCCATAGGGAGAGGTCGCCCGCCGAAGCTTTAGCGCAGGCGGGCGCGCCGAGTTCGCGGCAAATATCACCCCCTCGCCCGCAACACCGCCTCGATCGACACCCTTGACCACGGCGCGGTGCGTTCGCGGAAGGCGACGTACGAGCCGTGCACCTTGCCGGAGATGGCATCGCGCGCGGCGACCGCGCCGAGCACGCCGTCCGCCTCCTTCCGCGCCGCGGCGACCAGGTCGTCCGGGAACGCCGCGAGCGTGACGTGGTGCTCGCCGGTGAGCGCCTTGAGCGCCTCGGCGTTGAGCCGCTCCATCTCGGCGAGCGCATAGTTCGCCTCCGCGGCGCAGGCATGGGCGACGATCGCCTTCAACTCGTCGCTGAGCGCGGTCCACACCTTGAGCGCGACGATGCATTCGCCGGTGCCGTTCGGCTTGTTGAAGCCGGGATAGTAGTAGAACGGCGCCACGCGATAGAGCCCGAGCGCGATGTCGGTGCCGGGGCCGACGAATTCGGCGCCGTCGATGACGCCCGACTGCAGCGAGGTGAGGATCTCCGCCGGCGGCGTGGTCTGCGGCGTGGCGCCGAGGCGGCGATAGATTTCGCCGCCGAGGCCGAGCGAGCGCAGCTTCAGGCCGCGCAGGTCGGCGAGCGATTTCAGCTCGCGGCGGAACCAGCCGCCCATGCAGACGCCGGTATTGCCCGCCATGAACGGCTTGACCCCAAAGGGCTGGTAGAGCTCGTCCCACAGCGCCTGGCCGCCGCCGGCCTCGATCCAGGCGACGTGCTCGGACGGCGTCAGGCCGAACGGCACGGTGGTGAAGAAGGCGGCGGCCGGCATCTTGCCCTGCCAGTAGAAGGCCGCGGTGTGGCCGATATCGGCGACGCCCGAGCCGACGGCGCCGAGCACCTCGAAGGCCGGCACGATCTCGCCGGCGGCATAGACGGTGATGTCGATGCGGCCGCCGGAGAGCTTAGCGATGCGCGAAGCGACGCGCTCGGCCGACATGCCGGGGCCGGGCAGCCGTTTCGGCCAGGAGGTGACCATGCGCCACTGCAACGTTTGCGCGCGGGCGATCGACGGCGCGGCGAGGAGCCCGGCGGCGCTCACGCCGGCGAGACGGGTGAACTGGCGGCGCGTGGTCATGACGTGCTCCATTGCTTGTAGAAATGGTGTAAAGGCCCGGGGCCGTGGCCGATGTCGAGTTCGTCGGCGTGCGCGATCGCGGCGGTGACGTAGGCCTTGGCCTCCTGGCACGCGGTCACGATATCGCGGCCCTTGGCCAGCCCCGCCGCGATCGCCGACGACAACGTGCAGCCGCTGCCGTGGGTGTTTCTGGTCTCGGTCCGCTTCGCCGCCAGGCGCACGACCTCGCCCTGGCCGATCAAGAGATCGACGCTTTCGGCGCCGGCGCCGTGGCCGCCTTTGATCAGCACGTAACGTGCGCCGAGCGACAAGATCTCACGCGCCTGCGCTTCCATCTCTCGTTCGTTGCGCGCGAGCGAGGCGCCGGTCAGCGCCGCCGCCTCCGGCAGATTGGGCGTCACCAGCAGCACGCGCGGAATCAACGTGCGGCGCAGCACGTCGGCGACGTCGCCGTTCAACAGGCTGTCGCCCGAGCTCGCCATCGTGACCGGGTCGAGCACGACGGTGCGCGCCCGGTGTCGCGCGGCCCCCGCCGCCACCGCTTCGACGGTCGCCGGCCGGAACAGCATGCCGATCTTCACCGCATCGATCGCGAGATCGGAAAAGACGGCGTCGATCTGCGCCTCGACGAAACCGGCGGGCACGTCGTAGACCGCGCTCACGCCCTGCGTGTTCTGCGCGGTCAGGGCGGTGATGACGCAGGCACCGTACACACCGCACGCGGCGAACGTCTTCAGGTCCGCCTGGATGCCGGCGCCGCCGCCCGAATCCGAGCCGGCGATGGTCAGCGCGATCGCCGTCATAGCCGCCCTCGCCGCTCGAGCGCGCCGTCCACCACCGCGCGCAAATGCTGCGCGGCCTTGGCCGCGTCGGCCGCGAGCGACAGCGCCGAGATCACCGCGACGCCGTCCGCCCCCGCCGCAATCGTCTCGGCGGCGTTTCCCGCATTGATGCCGGAGATGGCGCAGACTGGAAATCCCGGCTTGCGCCCGCGCACCGCCTGCGCGATCGCGCGCAAGCCGGAAATTCCGATCGGCGGCGTAGCGTCATCCTTCGAGCCGGTCGGGTACACCGCGCCAATGCCGACATAGTCGATGAGATCGAGCGGCGCCTCTTGCGCATGACGCAGGCTGCTCAGGCTCAAGCCGATGATGGCCGTGCGGCCGAGCAGCAGCCGCGCATCGGCAGGCGACATATCGTCCTGGCCGATATGCACCCCGTCGGCTTCGGCGGCAAGCGCGACATCGACGCGGTCGTTGATCAGCAATGGCACACCGGCCGGCTCCAGCACGGCGCGCAATGCGCGCGCTTCCTCGACCATGGCGCGGGTGCCGCCGTGCTTGTCGCGCAACTGCACCAGCGTAGCGCTGCCGGCGATCGACCGGGCCAAGTCGGTCAGCGTGCGGCCACCCGCCACCGCGGGGTCGACAAGCGCATAAAGCCGCAGATCGAGGTCCATCAGTCCACCTTTGCCCGCGCGGTCAGCGCCGGCCCGTCGAGATTGAACAGCGTATCGAGAAAACTCGCCGCGAAGCTGCCTGGGCCCGCGGCCTTCTCCGCCGCCAATTCACCGGCGACGCCGAAGATGGTGAGCGCCGCCGCGGTGGCGAGCCAGGCATCGGCCTCGACGCCGACGCAGGCAGCGACCAGCGCCGAGGCGGCGCAGCCCATGGCGGTGACCTTGGCCAACAGCCGGTGCCCGTTGGCGATGGCCGCGAGACGCTCGCCGTCACTGACCCAATCGGTTTCGCCCGACAACCCGACCACGGTGTTCGTCGAGCGTGCAAAAGCGGCGAGCGCGCCGCGCGTTGGTTCGCTGCCCGCAAATGCGGAAAATTCCGCCGCGTTGAGCCGGACCGCCCTGGGTCCGCGCGCAACCAAGGCGCGGGCAAACTCGGCGCGCGCGGGTGAGCGGTCGATGAATACCGGATCGAGCACCCACGGCACATTCGCTTGCGCGGCCGCTTGCACCGCGATCTCCGTCGCCTCGCGCCGTTCGCGATCGAAGGTGCCGAGATTGACCAGGAGCGCATCGGCGCCGGCGACGAAGGCGCCGATCTCCTCCGCCGACAGCGTCATCGACGGCAGGCAGCCTGCGGCGAGCAGCGCATTGGCGGTAAAATTCTGCGCAACCGCGTTGGTGATGCAATGCACGCGCGGGCCTCGCGCGCGCAGGCGATCGAGCAGCGCGGCCGCACTTTGCGGCAGATCGACGCGCGTTGAGCCGTCGCGCGGCGCTTGTCCAGGATGGCGCATCTCATCTCCCTCCGCCGGCATGACCCGGATCAGGTTCGTTGGGTTGGCCCGACTGGCCTCTCAGTCCGGCACCGGCCGGACACCCCACGAGATTGCGGTTTCTACCTAGTCCGCGCAGGCCGGCAAGGCAAGGCATAAAGCCTGCCGCCTTGCAAGGAGCCCATGTTTTTGCTGGATTGCGGTGAACCGCCGGAGGCGCGAGATGACCCCCTTTTTCGTTCAGATCAAATGCGAGCTCGGCAAGTCCTACCAAGTGGCCAACGAGCTGGCCGAGGCCGAAATCGCCTCCGAGATCTATTCGACGGCCGGCGATTACGACCTGCTGGTGAAATTCTACGTCGATGCCGGCACCGATATCGGCCACTTCGTCAATGAGAAGGTGCAGACCCTACCCGGCATCAAGGACACCTACACCATCATCACCTTCAAGGCATTCATGACCTGACGCGCCGTCGGGCGCGTGGCCGCCTGCAATGTCAGCGGCCTACATGGTTAACGGACTATTAACGCTCCTGTGGCCTGCTCCGGCCGGATGGCACATGCACGGGCATCATGAGCAACAGCAACTGGGCGCCGCGCGCCGCGCAGGAAGAAAGACTGCGTCATCTTGAGCGCGAGCGCGCGAGCGGCCGCGCCACCACAGAATTGCAAATCGAGCGCGCGGCACTGCTGAATGCCTTGGATCGTCGCGGCGATGCGCAGCAGGCGTTTGTCGAAATCCTGTTGCGCGAGCCGACGCATTTCAGCGCGCTCAATGAATTCGGCAACTGCCTGACATCGATGGGCCTCATTGCCGCGGCGTGCCGCGTCTATTCGGAGGCCGCCACGCGCCATCCGGACAATCCGATGGGGCATGTGAACCTCGCCAACCTGCTGCTGCGCGGCGGCGATCTCGCCGGCGCACGCCATCACTACGAAGTCGCCTTGCGGCTCAGCCCGGATCATCCGCAGGCGCATCAAGGACTGGGGGCGGTTCTCTCGGGACTGGGAGACCGCGGCAGCGCCCAACCGCATTTCCGGAAAGGCTTCGCTGGCTGCTCCGTAACGTCGCTGCCCTATCGCGGCAGCAAGCCGCCAGTGCCGCTGCTGCTGCTGGTGTCGTCGGGTAGCGGCAACGTCCCGACCGCATCATTCCTCGACGATCGGATTTTCCTGACATCGGTCATCGTCGCGGATTTTCTCGATCCATCGCTGCCGTTGCCGCCTCATCGTGCGGTATTCAACGCCATTGGTGACGCCGACCTCTGTACTCCCGCGCTTTCAGCGGCGGCTCGACTGATCGAGAGGACGCGCGCGCCGGTCATCAACGAGCCTTTGGCGGTCCGCAAAACGGGCCGCATCGCGGTTGCCCAACGTTTCCACGCTTTGCCAGGCGTGGTAACCCCGCAAATGCTCACGCTGCCGCGCGCGACGCTTAGCGGGCCCGATGGCGCCGCCGCGATCGGCGCCCGCGGGATTGCGTTTCCGCTGCTCTTGCGTTCGCCCGGTTTCCATACCGGGCATAATTTCGTGCTGGTCGAATCCGCGAACGAGCTCGGTGCGGCGGCAAACAGCCTCCCGGGCGACGATCTGCTGGCAATCGAATATCTCGACGCCCGCGGCGCCGACGGCAGCGCGCGCAAATACCGCGTGATGATTGTCGACGGGCAACTTTATCCGATGCACCTTGCAATCTCGCGGCAATGGAAGGTGCACTATTTCACCGCCGACATGGCTGACAATGCGGACTATCGCCGCGAGGAGGCCGCGTTCCTCGCCGACATGCGCGCGGTTATCGGGCACAACGCGCTGACGGCGCTCAAGCGGATCGCCCGCGAGCTCGGTCTCGACTACGGCGGGATTGATTTTGGTCTCAGCCCGGCCGGCGACGTATTGCTGTTCGAGGCGAACGCAACCATGGTCGTCAATCCGCCGGACGCAGACGAGCGATGGGTTTATCGGCGCGCCGCGATCGGCAAAATTCTGGGTGCCGTGAGCGGTATGATTTTGCAGCGGGCGGCGGTGCCTGCCAAACATAAAGTCGCCTGAAAAAGCCTCCGCTCGGCGGCTAGATCTCCGGCCGGCGCGGCCCTTCCGCTTCTTGCGCGCGCTGCACGCCAAGCCGGCGCTCGCGCCAGATCACGAACAGTCCGGCGCCGGCGACGATGGTCGCACCGGCATAGACCAGCCCGCTCGGCAATTCGCCGAACACCCAGTAGCCGAGCAACAGCGCCCACAGCATCGAGGAATAGTCGAACGGCGCCACCACCGAGGCGGTGGCATGGCGATAGCTTTCGGTCAGAAAAATATGCGCGACGCCGCCGAAGACGCCCATCGAGACCAGCAAGAGAAGCTCGAAGCCGGTCGGCGTGTGCCAAGCGAACGGCAGCGTCACCATACCGGCCAGTGCTGTGACCAGCGAAAAATAAAATACGATCGACGAAGTCGTCTCACTCTGCGTGAGCCGCCGGGTTTGGATGACGGTGCCGGCGTTACAAAAAGCGGAAATCAGCGCCAGGATCGAGCCCAACGTCGCCACGCTGGCCGCGCCGGCGGCGGCGTAGTGATTGACGTCAAAATGCGGGATCAACATCACGATCACCCCGCCAAACCCGACCAGCACCGCGCTCCAGCGATAGACCCTCACTTTCTCTTTCAGAACGATCGCCGCCAGCGCCACCGTGATCAGCGGCGAGGCGAAGGAAATCGCGGTAGCGTCCGCCAGCGGCAACCGCGCCAGCGCGGAGAAATTGGTGAACATGCCGGCGACGCTGAGCGCTCCGCGCCCGAGCTGCCCGAACGGCCGGCTGGTGTACAGCGCGCTCGCCAGTTCGCCGCGGTAGGCATAGATCAGCAACACGGGCGGGATCGCGCAGGCGCTGCGGAAGAACACCAGCTGGCCGACCGGCACCACGTCGCCCAACTGGCGCACGAACGCCGAGAGAGCGGCGAACAGCAGCGCGGAGAGCAGCTTCAGGCCGATGGCTTTGAAAAGATTCATCCCGGACTACCTAGCCGCGAAGCCGGCGCTTGTCTCCGGGCTATTTCTTCGGCTCCTGCTTGCGTCCTTCGACCGCCGGCAGCGACTTGATATAGGCCGCGATGGCATTGCGATCGTCCGCCGTCAGCTTTGCAGTATTGCCAACAACCTCGATCATGTTGCCGCCGACCAGATCGGCATCCGGCGTCATCCCGTCGGTGAGCGTGCCGGCGATATCCTTCTCGGTCCAGGTCTTGAGCTTGTATTGGGTAATGTTGGGCACGCCGCCATTGCCGTCGGGGCTCGGGCCGCCGGTGAAGCGCAAGCTTCGAATGATGCCGCCGAGCGCGTCGCGCGGTGAGTGGCATTCCGCGCAATGGCCGGGACCGTTCACCAGATAGGCGCCGCGGTTCCACTGCGCCGATTGGGTGGGGTCCGGCTTGAACGGCTCGCCATCGAGATAGATGAGCTTCCACAGCCCGAGCGCGCGGCGGATGTTGAACGGAAACCGTAAAGCGTGGACGCGCACGCGGCCCTGCACCGGCGGCAGCGTCTTGAGAAACGCGAACAGATCGCGCAGGTCGTCGTAACTCATGTGCTGGTACGAGGTGTAAGGCAGCGCCGGATAGAGATGCTCGCCCGCGGGCGACGTGCCCTTGGTCATGGCGGTAACGAATTGGGCTTCGCTCCACGCGCCGATGCCATCTTTCGGATCTGGCGAAATGTTGGGAACGTAGAACGTGCCGAACGGCGAGTTGAGCGCAAGCCCGCCGCCGAGCCTCGTTGGGTCCTTCTGTTTGGGCACCGCATGACAGGAGGTGCAGCCGCCGGCGTAAAACATTTCGCGGCCGTTGTTGAGATCGGGCGTGTGCGGCGCAAGCGCGCTAGCGGAAACGGTCGCGGGGATCGTCAATACCCAGAACGCGGCAATCCCCAGCACGGCGGCAATCGCCGCCAACACGAACATCCGCCGAATCATCGATTCCCCCGGAAGCGCGGTCCGCTTGTACACGATACAAAGCGCCGATGCGACGGTATCGCGGCGGCGGGACGCACCACCAAATTAGCCAACCCGCGCCCGAATAATTGCGTCGCTTCGGTGTTATAGTGAGTTGCATAAGAGGCGCTCTCGTCCGCCAATAAACGTGGAGGCTGCTTAATGACTCGCATGGTTCCAGCTCTCGCGCTCGCGGCAATTGTTGTTCTTGGCGGCGGCCAGCTGTCCTTCGCGCAAACCCCGCCTGCGCAAATCGTCAAGGAGCGGCAGGACGCCATGGAGAAGAATTGGACCGATTATTTCAAGGACATCGCGACCACAATCCGCTCCGGCAGTCCCGATTTGCCGCTCATTGCGACCAGGGCGGCGGGGGCGAGCGAGCATCTGAAAAAACTGGCGCAGCTCTTTCCGCCGGGGACTGGCCGCGACGTCGTATCGGCGACCCGTGCAAAACCGGAAATCTGGACGCAGCGGGCGGACTTCGAGGCCGCTCTGACGGCGTTGATGGACGCGACGAAACAGATCGGCGAAGACGCCAAGAGCGGCGACGTGGACAAGGTCAAGGCTGACTGGACAAGCCTGGCCAAGGCCTGCGGCGGCTGCCATGGCGGCCCAAAGAAATCCGGCGGTAAATTCCGTTTTGAAGAAGAATAAGGCCGCGCGCCGCGATATTAGCCGTTCTGGCCTTTCGCGACGTCGATCGCCGCCCAGATCTTTTGCGG
>Ga0335078_10015640_pt1 | contig 11268 bp, 7 predicted proteins | sample Lox_Sample_32_FD_206711 | JGI IMG/M metagenome (GOLD analysis project Ga0335078, IMG submission 206711) | Soil microbial communities from Loxahatchee National Wildlife Refuge, Florida, United States - Lox_Sample_3.2 | ecosystem: Environmental > Terrestrial > Soil > Wetlands | place: USA: Florida...
TGAGGCGGCGCAACGCTTCTTCTCTAGTGCGCCCCGACGTGGCGCCACCGACGCTTTCGAGTGCCGGGATGTACGCGAACCACGCGGGATTGCCCTGGGCATCCTCATCCGGTTCCACCACCACTTTGAAGGTGTAGGTCTTCATGGGATTTGCACTATTCACTCTCAAAGAGTACCACGGTACCGCGAAGTGTCAAGCCGCCGAGCCGCTGTGCAAGATACCCAGAGCGCTCCGCTACACTGAAACTCGCGATCTACCAGAACGCAAACAAGCCAAGTCGAGAAAGCGGAGGCCGGACCTCTTGCTCCCGCGGCAAGCACAGGAGCGAAAAATGAGGGAACAACTAGGGAACAAAACCGCCCGAAAACCCTGTAAAATCGTGTATCAAGACCGAAGAGAAAGCTAAGCGAATCAACAAGATGACAAATCTGAACTTATCTACGAAGCAAGGGGTCGGGAGTTCGAATCTCTCCGGGCGTACCAGCTTTCAACAACCTGCCGTGATTCCTCCCAGCGCAGCCAACACGCGAGTTCGACTCCGCAGGATAGGACTCTCCATCATCCTGCTCGCCGCCGCAATCAGCGCTGGCCTTTCGGTGCGACGCTGGGCGCAGGCGACTCCCCAATCCCCATACGACCTCTTGATCGTTCATGGCCACATCATCGACGGCAGCGGCAGCCCGTGGTTTGTAGGGTCGGTGGCGGTGAAGGACGGCAGGATTGCCGACGTCGGCCGCCTGCCCGGAGCCACGGCCAAGCACGTAATCGACGCCTCCGGGCTGGTGGTCGCACCCGGCTTCATCGACCTCCACAGCCACTCCGATTACACTCTTCTGGTGGACGGCACGGCGCAAAGCAAGATTCGCCAGGGTGTCACCACCGAAATCCTGGGCGAAGCTGCTTCCGCCGGTCCCATCCTTGGTCCCGCGGTCCCGGACTTCGATAATGGCACCGCACCGCTCACGCAGAAGGACGGCCTGAAGCGTGACTGGACGACGCTGGGCGAGTACTTCGCCCGGGCCGAGCGGCAGGGGATTTCGGTGAACATCGCGTCTTATGTGGGGAGCGGCCAGGTCCGACTCGACGTGATGGGTAACGTCAAGCGTGCCCCCACCGCCGAGGAACTGGAAAGGATGAAGGAACTGGTGGACCAGTCGATGCGTGACGGAGCCATCGGCATGGCCTCGGGGCTGATCTACGCGCCCAATATGTTTGCCACGACGGCCGAGTTGATCGACCTCGCCGCCGTGGCGGCGAAGTACGGAGGCCTTTACACCACCCACATTCGCGGCGAGGGCGCGAACAGCGTGGAGTCGATCCGCGAGGCTATCGAGATAGCGGAGAAGGCCGGCCTGCCCGGCCACATCCTTCACTTCAAGAGCAACGGCCAAGCGAATTGGGGCCGAATGCCGGAGCTGATCAAAGTGATCCAGGAGGCGCGCGACCGCGGTCTGGACATCACCGCCGATCAATATCCGTACGTCGCCGGCATGACCAGCCTCGAACAATGCCTGCCTCCGAAGTACCTGGAAGGCACGGCGGACGACGTGGTCGCGCGATTGCGGAATCCGGAGGCGCGCGCTGAGATCCGGCGGGCCATTGAGCGAGGCCTGCCGGGGTGGGACAACAACGAAGTAAGAGACTGCGGCGGCTGGCACGGAGTGATGCTGGCGTCCTGCCAGTTGCCGGAGGATAAGAAGTACGAGGGCCAGCGCCTCGACGAAGTCGCGCACCTGATGGGCAGGGATCCCCTGGATGCCCTATGCGACTTGCTGATCGCCGAGCACGCCACGCCCATGGCGATTTACTTCAGCATGAGCGAAGCCGATGTGGAACTGGCCATGAAGCAACCGTGGGTTGGCATTGGCTCCGACGGCGCCGCCGTCAACCCCTTGATGGCCTTCATGGGTCGGCCCCATCCCCGCTTCTATGGGACTTTCCCTCGCGTGCTGGGCGTTTACGTTCGCGAGAGACACGTGCTGACCCTGCCGGACGCCATCCGCAAGATGACCTCGCTATCCGCACAGATCACCGGCCTCACGGATCGCGGCCTTTTGCGTCCGGGAATGGCAGCCGACATCACGATCTTCGATCCCGCGACCGTGCACGACGAGGCGACTTTCGAGGACCCGGCGCGATATCCCCTCGGGATCCCCTATGTCATCGTCAACGGCGTGGTCGTCATCGATAAGGGTCAGCACACGGGCGCCAAGCCCGGGCGCGCCCTGTATGGACGCGGTCGAAAGATGTGATCTGAGGTGATTCGCCCCGGATCGATCCCCGCAGTGCGGGTGGCGGAGGAGCCACTTGGGCTGCCTGCCGCCATCACCACTGCCAGGAACAAAGCCTGCGCCGTAGCGCGTGACCTGGGGTGGCCGCGCGATCCTCAGAGCAGGCCTTAGCGCGCTGAGAAACGCTTGGCCATCGTCAGCAGGACCTCCCGGTCCGTCTCGGCTAGCTTGTCGGCGTACTTCTTGAGCTTCAGCACGAACCGCGCGCTGGCTCCCTCTTTGCCGCCTTCCTCCGCCAGTTGCTCGAGGCTGACCCGGGGAGTCAGGTTAGGGGTGGAAGGCAGGTCCTCGCCCGTGTAGAAGAAGCGGTACAGCGGTATGTCCAAGGCTGCCGCGAATCGCTCCAGAGTTTCGAGCGAAGGAATGGTGTGGCCGTTCTCCACCCGCGAAATGTAGCAGCGAAGCAGGCCGGTGATCTCTTCGATGTCCCCTTGGGACATCCCTTTTTGCGTGCGTAGTTCACGAATCCTGGTGCCGATGGGCATGATCTGTTCTCCTTTTTGTCGTCGTGCGGGTTAATGGACTTAAGGCTGATGCACGCGACGAAGCCAGTATGCAGGGCATTGTTTAGCTGGTCGATAGCTCCAAAGGATCAGTACTCGGGTACCGTCTGGTACCCCTTTACAAACCTTGCAGCCGAACCCCTTCCCTCAGCGTCGCTCACCTTTCTGCTTCCTCCGCGAAAAGACCGAAGTCCGAAAGCGCCGGGCATACCGGTGACTTCATGATGCGCAACCTCAGCTCATCCGTGGTGACGAAATCGTCGGTGCGAATTAGCCGGCAATTCCCGATGCTGGTGGCCTCGGCAATCTGGTGCCATGCCCCCTCGCGCCGCGCCTCTACCGCAATCGACTCAACGCGTTGCCCCAAGCGAATGCTCTCGCGCAGGCGGATCACGTTGAAACTCACCGGTCGGCGGAACTCCAGCGTCAGTTCGGGTGTGGTGATGGTATCATCAGTCGCCCAGTAGGTCGAAGAATCCCCGTCGAGCAGGTTCGCGGGAGCGTACCTGCGGCTCCAGCCGCGGACGTTCGAGGCCGTGAGACGCGCGCCTGCGGCGAGATTCCTGGCGAAGGTCGCCCGCCGCAACTCGCCGAATTCCCGCAACGAGGCGATGTCGGCGTCGTTCAGCAAGCCCCGGCGGTCGGGCGGCACGTTGAGCAGCAAACTGCCGCCGCGTCCTACCGATTCGTAATACAGGCGCAGGAGGTCACGCGCGGTTTTCACTTTGCTGTTTTCGCTTTCATGCCAGAACCATCCCGGCCGGATCGATACGTCGCACTCCGGCGGTAGCCACTGCTTTCCGCCCCGGGTTCCGACCACCGACCTCCTGGCATCGACATCGCCCGGAGCCGCCGGACCGCCGTTTTCCGCCACGGGATCGTAGGTTTCCCAGCAAGTCTCGCCGGCGACGCCGCTTTCGTTTCCCACCCACCGCACGTCCGGCCCCACGTCGCTGAAGATCACCGCGCCCGGCTGCAATTGGCGGGCCAGCGCCCACGTGTGGGGCCAATCGTAGTACGTCAGCCGGTCGATCACGCGTTTCTCACGGGCGCCGCCGTAATATCCCATCCCGCCATTGGCGCCGTCGAACCAGATCTCAAAGATCGGCCCATACTGCGTCAGCAACTCCGTCAACTGGCGGCGATAGATCGACAGGTACTCCGGCCGGCCATAAAACGCGTTGTTGCGGTCCCAGGGTGAGAGATAGACGCCGAACTTGAGGCCGTGGCGTCGCGCCGCCGCTGAGACCTCCCGCACCACGTCGCCCTGGTTATTTCTCCACGAACTGTTGCGGATGCAATGCTCGGTGGTCTTCGTCGGCCACAAGCAGAAACCGTCGTGGTGCTTGCAGGTGAGGATTACGCCCTTCATGCCCGCCGTCTTCAACGCCGAGACGATGGCGTCGGGGTCGAAAGCCGTGGGATTGAACACCCTCGGATCTTCGTCACCTTCGCCCCACTCGCGGTCGGTGAACGTATTCACGGTGAAGTGAAGGAAGGCACAGGTCTGGAGCTCATGCCAGCGCAGTTGACGGTCCGACGGCAGAGCGCCGTAGGGGGCGGGCGCAGACTTCGCACCCCAGGAAGACGCCAGCGCCGCCACCGCCGGAGCCGCCAGCAGGAAGGATCTTCGCCTCATCGCATTCTCCCTTTCGTCTTCGCCATGGCTTTCTCAGCTCCTCCATGAGTCTCTCTGCCTGCAAGGAGTTCAGTGTCACCAACTGGCCCCGAGGACATCGCTGGGTCGGAACCTCAGACTCGTCCGGAGAGCGTGTGTTCCTCCGGGCCGATCAAATTGCTCGCCCGCCTGACTGGCCACTGTCGGCGCTAAGACCATGCCACCACACCGGGCGGGCTGAGATCGTGGGAGAGATGCGAGGGGAGAATCTTAATGGCGACGATGCCATCGAGAAGCGTGTCGTGGGTGCGATACGCCTCTCCCATCCCGCCCGCGGCGGGCCGGGCGGCGATCTCGTAAGGACCTGACTTTTTGCCGGAAATGAGTGGCATCGGTGAACTGAATTATACACGAGCTTGGTCCGCTACAGTCAAGAACCAGCGAAAGACGATAACGGCGAAGGACGCGGTCGGGCCTGATGCCGTTGACTCGCGGGTTGACGGGGCTTTCCAGCAGAAGTATGCTTGGCTTCCATTCCCCGAAGTTTCCCGGATTGAGGAAGACGGCGGTGGATTCGGGGAGCTCGCGGGAAGGATACTGAGACAACGGGGGCGAGAGGACTGAGCGGAGCTCTGCCACGGGCTGCCAACAACGAGGAGAAACAAACATGCAACTCAGCGCAGTGGACGAAGAGGGAAAGTCAGTGGATTGGTGGTTCATCTACAAAGTGGCCGGAAAGTCGAAGACAACCGGGGGAACCGAAGTGACGGGAAGCGAATACATATACTTCGATGCCAATGCGCCGGCGGAGGGCAAACTCATGCTTTCCTCCCATCATGTGGATAAAGACGGGTCGCTGCCAAACACGCTGAACCAACTGTATGGCGAGGAGGGGATGTCGACCCAACACCTGGGATGGTTTTTCTACAACGACGAGAATCCCATCAACGGCAAGGTCAACGGCTCGCGTGGGCACACCAAGGGCGTCCTGGCCTTCGACCTTGGCAGCAACACGGGATTTTGGCTCGTTCAGTCCACGCCCAAGTTCCCTCCTCAGGGCCAGTACGGTTTTCCGTCGACGGGCATGCCCAATGCACAGACCCTGCTTTGTGTGACCTTGCAGGACGCTGGAGTCGCGCAGGCCATCGCGAGGCAGATGTTCGCCGCCCAGCAGCCCAACGTGTATCTGGCTTCGAAGATTCCCGTTGATCTGGAGAATCAGCCCAACGACCCGCGCGTGCAGCTAATGAAAAACGAGATCATCGCCGGCAATTCACCGGTTACGGCGATTATTCCGTTCCTTTCCAAAGCCGGCACCAAGTTCACCTCCATCGCCAAGAACAAGTTCTGGGGCCAGGATTTCTATAACGACTTGGTGGGGCCGGCCCTGCACGATGATTTGGATGTGGAAACATGGGAGCACGGGAAAACCCCGCCGTCCCTGGACAGCGACAAAATCCACACGGTTGTGGATATGAAAGCGATCAATCTGGCGCCGCTGGGGATCGGTATTTCGTGGCCCGAGCCCGATGACCATGCCAAGCTGGCGATCTCCGCCAGGAGCGAATTGGACCACTATATCTGCGTAGGCGACATGAACTTCACGGTCTCCATGGAGACGCGGAGCGGAGGGACCGTGGCGTTCCAGTGTGAGCCGCTTTGGAGCAGCATTTCGGCGATTCTGGTTGGTGTCACGACTCATCTGAAACCAGGGTCAAGAGCTGCGAAGGCGCAGATGGCGCGCCAGTCGGCGACGGCCAAAGCGGCGGCCGAGACGGCGGCGGCGAAAGCCACGTTACCGGAAGAGACCAAGCCGGCTGCGAAGGCAAAAAGGGCGCAAGCATAAATTCCACGCCGCTGCAACTGGCGGCTACCGCATATTGACTCGATGCAGGTAAGATTTGCGCAGACCGACAGAGTAACCAAACGGCAACAGTCGTGTCCAGACATGGCCAGGATGACCGTGCCTGTACCCAGCTACCCTGCTCTCGGCGATCTCGCCGAGACCAGAGCAAAGGGTTTCCACTGTAGGTCGGGCACGAACGGGTAGGTCGGAATGCGATATTTGCTCGGGAGATGCTCGATATCCTGGTCGACCGCACCCTCCGTGAGCGCCATCAGATTTGGATTGGCAATCTTGGCAATCTCCGGGACCAGGTACCCAGCCTTGACCACTAAAATCTTGTAGCTAGCTGGCTCCAGGCCGAGGGACGTGAAGTCGCGGATCTCGTGGAACGGCCGACGTCTCGCCGTCAAGACCACCGAGATGCCCCGGACGTCAACCACGGCTTGCCGCTCGGGCAGGCTGTCCGTGGACAACAGGAAGACAACTTTCGCGGTGACTTCCACAGGCGCGTTTCCCTGCGGGTCGAGCGTCCCCCCAATCCGGAGCGGAAGCTCAGCCCCGACGCCAGCCCGGTAGCAGGCTTCGGTCGCGGGACGGTCGGCAATGCCGGCGATGACGGCGTTTTGAACTTTATGCTTGAGGAGTTCAGCCAGGACTTCAGCCCGGTCACCCGTGCCGCCTCCGGTAGGATTGTCTCCAGAGTCTGAGATGACCACGGGCTTCGTCCTGGAGTGCTGCGCTTGTTCGATACATTCCGACAGAGTGCCGGTGGGTACGCCGAATTTGAATTCCTTGCGTGCGTCCCAGTATTGCTGCGCCAGGGAGAGAGCGTTCTGTTTCAGTCGATGCGGTTCGGTGCCGGTCAAAACGGCGCTGGCAGTGGCTCGCGGCTCGTCCGCCCAAACATAGCCAACCAAGAGAGACGCATCCAGCACCCCGGGCTCAGCGTTCATGCCGGGCAGTTGCGCCCAAAGGCGCTTGGCCGGCTCGTAAAGCGTGCTGCTACGCTCACCCGGCATCAACACCGGAATCGGAGACCAGATCATGGTGGGCCGGATCTGTTGATCCAGGCAATAGACCAGCATGTTACAGGCCCGGCGGGCGGTCTCTTCACGGTCAATGTGGGGAGCGGTTCGAAAGGCGGAGAGCATATCCAGGTTGTCGATCACCCGCCGGCTCAGGCTGCCATGGAGGTCGAAGCTCGCCGTGATCAGACAATCGTTCCCCACCACGCCGCGAGCCGCCGAAATCCAATCTCCATCTGCATCCTGCATGCCCTCGACGTACATGGCGCCGTGCATGGCCAGATAGAGACCATCCAGCGGAAGCAGGTCCGTGACTCTCTGCAGGAACTCGGCCTTCAGCGACTGGTACGTTTCCCGTTCGACCGGTCCTCCGGGAACCGCGGTGGCTAGGAGCGTGGGCCGAAACGGATAGGGATACGCCTTCAATAGGCTGAAGAAAGGTTCGTTGGCCAACTCCTGGCCTCTCCGCACCGTAAAGTCTTCCATTCGGGCGCGAATCCGACTGTAAGTGCTGCACTCAATCTGAATGCCGCCGAAAGCGATCCGCTTGTTGGGCATGGCCCGGCCCTCTCTCGAAAAGCCCGAGCGTGTCAGTCCGGATGGCAATGCGGCAAGCGTGGCATTCTTCAGAAAAGTTCGCCGTCTCACTTTTCTCCTTTCATCCTGCTCTCCGCAGTTCGGTTGTAACGTTCAGAAGTTGAACAAGTGCGAAAACTTCACAAAAACCTGATGGCCGTCGGTCAGAAGACCTCGGGTTCGCAGGAGTTCATTGTAAGGCGTGTAGGGAAGAAGCTCCAGATTGTCCATGTTTGCGTTATAGCCCACGTAGAGGGCCGTGAAGGGATTCACGAGATAAGTCAAAAGGAAATCCGCGTTAAAGTTCTTGCTGGTGCTCAAGGAAGTGTGAGCGGGGTTGGCGAGGACGGAGTTGTATTGGGGGATGATTCGAACCGACAGCTTGGGGTTGAACTGCCAGGTCCAGACGGAGCGGATGATATCGTTATTGAACACGCTTGCCTGGGTGGCCGGGTCCACCAACCGATCGAGCAGATAGGTATTTTCAATGCGCAGATATCGCGCCGGCCGGGCGACCAGGCTCACGCTGGCTTCGGACAGACCTGCCAGCACGGGAAGTTGGCCGGTGGGCGGAACTACGTTGATCTGGGCTCCCTGAGAGTAATCGACCTTGAACGCAAGCTGGGTGAGCGGAGCGGTTTCGAAGTAGACGCCGTTGCGATGATGGGAATAGACCTGGTTTGCCGTGAGGCCCTGGAAGTCCTGCGGCCGCAGCATCTCCTGGTCCGCCTGGTAGTAGAGCTCGAAGGCCGTCTGGCGGGGGAACTCCCAGCTCATGGTGTAGTCCTGATACATGTCTAGCCGGTTGCCGTGATGATCCCAAATGGGATTGACAAACACCGTGGGCCCCCAGGAGATGAGGTATTGGCCTTCCGGCCGGAACCGGAACATGGCAATCTCGCTCACGCCGCGCATATCCGTACGTAGGGGAGGGCTGGTGATGATCCGTCCCACGTTGATGGGCCGTTCCACGGTCTCGGTGGAAATGAAACCGGTCAAGGTATTGAAGCCGGGGCTGAAATCGTTATATGCGGCATTGCTATACAACTGCCGGTTGTCGTAGCGCGCCTGCGCCCGGTATGCCGGCCCGGCGCTCCTCGTTCCGTCCTGGAGGGTCGTGGAACTGGCCACGGCCTGCGCGGTCACCCACCAGTTACGGCTCAACCTGAGGCGCGTATCCAGCCCACCCACGCGGTTGAAGGTCCCCGCCAGTTCACGGTCGGTATAAATCATCCCGACCGTGGACTGTCCGAAAATGTCGCGATTCGCGCGCACCACCGTGAAGAAGGCTCGCTTATCGTAGAGGGGATCTCCCGGCGCGACGGACTCCCCGGGCGATCGGTCGTCGGAAAAAAGCGCTCCGATCGCATACGGGCCCTCCTTGCCGGTCAATCGCGCGCCGAATTGCGGGTCGGCGATGTTGCGTGTGAAGACCAGATCCATGGGCGTGTCGAAGAAGCTGGGGTTTTCCAGGAAGAAAGGACGCTTTTCCGGGAAGTATGCTTCGAAGCGGCGGTTCACAGTAATCTGGGGCTGGTCGGATTCAACCTGCGAAAAGTCAGGATTCACCGTCGCGTCCAGCGAGAACGACTGCTTGAGAATCAGTTTCGCGTCCGCGCCCACGCGCGGATCCAGGGCCTTGCTCTGGAAGAAAGGCTCGTTGGCAATGCTCTGGTCCAGGGCCCGAAAGGAGCGCGCGTACGCATAGGGAATCAGCATGTCGCCGCGTCCCGGCGAAATGCCCCGCAGGCCCTTCAAGGTGGCTTCCTGGCTCATGCGGCCCTCAATGCGCGTGGAAACCCGCGGCCAAGTGGCCGATTCATTGTTGCGGACGATCCAGCGTACCAGGACGATGCCCCAGGTTTGCTCTTCGGCGACAGGGAAGCGCAGGCTCTTGAAGGGCACCGCGATCCAGGCTATGAATCCCCTGTCCGTACGCTGGCCGCGTGATTTCCAGACCGCGTCCCACGTGCTGTCGTATTGGTTGCGAGGGCCCTCCGTCCACAAGCCGTCCATTTGATGGCCATACGCGTTTACTGTAAACACGTAGGCGCGCCGACGATCGTGGTAAGTGTCGAGGAAGAGGTCCAGCTTGTCGTCGCCCGTCACGTTGTCCCGCGGAGTCTTGTGACCGCGCACCTTGTCCGGCTCGGAGTCAAACGCCACAAAAATGCAGTAGAAATACTGGTCATCATAGCCCAGGTAGGCTTCCGTTTTTTGCGTAGCGGGCGCACCGTCACTGGGAAGCCGCTGGATGAAGTTTTCAACCTTGGCCAGCTTTCCTTCCCACCGGGGGCTGGGCTTCATATCACGAAAGTCCTCCAGCGTGGGAGGTTCTGAGATGCGGGGTACGGTGAGGGTGACGTCAAAATTGGGCGGGTCGACACCGGCAGCGACAGCTGGTAGAGAGTGATTCATCCCCGTGAGCCCGAGCATGAGCCACCACGCCACCCCCAGGATGCTCCACCGGTTCGCGCCGGGGCGGGACGCAGGACTGTACGCCAGCGCGTCGGAAGGCCGAGGCGAGGCGAAGAGATCGAAAGGAAGGAATTTCCGCATAAAACCGCAGTAGGCTAATAAACTAGTTAATCCGACCGGACTCGATTTCACTCGGTTGGAACCGCCCGTACCAGTTTTTCGATGGCCGGGGCGATCTGAATAAGGGTCTCGGCGTGTGGCTTCTTTCCCTCCTGGGCGATGGAGAGGCTCTTTTGTTTCCAGGCGGCGCTGAGGCGTTGGCCCGAGGAAAGGGCCTCCATTGCTTCCTCTCCTGCCTGGCACAGCCGCTCCAGAGCGTCGGCAGTCTGGTGATGTTCCATCAGCAGCGAATTGCCCAGCAGCACCCGGCGAAGCGCCGGCATGTTGTCCAGGCATCCCTGCAGATGCGCGCGAAGGGCATTGGCCGCGTCGCTGGTTTCGGGAGCGGAGAGGTAACGATCGGTTTGCTCACGAAACTGCCGGGCACTGTCGCTTTCGGGTGGAATGGCGTCGGCGAGTTTGTTCAAAGGATCAAGCGTGCCATAGTGCGGCTGCCGCTCGAAGTCCTTCACCGGCTCCAGTACCGAGGCGAACGTTTCCAGGGCATCGTCGGACACGGTCCCGGCCAAACGTTGGCGCATGAGGCGCAGATTCGATCGTTGAGTCAGCCCCAGCCATTCCAGCCACCGGTTGATGACCATCAGCCTCGAGTACATTGACGGCAGGTCAGTAACCGAAGGGGGAGACCACAGGCGTTCGGCGATGGCCGCGAGGCGAGGCCAGAGCCTGGAATCCAGGTTCTCGGCGGTGGCGATCTCCTCCCACATGGCCGCCTCGCCGCCGAGCACACGGGCTTGCTGTGCGACCGTCAGGTTGGCCGTCTCATCCTGGAGGGGGTCGACAGCATAGTGGACCGATGCGGGCTGCGCC
>Ga0335078_10015642_pt1 | contig 11267 bp, 11 predicted proteins | sample Lox_Sample_32_FD_206711 | JGI IMG/M metagenome (GOLD analysis project Ga0335078, IMG submission 206711) | Soil microbial communities from Loxahatchee National Wildlife Refuge, Florida, United States - Lox_Sample_3.2 | ecosystem: Environmental > Terrestrial > Soil > Wetlands | place: USA...
GCGGCTTTGAATGAGTTGGCGGATTTGTTCCTTCGCTTCCTCCATACCGCCCACATCGCTGAAGCGAGGCCGTTGCACGTTCCCTCTGAGCCAGCGCATGGGAGCCCGGCTATTTCCAGCGCCGATAACGGCCGCCACGGAGGGCCGCGAAAACACGATCCACAAAACGGCAAAGAACCATATGACAATTGCTCCCAGAACCGGCCAGAAGGTCTCCCGCCGCGTGAGGCCAAAGGCTGTCATAAAGGGCTTCCACTCCAGAAACATGACGAACCCTTGCAGCAAACACACGGTGGTCGCGATCCACAGAATTTTTCTGAGAAATGAAGGGGCTGAACCGAGCGGAACTCTCGCAACAAACGCCAGCAGTGCTGCGCCCGCAAACATGGCAGACCAGTTTAGAAACCACTCGCGAGGGGCGAGCGCAACCAGGACGCCGACAGGCAGGCCAATCAGAAACAATGTCACTGCGGGTCCGATCCTGCGCGCAAAGAATTCGTCTCGCGCGGACCGGCCGGCCCACAGGCAGGTATCGCGCACACCGTGCAGGAAGGCGGCGGCCGAACGGCTGATATGCCAAGCCAGCCACCGAGAGACGCCGAACCGGTAATGCTCCGGCGGGGGCACGCTTTGTCCTCCCTGAGGCCTTACTCTAACCCAATCCAGGAGGCGCGCCAACACTTATGGGGAGAGGGAGAGATAGGGAGACTGTGGTGAGGATGGGGATTACAGAAGGCAGGGACCTTAGTTCACGTTGAACTCTTCCGGTTGCAACGTGATGCGCAGCAAGGGTATGCCGACCTCCCGCAGCGCGCGATCCTTCGCAGCAATGTACTTGTCGTCGTACACGCTCGTGAGCGTCTCTCCGAGCCTTCGAAGCGATGCTTCGAGTTTCCCGAGCTCCGCCGAGAATTCGGCTGGTTCGTATCTCCATTCTCCCCGGCTGATATAGCAGTCGCCCTGATCGGTCAGGTTCAGATAGGTCCGCGTGATCCCGTGCTTGTAGAGATTGATGCCGTTGACTTTTCCCATGTACATGAAACCCACACAACGTTCGTGTCCCAGTTTCTTTTCGAGAGGCTCCCAATTCGCCTGCATTCTGTTCTTTCTCCTCGCCCTATCGGTCTTCACTGCTGCGACGGTTGGTTTGCTGCCGGTGTCGTTCCGGCTTGTTGATACATCGAGCTCAACTCTTGTCTCAACTGCAGCAGTTGTCTTAATTCATCGAGACTTGGCACCGCCCCGCCTCGTGAGCTCGTCGAGGCCAGATTAGCCGGTTGCGTGCGATCTGCTCCGCGTTCGACGGAGCCGCTTTCCAGCACGATGTAGAAGCGTGTGTTGCCGGGGACGGTGACGACGACGTTTTGATTGAACGCCAGCTCGTTGAGCTGTTCGTCGCCGGCGATGCCGACGTTGTTGGCCACCTGTTCGCGCAACAGAGCGCTCTCCGAAATGGGTCCGTAGAAACCGCTGGAGCCGCCGTTTCCAACCAGATAAGCGGCAGCCGTGCCGAGGCCGGTAAAGGCGTGCACCAGGAACCTGGTTCCGGTCTTCTTCCCCGACACCGATCCCTTGAGAGGTCCGAACTCCAGGTCCATCGCGGAGGCGTTCATTTTTTCGCTAGACCCGTCCGGCAGCTCCACTCTGTCGAACCTGATATCCACGTAGCCAGACCGGTCAGCCTGCCGAAGCTGACCTATGGCTTTGGCTCCCGCAGGCACAACGATTTCGCCGTCGCGCTCGTAGTTGTATTCGATCACAGCCACGACCGGTTCCTTCACCGCCGTGCTCACCGCCGATTCCATCCTCGCCACGAGGCGCGTACCGGGAGCCAGGCCACTCAGCGTCTGGTCCTGCTCCTGTTCGAGCACAGCCGGGCGCGCCGCAGCCGATCCGGGGAGATCCTTCTCGGGCGAACGAACAAAGACGAGTGAGGGCTTCGCCAAGCCTTCGGATTCGTCCGATTCCGCCGCGGCGACAAGCGGTTGCCGGTAGGCGGGTCCGGTTCCATAACCGGGCTGGCGCTCGAGAGCCGGGTCCGAGAACTCCACCTTGCCTAGTTCATACTGGGTCGCCAGCCTGTTGCGGGGTATGCCCTCATTGCCGGCAGCGCCGGCGCGCCGCGGTCCGAGGTCCGGCCGTGCCGTCCGGTCAACCTCTTCGGGCGTAACATTGTCGTTGCTAACAGGCTGCCCTCCGCCGACGCTGGCGCTCAGCACCGGCGTCACCGAGCCAGCTTGCGTGGTTTCCTGCCCAGGGGTTACTCTGCGCCCGAGGTCCGGCGTACCCGGTGGCCTTCCGCTATCGATCTTCTTCGGCCTCTGCGGCGCGGAGAATATCCCGAGGAAAATCAGAAGCATTAGTACCGCCGCTCCGACCAGCACCAATAATGATTTGCTTTTGTCTTTGCTGAGATCACGCCGGCTCGTCACAGGCTGTTGCGCCTGACGTGCCTTCTCGAAGGCTTGACGAATAATCTCGCGCCATCCAACACGCCGCCCGTCGACTTCCCCTGTCTCGGCTTCGTCTGACGCTTGCGCGATATCCTGCGCTTCCTCTTCCCGCACGTGTAATTCACTACCGTCCACTCGTAGCTTTTCCTGGGCCATGGTCAGACTCCTCTCGCAATGTGCTAATTCCGAAGCCGATAGGGGCCAGGGCCGGCCGGTCGACGGCCCCGGCTTGTGCCATCTGCAAGAACAGCGTTTCATTTGACTGCTTGTACGGCGGACGCTCGAACAGCACCACACCATCCGCTCGCTCGCCTGGACCCAGCCGTCGCTTGCTCAGGCGGAAATCCACGACCGGCAGTTGCTCAGCGCTCGCCCAGTGTGACCGCCGGATGATCTTGCCCCGCTTGACCTTGCCGCCGAGCTGGATTTGCGGAGGCATCAGCAGGATAGCGTGGTCGGTGGGGTCAACCACCGAGAAGAGCACAATGACGCGGTCACCACCGTCGATCACATCGCTGACACCGGCACGCACCTGGTCACCCGTCGCCGTTTCTCCGGCTACGTGTTCCCCGTATAGAGTCGGCAGCGCAGCATGCTCTTGCCGGCTGAGCAGTGTATCGAGTCCTGTACTTCGGGCATCGTCAGGCGGGTCGGCTGTTGAAAGCGCCGGCTGATTCGAATTGGTGAGGGACGCCGGCATGGCTCGGTTCAGGGAATTCCCGCCAGCCGTGGCCTGCGTCGGTGGTTGCACGGACACAGTCTGTCCGACGAGCGCGGATGGGAAGTCGGGCTCGATCAGGAACCCTCCAGGAGCCCCGTAGCTAAGCAGGAAGTCCACGCTCGGTGATTTCGTTGATCGCGGCTCTCCTCGGCTAACCAGCAGCAGGCTCAACTCATGCCCACGGGACGTCGAGATCAGCAAGTTCGTCTCGGCCGGCTTCGTTGTGAGCGCTTTGACAAACACCAGTTCTGGCTCCCGTTCCGAGTGCTCGGCTTGAAACAACTTGGGATCTCCGACCGCCACCGAATTGATGGCCTCCGGCATCTTAACTGCCGTCACGAAGTGAGGGGCCACTTCAACAACGGCGACATTCCCATCAAGGTCTGACCGGGTGAGTACGCGTGGCCTGATCTCGGGCACTTGCCCCGCCGCCATCCGAATGCCGACCAAGATAAGGAACCCTGCCGAAATAATTCTGCCCATCCTCATGATTTCACCTCGCTTCCCGTGCCCGAGTGCCGGCGCAGGACTTCCCTTGCGCTTTCTCGGCCCGGTAAACACGGGCCACACGACTGACGTAGCTGTAAACATCGGGTGAGGAATATTCGAGTCCCCGCGCAACGATCGGACCCTCCCCCACGTAGTAGGCAGCTGTCACAAGTCTCAAATCGCCTCCAAACAGGCGCATCAACAGGGCCAGATACTCAACGCCGGCCCGCACGTTCTCATCGATGCGAAACCGATTCCGGACCCCAAGGCTGACCGCGGTCGCCGGCATCAGCTGCATCAAGCCCACAGCCCCTTTTTGCGAAACGGCGTAGGGCTGCCAATCCGACTCAACTTCAATCACAGCGTCGACCAGCTCAATGGGGACTCCGTAGACATGGGCGTAGTACTCGGCGCAGTGAACCGAGTAATCGCGCAAGTTCGTGGGCTCCGCTGCTCGCGCCGTCCCAGCAACCCAAACCACGATCATCAACGTGGATGCCAGTCTCATTTGCTTCGTCCAGCCCACTCGTCCCGGTATCGCTTTGCGTCTGCGACTAACCCATCGAATCCCGCCCGAAGCAACAGACGCCGCCGGTCAGCCTCGGTCTTGGCCAGCAGGGGAAGAAGCAGATCCCGTTGCTCGGGTTCGATTTCTCGTGCGTCCATGATCTCCAGGGCCTGCGCCAGATCGAGCATCTCGGCAATGGATGGCGGCTTCTCGAGGCTCCAGCCGCGCAGTGCCCGGGCCAGGCCCGCCAGTTGTCCTCGTAAAGCTTGATCTTGGGTCACGCCGCGCACTGCAAGGATCTCGGCTTCCCGCTCTACGGTGGGGTACTCCATTCGGAGATAGAAACAGCGCCGCCGCAACGGGTCCCCCAACCGGCGCTCCTCGTTCGAGCTCAAGACAACGAAAGGAATCGTCGTCGCCTTGATGGTTCCGAGTTTCGGAACCGTAACCTGCCACGCGCTCAGGATCTCCAGCAACAACGCTTCGAACTCGTGATTGACCTTATCGAGTTCGTCCACCAGCAGCACGCACGGCCTGTCGTGGCAACGCAAGGCCTTAAGCAGAGGACCTTCCGCGAAGAAGTCGAGTGAATGCAGGCGCGTTCGAATCGAGTCCCAATTGCCGTCGAGGTGAGCGCCTTGGGTTTCGAGGAACAATCTCTGTAAAGCCTCATCGAATTTCCCGATCGCTTTATCCTCAGTGATACCTTCGTAGCACTGTAGGCGCTCTACGAACGTTCCCGCTGCCTCGGCCACCGCATAGGCGAGTTCCGTCTTGCCGCACCCGGGCGGCCCTTCAACCAGCAGTGGCTTTTGCATGCGGGCGGCGAGATACACTACCTCCAGGGTGATCTCATCGATGACATACTTGGCCGCCCGCAGCTTCGCGGAGAGTTCCTGCCGCGATCGAAACACGTCTCGCCTCCTCGCGCCACACTCTACATCACGGATTATTAATTGGAGGCGCCGCAGGCTGCCGCAAGCGGCCGTCCGGAGCAGGTAGAAAAAGTTGGAGATGCAGGCTAGGCGCGAGATTAGGCCATTCAAGCAGGCAACCCGCCAAACTTTTTTCACCGGTCGACTGTTATGAGAACGGTCCGGGTCGGGGTGCACGTCGGGAGCAGCCGACGTCGCCTCGCCGCTAGAGCCAAATTGGCATGTTGAGGGCCAAATTCTTTTCGCCGGTCGGCGAATGTTAGAAGTGCCATTCGCTTTCCGGGGTTCCGTAACTCGCGTGCACGGGGATTGCCGAAACTATTTCACGGATCGATGAGTGTGAGAGCACCTATCAACGCGCGACCGCCGTGGATTCGTGAGCACGCAGCTCGCCGGGTTTTTTTCGCGGGTCGACAAGTGTGAGCACACCGTTCCGGTTGTCCTCCGACAGCGAGGTGATAGCCCCAAGGTTCGGCAACTCAGCCTCCCATTCCCTCGCAAAATGTGAACCAACTCTTTCCGTGCCGATGCCCACCGCGTTCGTTTGACCCCTCGGGAACTTTCGATTACAACCGACCCATGATTGATCGCGCGTTACAGACGTCGCTCAGGAGATTGCTCATCGAAAGGCGGATCCCAAACGCAGGCTGGAGCTACGACGCACGCTCCCAGCAATCCGCTCTCGAGCCTACGTGCCTCGCGCTGTTGGCACTACGATGCGAACTGATTCCCGAGCGAAGCCACGCTCTTCAGTTTCTTCAGGGCATCCAGAATTCCAACGGAAGCTGGCCGGCCTTCGCCGGCGACGACGGTGATGGTTCTGGTCTGTCGCCTTTGGCGATAATCGCGCTCGTTAGCAACGGTGTGATGCCTTTGCAGGCCAAGTGTGGACTGAAATGGCTACTCGATTCGAAAGGCAAGGAGTCGAACTGGCTTTGGCGTTGGAAGTTCCGCACCACCGATACCCACGTCCGTTTCGACCCCGACAAGTTCGGATGGCCCTGGATGCCCGGCACCTGCAGCTGGGTGGTCCCGACTGCTCTGTCCATCGTGGCTCTGAGGCAGGCTCTCGTTTGCTGCAAGACGCATCGCGTGAGTTCCCGTATCAGGAGTGGCGTCGACATGTTGCTGGATCGCGCTTGTCCCGGGGGAGGCTGGAACGCCGGGAATGGTGTGGTTTACGGCACCCCTCTTCTACCCCATCCCGATGCCACAGCCGTTGCCTTGCTGGCCTTGCGGGGCGAAGACCTAAGCAAGATCCTGACTGAAAGCCTTAGTTGGCTGGAGTGCTCGGCCGCAACCTGCACGGCGACTTGGAGCCTCGCATGGTCGATCCTCGCTCTCGATGCCTATGATCGGCCCATCGAAAGTCTCACGGGCCGTCTAAACGCGATGAGGGACGCCAACCAGCCTTGGGACACGGCCACTCTTGCGCTGGTGATTCTGGCCCTCGATTGTCCGACACAAGGTAATGTCTTCAAGGTTGGTGCATGACTAGGAGGAGTGTGTTGGAGGGTTCGGTCGGTCTCCCCGCGGCAACCACGGTTCCCTTTCTGATACCCAGGTATGACGAGGTCCGGCGCCCGCCGCGTTCGGGCGTCGCCATTCTCCCTCTGTCCAAGTATTCGGAGCTTCTCGAGGGCGAGTTGATGCGCGGCCTGGGGCTGTTTCACCTCGATGTTCGAGGAAAATCAGTCGTGCTAAAGCCGAATCTTGTGGATTTCATTCCCGGTGCCGATGTCAATACCGATCCGGTGTTGGTCGCTGCCGCCGCGCAATGCTTCAGACGGCTGGGGGCCAGGTCAGTCAGGGTCGCAGAAGGTCCGGGGCACCAACGCGATACTCAGCTCGTGCTGCTCGCAAGCGGTTTTGCGGCACGACTCAACCACGAGGGAATACCGTTTGTCGATCTTAACCGCGACGACCTGGTTAACACACGCTTGCGTGCAACCTACACCGGCTTGACTCACCTCTGGCTGCCCCGCACGGTGCTCGATACCGACTTCCTGGTATCCATGCCCAAGGTTAAGACCCATCACTGGTCGGGCGTGACGTTGAGTATGAAGAACCTGTTTGGCGTCGTTCCCGGAGCGAAGTACGGTTGGCCTAAGAACATCCTGCACTGGCGGGGCATCCAGCAGAGCATCGTGGATATCTGCGCGACGGTGCCCGTTCACTTCGTCATCGCCGACGCCATTGTGGCGATGGAGGGCAACGGGCCTCTTACCGGCACCTCGCGGGCTCTCGGCAGCATCGTGCTCTCACACGATCCGGTCGCAGCGGATGCAACCTGTGCGCGGCTCATGGGCTTTGACCCGAACCGGATTACGCACATTCACGAAACAGCGAAATTTCTCGGCAACGCATCGTCGGAGCTGATCGATCAGCTCGCGAACCCGATTACGCCGCCGGAAACGCCCTTTCAGGTGGTTCCGGAGTTTGAGTACTTGCGAGCCAGTTAGGAAGCCCAGTTAGGAAGCACAGTGCGCACTCTCGGTGTCCCCAGGCCTTCCGGCGAACCCGAACCTCAAGCCATGACTCCATCGAAAATCGCGCACAGTAACAGATGTCCCTGGGATTACGCCGATGTCTGCGCCTTTCTGATCTGTGTTGTGATGGCCGCAACCGTCCTTCGCCTCGCCATTGTCCTCCACTTGCTTTCGTCGCAGAGCGTTGGGCAACCCAGCATGTTGCTTCAGGCAGCGCTTTGTTCGTATGTTCTTCTCGCCTTATACGCCACTCTCAAGTTTCGACACGGCGGCCCAGTCTGGCGCGCTTTGGGCTGGACGCTGCCTGCCGGCAAATACATCTTGACTGCTTCAATTGGCGGAATCGTGTTGGCCTCCGCCGTGACCTTCTTTCTCCGGTTCCGTGGCATCCCGGCGGCCTTTGGGGTCGCGTGGAAAGTTGCAGTCCTGGCCGCCACAATTGGGCCCGTGCTGGAAGAATCCTTCTTTCGAGGCTGCCTGCTTCCGCTGGTTGCGCGCGCCATGGGAGCCCCGGCCGCCGTAGTTTTGACTGCGATTCTGTTTGCCATGTTTCACCAGCCCCCCACGATCATCCACTGCGTCTGCTTCTTTCTCAGTGGCGTCGTTTACGGCTGGATGCGGGTCGACTCCGGTTCTACGACGGCGGCAGCGTTGATGCATGCCGCCTACAACCTGACCCTGTTCATGTGGCAGCGCCTGTAATCGCGGTCTTGTCGGACGTGCGCAGTTTCCCGCGTCGCAACCTCCATCGACTCTTCCCGAGATGATGACAGTTCCACCTCGTCGCGAGCGTTCGGGAGTTCCATTGATCGCTTCGACTGGCCCCTGGGCACCCTCTCTGAGTTACAATGGCCGACATCAGAAAGGGGTGCTTCGGGTCTTCACGCGTACCGATTGTCTCTGGACGCACGATTACGCTTTTAGTTGACCCGGGCTCTTTCCATCTCTTGGTCTGATGCCATGGCTGTTTTGTGCTCGGAGGAGCGAGTGGCCCTGGGATCTACGGATGTGGATGGCGAGTGTATTTAGCTTGGTCGCTGCCGGTGCTTCCGGGCCTAGCTGAGGCACAAGCCCTCTACTGACCGTGACCGCCATGTGCGTGAGCTCAACGCTCCAGAGCCTTTTCGTTGACAATGGTGGCTACTCGCAACGATCGAACACGGCCAACTTCTACGGCGGAGGCGCGCGTAGCTGAGATCGCCCGCCGCGAAGCCGATCGGCAGGCAAGGCGAATACGTTGGAGTCGTCTCCTTGAAGCAAGACGCTGCTGCATCGAGTGGCACGCGTTCAGCCTGTGGGTACGAGTCATCACAGAAGCGGAGGGCCAACTTCCCGCCTGGCTCGTCCCAATCCTGGAGAGGCGCTGTCCCGGGTTGTTGGGATCCCTTGCCGGTAACGACAATCCTGAGCGGCCACGAGCTCCGCTTCTTACCCAGCAGATCTCGGAATGGAGCGAGGGTAACGTTCTGGGCGAAGCCGAGCAAGGAGGTTGGCTCCGCGCAGTCACCTACTACGCGGTTCGGGATCCTGATTTCGCGCGAGACTGTGCTTACGCCGAGCACTGCGCTAAGCAATGGAGGCGGCGCCGCCCTTCCGCCTATCCTTCGTTTGAGGACTGGAAAAGGGCTTCCGAGGAGTGTAGCGACGAAATTCTCGACCGATTCGAAATGAACCGTGAAACTCGGCGGGTGCTTAGGATGTTCAGGTTGATCGGCGCGCAGCGGTTGGCGGAAGCGGTCGAATCGTACATGGAGTGGGAAGCCTTCACTTATTGGCTGCGCTCGATCCTGGAAGCCGATATCGTTATTCCAGAAACGGCCAAGCATGAACTTCAAAGCCGCTGTCCGGGTTTCCTGGATCGCGACCGGGAGCTTCGCACGACCCTCTCGCCTCACGACTACACGCGGCGCTGGAAGGCTCTCCTTGAGTGGGGTGAGGGGCGTTTCTTCCTTGAAGCGGCGAAGGGAGGTTGGCTCGACGCTCTCGCCCTCTCCGCCCGCGCTCATCCGCGAAGCGCGCGAACCGTCGACTATTGGGTATTTTACTGGGATGAGCACTGGTCGGACCAACCACTGGCGGCTTACCCTTCGTTCCCGGAATGGCGCAGGGCAGCTGACGAGTTCACTATGCAGTCAGGGAGTGGGTGATAGCTTGAGAGCGCTTTGCGGTGCTGGTGAGGTCCTCGGCAACCCGCTCTTTCGGACACATGCCTTGACGTGCCGAGCGTGTGCGTTACCTCGGATCTCCCGCTGACAGAGTGGGCATTTCCGCACGCACAGAACGTGCTTGAGAACTCCCCTCATCATTTCGGGCCGCTTGCTGTTGGGCACGAAGCCGGCATCTTCAACCAGCCAACGCTGCATCTCCCTGTCAAGAATCTCGAAATGTATTTCCGAACCGTGGTTCCGGCAAAATCCTTCCAGGGATTCGTGCGTAATGCGGCCATCACGGAGTTCCAGTGCGCCTGTCGTCACCCAGCGACGCACCGTCTTCGGACTCACGCGGAGGTCCCGGGCCAGTTCCTCTTGGGTGTAGTTGTCCTGAAGCTTGGCGCTTTCCCCGAGTACGGAGAACCTCCACCGCACTGCGGCCTCGCTCCGATGTAACCATCGTGCAAGCGTTGCTACCGACTGCTCTTGCGCAAAATCCATGAGCAGGGCGTCATCCGCTGCCGACCATGGGGGCCGCCCGGTGACGTGCCTCCCCGCAAATCCTAGTTCAGTAGCGCGTTTCCAAACCGCATGGCTTCTCCACTTGGGATGGATTCCTTGAATTCTGTTGATTGCCTCCTCGGCCCCGCGCCAGCCTCGCGTGTATCCCTGCCGGATGATCGCGTCCAGCTCTGGTGTCCACAAGACCGGATCCCGTCCGGACTCAGCTCCTGCTCCGTTGCCGCGCCGATTCTCGTCGTCATCACGGTTTCCTTGGCCTTCCATACTGCGTGATTCTCCTGAACTTATCGCTCCAATCGCACCCCCTTGGACGCACGTGGTCCCAAGACAACGACGGGCCGCGTTTCTGGCGGCAGTCGTTACCAGATCGCCTGTATATATAGTTCCTCGACGACCACGAAGCGTAACGCGGGCAAAAAACAATTCTGTTGCTGAGGGCCCGGTCACTCAGATAGGATTTTTGAGCGACACCTTGGGGGGAACAGAAAGTGGGCAAGAATGGCGGGTGCATCCGAAGAACAAGCCCACGACCTCTTTCGGCCGCTATCGCTCGGGCTTCCCCGGCCTCCTGAATCCGACACGCTTCTCGTTGAGGCCCTCCGCAAAGGGGATTCCACAACGTTCAATCCATACTACCGGCGCTGGTATCTTCTAATGCGCTCGATAGCGATGACGTACATTGATGACGAAGCTGTAGCAGAGGATCTAATCCAAGAGACCTGGCTCGCCGCAATTGCTGGCGTTGACGGTTTCCAGTTTCGGTCCTCTTTCAAGACTTGGCTCCTGAGTATTCTGACTAGACAAGCCAAGAAGAGGGCGGTGAAGCAGAACCGGGCTGCGGCTGTTATCGCTTCCTGTGAGGTGTCGGAGGATGGCGACAAGCTATGGTGCTTCGACGAAAACGGGGCATGGGTAAGTCCTGTACCGGTTTGGCATGAGACACCGGAAGACTGCTTACTGATTAAAGAAGCCCGAGACGAGCTAGAACGTGCCCTTTCCT
>Ga0335078_10015644_pt1 | contig 11266 bp, 10 predicted proteins | sample Lox_Sample_32_FD_206711 | JGI IMG/M metagenome (GOLD analysis project Ga0335078, IMG submission 206711) | Soil microbial communities from Loxahatchee National Wildlife Refuge, Florida, United States - Lox_Sample_3.2 | ecosystem: Environmental > Terrestrial > Soil > Wetlands | place: USA...
GGCAACTTGACCCCCGCGGGAACCTTGACCCGGATCAAATAGGGACCCTCCTCCATCGGATCTCCGAGGAGAATCGCGAGTCGGACCTGCGGTGGGTAGGCCGCCAACGAGCGCCACTGCAGGTCTTCGCCATGCAACACACGGAATCGTTCTTGGCCGGGCTGATGGGGCCTGCCGGCGGACCGGTTGAATTCTCCGGGTTCCGACATTGCGACTCTCCTCCGCGATCGAGCAGTTCAGCCCATTCCATCAGACGATCGGCGCTTCATCCATTGGACAAAGGTATCGCGTGCAGCGAAATACTGCGGTTGATGCTGAGAGTTGGGCGAAATCATGCCTGAGTCGATCCAATCGGCGACTCCTGTCGTCCTCGAGGACGCAATTTCAGGTGCCTTGGCCTCTCAGGACACGATCCTGCGGACAGGTGGCCTCCAGGCTCGGCAAGTGATTCGCTACGTCGTGGCGAGCCCCAAGTACCTGAGAGCCGCAGCCTCCCGAGCCAGCCGGAGGATCTCAAGGCGCACAACTACGTCATGCTGAATGCGAAGAGCAACGGGTCGGACTGGGACCTGCTGAGCGGCCGCCAAGGCTTGGGGTTGAACACGACGAACCGTTGTCGAGTTGTCATTATCGGTGGCGGGATACCCCATTGCGGTCGATGGCCCCGTGATCGGAGCCGTCGGCGCGAGCGGCGGCAGCGTCGAGCAAGACATACTCGTTGCGAATGCCGCTCTGGCGGGAATGAAGTCGCCGTAAGGGAGCTGAATTTTCCGCGGCACCTTTCCGATACCAAAGTGCAATCGCCTCGACTCGCTCCTTCAGATGTGATCCTCACACACTCGCCAAGCGCGGGGCTCCGGGCTACGCCCGCTAGCGCATCAGCTATCAGTCCTCTTCACCCTAAGAGAACCCCGAGTATGAAAAGCAACCTGCTGATCATCACCGCATCGTGTGTGGCGCTCGCAGTCGGGGCCGCCATTTCGGCCCGCGACCGTCATGCTGTGCGAGTGCCGAACGGGCTCGCAATTTCCGAGTTCCGGGGATACGCGAACTGGTCCGTGATCGCCATCAGCGAGAACCGGGGCCGGATTGCGGCGATACTCGGCAATCCCGTGATGATCTCTGCCTACAGAAGCGGCATCCCGGAGAACGGCAAACCGTTCCCGGACGGATCCAAGATGGCGAAAATTCACTGGAACCCCAAAACGCAGGCGACAGAGCCGGGCCGACCGCTGGTACCGGGGATCTTGCACGACGTCGACTTCATGGTGAAGGACAGCAGGAGATTCCCTGACAGCGGCGGATGGGGATGGGCGGCCTTTGACTACGATTCCGCGTCGGGGACCTTCAGGCCCGCAGACTTGACGGATCTGCCGCCGCAGGGCCATGACGCCAAGTGCGGGTTCGCATGTCACACCATTGCGAAGGACCGGGACTTCGTTTTCACGCAGTACGCAAAGCGCTGAGGCGTACCCCCCGAGGCGATGCGGCGCCACCCATCGGTGGTGGAGCGCGCGCGTGCCGATCACTGGTCCCCGTGGAACCCGCTCCGAGAGCCCTCGCCATCACGTGAAACGACCAAGCGAAGTTTCGCGACGCGGCGTCGGGATCGAGCCTCCCCGAATGCGAAACGTGGCGACGCGTTTCTCGAACGAAGTGCCGCGGTCAGAAGGCCGGCCAGCGCGATCAGCGCAAAAGTAAGCGTGGCAACGCCGGCGACGAAGAGAGCTAACAGCAGTGCGCGAAGGATGTTCACCTTAGGCCGTACGATACACCGATTCATCCGTCGGTAACTGCGTCGCCTCGCGCGATAGATGCTTCTCTTCACGTTCCCGCACACCCGTTCAAGTCCGAGCGCCTCATCGTTGCGAACCTTGGACTTTGGGTGCTACGCGTATTGGCGCCTTTGCAACAGAAGTGTGAGATGGGCCGACTGAGATCAGGACATGAACGACAGTACGAACCACGCCTTCGGCGCCCCCGGCATCGCCCCCACCTGGTCCTCGAGCAACAAGGATTTCGTGACCGCATCCCTCAATCGTTCGCGGGTCTGGGCAACGATCGGTCATGGGATCATCAACGAAGTTTACTGGCCGTCGACCGGTCAACCCCAGATCCGGGATCTCGGCTTCTACCTCGTTGCCAAGGACCGCTGGATCGATCTCAAGCGGGAGCGACGTTATCGCCTTCTCACTCCCGGTCCCGCTCTGCCGGCGCTTGAAATCGTGCACCACGGTGATGACTATCAGCTTACCCTGGAAGTGCTGCCCGATCCCCTGCGCGATGTTCTCCTGGTGCGATTCGCACTGGTGGGTGACTACCGTCTGGTCTTCATCCTCGCGCCGCACGTCGGCAGCAGCGGTCGCGACAACAGTGCCTGGCTCGATGATGGGACCGCGTACGCGCACGGGAGCGGCTTTTCCATCTGCCTCGCCGCCAGCGTTCCGATCGAGCATCTGAGCTGCGGGTTTGTGGGCGCATCCGACGGCTGGCAGGATTTGAACCGCCACGGAGCCCTCACGTATCAATTCCAGTCGGCGAGCAACGGGACTGTCGCCATCACCGGCCAGGCGAGTCGGCACCACGGTGTGCTCGCGCTCGGTTTTGCCGACAGTCCGGCCGGCGCCCAAACGCGCGCTCGAACGGCGCTCGCCGAGGATTTCGACACGCTGCGCAGCACGTTCGTCGAGGCGTGGGTCGCGTGGGGAGCGACTCTCAACCTGCCCCGTCCCGATGAGATGCTGGGCGATGCGGCGGAGCTCTCCGCGGCAGTGGTGAAAATTCACGAGGATCGCGCCTATCCGGGCGCGGTCGTGGCGAGCCTCTCCGTCCCTTGGGGTAACAGCACTGAATCGCTCGGCGGATACCACCTCGTATGGCCGCGCGATGTCAGCCTCACGGCCTTCGCACTGCTTGCCGCCAACCAGCGGACGGACGCGAGACACATTCTCTCGCATCTCGTGGTCGCGCAGCGGCGCGACGGACATTGGCCGCAGAACTACTTCCCGAGCGGCGAGCCCTACTGGGACGGCATCCAGCTCGATGAGGCGGCGCTGCCGGTGCTGCTCGCCGCCAAACTGGCGGAGCTCGGAGAGCCTGAGCTGCCCGGCATGCGAGAGATGGTGCGGGCCGCCGTGAGCTTCATCGCGCGCAACGGCCCCGCAAGCTCTCAGGACCGGTGGGAGGAGAATCCGGGTATCAGTCCTTTCACGCTCGCGACTTCGATCGCCGCTCTGGTAGCCGCGGGCCCCTGGCTCGACCCCGAGGAGTGCAAATACGCACTCGAACTCGCCAACGAGTGGAACGAGCGCCTGGAGAGCTGGTGCTATGTCGAGGATACCGAGTTGGCGCGCAAACTCGACGTGCATGGCTATTACGTGCGGATCGCGCCGCCGAACCGAGCTGGAGCGAACGGAAGCCAAATCGAGCTACGCAATCGGGACGGTCAAACGGTCGCGGCCTCGGCACTGATCGGGCTCGATTTCTCGTACCTCGTGCGGCTCGGCATCCGCAGCGCCCTCGATCCCCGGGTGCAGGACACCATTCGGGTCGTCGATCACCTCCTTGCCGTCGAGACACCTTCCGGAACCCTCTATCGCAGGTACAACGGCGATGGCTACGGCGAGCACGCCGACGGGGGCTCGTTTGATGGCCGCGGCATTGGACGCGCATGGCCTCTTCTCGTCGGCGAGCGCGGGCACCTGGCGTTGCAGTCGGGCGCCGACCCGCTGCCGTACCTGAAGACGATGTGGCGCTGCGCAAGCCCGGGCGGACTGCTACCGGAGCAGGTGTGGGATAGCGAGCCCATCCCGACTCTTGAGCTCGCGCCGGGTCGTCCCTCGGGCAGTGCGATGCCGCTGGTCTGGGCCCACGCCGAATTTCTGAAGCTTCTCGTTGCGCGGGAGCGGGGACGGCCGGTCGAGTGGCTCGCATCGGTGGAGCAGCACTTTGGCCATCATCCGCTGGCGCATCCGAGTGAGACCACCTCAGGAGCAAGGACCAACATGAACCGCGCCTCGACGACCTGGCACTGGCGGGATGAGGCTCCGGTGGCGCAACTGCCAGTCGGGAAATCCCTCGCCGTCGAGGATCGAGTCCCTTTCACGCTGCATCTGGGCTTCGATGGCTGGCAGCGCATCGAAGACCGCCCCGCCGAGCGCCGAGCCTTTGGCATCTGGTCCGTCATCCTCACCGAGCAGGAGCTCGCCGAGGCAGAGGATCTGCATTTCACGCGTTGGTTTGAGAGCGGCTGCTGGGAGAACCACGATCACCGCGTCGCCCTCGCACGGGCCGAGGCGCCTGACTCGAAATCCGCGTCAGCGCCGCCAATTCCAGCTCTCGATGCTTCCCGGGAGGGAAGATCCCGAGCACTCGCGTGAGCGGTGACGGCGACGGCTATGTGGCGAACTGCGAAACGGATGGAGGCTTCCATGAATGGCGAAATGGTGCTTCTTAGGGTTGTTGACGAATCACTGGAAGGCTGGAATTGGATGCCACTCGATGAGTTTCTCGAGCGAATCGACCTGAGTCTCTGGAAAACCGATCAGGAGCTCGTCGGCGTCGTTTTGCCGCCCACCCAGAAGAGAGTCCTGCACTGAAAGCGCCACGCCCGCACGGGAAGAAAGCAGAACCGTGGGCAGTGGGGCCACAGAGATCGATCATCCTCCGAGGAGGAGAGTCCATGCGACAGAGGTACAGCGTCGAGCGAGCCCGCAGCTGGGTCGTCGACTACAGCGCGGCGAGAGCGAAAGCCATCGAGTGGCTGGGCGAGCGCTATTTGCTCGCGAAGCCCATCAACCGTCGCCTCGCGGTGAGAGATCCCAGAGAAGAGCAGTCGCCCGTTCCTACGACCCGCCACTTGGAGTGCGCGACCGACTGATCTCCCCACCCGGCGTGTCACAGACCCCCTGCGCGTCGGGATTTTTGCCGGCGGGATCCTCGATCCCGCCGGCTTTTTGACGCAACAAGGTGACACGAACTTGAACCCTCGAGCTGCGTTATGGGCGCTCGCCACGCTGGGCGCGTGCGCGCTCGCAAGCCCCGCGACGAACGCCCGCGGCGGAACCCCGGACCTAGAGCTCTACGCCGGTGAGATGTTCGGCGATCGCATTCCCGACGCCGCGTTCACCGGCGCCCATCCCCTTCTCGATGATGCGGTCGCCTTTGGAGGACGGTACACCTACTACTTCACGGATCAGTGGGGCCTGCAGCTCTCGGCCGGTTACAGTCCGAACCGCACCGCACGCCTCCTCGGCGACTACGGCAATCTCGATCTCACCACGCTCGACCTCGATCTCGTGTGGAATATCGCCCCCGGATTTTCGTTCGGCCGGCACGCGGTGACGCCCTACACCGAAGCAGGCCTCGGCTACGCCTGGGCCGATCTCGGCCAGCGGCTGTATGGCCTCATCGGAACGACTCCGGTGCAGCTCACGGACAGGGGTGGCTACACCGCGAATTTCGGCATCGGCGTCAAGTACCAGGTGACGTCCGATCTATTCGTTGACTTCGATGCGCGCTATCGCTACCTGAGTGGACTGCTCAGCCCGGACGGTCGGGGCATGAACACCGGCGAGACGACGTTGAGCGTCGGTTATCAGTTCTGACTTTCCGCCTCGCCGCTACTCGCGCGCCTCGTACGAGAGATTCTGACCCGCCACGGCGGCCTCGTACATGAGGCCTCCCTTGGCAATGGTGAACACGGCGATGCCGTCCTGGTAGCCGCCCGCGGTGGTCGCGGTTTCACTCGTTCCGCTGGCGCCCGCAGCCGTCCCGGCGGTGCTTGCACTCGCGGAGGCACCGGCAGTCACCGCTACCGCACTTGCCTGCGCGCCGAGTGCGAACCTGCCGGATTGGAAACGGATGAGATCCTGCCGCGTCTCGAGAAAGACGATCTCGCTGTACGCCTGACCGCCCAGCTGAAACCCCAGGCTCACCTGGGTCATCGCGCTCTCACCGACATAATGGCCCCGCTCGTATACCCTGCCCTTACCGCGCGCTCCACCAACAAAGAACCCTCCCTTCATTATCGTCGGAAAGACGACATAGGCGTAACTCGATGAAAAGAACCCGGCGCTCGCCCCCGCCTGATTGAAAAGGCCGATCGCATCGGCGTACTCATCCGCAAAGGCCACGCCGGCCGGCGATGCCACAGGGCCTACCAGAAGGGACATCCAGGCGAGCGCCATCAGGACTCGCGTCAGTGGCATCATGACCGCGTTTGCGCTCGCGCGCTCGAGGGGCGTTCTCATCGCTGCAACCTCTTCCCGAGAGTCTCCTGCGGACCTCAGCAGAAGAGCCGAAGGCGCTCCATTGCACGAAGGTATCGGCTCGAACCCCGATATCGGAGCAGTACCTTGGTCCAATCGAAACCATCCACGACATGCAGTCGAATTATCGTGCCGACGGAGTGCGCTCGGTCGGCGCAGGCGACAGCGCCGACAGCGCCTGTCTCACCTTCAAAGGATACCCGCATGAAAATACTGATGGTTCTGACGTCCCACAACGTGCTCGGTGACACCGGCCGACCGACCGGGTTCTGGCTCGAGGAGTTCGCGGCACCGTACTTCGTCTTCAAGGATGCACGGGTCGAGCTGACGCTCACCTCCCCGAAAGGCGGGCAACCGCCCATTGATCCGAAGAGCGATCTGCCCGAGAATCAAACACCCGCAATGGCGCGCTTCAAGCGCGAACCCGCCGCCCAGGAGGCGCTGGCGCACACCGTCAAGCTGACCGAGGTGAAGGCGGAGGATTACGACACTGTCTTCTATTCCGGAGGACACGGCCCCATGTGGGATCTCGCCGAGAGCGCCGATTCCATTGCGCTCCTCGAGTCGTTCTACAATTCCGGTAAGCCGATTGCGCTCGTATGCCATGCGCCGGGTGTCCTTCGCAGAGTGAAGCACAAGGGCGCTCCGCTCGTGCAAGGCAAACACGTGACGGGCTTTACCAACGGTGAGGAGGAAGAGGTGCACCTCACCAAGGTGGTGCCGTTCCTCGTGGAGGACGAGCTTTTGCGCCTCGGCGCCGTTTTCGAGAAGGTGCGCAATTGGCAACCCTTCGCCGTCGTGGATGGGCGCCTCGTGACGGGCCAGAATCCGGCATCTTCCACCGTGGCGGCCGAAGCCCTTTTGAAGCTCATGAAGCAGCGGGCGGCGGCCTAGAGAAAATCCCGCCGGCGCGCGAGCGCCGGCGGGACCGTTCAGGCGGCCCTCATGGCCCACTTGACAGCGGCCCCCGGCAGATCTAGTCCGAATCGAGCTCCCCTAGTGCAGTTGGAATCAACTCGCTCACCGTAGGATGAATGCGCACGCCATGGCGCACCGCGGTGTAGGGTAGTTGTGCATACATGGCATCGAGGACGGAGTGCACGGCTTCATCCCCCCCTACGCCGAGGATGGCCGCGCCGATAATCGCCCGACTGTGCGGATCGATCAGGAACTTCATGAAGCCCTGCGTCTCGCCCTTCTCGCGCGCGCGGGCAACGGCGGTCATCGGCCAGCGGGCAACGCGGGTCTTGCGAGCCGCGCGATGTGCTTCGCCTTCCGTCAGGCCGGCGCGCGCCAGAGGCGGGTCGATGAATAGCGCATAGATCGGGATCCGATCACTCACCCTGCGATTTGCGCTCGTGAGCAGGTTGTCGGCGACGATCTCATAGTCGTTGTAGGCGGTGTGCGTAAAGGCGCCCCGTCCGTTACAGTCTCCGAGGGCGTAGCAATTCCCGGCGCTCGTTTTCAGGGCCTCATCCACCTTGATGTAGCCCCGAGAGTCGACTTCGATCCCCGCCCTCTCGAGTCCCAAATCATCGGTATTAGGCGTGCGTCCGACAGCGAGGAGCACGTGAGTCCCAGTAACCGTCCGTGCGCCCTCGCGGCAGTCGAGACGTAGCCGGATGGTCTCGTGCTCGCCTCGCTCGAGCGCGAGGCACTTGGCGTCGAGGCGGATTTCGATGTCCTCCGCGGCAAGGATTCCGCTTACTGCATCCGATACGTCGGAGTCCTCTCGCCCGAGGAGCTTCGATCCCATTTCCACGACACTGACGCGGCTTCCGAACCGGCGGTAGATTTGCGCGAATTCCAGACCCACGTAGCCTCCGCCCACGACGATCAGGTGCTCGGGGAGCGCCTGAAGCTCCATCATGCTGTCGCTGGTCAAATAGGGTACTCGAGAGATGCCCGCTAGCCCCGGTACCGTGGGGCGGCCTCCCACATCGATGTAGACGTGCTCGCCGTAGAGGGTCTCGGCACCCACGGTCACGGTTCGTGGGGCCACGAAGCGGGCATGCCCGCGATAGATGTTGACGTTCGCCAAGGAAGTCAGCCAGCTCTCAAGGGAGCTCCTTGACTGCTCCACCACCGCATCCTTTCTCGCCTTGACCCTCGATAGGTCGATCGGTGCTGATCCAGTCACGGACACTCCGTACTCCGCGGCTCTTTGCACCACTCGCGCCGCGTAAGCGCTCGCCACGAGGGTCTTGGTGGGCGTGCAACCCGTATTGACACAGGTGCCGCCGAATTTGCCACGCTCGATGACTGCCACGCGCATTCCGGCGGCCGCAAGTCGCGCAGCGAGCGAAGGACCCGCCTGGCCGGTGCCGATGATGATGGCATCGTAACTATTCATGGTCGAGGAATCCCGCCGCCACGGGTTCCTGGCCTCACCCGCATCGGGTCCGAGCAGGCTATGAGAGTCTGGTCCGTACGTATTGAATACCCGTGAGCATCGGCGGCGTCACCGCATGCGCGTACAAGAATGGCCCGCGGGCACTCAATAGAATGGGCTGAGAGGGCCTCAAATGCGAGCTCACCCTTGAAATCATCCACCGCACCAGGTCTCATCGCGCTCCCATGCGGAAGGTCTGCGTATCCCTCGGCTGGGGCGGCTCTTGACAGCGCGCGTATAGTCGATAGGTGATGTACGGCCCTTCCCATATCGATCTTGCAGTTCCGGTGGATGGCAGCGATCACATCATCGGTCCCGAGCATACCCCGGTGACGCTCCTCGAGTACGGCGACTTTGAATGTCCCAACTGCAAGCAGGCCGCGCCGGCCGTCAAGCTGCTGCTCGAGCGATTCTCCGAGCAGGTTCGCTTCGTCTACCGGCATTTTCCGCTCGAGGCCTTGCACCCTCACGCGCTGCGGGCTGCCGAGGCCGCCGAGTGCGCGGCCGCACAGGGTCGGTTCTGGCCGATGCACCACCTGCTGTTCGCGAACCAGGACCACCTCCAGGGCAAGCACTTACGTCGCTATGCCGAGCAGCTCGAACTCGATATGGCGCGCTATGATGCCGAGATGGGCGATGAGGTCTATCTGCAGCGCGTGCGCGAGCACATAGACGGCGGTCGCAAGAGCCACTTGAAGAGCACGCCGGGATTTTACGTCAACGGAATCATCGTCGATGTGTCCTATGGGTTGCGCTCCCTGTTCGATGCGACGGCGGCAGCACTCAAGTAGCCCAAGCAAGCGCCTCAGCAGGAGAACGCATGGCGACTCCCCTTTCCTCGAACCTCGAGTCGCGCCGTGATCAGATCTTTCCGCGGTTGACCGCGGCGGAAATGCGGCGCCTGCAGCGCTTTGGAGAGGTGCGCTCCTACGGGGCGCGTACGGCCCTGTTGCGCGCGGGCGATCCCTCCCCGGGCCTACAGGTCATCCTCCGCGGAACCGCGAAGGTGCAACCCCACGATGAGCATCTGCGTGACCGGGAGATCGTCGAGCACCGCACGGGCTCTCTGGTGGGCGAGCTCACGGGCCTCTCCGGCGCCGCCTCGCTCGTGGATGTCATCGCGAGCAGCGAAGTCGAGGCACTGCTCATCTCGACGGCGAGGCTGCGCGATGTCATGGTGGAGGAAGTCGAGCTCGGCGAGCGCATCATGCGCGCACTCATCCTAAGACGCGTGGCGCTGCTCGAGAGCAGCATCGTGGGCCCCGTCATCGTCGGGCACGAGAGCCATCGGGACGTGTTGCGGCTCGATGGCTTCTTAAGCAAAAATGGCTATCCGCATCGGCGGCTCGACCCTGAGACCGACAGCTGCGCCCGCACGCTGCTCGAGCGCTTCGCGGTGAGCCAGGGGGAGCTGCCGATCGTGCTCTGCCCAAACGGCGAGTTGCTGCGCAACCCCACGGAGAACCAGCTCGCTCGCTGCCTCGGCCTCTCGCGCGCGGTTGACCGAAGCAATCTCTACGACGTCGCCGTCGTCGGCGCCGGCCCCGCGGGGCTCGGCACGGCCGTGTACGCCGCATCCGAGGGATTGAAAGTCATCGTACTCGATTGCCGTGCGTTCGGCGGTCAGGCGGGAGCCTCGGCCCGCATCGAGAACTATCTTGGGTTTCCGACCGGCATCCGCGGCCTCGCACTGATGGCACGCGCCCACACACAAGCCCAGAAGTTCGGCGCCGAAATGGCAATTCCCGAGGAGGTCACGGCTCTGGCGGAGGATGTCAGCGGCAGCGTCAAACACTTCTTGCTCACGCTCGCCTCCGGCGATGTGGTCAGCGCCCGCAGCATCGTGATCGCAAGCGGCGCCGAATACCGTCGCCTGCCCCTGGCGAACCTCGTCGACTTCGAGGGCAGTAGCGTCCACTACTGGGCTTCACCGCTCGAGGCGCGGCTGTGCGCGGGACAGGAAGTGGCGCTGGTCGGGGCTGGTAATTCTGCCGGTCAGGCGGCGGTGTACTTGTCTGCGCACACCAAGCGGGTGTGGATCATAGCGCGTGGCCGCTCGCTCGGTGCGACGATGTCGCGCTACCTGTGCGACCGGATTGCGGCGCAGCCCAACATCGAGGTCCTACGCGAGACCGAGGTGAGCGAGCTCGAGGGAGAGCACGGCGAGCTACGCGGCATCTCGCTGCAGGATCGACGCACCGGCGCCGTTACCCACCATCCGCTGCAGCACCTATTCCTTTTTATTGGCGCCGACCCCAACACCGCTTGGCTCGGTCAATGCGACGTCGAGGTGGACGCCAAGGGATTCGTGCGCGCCGATTCGTTTGCCGCCGAGGCTCGCCTGCCCTTCCAGACCAATCGCCCAGGAGTCTTTGCGATCGGCGATATCCGAGCCGATTCGATCAAGCGAGTCGCAGCGGCGGTGGGGGAAGGAGCCCAAGTGGTGGCGGCGCTGCACCAGTATCTCAGGCAGGCTCCGGAAGCCGCCGCGCTCGCGATCGCGGCGACGGTGGCAGTAGCTTAGGGCTTGACGAAGGCTTAAAGGCTTCGCGCCCGATGCCCCCGACCGAGGCACCACCCCCCGCTTATCGGACGAATCGCGGTA
>Ga0335078_10015646_pt1 | contig 11265 bp, 8 predicted proteins | sample Lox_Sample_32_FD_206711 | JGI IMG/M metagenome (GOLD analysis project Ga0335078, IMG submission 206711) | Soil microbial communities from Loxahatchee National Wildlife Refuge, Florida, United States - Lox_Sample_3.2 | ecosystem: Environmental > Terrestrial > Soil > Wetlands | place: USA: Florida...
TGGAGTGACTGAGGGCGATTGCGGGGAGGGCCTCTCGCTGTACCAGTGGAAAGAGTCCATTTCCAGTGCGGGAATTGACGGATTGCATCAGGTGGAGGTCGTGATCGAGAATGCCAACACAGGTCAGCAGATTTACGTGCTCCAAACACTGCTGTTTCAGTCACCGGAGGATTCTAACGGGGAGGGCTCTCGACGGCCAAATGAGTCCGGCTCGCGCAGAAGAGGGGGAAGGCAATGATGAAGCGCATTCAGTCCATGAACAGTTCACGCGGGGCATTCACGCTCATCGAGGTCGTCATCAGCGCCGCGTTGATGGCGCTGATCATTGTCAGCGCTTACCTCTGCCTCAACACGGCGATCTCCAGCCAGAGAATGATTGAACCGCGCACCACAGTTTTCCAGAATGCGCGCGTGGCCATGGCCCTGATGGCGGCGGACCTGCGGTGTGCCTGCCCGCTCTCGACGGATGCTCCGTTCCTCGGCATGCACCGCATGCTCGGAACGACTGAAGCCGATAACCTGGACTTCGCCACCCACAATTACACCCCGCGCCGTCCCCGCGAGGGGGATTATTGCCAGGTCAGTTTTTTCCTCGACAAGGATCCCGAATCGGGGCAGTTCGCCCTCTATCGGCGTCGAAACCCCTTGATCGCCCTCGATCCCCTTTCCGGCGGCACCCGCGAGGAAATCGCCAGCGGCCTCCTCGGTCTCCGATTCGATTACTACGACGGGTTTGATTGGTATGAGACCTGGGGGGAGGTTGACCGGCGCAGCAAAGCCCAGAATTCGCGGCGTGAACGTTACAATCTCGAGGGGATGCCGCAAGCGGTGCGGATTACGCTCTGGTTTGATCCGAATCCAAAGAAAAAACCGGCAGGCTCGCCGGGCAGCGCTGCCACCGGTCCAACATCCGAAGAGCCCGCAACCGAACCGCCGTTGGTGTTCCAAACCGTCGCGCGGCTGAACCTTGCCACCGCTTTGCAAAACGCATCTGGAAATAATTCCAATACCAACGGACTGAGCGCTCCGTCGGCTGCCAGTGGAGGAATCAACCAATGATGCCGCGTTCTACCGTCAGGCGTCTCCTCTGCCAGCATCCTGAAAGATGCAATCCCTTCGAGATTGTCGGAGGTCCTGAAGTCTGCCAGGCAAGCGCCAGGAGTCGGCTTGGCTCCGTCCTCGTCGGCCTGCTCTGGTGCCTCGCTTTGTTATCCGTCGTGGTGATCGGCGTGTTGCACACGGCGCGGATGGATTTGCTCGTGGTCAAGAATTACGGCGACCGAATTCAAGCGCATTACCTGGCGATGGCCGGAATTGAAAAGGCCAAGGCGCTTCTCTACCAGGACGCCCGGGAACGCAGTCGTAGCAGCAGGCACCACAGCGGAGCGCTTTACAACGCGCCCGAGCTGTTCCGGGATGTCGCTTTCGGACGCGGACAGTTCTCCGTGTTCCGCCGCGGGCGCGAGGATGAGGGCGGCGGAATACTATACGGAATCAGCGATGAGGAGAGCCGGCTCAACATCAACGTGGCTTCAGCGGAGGAACTCGCGCAACTCTACGGGATGACGCCGGACATCGTGGCGGCGATCCAGGATTGGCGGGATGAGGATAACACGGTCACGCCCGGCGGGGCCGAATTGGATTACTACGCTTCCCTCGACCCGCCCTACCAACCGCGAAATGGGCCGCTTCAGACAGTCCGCGAACTCCTGATGGTCCGCGGGGTTTCACGCGAACTCCTGCTGGGTTCGGCTGCTTCTCAGGACGGGTCTCTGGCAACGGAGGACGAGGATCGCGGCGAGAGTGCGCTCGCTAGTGTGAACACGGGCTGGGCCGGGCTGTTGACGGTTGATTCATCAGTCAAGAATATCACGGCGTCGGGAGGCGAGCGGATTAATTTACAGTCGGCCGACGAACGATCCCTAACGGGAGTCCGGGGAATTACGGCGGACATTGCCCGGGCGATAGTCGCCTACCGCGGCCAAAACCAATTCAGGAGCGTCGCGGACCTCCTGGATGTGCCAGCGGCGCAGAACCAGAATCAACTTGGCGTTGCGCCCGGCCAAGCGGAAAGCGGCCAGGACCAGTCGGGCGCGCCTCCGGAGGTTCAATCACCTACTGGCCCACCTTCGGCCCCCACGGGGCCCAAGGTTGTGAGCGAGCAACTGCTGATGGAGATTGGCGATGATGTGACCATTGAGAACAGCGAGGATCTAGCTGGCGTGGTCAACATCAATACCGCGAGCCTCGAGGTGCTGGCGTGCCTGCCGGGCGTTACCCGGGAGTTGGCCCAGGCAATTATATCCTACCGGACATCCAGCGGGTTCTTCCCCAACACGGCTTACCTGTTAATGGTGCCGGGCATGACGCGGGACATCTTCAAACAGGTGGCTTCGCGGGTAAGCGCTCGCTCGGAGACGTTCCGCATCCTGTGCGAGGGCAAGGTGACTTCGACCGGCACTCGGCAGCGCATTCAAGAGATCGTCCATATCGGTCTGAATGATCTCACGACGCTGTCCTATCGGGAGGACGACTTGTGAGAGAAAGCCATTTCATGGATCCGCACTGTGTGTATATCGAGATCCGGCAAAGCTCTCTCAAGGCGCTCAAAGGGGATAAGGGGCTGGAATTGCCACTGGAGCGAGCGCCCAGTGGCGGGCTAACGAAGGCTTGCCGGGAGAAACTGACCCTCCGCCTGCAAGGCTTTCTCAAGAGGGAAGTCTGGCAGCCCCGATTCCGGGCCTACTGCGCGATCGGAGCCCGCGGCGTCTCCTTGCGGCGCCTGACTCTCCCGGCCACAACGAAGGAAAACCTCAAGCGCGTCCTCGCGTTGCAGATTGAAAGCGAATTCCCGCTGCCGCCCGACGCCTTGGCTTGGGGCTACCGCCAGATTTGCAGCGCCGACATTTCTTCCGGCCGGTCAGCCAATGGGGTCGGTGCAAAACAGGAATTGCTCGTCGTCGCCGTTAAGAAAGAGGTCGTCGAAGAGTATTCGGAAATCCTCTCGGAATGCGGTGTGGTGCCTGTGTTCACGGTGGCAGCCCTGGCGCGACTCCACGTATGGCAGCACCCGCCCCAGACTTGTGCCCTGCTGGACGTCGGCCGGAATTATGCCGAGCTGATCTCCTTCGAAAGCGGTGTGCCGCTAGCTGTGCGCGTTCTCCCGTGGGGCGGAGAGAGCATGACCCGCGCGATCGCTGACGCACTTGGGATCAGCCCGGACGAGGCGGAGCAACGGAAGATAGCACTTGCGCACGATACGCCAGGCGATGCCGAACTCAGACTGAAGATCCAGGCGGCAATCGATGCCGCTCTAGATTCATTGGCCGGCGCCATCAATGGCCACTGGGCCGGCCAAAAGATCTATGTGAGTGGCCGGAGCGCGCAGATCAAAGACTTCGCGCCCCGGCTGGCGCAACGTTTGGGAAATAGCATGCAATGCGAGCTGCTGGATCTTGCCCCGGGTGAAGGGCGGTCGGCCGCCGTCCTCGGCCTGCAGGCCGCGACCGCGCACGGCAAGGAATCTCAGTTGGTGACCCTCCAGTCAAAACCGACTAACGGCAATGCCGCCCTCGCGCGCCCGGCCCCTTGGAAATGGGCGGCCCTGGCGCTGGGACTGGCCTGCTTTTCCCTGGCTTTGCCTTACCTGGAAGCGCCCTTGCTCAAGTGGCGGCTCTCGCAAAGGCTTAAGGCGATCCAGGCTGACCGTGGCCGGATGGTGGCAATTGACCGCGACCTGGACTTTCTCAGGAGCCTTAAGCAGAACCAGCCGCCTTATCTGGATGCGCTATACCTGCTGGCAAAAGCGGCGCCTCCTGGAACAAAGTTGGATTCGCTTTCGATGAACCGCCGCGGAGACCTCGCGCTGCGGGGCTCCATGAAGGACGGCCAGCAAGTCGCCGGTTTCCGGTCCAAACTCATTGACTCCGGCTTCTTCGCCAGCGTTGCGGTCGAAGAACAGACACCGACGCCCGACCATCAAAAGGTGGCAGTGCGGATTACCGCCGAGTGGAAGCCCGCCAACGACCGGCAATCACTCTCCTTTGGCCCGACGGCCGAGGAAATCGAAAAGGCCAAAAACCGTCCGAAGGAGCCTCCGCCCGGCGCTTTTCCGGTGATGAATGTGGGCGGCGTCCCAGGAGCGGCGCCAATCATGCCGCCCAGGCCGGAGGGCGGCGCGATGCCCGGCCCTGGGAAACGGCTGTCCGCCCCGGCGAATGCAGTAATGCCGCCGCCGCCGGCGACCCACCCTTGAGCGTATGCGCACACTGACCCCTCACGAGAAACGCACCGTCCGGTTCGGCGCGGCGGCAATCGCCATCTACCTTCTGATGTTCGGCGGGGTCCAGGGCTGGAAGTACTTCGCCAGATGCCGCGCCGATTACCAGCAACTGGTGAGCCAGGCCGATCGCTTGAAGCAGGAAGTCCAGCTTTACGACGACCGGGTATTGGTGGTGAAGAAACTCATGGAGAGTCTGCGCCTTGATCCCGCGAAACTCTCGCGCACCTCGGTTGTTGCGGAGGCCAGCTCCGCGATCCAGAAGGCGGCGATGAGCGGCGGGGTCCAGGTCGGTCCCGTTCGCGAATCTCCCCCGCGCCCGTCGAGCAAGGAACTGGCCTCGGTGCAGATGGAGGGCATCGGCCCGGTGCCGGCCGTGATGGGGTTGCTGAACCGTCTGGAGAGCGTCGGCTTTCCCCTGATCATTGATTCGGTGCAACTGACGCCAGCCATGGGACCGGGGCAGCTTAAGGTAAACCTGACCATTTTGATTCTGGATTTCGAGCAATGGACCAAGGAGGGGTCGCCGCATGCTTGAGCGCTCAGAACCAGTCTTGAAGGTCGTCTCTGCGGCGCTAGCCGTGGTCCTCCTGTTCCAGGTCTCGCGCCTGGTCGTGCGAAGCAACCCTCTGGCGCACTTGAGTATTCCGTCCCTGCCGACATTGCCGCCGGACACCAACGCGCCCGCCGGGGGGGCGGGCACGAATTCTCTCGCGGCCTCGGGATCGGGTAAAGCCGGCACAAATGCGGCCCGCGCTGACGCCCAGACCGCTGGCGCGCCAACGAATGCTCCCTCCGGCCACGAATCTGCAAAGATAGGCACCAATGATCCGCATTCGGTATCGGCACAGAAGGGGACGAACCCTCCGTTGCCAATAGCGGAGACAAAGACTGGCACAAACGCCGCACCCGAGCCGCGTCCCGGGACCAAAGAAACCAACACCGTCTCGCGCTCGGATTCAGCCAAGGCCAATCTGAGCGCAACGCCGTCCGGCTTGACCAGCCGAGGGCCGAGCGTCAGCGCCGGAGTTCCTCCGCAGATGGCAGCGATGGGCATGGGATTTCCCGGACGCCCGGCTGCTATGACCGCAGCCGAACTCCCGCTCCCGATCCGCGCGCGCGTGGACCGGATCACTGACAGTGAAATCCTGGGGCCTATTATGCGGCCGTTGCCGATGGCGCTGCTGGGCATCGTCGGCAACGTCGCGTTCCTCCGCGCCGCCAACGGCCAGACCGGTCTGGTTAAGGAAGGCGACAGCCTGAGCGGACTCAAACTTCTTCAAATCGGCACCAATCGAGTCTTAGTCGAAGACGACGGGCAAAAGAAGGAACTCACCATCTTTTCCGGCTATGGAGGCGAATCACTCTTGCCCAAACAAAAGGAAAATTCCCCATGAATGCACCCGTACCTCTAATCTGCCTGCTGTTCGCCGGCCTCTTGGCGGCGCCCGCTCCGGCCCAGGACACGCCGCCAAGCGCGGAAAAAAAGGCTGCTGCTGAATCCGCGACGCCTGCCGCAACCAACATTGCTCCCGCCGTTAAACCGGAAGCAAGCGTCACGGCGGCCACCCCGTCCCTCCCTGCCGAATCTCCCGCGCTTCGCGCCTTGGAAAAAGGCGCCGCCGGAACCAACGTGGACAACCAATCGAAGACCAACAAAGCTGCCGGCTCCGACGAAATCCAGGTCAGCTTCCAGGGCGCGAACATTGACATGATCTTGCAGTGGTTGGCGCAAACCACGGGCAAGAGCGTGGTCAAACACCCGCAAGTCCAATGTCAACTGACCATTATGAGTTCGAAGAAGGTCAGCACGCGCGAAGCCATCACGCTCGTCTATCGCGCCCTGGCCTTGGAGGGGGTCGCCGCGGTTGAATCCAGCGACTCGATCCTCATCGTGCCGGAAGGCAAAGAGCCCAAGCTGAATCCCGAGCTGCTCGACGCCTCCCGCAAGGACATCCCCGAAGGACGGCAGCGCCTGGTCAAAATCTTTTCCCTCTCGCACATCCAGGCGGCGGAGCTGCGGGAAAAGGTCCGCGGCGTCCTTTCGGATAAAGGGACGATGGATATAGACGAGCAGGCCAACCAGCTTGTCGTGACCGATTATAATGACAATTTGCGGCTCCTTTCCGAGCTCATCCAGGAGTTCGATGTTCCGGCCTCCGGCCTGGTGATCGAAATCCGTCCTTTGAAACACGCGGATGCCGACGATATAGCGAACCTGCTGGGTCAGATTCTGAGCGCGCAGGCCGGCGGCGCATCGCCACCATCGAAATCCCCGAGCCCCTCGAGCAGCGGCCCATCGTCCCCGCCAGGGATGAGTTCCATGCCGGGCAGCCCCGTCCCCGCGACCGGCGGCGGTTCACCAGGTGGCAATAGCGGCCCTGCCGTCTCGAGCATTAGCGGCGGCCAGCAGGTCAGGCTCTGGCCGGACAGATCTTCCAACCGCTTGATCATCTCAGCCCCCAAATCCAAGCTGCCCGAGGTCCTCCGCCTCCTCGATATTCTGGACAGTGGCAAGGCCGATGACGTCGCCTTGCGGGTCATTCCGCTGAAGAATGTGAGCGCCGCCGACCTCGCGAAGGAACTGGAACCCCTCTACCCGAAGAGCGCGGGCCGCCCTTCCCGGGACACCGTTGAGGTAGCCGCCAACGACCGTTCCAACTCCCTGATCATCCTTTCGAGCGAAGCCAACTTCAAAGCCATCGAGAAGCTGGTGGCCTCGCTGGACACGGAGGAGGCGATGGAGAAAGCCACGCGCACCTTCCCGCTCAGAAATGCGGATGCGCAGGACGTGGCCAAACAGTTGCAGGACCTCAACAAAGACCAGGATTCCTCGTCCCGCTATCCCTACTTCATCTTCTCCTCCTCCGGCTCCTCCGATAAGGGATCGAAAAAAATGAGCGTCGTGGCCGACCGCCGCCGCAACTGCATCATCGTTCAAGCCCCGCCTGCCCAAATGGACCAGATCGAGAAAATGATCCAGGAACTCGACGAGCCTGTCAGCGACGACAGCCTTGCCCCCAGAATCTACCCGCTCAAATACGTCAGTGCGGTGGATATTGAAGACGTGCTCAACGAGCTCTTCCTGAAGAAAACCCAGCAGCGATCCTACTTCGATTACTATGAAAACCCGGAGCCGCAGGCCGATCGCGACGTGGGCCGTCTCTATGGCAAAGTCCGCATCACCAGCGAGCCGTACGCCAACGCCATCATCGTCACCTCCAACTCCAAGGAAAACCTCGCCGTGGTGGAAGACGTCCTCAAACAACTGGATCAGCCTTCGGAAGCGGGCGAAAGCACGCTCCGCATCGGCCTCAAGTTCGCCAAGGCCTTCACCGTCGCTAACAGCATCAACATCTTGTTCGCCAAGAACGGCTCGCCGCCGCTGCGCGCTGTCAACCAACAGCAACCCCAGGGCAATCAACCCCCCCAGCAGCAACAGCAACCCACCGCTTCCCAACCCCAATTCGAACTGGAGCGCACGACCAAAGAGGACGGTTATTACCCCTGGCTCGGCGGCCAGCCGGATAACCCCCGCGGCACCGAAGGACGCGCCGCCGTCCGCAGCGTCAGCGACCTCGTCGGCCGGGTGCGCGCCGTCGCCGATGAGCGCAGCAATGCGTTGCTCATCTCCGCCAACGTCCATTTCTTCCCCCAAGTCCTCAAACTCATCGAAGAACTCGATGCGCAGACCGACCAGGTCCTCATCGAGGCGCGGCTCATCGAAGTCTCCTCCGATTTCCTCGACAAGCTCGGCGTCCGCTGGTCCCCGGATGGCTCCCAGGTCTTCTCGACCGACGACTATGACAATTCCTTTCTCAGCCATTCGACGGCTAGCTACCTCCAGGGTTTTGGCGGGCCGACCACCGTCAACACCCCTAACGGCAACGCCCTCGCCCAGACCCTCACCACCCTCCGCTCCGGCGTCCTCAGCAGCACCATGAACATGGACTTCCTCATCCAGTTCCTGCGCAAAACCACCGACACCCGTATCCTCGCCGAACCGCAAATCAACATCCGCGACAACGAAACCGGCCGCCTCTTCGTCGGGCAACAAGTCCCGATCCTCACTGCCAGCCAGAACAGTGGTTCCATCGGCCTGAGCCAGAACTTCACCTATCAGGACGTCGGGGTCATCCTCGAGGTCACCCCCCACATCAACAACACCGGCGACGTTGAGCTCAAAATCCACGCCGAATCCTCCGTCGTCGTTCCCGGCGTCACCATCCTCGGCGGCGCTGTCTTCGACACCCGCAACTTCCGCACCGACCTTACCGCGAAGAATGGCCAGACCCTTGTCCTCGGTGGCATCATTCAGAAACAAATCACCGACATCCTCCACAAAACCCCTCTCCTCGGTGACATCCCGGGCCTGAAATGGCTCTTCAACAAACGGGACAAGAGCAGCCAGGAAGTCGAGTTAATGGTCTTCCTCCGCCCCAAGGTCACCCACTCGCCCGAGGACGCCCAGGATCTGATGAACGAAATCTATGATAGGGCGCCGAAAGTGAGGAAGTGGAAAGACGAATTGCATCCGAAGCAAGACCCTCAGCCAACCCCGGACGCGCCCGGCACATAGCCTGTCTTCCGATTAAAAGGTCGGGCGGGATACGATACCCAGCCTCAGCCTTCCAGCCGCTTGAACAAATCCACGCTGCGGACAGGGTTGATCCCCTTCTTCTGCAAAGCGGCGACGGCGCGGTCCGGGTCATCGAACCGGAACGCCAGCACGCCTTTGCCTTCCTGCTTGAGCGTGAAGCCGTACATATACTCCAGGTTCACGCGCGCCTTTTCCAGCGTTTCCAGGATGTCCGCCAACCCGCCCGGTTCATCGGCAACCTCGATCGCAACCATGTCGGAGACCTTCACCACGAAGCCCTCCCTCTCCAGGACTTCCTTGGCTTTTTCCCAGTCGCGCACCACGAAACGCAGGATGCCGAACTGCTGGGTGTCGGCGATGGAAAGCGTCAGGATGTTGAGCCTGGCTTTCGAAAGCAGTTTGACCGGCCGGCTCAGCGCGCCGGGCTTGTTTTCCAGGAACAACGAGAGCTGTTTGACTTTCATAGGTGGTTCTCCTCAAGGTTACATCTTCCGCTGGTCAATGACTCGCTTGGCCTTGCCTTCACTGCGTGCGATAGTGCGCGGCTGCACCAGCCGCACTTTGGCTCGCACCCCTACGGTGGATTCGATAGACCGGCTAAGCCGGCTCTGTAGTTGCTCCAGCGCCCCCACCGTGTCGGTGAAGACCTCGGGCGTGACCTCGACCTGCACCTCCATCACGTCCAGGTCCTTCTCCCGCGTCAGCACAATCTGATAGTGCGGCAGCGCCCCTTCCACCTTCAAGAGCGCGGTCTCGATCTGTGACGGGTAAACATTGACGCCCCGTATAATGAACATGTCGTCCGCGCGGCGCCCGATGCGCTTGATCCGCCGCAGCGTCCGCCCGCATTCGCAGGCCTCGGAAGTCAGCGCCGTGATGTCCCGGGTGCGATAGCGGATCATCGGCATCGCCTTCTTGCCCAGCGTGGTGAGGACCAACTCCCCCTCTTCTCCATCCGGGCACGGCTTGCCGGTCTTGAGGTGGATGATCTCGGGATAGAAATAATCCTCGAAGATGTGAGCTCCGGCCTGGCACTGGCACTCCATCGCCACCCCCGGGCCGACGATCTCGGACAAGCCGTAAATGTCGTAGGCCTTGATCCCGCTGTCCGCCTCGATGCGCCGACGCATGGATTCCGTCCACGGCTCCGCCCCAAAAATCCCGGCGCGCAACGGCAATTCCTTCAAATTCACCCCCATCTCCGCGGCCTGGTCAATCAGGTGCAGGAAATAGCTCGGCGTGCAGCAGATCGCCGTCACGCCGAAATCCTTCATCACCATCAACTGCCGTGGCGTGTTGCCGCCGGAAATCGGGATGACCGTTGCCCCCAGCGCCTCCGCGCCGTAGTGCGCTCCCAGCCCGCCGGTGAACAGGCCGTATCCGTAAGCGTTCTGGATGACATCCCCCTCGTGCAAACCGCACGCCGCAAATGCCCGCAGCATCACATTCGTCCAGACCTGCACATCTTCCTGCGTGTAGGCCACCACGATCGGCTTGCCGGTCGTCCCGCTCGAAGCGTGCAGCCGCACAATCTCCTTCATCGGGCTGGCAAACAAGCCGAACGGGTAGGTGTCCCGCAAGTCAGTCTTCTCCGCGAAAGGCAGTTTGACGATGTCCTCCAGCGTCCGCACCTCCTGCGGCGTCAGGCCCCGCTCCTCCATGCGCTTGCGAAACAACGCCACCCGGTCATAAGCGCGCTGCACGATCGCGCGCAGCCGTTGCAACTGCAGATCCCGTAATTGCGGCAGCGGCAGGAAATCCGGCGCGCTCAGCGGGTGAAAGCTTCCGTTGGAACTCTTTGCGTGTTGACTCATATACGTTCGGCCTCTTACGACTGGCCCCTTCTACCAGACTCTGACCCTCCACCGCAACTCTAAGCCGCCACACTGCCGTCAGAACTGGTCTACCGGCGTGCCCCTACCCTTCCCTAAGACCTACGCTAGCCGTACGCCATGCGTACACCATCCGTACAATATCCGTACACCATCTGTACACGACCCGTACACCAGCCGTACACGATCCGTACCCCATCCGTACACCATATTAACGCTAGCGCTCCCATAGATGCAGCAGCCAGAAACGATAGATCACCTGCCCCTCTGGAACTTCGCGGATTAGCCCTTCGCCGCCTCTGCCTCCCCTGCCGCCTTGGCCATCATCTCCATAAACCAGCCGGGAGGACGAATCGGCTTGCCCTGCCGCCCGGTAAATGCATGAACCGTATAACCGCGCACGACGGCCTTGCGGCTCTCCGCGTTGTTGATTTCGACATCAAATCGCAGCCTCGCCCGCCCGGACATTTCCACGCTGGAAGCCATCTCAAGCAGATCGTCATAGCGCGCCCTTCCCTCGAACTCCAGGTGCGCTTCCACCAGCGGCAGGAAAA
>Ga0335078_10015647_pt1 | contig 11265 bp, 8 predicted proteins | sample Lox_Sample_32_FD_206711 | JGI IMG/M metagenome (GOLD analysis project Ga0335078, IMG submission 206711) | Soil microbial communities from Loxahatchee National Wildlife Refuge, Florida, United States - Lox_Sample_3.2 | ecosystem: Environmental > Terrestrial > Soil > Wetlands | place: USA: Florida...
CGAGCCCTACACCACGAACCGGCTCCTCAAGCTCATCGACCGGGCCGAGGACGAGGCGAAGAAGCTCAAGGACGAGTACGTCTCGACCGAGCACCTCCTCATCGCCCTCTCCGAGGACCGCGGCGGAGCGGGGACCGCCCTGCGCTCGGCCGGGGCCACGCCGGAGCGGGTGCGCGAGGCGGTGAAGTCGGTGCGGGGCGGGGGCCGGGTCACCTCGCCCGAGGCGGAGAGCCAGTACCGGGCCCTCGAGAAGTACACCAAGGACCTCACCCAGCTCGCCCGCGACGGCAAGCTCGACCCGGTCATCGGGCGCGACGACGAGATCCGGCGGGTGATCCAGATCCTCTCCCGCCGCACCAAGAACAACCCGGTGCTGGTAGGCGATCCCGGGGTCGGCAAGACCGCCATCGTGGAGGGCCTGGCCCGCCGCATCGTGGACGGCGACGTGCCGGAGGGGCTGAAGAACAAGCGCATCCTCTCCCTCGACCTCGCCTCCCTGCTCGCCGGCACCAAGTACCGTGGCGAGTTCGAGGAGCGGCTGAAGGGGGTCCTGAAGGAGGTGACCGAGAGCGAGGGCCAGGTGGTGCTCTTCATCGACGAGATGCACACCATCGTCGGGGCCGGGGCGGCCGAGGGGGCCATGGACGCCGGCAACATGCTGAAGCCGGCCCTGGCGCGGGGCGAGCTGCACGCCATCGGGGCCACCACCCAAAGCGAGTACCGCAAGCACGTGGAGAAGGACCCGGCCCTCGAGCGCCGCTTCCAGCCGGTCTTCGTGGGCGAGCCCACGCTCGCGGACACCATCTCCATCCTGCGCGGGCTGAAGGACCGCTACGAGCTGCACCACCAGGTCCGCATCCAGGACGCGGCGCTGGTGGAGGCGGCGCGGCTCAGCCACCGCTACATCTCCGACCGCTTCCTCCCCGACAAGGCCATCGACCTCGTCGACGAGGCGGCCTCCAAGCTGCGCATCGAGATCGACTCCATGCCGACCGCGCTCGACGAGGTGCGCCGCCGTCAGGCCCAGCTCCAGATCGAGAAGCAGGGCCTCCTGAAGGAGCGCGACCAGGCCTCCCAGGAGCGGCTCGACCAGATCGACAAGGAGCTCTCCCAGCTGAACGAGCAGTTCTCGGCGCTGAAGGCGCGCTGGGAGAACGAGAAGAGCCTCATCCAGGAGATGGCGGCCGCCAAGACCGAGATCGAAAAGCTCAAGGTGAGCCAGGCGGCCGCCGAGCGCAACGCCGATTTCAACCGGGCGGCCGAGATCAAGTTCGGGCGGCTCCCCGAGCTGCAGCGGAAGGTCACCGCCCTCGAGGCCCGCCAGGCCGAGCTGCAGAAGTCGGGGGCGCTCCTCAAGGAGGAGGTGACCCCGGAGGAGATCGCCCAGGTGGTCTCCAAGTGGACCGGTATCCCGGTGACGCGGCTCCTCGAGGGCGAGCTCGAGAAGCTCCTCTCCATGGAGAACCGGCTCGCCGAGAGGGTGGTCGGGCAGGACGAGGCCCTCCACGCCGTGGCGGCCGCGGTCCGCCGGGCCCGCTCGGGCCTGCAGGACCCGAACCGCCCCATCGGCAGCTTCATCTTCCTCGGCCCGACCGGGGTGGGGAAGACCGAGACCGCCCGCGCGCTGGCCGAGTTCCTCTTCGACGACGAGGGCGCCATGGTGCGCCTCGACATGAGCGAGTACATGGAGAAGCACGCCGTCTCGCGGCTCATCGGGGCCCCGCCCGGCTACGTCGGCTACGAGGAGGGCGGGCAGCTCACCGAGGCGGTCCGCCGCCGGCCCTACGCGGTCATCCTCTTCGACGAGATCGAGAAGGCCCACCGCGACGTGTTCAACGTGCTCCTGCAGATCCTGGACGACGGCCGGCTCACCGACGGGCAGGGGCGGACGGTGGACTTCCGCAACGCGGTGGTGATCATGACCTCCAACATCGGCTCCGAAGAGATCCAGCGCCTGGCGTCCAGGGCCGGCACGCAGCTCAAGGAGATCCGGGAGGCCGCCCTCGAGCACCTGCGGGCCGAGTTCAGGCCGGAGTTCTTGAACCGGGTCGACGAGATCGTGGTCTTCCGCCCGCTGGCCCGCGAGGACCTCGGCCACATCGTCGAGATCCAGCTCGGCCGGCTGCGCCACCTCCTCGAGGACCGCAAGATCACCCTCGAGCTCTCGGACGCGGCGCGCGAGACCATCGCCGACGCCGGCTACGACCCGGTCTACGGGGCCCGCCCGCTCAAGCGGGCCATCCAGCGCCTGGTCCAGGACCCGCTCGCCCTGCGCATCCTGCGCGGCGAGTTCAAGCCCGGCGACCACGTGCTGGTGGACGAGGGCCGCGGCGAGACGCTCGAGTTCAAGAAGGGCGAGCGGCGCGAGACCCCCGCGCCCACCATGCACTAGCGGCCGCGGCGCCGGAGGACCCTTCGGGCTAGCGTCCGGCGGCGGGCGCCCGCCCGCTGGGGCGGAGAAAGGCCCGCGCCGCGGCCCGTTTCTTGACTGGGAGGCGAGTTGCCGCAGGGCCGGTCCCTCCCCGCGAGGAGGCCCGCCACCCTCGGCGTAGGTGCGCCGCCGCCACCCTGCGAACGCGGCCCGAAACGCGCGGGGGCGCCGCCGCCCGCCGTCCGTGCGAAGCGTCCCCGGATGTGAGAACATTTCCGGGGAGCGCGGGCGTGCCCGCGCCGGGAGCTCGCCGCATGGCCGAGTCGAAGCCGAGCCTCTCCGCCGAAGAGGGCCCGCGCCCCCCCGCGGCCGACCTTCCGCGGCCGCTCGTCCTCTCGGTCGACGACCAGCCGGAGACGCGCGCCTTCATCGTGGGCGTGCTCCAGAAGCGCTTCCGGGTGGCGAGCGCCTCCGACGGGGTGGAGGGACTCGCGCGCGCTCTCGAGCTGCGCCCCGACCTCATCCTCACCGACCTGAGGATGCCGAGGATGGACGGGGAGGAACTCGTCCGCGCCATCCGCCAGGAACCGACGCTCGAGGGGATCCCGGTGGTCCTGCTCACCGCCTGGGCCGACGACGAGGTGCGGGTGCGCATGCTCAAGGAGGGGGCACTCGACTACATCACCAAGCCCTTCTCGTCCGACGAGCTCCTCTCGCGGGTGGCGAACCTCATCGCGCTGAAGCGCGCGCGCGAGGTCCTGCAGGAGGAGCTGCAGAGCCGGAACCGCGACCTCGACGCCCTCGCCGCCGAGGTGGTGCTGCGCAAGCGCGAGCTCAAGGCCGCCCTCGAGACGGCGCAGCTCGAGCGCGACCGGGCCGAGCGGGCCAGCCTGGCCAAGAGCTCGTTCTTGGGCCTCGTCTCCCACGAGCTCATGACCCCGGTGGCCGCGCTGCGCCTCACCTGCCAGCGCCTCGAGCGCGACCGCGAGAACCCGCTCGCCCCCCGGCACCTCGAGCTCGTGCAGCGCATGGTCGCCATGGCCGGCCGCCTGGCCGGGGAGATCGGGGCCATCCTCGAGCACGTGCGGGTGGAGTGCGGGCCCCCGAGGCCGCGCTGCGACGCCGTGGACCTCGCCGCGCTCGCCCGCGAGGTGCTCGAGGAGCTCCGGCCCCAGGCGGATGAGAAGGGCCTCGAGCTCTCGCTCGTCGCCCCGGCGGAGCTGCCCCCCGTGACGAGCGACGAGCGGCTCGTCCGGATCGTCCTCGCGAACCTCGTCTCGAACGCGGTCAAGTTCACCCCGCATGGCTCGGTGGCGGTGACGCTCACCCACGGCCGCGGCGCCCACCGGGTGGCCGTGCGGGACACCGGCCCGGGCATCCCCGCCCACGAACGCCAGCGCATCTTCGAGCCCTTCCAGCAGCTCGAGCCCCTGCTGCGCAAGCACGAGCCCGGCATCGGCCTCGGGCTCGCCCTGGTGAAGGAGCTGACCGCCGCGCTGGGGGGGCGGATCGAGCTCGACCCCGGCGAGGGCCCGGGGAGCACCTTCACCCTCGTCCTGCCGGAGCCGGGCGGGCAGGTCGTGGAGGGCGGGGCGCCGGCCTCCTGAAGGCGGCGGAGGGGCCTCCCTAGCCGCCCCCCGGGCCGGGCCCGGCCCGATGGTAGAACACCTCCTCGAGCACGAGCCCGTGGGGTGGAGCGGTGGGGCCGGCGCGCCTCCGGTCGCGGGAGAGGAGCAGCGCCTCGAGCGAGCTCGCCTCCCGGCGGCCCTGCCCGACCTCGACGAGGGTGCCGACGATGTTGCGCACCATGTGCTTCACGAAGGCGGTGGCCTCGACCACCACCGCGAGCTCGGCCGCCGCGACCCGCATCACCTCCAGGCGGCGCACCTCGCGCACGGCGTCGTGCGCCTCGCAGTCGGCGGCCTGGAAGGCGGCGAAGTCGTGGCGTCCCAGGAGCGGGTGGGCCGCGGCGACCATGGCCTCGAGGTCTAGGGGCCTGAAGACCTGCCAGGCCTGGAGGCGGGAGAGGGGGGCGCGGGTCGGCCCGTTGACGATGCGGTAGCGGTAGCGCTTGCCGCGCGCGCTGCGCCGGGCGTCGAAGCCGTCCTGCTCGAGGCTCGCCTCCCGCACCGCCACGTCCCTCGGCAAGAGCGCGTTCATGCCCTTCACGTAGGCGACGAGCGGGAGCGGGCGCGCCTCGGGGAAGCTCGCCACCTGGCCGAGGGCGTGCACCCCGGCGTCCGTGCGGCCGGCGGCCGTCACCCGCCTCGGCCCGCCGCTGAGGACGGCGAGGGCGCGCTCGACCTCGGCCTGGACGGAAGGGCCGTTCCGCTGGAGCTGCCAGCCCACGTAGGCGGTCCCGTCGTACTCCAGGGTGAGCTTCACGACCGGCACGGGAGGAAGGTATCAGGTCCACTCGCCCCCGGAAGGCCTCCCCGCCGCCCGCCGCGCCGCGCTCCGTTCGTTGACCCCCGGGACCCGTCCGCGCTATATGCGTCTTCTTCACTTTTTTTTGAAGTTCCCCGGAGCGCACGCATGAGCCGAGAGCAGGCCATCCTGTCGCAGCTCGACGCCAGCGCCGCGCGAGGGGTGCGCCCCGAGAAGGCCCAGGCCGCGCTCCAGGAGGTGCCGAGGCTCGCCGAGGAGCTCCTCTCCCTGGAGGAGGAGCTCGCCCGCGCCACCTCGGACGCCGAGGAGACGCTGCGCGCGGCGGCCCGCCACCTGGTGGGGGCGGGCGGCAAGCGCGTCCGCCCGACGGTCACCCTGCTCGCCTGCGGCGCCTGCCGGGGCGACCTCAAGGCGGCGGTGCCCTTCGCCTGCGCCGCCGAGCTCACCCACTCGGCCACCCTGCTCCACGACGACGTCATCGACGACGGCCCCACCCGCCGCGGCCAGCCCGCCTCGCGCATCCTGTGGGGCAACGCGGTCTCGGTCCTCTCCGGCGACTGGCTGCTCACCCGGGCCCTCGAGATCGTGGCGGCCGAGCCGGCCCGCTCGGCGGCGCTCCCGGCGCTGCTCACCACCATGCGGCGCCTGGTGGAGGGCGAGGTGCTGCAGCTCTCCCTGCGCGGCAGCTTCGAGGCCACCGAGCAGGACTACTTCGACGTCGTGCGCGGCAAGACCGCCTCGCTCTTCGGCTGGAGCGCGGCCGCCGGCGGCTGGGCGGCCGGGGCGCGGGGCGAGGTCCCCGAGGCCCTGGCCGAGTTCGGGGAGGGCATCGGGATGGCCTTCCAGCTCGTCGACGACGCCCTCGACTACGCGGCCGACCCCGAGCGGCTCGGCAAGCGCCTCGGCCAGGACTTCATGGAGGGCAAGGCCACCCTGCCCCTCATCCGCGCGCTCGAGCGCGAGAGCGGGCTCAAGGATCGGCTGCTCGCCCTGGTGGCCGGGGAAGAGGAGGGCGCGGCGGTGGCCGGGGCGGTGGTGGAGGCGGTGCGGCGCACGGGGGGCCTGGAGGCCGCTCGGACGCTCGCCCGCGAGCACACCGCGGCGGCCCTGCGCGCGCTCGACAAGGTCCCAGACGGCTCGCATCGCCGAGCCATCGTCGAGGCGGCGCGCTCGCTCACCGAGCGCACCTTCTAGAGGCGGATCGCGGGGCGCCCGCGCCGCGGCGCGCCCCACCTCCTCTCAGGCGTAGCCCTGGTACTCCGGCCTCACACGCGGGACGAGCCCGCGGTCGGCCGCCTCGCCGAGGAAGAGGGCCACTGCGCGGCGCCCCTTCTCGCCGAGGCTCCGCGTCCAGTCGTTCACGTACATCCCGACGAAGGTGTCGGCGCGCCGGCGATCGAGGCCGCGCGCGTAGGTCATGGCGTGGTCGAGGGCCTCTTGGCGGTGGTCGAGGCCGTAAGCGACGCTCTCGGCGAGGGCCCGCGCGAGGCTCGTCCGGATGGCCTCCGGCAGGTCGCGCTTCACGCCGTTCATCCCGAGCGGGAGCGGCAGGCCGTGGCGCGCCTTCCACCAGGCCCCGAGGTCCTCGATCACCTTGAGGCCCTCCTCCCTGGCGGTGAGCTGCCCCTCGTGGATGACGAGGCCCGCGTCCACCTCCCCCCGGCGGGCCGCCTCCCCGACGGCCTTGAAGTCCATCACCACCGGCCTGTGAAGCGGCAGGCGGAGAGCGAGGGCCAGCGCGGCGCTGGTCCACTTGCCGGGGATGGCGATGGTCCGGCCCGAGAGGTCGTCGAGGCGCTCGACCTTCGAGTTCGCCCCCACCACCACCGTCGGGCCGTAGCCGTCGCCGAAGGAGGCCCCGGCGTCGAGCAGCAGGTACCTCTCGTGCAGGTAGGCGTAGGCGTGGACGCTGAAGGCGGTGATCTCGTAGCGGCCCTCGACCGCCGCCTTGTTGAGGGTCTCGATGTCGGAGAGCTCGTGGACGAAGGAGAGGCCCTCCGCCCGCACGGCGCCGCTCGCGAGGCCGTAGAACATGAAGGCGTCGTCCGAGTCGGGGCTGTGGGCGATGCGGATGGTCGAGGTCATGGCGGCCCTCTTATCATTTCAACGATCGTTGAAACAAGGCGAGAAGAGGAGTAGATACCCGGGCCTCATGCCCTACCGCTCGCTGCGCAGCTTCCTCGAGCGCCTCGAGCGCGAAGGCGAGCTCGCCCGGGTGGCGGAGCCGGTGGACGTGGTCCTCGACATGGCGGCCCTGGCCGACCGGGCCGCCAAGCAGGAGGGCCCGGCGCTCCTCTTCGAGAAGCCCTCCCGGGGCACCCTGCCGGTGGCCATGAACCTGTTCGGGACGCGCCGCCGCACCGCCTGGGCGCTCTCCTGCGAGGATCTCGAGGAGCCGGCCCGCGAGCTCAAGGCGCTCTTCCACCTCGCCCCTCCGGTGAGCTTCTGGGAGAAGCTGAAGATGCTGCCGCTCCTCGGGCGGCTCGCCACCTACACCCCGAAGCACGTGTCCGACGGCCCGGTGCGCGAGCTCGTCCTTCGCGAGCCCGACCTGGGCGATCTCCCGGCGCTCACCACCTGGCCGCACGATGGCGGGCCCTACCTGACCCTCGCCCAGGTGGTGACGCGCGATCCGGAGAGCGGCCTGCGCAACGTCGGCCTCTACCGGCTGCAGGTGCTGGGCCCGCGCCGCCTCGCCATGCACTGGCAGCTTCACAAGACCGCCACCCAGCACTTCCGGGCCTACGAGCGGCGCGGCGAGCGCATGCCGGTGGCCATCGTCCTCGGCGGCGACCCCGTGCTCACCTACTGCGCCTCGGCGCCGCTCCCACCCGGCATCGACGAGTACCTGTTCGCCGGCTTCTTGCGCAAGGAGGGGGTGGCCCTCACGAAATGCCTCACCCACGACCTGGAGGTGCCGGCCGAGGCGGACCTGGTCCTCGAGGGGTTCGTCGATCCCAGCGCGCCGCTGGTGCGCGAGGGCCCCTTCGGCGACCACACCGGCTACTACTCGCTCGCCGACGACTACCCGGCCCTCGAGGTGACCTGCCTCACCAGGCGCCAGGACGCCGTCTACCCGGCCACCGTGGTCGGGCCGCCGCCCATGGAGGACCTGTGGCTCGGCAAGGCCACCGAGCGGATCTTCCTCCCCATGTTGCAGATGGTGTTCCCCGAGGTGGTGGACATGTCCTTCCCGGCCGAGGGCGTCTTCCACAACCTGTGCTTCATCGCCATGCGCAAGGAGTACCCCGGCCACGCCAAGAAGCTCATGCACGGGATGTGGGGCTCCGGGCAGATGGCCAACACGAAGACGCTGGTGGTCTTCGACGAGGAGGTGGACGTCCACGACCACCGCCAGTGCGCCTGGCGCGCCTTCGCCAACGTCGACGCCCGGCGCGACCTCGTCCTCGTCGACGGCCCGGTCGACGTGCTCGACCACGCCGCCCCGCATTTCGCGCTCGGCGGCAAGATGGGCGTCGACGCCACCCGCAAGTGGGCCGAGGAGGGCGGGCGCGAGTGGCCGGAGCCCTGCGTCCATCCGCCCGAGGTCCTCGCCCGGATGGACGCGCTCTACGAGAGGCTCGTGCCGGGCGCCCCCCCGCTTGGCCGGCCCCGCATCGAGGCCCCGCCCGCGGCGAGCTACAGGCCCAAGAAGGGGGCGGCCTAGCCATGGCGCCCGGGGCGCGCCCGCTCGGGCGGGACGGCCTCCAGGCGGCCGGGGGCGTCCCCCTGCCCGGCGCGGCCGGACGGGGCGAGGCGGTGCGCTCCATGTTCGACCGCATCGCTCCGGCCTACGACCTCCTGAACCGGGTCATGACCTTGCGGGTGGACCAGCGCTGGCGCCGGCGGCTCGCCGGCGGGCTCGCGCTCGGGCCGGGGGAGAAGCTCCTCGACCTGTGCGCCGGCACCATGGACGTGGCGGCCGAGGTGAGGCGCCGCGAGCCCGCCGCCCGGGTGGTGGGGGCGGACTTCTCCTTCGCCATGCTCTCGCGCGGCGCCCGCAAGACCGGCCTGCCGGCGGTGCAGGCCGACGCGCTCGCCCTGCCCTTCCCCGACGCCGCCTTCGACGCGGCCGCGGTGGCCTTCGGGGTGAGGAACCTCGACTCGCTGGAGAAGGGCCTCGAGGAGCTCGCCCGGGTGGTGCGCCCCGGCGGGCGGCTCGGGGTGCTCGAGTTCTTCCGCCCCGAGTCGCGCAGCTCACGCCTCGTCCACGGCGCCTACAACCGCCTGGCCCTGCCAGTGCTGGGGCGGCTCCTCTCGCCCGACCCCTCCGCCTACCGCTACCTCGTCGCCTCCATGGAGCGCTTCGTCGCCCGCCCCGCCTTCGAGGAGGCCTGTCGCCGGGCGGGCTTCTCGGCCGTGAGGGGGGAGACCCTCTTCCCCGGCACCTGCGGGCTCGTCCTGGGGGTGAGGGCGTGAGGCTGGTGGTGGCGGTCAGCGGGGCCTCCGGCGCCCCCTACGCGAAGCGCCTCCTCGACTTCCTGGCCGCCGAGGGGCCGGGGCACGGCCTCGAGGTGGACCTCCTCTTCACCGAGACCGGCCGGCAGGTCTGGCGGCAGGAGATCGGCGAGGCGCCGAGCTACCCCTTCAAGGTCTGGAAGAACCGCGACTTCACGGCACCCTTCGCCTCCGGCAGCGCGCGCTACGACGCCATGGCGGTGGTGCCCTGCTCGGCCGGGGCGCTCTCGCGCATCGCCTACGGCGTGTCGCTCGACCTCCTGGGCCGCGCGGCCGACGTCATGCTGAAGGAGCGCCGGCGCCTCGTCCTGTGCCTGAGGGAGACCCCGCTCTCGCTCGTCCACGCCCGCGCCATGGCGCAGGCCATCGAGGCCGGGGCCCTCATCCTCCCTGCCATGCCGAGTTTCTACGGCCGGCCGGCCGACCTCTCCGAGCTCATCGACACGGTGGTGGGGCGCATCCTCGACCGCCTCGACATCCCGAACGAGCTCATGCGCCGCTGGGACGGGCTCTCCCCCAGGGCCCGCGCCGAACCCGTGGAGGACTAGCCATGCTCTCCCCCCTCGCCCACCGTGCCCTGGAGCGCGAAGGCCTAGGTCCCGTGAGGGACCGCGTGCTCGCCCGCGAGCGGCTCTCGGAGGAGGACGCCCTGCGCCTGTTCGAGGCGCGGGACCTCGCCGCGCTGGGGGCGCTCGCCGACCACGTGCGGGCGGAGCGCCACGGCGCCTCGGTCTTCTACAACCGCAACGTCCACCTGAACTTCACCAACGTCTGCGTGGCCTCCTGCAAGTTCTGCTCGTTCGCCCGCCCCGACGACAAGGCGGCCAGCCAGGGCTACACCATGAGCCTGGAGGAGGCGGTGGGCCACGTCCTCGAGCGGCGCGCCCTCGGCATCACCGAGGTGCACATCGTGAACGGGCTCCACCCCGACCTCCCCTTCGAGTTCTACCTGGAGGTCCCGCGCCGCATCCGGGCCGCCTGGCCCGAGATCCAGATCAAGGCCTACACCGCGGTCGAGATCCACTTCTTCGCCGAGAAGTTCAAGAAGAGCTACGAGGAGGTCCTGCGGGCGCTCAAGGAGGCCGGCGTCGACACCCTGCCCGGCGGCGGCGCCGAGATCTTCGCCCCGCGGGCGAGGCGCAAGCTGTGCGACGACAAGGCCACCGCCGACGAGTGGCTCTCGGTCCACCGGGTGGCCCACCGGCTCGGCATGAAGACCAATGCCACCATGCTCTACGGCACCATCGAGACCCTGGCCGAGCGGGTCGACCACATGGCGCGCCTGCGCCGGCTGCAGGACGAGACCCACGGCTTCCAGGTCTTCATCCCGCTCGCCTTCCACCCCGAGCACAACATGATCGGCAAGGCCTTCCCCAAGCCGACCGGCTACGACGGGCTCAAGACCTACGCGGTGGCGAGGCTCTTCCTCGACAACTTCGACCACCTCAAGGCCTACTGGGTGACGCTCGGCGAGCGCCTCGCCCAGACCGCCCTCTCCTTCGGCGTCGACGATCTCGACGGGACGGTCCTCGAGGAGCGCATCTACCACATGGCCGGCGCGAAGACGCCCCAGGCTCTCCTCGAGCCGGAGCTGCACCGGCTCATCCGCGCGGCCGGGCGCATCCCGGTCGAGCGCGACAGCCTCTACCGCGTCCTGCGCACCCACCCGGGAGCGCCGGGGAACGCCGCCGCCTAGAAGGGATCCGCCATGAAGAAGCTCCGCGCCGCCGCCGTCTCCTTCCTGAACGCGCGCCCCCTCACCGCGGCCCTCGAGGAGAGCGAGCGGATCGAGCTCGTCCTCGCCGAGCCCTCCATGTGCGCGAGTCTCCTCGAGCGCGGCGAGGTGGAGCTGGCGCTCTTGCCGGTGGGGGGACTCGCCGGCCAGGACTACGAGATCGTCCCCGGGATCGGCATCGGGTCGGACGGCCCGGTGTCGACGGTGCTGCTCGTGGGCGAGCAGTCGCCGGTGGTGTGGGACGAGGTCTTCCTCGACACCGCCTCGCGCACCTCCCAGCTCCTCTCCCAGATCGTGCTCGCCGAGCGCGGCC
>Ga0335078_10015649_pt1 | contig 11264 bp, 9 predicted proteins | sample Lox_Sample_32_FD_206711 | JGI IMG/M metagenome (GOLD analysis project Ga0335078, IMG submission 206711) | Soil microbial communities from Loxahatchee National Wildlife Refuge, Florida, United States - Lox_Sample_3.2 | ecosystem: Environmental > Terrestrial > Soil > Wetlands | place: USA: Florida...
ACCCGCAGCGACATTGAGTGCTTTTCCACGCGGCGCCAGAGCGTGAATGCGGAGTTGCGCAAGCGCGCGGCCGCTTTTGAGCGTAAGCACGGACGCGAGCCGACTCAGCGCGAACTCGCTCAGCTTCATGAGGAGGCTTATACAGAAACGCGCAACGGGAAGCCTGAGGGCGAGGTCGATTTTGACGCGCTGCACTCAGACTGGGCTCAGCGGCTCAGGAAGCGCGGCCGCGAGCTTGAGTCGATCGCTCCCGCGGTGTGGGACGAGTCCGTGGTGCGCTCAGGCTCAGCCACCGACCGCGCTGAGCCTGAGCCTGAGATGCTCCGGCGCGCGGCGCTCAAGGCGCTGGCCCGGTGCCAGGCTCAGCACTCCACGTTCACCCGTTACCAGGTCATCCACGAACTCGGCGCGGTGATGCCCGCCGAGGTGCGCGACCTGGGGCCGGAGCGGATGCTTCCGCTCCTGGAGGGCCTGGCCGACCGGGTCCTGGCGGGTGAGTTTGAGCCGGTCGCGTGCCTGGAGACTCCCGAGCTCGTGCCCGTGCCCGAGCGGCTGCGGCGCTCAGACGGCCGGCCTGTCTACTGGCGGCACATGGGCACGCGCTACGCCACGCGGGCGCACCTGGACACCGAGGCGCAGCTGCTCGCTGACGCCGCCCGTGAGCGTGCTCCGGTGGTTGAGCCTGAGCGTGCGGCCGAGTTGCTCGGCTCAGACTCAGCCACGCTCAGCGCTCAGCTCGAGCGCAAGCCCGAGGCGGGCAGCCAGGACACGACCGCGACCGGGCTGCGGCTGGACCAGGCCGCGGCGATCTGGGCGGCGCTGACGAACCGGCAGACCTCCACCGTGCTGACCGGGCCCGCGGGCTCGGGGAAGACATACACGCTCGCCGCGGCCGCGGCGAGCGCCCGCAAGGCGGGGATCCGCCACGTGTATGGGACAGCGGCCAGCCAGGCCGCCCGCAACGTCCTCGCGGCGAAGCTGCGTGAGATGGGTGTCCCGGCCACGGTGCTGAACTCGACGCAGTTCCTGGACCGGGTCAGCCGACCGGCCACCGACCGGCACCGCGTGGTCGTCGGGCCCGGGTCGCTGATTCTGGTCGACGAGGCCTCGATGCTGCCGACTGGGCACGCCGCGGCGATCAAGCGCATCGCGGCCCGCACAGGCAGCAAGGAACTGTTCGCCGGGGACCAGGAGCAGCTGCAGGCCGTCGAGGAGGGCGGCGCGATGGGGCTGCAGGCCCGCAAGCAGGGTTACCTGCAGCTGGCCGAGCCGGTCCGGTTCGACCACCCGTGGGAGCGCGACGCCACCTTGCGGCTGCGCGCGGGCGACACGGGCGTCGCCGACGAGTACGACCAGCAGGGCCGCGTGATCGGCGGCAGCCCGGAGGAGGTTCTCGAGGGCGCGGCCCAGATGGCGGTCACGCTCCTGGCTAGCGACACCGACGTGATCCTGATGGCCCGGGCCCACGACCACGTCCGCGAGCTGGCCCGGCGGGTCCGCGACGAACTCGCCCGGCTCGGCCTGGTCGACGCCAGCAAGACCGTGCGGCTGGCTGAGGGTGCCCGGGCCGGGGTGCATGACCTGGTCGTCAACCGGGTCAACGACCACCAGGCCGGGCTGGCCAACGGCGACGTCGTGCGTATCGAGGCGATCGAGGACGACGGGCGGGTGCGGATCCGCAAGGCCACCGGCCGGGATCCGCAGACCGGGGAGCCAGTGTTTGGCCGGGAGATCGGCTACTCGTCGCTGGCGAAGTTTGACTCCGCCTACGCCCGCACCGCGCACACCGCCCAGGGCGGGCAGGGCAGGGTCGGCATCGCTGTGGTCACCGGGAACGAGAACCGGCAATGGGTCTACCCGGCGATGACCCGGGGCACGGACGCGAACTACGCGTGGGTGATGACGACCTCGCCGGCCAAGTCCGACCCCGAAGCCCGGCCCCAGGCCGCGCCGGAGCTGGCCCGGGCGGAGCGGGTGGACCGGATCCGCGCGGGCCTGCCCGGCGAACCCGAGAGCGAGGAGACCCCGGAGCGCCGCGAAGCCGCCGACGTGCTCGCCGACGTCATCGGCCGAGACGGCACCGAACTGTCAGCGACGGAGTTCTGTGAGCGCCAGCTGGCCAGCGCCGACCATCTCGGCCTGCTCGAGCCGATGTGGCAGGACGCCACCGCGGGGCCGCGTACCGAGCGGTACAAGCAGCTGCTCGCCGGGGCCGTGCCCGAGGCGTACGCCGCCGGTGCTGCCGACTCGCCCCGGGCCACGTGGCTGTGGCGGTCGCTGCGGGCGGCCGAGGCCGGCGGCCTGGACGCCCGCGAGGTCCTGCAGACCGCTGTGGACCTCCGCCCGCTGGCCGGAGCGGAGGATGTCGCCGCGGTGCTGGACGCGCGGATCCGGCCCCGGGTCGAATACCTGACCCCCGTGCCCGAGGGCCGGTTCTCCGACCAGGTCCCGCAGGTCGACGACCCGGCCGAGCAGAAGTACCTCGCCCAGCTGGCCGCGGCGATGGACGGCCGGGTCGACCGCCTCGGCCCGTTCGTGGCCCGCCAGGCCCCAGAGTGGGCGGTCAGCGCGCTCGGTGACGTGCCCGAGGAGCCGGAAGCCCGGGCCGAGTGGGAGCACAAGGCCGGGCAGGTGGCCAAGTACCGGGAGCGGTACTGGGACGACTCGCGCGAGCCGATCGGCCCGGAGCCGACCACGGCCAGCCCGGAGAAGCGCCAGGCCTGGCATGCTGCCGCCGGAGCGCTCGGGCGGCCTGCGGACGGGCCGGACCTGCAGCACCGGGACGACGGCGTGCTGTGGCTCATGCGCGACACCTATGAGGCCGAGACGCAGTGGGCGCCGCGGTTCGTCAGCCCGGAGCTGCGGGCGGTGCGCACCGGCGCCCGCGAGGCCGAGTTCACCCGTGCCCGCGCCGCGGCGGAAGCCCGCGCGGCGGAGACCCGGGGCGACGCCGGGGGCGCCGAGCGGCAGCACGGACTGGCCAGGTCCTCGGCGGCCCTGCGGGACTGGTACACCGGCCGGGCCGGCGAGCTCGCCGAGGCGGACAAGGACTACCAGGAGTGGTCGCACGCCACCGAGGCCGCCCGCCGCCTGGCCGTCGCCGCTGACGCTGAACTCCGCCGCCGCGATCCGGGCCGCGTGCTCGAGCCGCTGCGCTCGGCCGAGCAGCAGTCGGTGACCGAGGCTGAGCGGGCCGATATCGACCCGATCCTCGTCCGCGCCCGCGGCACCGCGGCGGAGTCGCCGGGCTGGGTCAGGGCGCTCGGCGAGGCACGGCCCGCGTTCCGGGAGCAGCTGGCCGAGAGGCAGAGCATGCGCATCCCCGACCCGGATCCCGAGTACGCGGACCACGGCCCGGCCTGGCCAGCGATCGCGCCCCGGGAGCGGGACGCCATCATGCAGCGCCCCGAGCCGGAGATGCCGCCGGCACCGGGTACCGCTCCGGACGCCTCACCCGAGGCCGGATCGTAACGGCCTGTCGGCAGCTGAGCGCACCATGTTGGAGGAGGTGATCTGGCATGGCACTCCTGCAGCGCAGCGGTACCCGCGTCTGGCTTGACGTGCCGTTCGCCGAGAAAGATCGGGCCCGAGCGCTCGGCGCTCGCTGGGACCCCGCCGAGCGCAGCTGGTACGCACCGCGAGCAGGCATGCCGGGGTTCGCGCACTGGGAGCGCCTGGCGGAGGTCCTGCCCGGCGAAGACCGCACGTTCGGCGGCCCGGGCCTGTTTGTCGACCTGATCCCGTCAACATCGTGGTTCACCAACGTCCGGTCCGCTGTCGACCGGTGCGACTGGGAACGGCTGCGGCAGATGGTCTACCGCCGCGCGGGTTTCCGCTGTGAGGCCTGCGGCTGCCACCGCGACACGCCCGCCGGGCTGCACATGGAAGCTCACGAGCGGTTCAGCTACGACCTGGCCACCGGCGTGCAGAAACTCCGCCGCCTGGTGTGCCTGTGCACCGCCTGCCACGGCACCACGCACTTCGGCTTCGCTCAGCTCAGCAGCGAGGAAGACGCCGCGATGGGCCACCTGCGGTTCATCACCCGCATGACCGAGCGCCAGGCCCGCCAGCACGTCGCCGAGGCGTTCGCCCTGTGGGAGGTCCGCAGCGGCGTCGAGTGGCGGCTGGACCTGTCGGTGATCTCAGGCGCCAGGATCGCCCTGAGGGAGAGGCGGTGAACCCTGATGGACGCTGAGCTGGACCTGGTGCACGGTCACGGGCGCCCGCGACTCCCTGGCGCCGAGGACCTCGCCGAGCTCGCGGAACTCATGGCCGAGACAGCTCGTCAGTGCCCCAACTGCATCAGCGTGTCCTCGCGGGACATCCTGCTAGCCATGGCCAAGGCTGCGGAGGCGCTCGCCGCCCAGCTGCGCGAGCGCGCCGGAGCGATGTCACCGTTCCCGCCCATGTCACCGACGCTGGCGGCGATGTACGAGAAGTACATCGACCGGAAGGCTGAGACCGAGGACGCCCGCTGTCCCTAGCCAGTAGGTCAGGCCGCGAGGCGGATGGTCGCGATGGTGTCCCAGTCCCAGCGCCGCTCCGGTCCCTGCTGAATGATCAGGCTCAGCGCGCTGATCTGGATCTCGCACCGGGGGACGCTCTCACCGAGCGCGGCGATGAGGGGTGCCGCGGGCTGGTACGCCGTGCTGTAGCAAACGGTGATATGCGGGGTCCAGCGTTCAGGATCGCCCTGCGGCCTGTCGCGGCCCGTGACGAGCCGGGTTGCCGTCAGGGCGGCCTGGCGGACAGGAATGAGCGCCTCCGCCGGTGACACGCCCAGCATGATCGCTTCGGGGTGGTACAGAACGCGGCCGAGCGTCACAGTGACCGGCGGCATGGCGGAAAGCAGCCTGGTTGCTGTCATGGCCATCTGGTCGAGTTCTCCGGCGGAAAAACTGGCGGCTGGCCCGGCCACCATCGTGGTCATGTGCAGCCGTTCCAACGGGGTCATGTGCAGGCCGCCGAACAGGGCCAGGCGCTCCTGGGCGTCGCGGGCAAGGCCGGTCACCTGCGGGTAGCCGCTCATCGGCATGTGCCAGTACACGGTGCCCTCTCCCGGCGCCGGGTCGGCCCGGTGGTGCCAACGGTCTCTCATCTGTGCTGGCAAGGCGTTCATCCGGCCTCCCGGAGGGCATCTGCTGTGAACTCGTGTATGTCCTGCCGTGCCGCGACGGAATCCTGGCTGGCAGCGAACTGTGGCCGCGCGAGCACCCGGTCCAGATCGGTGAGCCAGCCGGTCACGGTTGTTATCCGCATCTCGGGCTCGAGCGCCAGCACCGGGGTCACCTGCTCGACGGCTCCTTCTAGCGAGCCCTGCAGCAGGTGGGCGATCGCCGCCCCGATGCGGACCTGGGCCCACGTCCAGGGGTTCCGCGCGTTACCGGCGGCCCAGCTCTCCTCGGCTGCGGCCGCAGTGCGCAGCGCTCCGGCGGGGTCGCCCGTGCGGAGCAGCACAGACAGCTTGAAGATCGCCTGCCGGGCGGGCGGGAACGACCACGGCGACATCTCGCTGGCCGCGGCCGGGAGCCGTTCCGTGATGGCGCTGGCGCGAGCGCGCGCCTGCCGGGCCCGGGCCCGGTCGCCGAGGAGAGCGGCGGAGTTTGCCTCGTAGCTGGCGAGTTGCACGGTCATCGGGGTGACTGGGTCAGGGCCGGGACGCTGCTCTAGGCCCTGCCGGGCGAGGTCGGCGCCTGATGCGTAGTCGTGCTGCCACCGGGCGTTCTTGGCGAGGGCGTACCAGGCTGTGGCCTCGCTTGCCTCGGCCTCCTTTAGGTACACGAGCGCAGCCTGGCCGTAGTTCTCGGCGGCCTGGTTATCGCCAAGGTTGCTGAGCAGGACGCTCGCGTGCGCGAGGACAAGTCCGTCCAAGCGGATCAGGTCTCGCGTCTGGCGAAGCCGCTGGCGGCCGCCGCGCAGCAGCAGCTGGGCTGTGCGGTGCAGCTGCATCACCTCGGCCAGGACCTGACGGTCCGGGACCTGAGTGTGCATCTCGGCGAGAGCGGCCTCCGCTTGCTCAATGCGCTCGATCGCCTCGGTGCTGGTGTTGGTCTCCGTGATCCAGGAGGTGAGGTCGCCGGTACCGGCGGGGACGAGGTCACGGGAGGGAAGGGTGATCACGTTTCCAGTGGCCAGCACGGCCAGCCCAGCGTCGGCGGCCGTGCGGACCGGGTCCCCCTGGCATGCCTCCACGACGTCCGGCGGCACGGCAACACCAGATTCCCACGCGCGGATCATTCCGGGTTTCACGGGCCAGCCGAGCAGCGTGCTTAGCGCAGTGGCGAAGGTTTCCCTTGACGCGCTGCCCCGCGCGGCTCGCACCAGGGCCTCCGGTGCCATCGCGTTCCTGCGCCTCGGCCAGAGCTCGGTGACGGACCCGGTCATGAGCCGACGTCCCTGTCCTGGGCTGGGTCGGCGGGCCGGTGCCCGTCGAGCGCCATCACCTGGGCCTGGGTGTACTCAAGCTCCTCACGCAGCTTCGCGATCTCGCCGTCAATGCGCCGGGTTAGCCGGGCCTCAACGTCGCCTAGCGCGGCCTCCAGCCGGGCAAACTCCGGGCTCGGCTCCGGCTCGGCCGGTGGCTTAAGGACGAATGTCCCGCGTGTTGAGTGGCTCTCGACCAGGCCTTCGTCACGCAGTACGCCCAGCGCACGGCGGACCGTCTCCGCGGCGCTGCGGTACTGCTCCGTCAGCGCCAGGTTGGACGGCAGCCGTTCACCAGGCTGGTAGCGCCCGGCCTTGATCTGGTTGCGCAGGTCCTCGGCGATCTGCACGTATGGCGGCCGCGGGTCTGCGTAGTCGGGAACTGGCATAAGGCAAGGCTAGATCAGGCGGCTGACTTAGGGAAAGCTCCGGTTTGACTGTACTAAGTCGAGACTCTTAACTTAGAGTAAGAAGTACTCAGCACCTCAGGGACGGAGGACCGCATGACCGCAGTACCGGAGGCGCTCGCGGCGCCCGGCAAGGAGCGGGTGTCCGCCGATGTGCCCGATGACGTCGCCCGCAGGCTCCGCATCTGGGCGGCAGTGCTTGGCAAGCCCGTCGCCCATGTGGTCAGCAACGTGATCTGCGCCGCGGTGCCCTCTGACGAGGTGCTGGCTTCGCAGATCCAGACAGGAGGCATCGGCGATGGCCGCGCAGACCACTGACGACCTGATCGACGAGGTCAACGACCACGCCTATGCAGGCCACGCAAACTGTTCCCGGACGGTCCTCCTTGCCAAGCCTCGCTGGTGGGCCCGGAATCGGCGCCCAGCTGCCGAGCGGGAGCACATGCAGACACGGGAGCGCGCGCACCGGCCGGGCATGCGCCTGATCGGCACCGGCGCTGTCCTGCTGATCCTGCTCGGCGTGGGCCTGCTGGCCGTGAGCTACGCCGCGCAGTACCGCTACGTGCTCGGCGAGCGGGGCCAGGTGACGGCCAGCCTGATCGAGGCTGGCGCTCTGGACGTCGGCATGATCATCTTCTCGCTGATCGCCCTGGGCCTGGCTCTGGCCGGGCTGGCGTCCAAGACCGAGCGCGTCCTGATCATCGCGTGCGCTGTCGCCAGCGCGGTCATGAACTTCGCCCTGGCCGACAGCTCCAACTGGCGCTCGGTCCTGGCGTGGACCATGCCGCCGGTGTTCCTGGCCGTCGTCGTCGACCGGGTCGTCAGCGCGGCCCGCAGGCACGCGCTCGGCGTCCGCGACGGCGCGTCCCCGTGGGTGGTGGCCGCTGCCGCCGTGGGCAAGGTCCTCCGCTTCGGCGCCCTGGCTGCCCTGTACGGGCTGCGGTTCGTGCTCGCTCCGCCGAGCACTGCTGCCGGTGCGCGCCGCGCGGTCCTGGCCGCCACGCCGCTGCCGCAGGCAGGGGAGCGTCCTGCGATCGAGGCGCCACAGGTGCAGTCGCCAGCGCCTCCGCCGGCGACCTGCCATCGGTGCGGCGCCACGCCCGCGTGGGGCACTGTTCACGTCTGCCCAAACCCTCCCGCACGGCGTGGACGTACTGGCACCAAGACCGCCTTGCTCATCGAACGTGTCACCGAGCGGTACGGGCTCCTGACGGCGATCGAGCCAGATCAGGTCTCGCAGATCGCCAACATCATGGCGCCGGAGGTCGACCTGCACCCCGCGTCGGCCCGCACGGCGCTGCTGAAGGCCGTCCGCGCCGCGCATGTAGAGAGTGATGACAAGTGACCCGGTTCGCGCTCCTGATCGCTTGCCTGCTGGTCTTGGCGTTCGGCTACTGGTCATTCATCCCGCAGCGCCACGTCCCCTACTTCCGCGTGGCCACGCTGCGCGCGCGGGTGACCCTGCGGCTGCACCCCGGCCGGGGATTCGCGACACTTCCTGAGCTGTGGGCGCGCTGGGGCCGGTTCGCCTCGTTCCGCGAGTCGGGCCGCAGCAGGCCGGCGCTGCCGCTCCTGCAGCGGATGATCCGGCCCTCGGCCCATGCCGTCTACCTCGGCCGGGCGCAATACCGGCACCGGCTCTGGCAGACGATCCAGGAGAACATCCTGATCGTCGGCCGCAGCCGGTCCGGGAAGTCCGGCTGGCTGGCCAAGGTCGTGATCCGCTTCGGCGGCGCCGTAGTCTCCGCCACCACTAAGCCGGACCTGTTCCTGCGTACCAGCGGCCTGCGGGCCACCCGCGGCCGCCTGGTCCACTCGTTCGACCCGCAGCGCATCGGCGGCCCGCGCACCCGCTCCACGCTCCGGTTCGACCCCATCCCGGGATGTGAGGACCCTTCGGTGGCCATGCGCCGCGGGACCGCGTTCACCGACGCGGTGCGCACCAAGGGCACCGAAGGCGACAACTTCTGGACCGAGCAGGCGTCGGTGCAGATGCCGGCGCTGTTCTGCGCCGCGGCACTCGGCGGCCGGGACCTGTACGCGCCCTATCACTGGGTCATCGGCGGCGACACCCGCGAGGCCGAGCGGATCTTGCGCGCTCACGGGCGCCGCACCTGGGCCGAGAGCATCGGCCAGATGCGCGGAGCCGCGGACAAGACCGCTGCGACCGTGCGCATGGTCCTGGTGGCGGCGCTGAAGTTCCTCGAGGACCCGGCCATCGCCGAGTGCGTCCTGCCCGCCCCCGGCGAGGGGTTCGACATCGGCGAGTTCCTGCGCACGCAGGGGTCGCTGTACCTGATGGCCGACCCACGCTCCGAGGTCTCGCCGGTGGCGCCGGTGTTCGCCTGCCTGGTCAACGAGATCCACTGGGCCGCCTGCCAGCTGGCCGGCTCCATGCGCGGGGAGCGGATCGACCCGCCGCTGCTGCTGCAACTGGACGAGGTGGCCAAGATCTGCCCACTGCCGGTCCCGGCCCTGCTGGCCGACTCCGGTGGCCGCGGGATCATGATGCTCATCGCGTGCCAGGGCCTGGCGCAGATCGAGGAGCGCTGGGGCAAGCCTGCGACCCGCATGGTCCTGGACACCTCTAACCAGTTGTATGTGTCCGGGATCCAGGACCCGGAGACGCTCAAGATGGTCTCCGACTTGTGCGGGCCCGCGACGTGGCGCGCGCGGGGCAGCGAGGACGGCAGGACCGCGGACTTCCCGGTCGCTACCGATGCGATGATCCGCCGGCTGCCCAAGCGGCACGCCCTGATCCTCCGCGCCGACCTGGCGCCGGTGATCACGCACCTGCCGATGGTCTGGCATGACTGGCGCTACCGCTGGGTGAGGCTCCGCCGCCGCGAGGTTGCCCGCCTGGCCCCCGCCGCCCCGTGGCTGGCCACAGCTTCCCCGCGCGTGCCCACCGCCCTGCAGCCGGTGACGGTCCCGGATCTGCCGGCAGCAGCATCTCGCACGGGCGAACTGGCCTCGGTCGGCGCCGGGCGCGCGCACCGCAACGGCAACGGGCACCGCAGCGGACGCAAGTCTGCCTACCCCTGGGATGCCCAGTGAGCGGCAAGGACCCGGACCCCTGGGACGGCATCGGCGGTGTGCTGGCCCAGCTGGCCGGCCTGCAGCAGAAGGTGGCCGACCTCGAGGCCGAGCTCGCTGATAGCCGCGACGTCATCGACCGCCTGGCCGGCCGGCTCGGCGATGACGGCGACGGCGGCCAGGGCGAGGGGTACTCCCCGATCCCGCCGCCGCGGTGGTGGGCCCTGCGGGGCGCTGAGCGGGAGGACGCGGTCGCCCGGCTGCGCAGCTGGACTGAGACGGTGTTCCGGCCCGGGTACGGGCACCTGGCCGCCAAGCTCCCGGCATGCTGGGAGCGCCACGAGGTGTGCCTGTACTGGCTCGACGTGCTGTCGGAGATGCACACCTACCTGTACCAGGACACCCCGCGCAGCTACGGCGTCCTGGCCCAGGCCGCGGAATGGCACTCTCGGCACCTGCCCGCCGCCGCGGCCTGCTTCGACGCCGAGGCAGCCAAGTGCGACCACCTGCCTGACGACCAGCGCAGCCCGGCCGGCGCCGACCCGTGGGCAGGCACGTTGTGAGCGCGCGGGAGCAGCCGCCGGAGGAGGCTGCGCTGGCCTACGCGCGGGTGGGCTGGCCGGTGTTCCCCTGCCACCCGGGGTCGAAGGAACCGGCGACGTTGCACGGGTTCCACGACGCGTCGACCGACGAGCGGCAGATCGGCGAGTGGTGGCGCCGGGAGCCGGACCGCAATGTGGCGGTGGCCACCGGCGCGCCGGGCCCGGATGTGGTGGACGTGGACGTGCACGCGGACGGGTCTGGGTTCGCCTCGTTCAACCGGCTCAAGCGCGCCGGGCTGGTCGACGGCTACCAGGCTGTGGTGCGCACGCCCTCGGGTGGCCTGCACCTGTACTACGAGGGAACTGACCAGCGCAGCGGCCGTCTGGCCGAGCATCATCTCGACTTCCGCAGCAACGGCGGCTACATCGTGAGCCCGCCCAGCCGGGCCGAGGGCGGCCGCTACGCCGTGGTGCAGCACTCGCCCGGCGACGGCTCAACGGTTTCCTGGGACGCGATCACCGGCAGGCTGAGCCCGCCCCGCGAGCCCCGGCCCGAGACTGACCAGCAGCTTCGCGGCGAGGCCGGGACGAGCCTGGACCGGCTGGAGGCATGGGTCGCAGCCCGCCAGGCCGGGGACCGGAACTTCCCCCTGTTCTACGCCGCCAGGCAGGCCCACCTGAGCGGCCAGCTGGACGGTTCCGGTGTCGAGCGTCTGGTCGACGCGGCCCGGCGATCCGGGCTGCGCGGCGGTGAGCGCGAAGCGCGGCGCACGATCGCCAGCGCCCGGCGCAGCGCCGACCGCGAAGGCGGTTACCTGCACCCTTTCGGCCAGGCCGAGCCGCAGCTGGAGGCGGG
>Ga0335078_10015651_pt1 | contig 11263 bp, 9 predicted proteins | sample Lox_Sample_32_FD_206711 | JGI IMG/M metagenome (GOLD analysis project Ga0335078, IMG submission 206711) | Soil microbial communities from Loxahatchee National Wildlife Refuge, Florida, United States - Lox_Sample_3.2 | ecosystem: Environmental > Terrestrial > Soil > Wetlands | place: USA: Florida...
TCTTCGCGGCCGGTGTTGAAGGAGAAGTTGAAAAGAAACACCACCAGGATGCCGAAAACGCACATCGCGCTCAGCGCCTCGCGGCTGCGCCACTCCACGCGCAGGTCTTTCACGAAGATGGTCCAAATCGCAGTCAACAGTTGACCGTCGGCAGTTCGCAGTTCGCGGTCGGCAGCCTCCTCCTGTTTCCCACTCGCCGCTTTCTACTCGCCAGTCGCTACTTGCTACTCGCTACTCCCTCAGTGCACCTGCCGCAGGGACACAATTCCCGCAGATAATCGAAGCTGTAGATTCCGGTCGCGTGCCCGTCGCTCCAGGTGATGCCTAGCGCATAGCGGCCTATTGCCTCAGCTTTCACAGGCTTCAGTGGCTCTTCGTAAATCGGCAGAACACTCGACGACGCGGCTGCGGGCCGCGCCGTCGGACGCGAGCCGGTGCCGTGCGCGTCCGTACACGTTGCGCACGGACACTTCTCGCGAAGATAGCCGTAGGGATAAAGGCTGCGATGGCCGTCCGACCACTCGACCGCCACGCTGCTGTTCGCGCCGGCTAGCGTGACCTTTCTTGGAAAAGGGGACATGAAGAGGAACCAGGAATTGACTCATTGATTCAATGAGTCAATGGATCAATCCTGCATCCACGAATTGACTCAATCACCCGATCGCTCAATCACCCAGTCACTCAATTACGATTTCTTCCGGAAGCTGCATCTTGGCCAACTCGGCTTCGAGCGTCGTGGCCACATCGCGGAATGCTTTGCCTTGAGGCGTCGCGCCATCCAGCGCTACCGGCTGACCGCGATCGCTCTCCGTGCGGATGCGCAGATCGAGCGGGATCTCGCCGAGGAAGGAGAATCCCAGGCGCTCGGCCGCAGCGCGCGCGCCGCCGTGCCCGAAGATGTCTTCACGATGCCCGCACTGGCTGCACACGTGGTAGCTCATATTCTCGACGATGCCGAGTATGGGGACGTTAAGCTTCTGGAACATCGCGATGGCCTTGGACGCGACCGTCAGCGCCAGATCCTGCGGCGTGGAGACGATCACGGCGCCGGTCAGCGACGCCGTCTGGCACAGGCTGAGTTGGATGTCCCCCGTGCCGGGCGGCAGGTCGATCACCAGATAGTCGAGACTGCCCCAGCGGACATCGCCCAGAAACTGCTGCACGGTCTTGTGCAGCATGGGGCCGCGCCAGATCACGGCCTCGTCCTTAGGCAGGAAATAGCCCATGGAAATGATCTTCACGCCGTGCTCGATGGGCGGTTCGATCTTGCCCTGGATCACTTCCGGGTCACGACGCGCGCCGACCAGCATGGGGACGCTCGGCCCGTAGACGTCGGTGTCCATCAAACCCACGCTGCGGCCGGCGGAAGCCAGAGCGACGGCCAGATTGGCGGCAACGGTCGATTTGCCGACGCCGCCTTTGCCGCTGGCCACGGCAATCGTCGTTTTCACGCCCGGCGCGAGCTTCGGCGCGGAACCCGCAGCCTGGGCGGGCGCGCTGCCATGTCCTGTTCCCGGAGCCGTCGCGGGTCCCGAAGCGCCGGCGGGTTCGGCTTGCGCGGGGCGCGCCACGTGAATCTCCACCTTGCCGCCGTCCAGCGCCTCGACCGCGTCGTGGACAGCGCGCAGCAACTGCTGTCCGGCGGGCGTGGTGACGGTGATCGGCGGCGGCAGCTCGAGGGCGATGGAGATGCGTCCCTCGCCCACCTCCACGCCCTTTACGCAGCCAAGCGCAACAAGGTCGCGTCCGGCGGGATCGCGCACGTCGCTCAGGGCCTTCATTACATCTTGGGGATGAATTCGCTTGTTCATGGAAGCCTTGGATTACGGGCAGTTCTAAGCTGTTCCCCGCGGGCGCGTTTAACATTCATTCTGCGGCTGGCTGCGCACGTTGTCAAACCGGCCCTCCTTCTAACTGCGACTCTCGACTCGCGAATCCCGCTTGCCAGTCCAACTGGTCTCCTGATCCTTGTACTGAAGCTGGTACAGCTTGAAATAGAGGCCACGCCGGTCGAGGAGTTCCTGGTGCGTTCCGATCTCGCGCACGCGGCCCTTGTGCATCACCACGATTTTCGACGCGTTCTGGATCGTTGAAAGCCGGTGCGCGATCACCAGCGCCGTCCGATTCGCCAGCATGCGGCCGAGCGCTTCCCGGATCAGGAATTCGGTCTGCGGATCGATGCTCGACGTAGCCTCGTCCAGGATCAGGACGCGCGGCTGATGCGCCAGCGCCCGCGCGAAGCACAGGAGCTGCTTCTGCCCCACCGAAAGCGTCACGCCGCGCTCCTTCACCGGTTCGTCGAAGCCGCCGGGAAGATTCTCGATGAAGCCCAGCGCATTCACCTGCCGCGCAGCTTCGCGTACTTTCTCGTCGCTGATGCGATGGGCTCCCGGCTCAGAGCCCAGGCGGACGTTGGAGGCGATGGTGCCCGAGAACAGGAACGAATCCTGCAGCACCAGCCCGAAGTTGCGCCGGAGGTCGGCGAGGCGAAGTTGCCGGATGTCGATTCCATCGAGGAGAATTGCGCCTTCCTGCACTTCGTAGTAGCGCAGCAGCAGGCTGGTGAGTGTGGTCTTGCCCGCGCCGGTATGGCCGACCACGGCGACCGTCTCGCCGGGCTCGATGGCGAAGTTCACATCCTCGACCACGCGATGCACGCCGTCATAGGCGAAGCCGACGCAGCGGAATTCAATCCGCGCGCCCGCCGTGACGCGGTCGCCGTTACCCTGAAAATGACCGTCACCGTGACCGTCGTCCCGCGAATGCCCGTCGTCTGAGGCGGTTGTGACAAGGACCGGCGATTCACGCCCCGGCAACGCCAGCGGATTCGCGGGATCGGTGATGGTCAGGGGCGCGTCCAGCAGCTTGAAGATCCGCTCGGCGCTGGCCATCGCCGCCTGCAGGATGTTGTACTTGTCGCTCAGGTCCTGAATCGGCCGGAAGAAGCGCTGCGAATATTGAATGAAGGCGATGGCCGTGCCCACGGTGACGGCGCCGTGCAGGCTCCGCAAGCCGCCGTAGTACAGGATGATGGCCACCGCCATCACGCCCAGGAACTCGACCGCAGGGAAGAATAGTCCGTAGGCCAGAATGGAGTCCTTGTAAGCCTCCATGTGGACGCGATTGATCGATTCGAACTCGCGGTAGCTGCGCTCCTCGCGATTGAAAAGCTGCAGCACGGCCATCCCGCTCAGGTGCTCCTGCAGATAAGCGTTGATGCGCGCGATGGCCACCCGAATCCGGCGGTAGCTCTCGCGCACCGCCTTGCGGAACCACATTGTGACGACCACGATCACCGGCAGCACCGAGAAGGTGAGCAAAGCGAGCTCCCAGTTCACTTTCAGCATGACCGCGACGATACTGAGCAGAGTGAAGATGTCGCCGAAGATGGCCACCACGCCCGAGGCAAAGAGGTCGTTCATGACATCCACATCCGTAGTGACCCGCGTGACCATGCGTCCCACGGGATTGCGATCGTAGAAGGCGAGTTCCAGCCGCTGCAGGTGTGCGAAGATCTGCTTGCGCAGGTCGTACATCACCTTCTGACCCACGAACTGCATGGCAAAGTCCTGCCCAAACTCGAGCAGGAAAGTCAGCACCACGCTGGGCAGAAAGAGCGCCAAGGCGATCTGCAGAATGCCCACGATCGGATCTGGACTGAGGAAGCTCGCGAGCAACTTCGGAATCTGGGCGTGATGCGTGGGATCGAGATAGCGGTCCACTTCCACCTTCATCAGGTAAGGCGGGACAGCCTGCAAAAGTCCATAGAAGAAGATGGCGATCAGCGCCAGGACGACGACGCGGCGGTACGGGCGCAGATAGGTGAGCAGGCGCCGCATCAGGCGGGAGTCGTACGCCTTGCCCAATACTTCTTCTTCGTGGAAAGATTCTGACATTTTACGTAGTCGTTGCTCGACGAATGATCGTAGATCGTGGATCGTTGATCGTCGACCCGAATTCTGACATTAGGGGCGGGCTCGACCCTTCGGGTGTTCGCTGCGGTCTCTCTCCACGAGTTCTCCGATCGAACGAAGGTACGCGTTGAGCTTGAGACTCAACTCGTCAATGATCGGTCGTACGCTGTGGACGACCTCGGCTTTAAGCAGGCCTCTCTGATGTGCTCGCCTGAGCCAGTGCCGTGTTTCGTTCAGCGAACCGCGAGCGGTGCGTACGAACCGCCGATTTTCAACAAAGCTCTTCCGGCCTATGCCTTCAGCAATGTTCGCGCCGATACTGTCTGCGGCGCGGACGAGCTGTTTACCGAGCGTGTCTTTGGCAAAGTAATCCCACTTCACTACCGCAGACCAGATCTCGTCAGCGAGCTTCTCCGAAAGCTGGTAGACCTTCAATCGCTCGAAGTTCGACCGCTCGATTTCCACTCTCGCCTTCCGCGCGAAACTCACTGAGGTTAACAACGATCGACGATCTACGAACTACGAACGCTTAGACTCTTGCCCACGGCGCCACCCACTTAGGCCTCAAGTTCCAACTCCTCCTCAATCAACTGCCGTCGATACAACTCCGCGTAGTACTCGTCATTCGCCAGCAATTCCGCGTGGGTGCCGCGCTCCACGATCTCGCCGTCGCGTAGCACCACGATTTCGTCGGCGTTCTGCACTGTCGACACCCGGTGCGAAATCAACAGCGTGGTCCGGCTGGCCACCACGCCCGAGAGTTCCTGCAGGATCTTCTCTTCGGTCCCGGTATCGACGCTCGAGAGGGCATCGTCAAGAATCAGGATGCGCGGATCGCGGATCAGGGCCCGGGCGATCGCCGTGCGCTGCTTCTGGCCCCCGGATAGGGTGAGGCCACGCTCGCCCACCACGGTTTCGAATCCCTTGGGAAAGCTCTGGATTTCCGGCAGGATGTTCGCGATCGATGTGGCGCGTTCCGCTTCGGGCAGCGATGCTTCAGGAGCGCCGAATTTGACGTTCTCCAGGATCGAGTCGCTGAACAGGAAGGTCTCCTGCGGCACAAATCCGATATTGCGGCGCAGCAGCGCGAGCGGAATCTGCCGCACCGGGACGCCGTCGACCAGTAGAGTCCCTTCCGGCGCGTCCCACAAACGGGGAATCAGGCTGACCAGCGTCGATTTTCCGGCGCCGGTCTCGCCCACCACCGCCACCGTGCGTCCCGCCGGAATATGGAGATTGATGTTCTTCAACACCGGACGGCCGTTGTAGGCGAAGTTCAGGTTGCGGAATTCGATCTCGCCGCGAATCGAGTTGATGGGCCTCGGTGCGGCCGCGCGATCGTCGATGTCGGGCCGGGAGAGGAAGATGAGCCACAGGCGCCCGAGCGACGCCAGGCCGCGCTGCACGAGATTCGTGACCCAGCCCAGCGCGATGATCGGCCAGATAAGGTACATCATGTAGACGTTGAAAGCGGCGAGCGTTCCCACCGTGATCCGGCCGGCCAGCACGTGCCGCCCGCCCACGATCAGGATCAACATGAAAGCGATCGAGAACATCAGCGCGAGCACCGGCCAGAGAAAGCTCGAGATCCAGATCAGACCCTTGTTGCGCCGCACCATCTCGCGGTTCATGTCGTCGAAGAGCGCCATTTCGGGCTCTTCCTGGCAGAAGGCTCGCACCACGCGCACGCCGGAGAGATTCTCGCGCACCCGCTCGGTCAGTTCGGAGTAGAGCGCCTGGATGCGCTCGAAGCGATCGTGAATCTTCTGGCCAAACACCTTCACCAGGATCGAGACCACGGGCAGCGGAACGAGAGCCATCAGGGTCAGCCGCCAATCGAGATGGACCATCAGCGCGATCGTGGCCACGCCGATCACCAGCGTGCTTGCGGAGTACATGATTCCCGGCCCGACGAGGTTGCGCACGGCATTGAGATCGTTCGTCAGCTTCGACATCAGGTCGCCGGTCCGGGTCTCGTTGTAGTAGCGCTGCGAGAGCTTCTCGAGATGGGCGAAGAGGTCGTTGCGCAGATCATATTCGACGTCGCGAGAGATGCCGATCAGAATCCAGCGCATCCAGAACTGGAAGACGGCCTTGACCAGCGCCACGCCGAGCATCAGTCCGGCGTAGAACAGCAACGTGCGCGCGGGCGCCGAGCGGGAAAGCCCGTCGATGCCCGCCTTGATAATCAAGGGGACAATCACGCCGACCAGTTGCGAGATGGCAAGCGTCAGGAAGCCGATTACGTATTGCTTCTTGTAGCGGGCAAGGTAGGGGAAGAGCGGGCTGAGGCGTCGAAGCATGAGTAAACCCAGTCGAGGCGCCCGGCCAGCGAGTCTCGCCGCCGGTCGAAGCGACTCCCTGATTATAGCGGCTTCCCCGGTTGCGGCGGCTGTAGCGCGATCCATCGATCTCCGCGCCAGGCAGACGGAGGGGCTCCAGACTGCCTGACCTACCTTTGGGTCCCGGAATGCATCGTACAGCTGGGGGAGAGTTGGGATTTTGCTTTGACGAAGGCTGCTATTTGATGTTGAAATGAGGCAGGTGGACCTCGGGGGGAACACCGGAACAACCTGTTTGAGGCATAAAGAATGAATAAGAGGCTTTTCGGAAGCTGTATCCTTGCGCTGCTGATGGCGCTCTGTTCGCCGCTTTTGCGGGCACAGGATCAGCAGGACCAGTCCGCCCAGCCCGCCCAGCCCGCCCAGGCAACGCCACCTGCTCCGGCGCCACAATCGGATCAGGCGGCGCCAGCACAGCCGGCGCAGGCGGATCAGGGACAGCCCGCACCGGCAGATCAGGGGCAAGCAGGGCAGGCGGCGCAGCCCCTGGTTGAGGAGCCGGACGCGGCCACCCAACCCGACGCGGCCACAGCGAACGGCACCCAGATTGTGATTCCCGAAGGCACCGAGTTCAAGCTGCAGCTTCACAGCAGCGTCAATTCCAAAACTGCCAAGCCTGGGGATCGCGTCCTCACCACGCTTCTGGATCCCGTCAGCGTCGAGGATGAGGACGTGCTCACCAAGGGCGTCCGTGTGGACGGCCACGTGAGTGAGGTCAAAGAGGCGGCGCGGCGTGGGCGGGGCGGCGACCTCATGGTCATTTTCGACACCATCGAGATGCCGAGCGGCGAAAAGGTGGCGATCCAGGGTTCCCTTACCGAGGTATTCTCGTCGAGGAGCGGTGGCAGTGAGAAGGTGGGTCCGGAAGGGGATCTGAAGGGCAAGGGTGCGTCGCGCAAGGAACAGGCCGCTCTCATCCTTGGGCCCACCGCGATCGGCGCCGCAGCGGGCGGTCTGGCTCCCGGAATCGCCGCCGCCGGAGCGGGCATCGCCATGGCTTACCTGATTCCGAAGGGAAAACAGGCCACACTGCTGGCGGGGTCGTTGATCGGCATGCGCCTTGACCGCGACGTCACGGTCATTATGCCCGCGCAAGAGTCCAAGTAAGCTCAGCCGACTACGAGAAGAGGGAATCCCGGATAGTGGCGTGAGGCCACTAGCGAATCCCGCCCAGCCGGCTGCCCTCGCCCGCCAAGCCGGATCCCGCAACCGGTCTGTCCGCTCCCGGTGGATGCTAAGGGGATTCGACTCCCGAGTTTTTCCCGAGAATCGCATCCGCTTCTGCCTGGAGTGCTTCCGCCTGCCGTCGCTTGTGCTCGCTGGCGTAAAGGCGTGACAGACTGGCCATCGTTACCACCAACGCCGGATTGTGCGGCCCGAGCGAGCGTTGCTGGATGCCGAGCGCTTGCTTATAAAGCCTTTCGGCCTGCTTTTTGTTGCCCTCCTGCTGGTAAAAGGCGGCAAGACCGTTCAGGATGACGGCCACCTCGGGATGTTCGGGACCGAGAGCATTCCGAGTTATCCCGAGCGCGCGCAGGTAGAGCGGCTGCACGTCCACTCCCTTGCCCTGCATCATCTCAGCCCCCGCGAGGTTGGCCAGGCAGGTCGCGACGGCCGGATCGTTTGCCCCCAGCGCCGCCTGATCAATAGTGAGGGCGCGCCGGGCCAGACGCTCGGATTCCGCATAGCGGCCCGAATTGCTGTAGAGCACGCTCAGATTATTCAGGGTGCGTGCGACGTCCGGGGAATCTTTTCCGAGTACCGCCTCCTGGGCCGCCAGAGCCTCCCTGAACAGAGGCTCGGCTTCCGAAGCTCGCGATTCGAGCTGGTAGAGGCCGGCGAGATTGTTGCGGGCGAGCGCCGCCGCTCCGCTGTTCGGACCGAGCAGCCTGTCGCGAATCTCGAGCGAGCGGTGGAACAACGGCTCCGCCTGAACATACTTGCCTTCCGCTTCGTAATCCATGGCCAGATTGTTCAAACTCACGGCCAGACGCATGTCGTTGGGCGCGAAGCCCTCTGCCTGCTGCAAAGCCGCACGATATCGCACCTCCGCATCGCCATAGCTGCCCGACTGGTAGAAAGCCGAGCCGGCGGAGTCCAATTGCTCCCATGTCGGTTGCTGAGCCTTCGTATGAGCCACAAAGAGGGTGAGGGTCGTGAATGCCGCCAGTGAACCGAATCTCCAGCGCTGCATCGCAGTCTCCTTTCTGCGATTCGCTTGGAGTCCGGCCCGCTCCGCAGTCGAATTGTCATCTCCTCTGACGCGAGAGTTGCGCGAAAGGTTAGTACCGCGAAACCCGGTTTTTCGAAAAATTCGAGTCGTCGCTCATCTTCGATCGGGCTCACCTCCTTTTGTGCGCCGTCACGCGGATTCCGTGCCGCGGACGGAGCGTGACGCTGGGAAGGAGCGGGATCGACTGGCCCGGCACAAGGCTCAGGCGGAACCGATGGGCGATGGTGGCGAGGATCAGCGCCGCTTCCATCTGCGCGAACCCCGCCCCGATGCAGACGCGCGGCCCGCCGCCGAAAGGGAAGTAGGCGAAGCGCGGCAGGGCGCCGCGGCGGATGGGATCGTCGCGCCAGCGCTCCGGGTCGAAGCGCTCCGGCTCAGGGAAGAATCGCGGATCGTAGTGCGTGATCCATTGCGAGATGAAGACGGCCGTTCCGGGCGGCGCGAGGTACGGGCCGGCCTGGAAGGTCTCGCGCGCCTCGCGCCCGATCGCCCACGCTGGCGGATAAAGCCTCATCGACTCCTTCAGCACCATATCGGTGTAGCGCAGCCGCGGCAGATCCTCGGGCGTGGGCGCACGCCCCGCGAGCACCTCGTCGAGTTCGTCCGCCAGCTTCTGCCCGACCTCCGGATTCCGGCCGAGCAGGTACCACGTCCAAGAGAGCGCCAGCGCCGTGGTCTCATGCCCGGCGAGAAAGAGCGTCATGGCCTCGTCGCGGACCTGGCGATCGTCCATCGCGCCGCCGGATTCGTCCTGCGCCTGAAGCAGCAGGTCGAGCAGATCCATCGCGCCCTGGCCGTTGCCGTTGCGGCCAGTGTTCCCGGGAGTTCCGGCGTAGGGGCGGCCCTGGTGGCCGCCCGTGGAAGCTACATGATGAGCTGTACGGGTCCCCGGTGCGCCGCCGGAGGGTGCCGCGCGGCGCCGGTGGATGATGCTGTAGAGGGCGGCGTCGAGGCGGCGCGTTGCGCGGCCCATCTTCGACGTGCGCGGCAGCGCCAGCCAGCGCGGCAGCACCATAGCCAGGCGCGCGAAGTCGGAAAAATTTTCCATCACCACCTGCAGGGCCTCGCCCACGGTTCCCGAATGGGACCGGACGTCCGTGCCAAACAGGCAGTCGGCCACGATTTCGAGTGTCAGCCGCATCATCTCCCGGTGAACGTCGAAGGTCCCGCCGTCCTGCCATTGGGAAATCGCGCCCTCGGTATGGTCCACCATCACGCGCGCATAACGCAGGATCTGCTCGCGATGAAACGCCGGCTGCATCAGGCGCCGCTGGCGGCGCCACGTCTCGCCCTCGCTGGTCACGAGGCCATCTCCCAGGATCGCGGCCAGCGCGCGATAGTCGCGCGACTTGACGAACTTGGCGGATTCGGTGACCAGGACCCGCTCGATGTCGTCCGGATGCGAGAGCACGTAGACCGGAATGTGCAGGAAGCGGAAGAAGGCGACATCGCCGTACTCGCGGGCACAGTGCCTCAGGAAACCGAGCAGATCGCGGCGGCAGTCCAGCAGGCATCCGAGGATCGGCTGTCCTCTGGGACCGGGCGGGCGTCCCGCAAGCAGCGGAGGCTTCGCTTTGCGGGCTACTGCGCTTGCGGGCATGGTGGGTCCTCGCTGCGCCGGCCCGATGCCGAGTGGAGGCGGTGGCGCACAAACTCGGTGAGCTCGCGGGTCCAGAAGTCCGGCTTGCGAACCGGGAAGAACGGCTTCGATGAAGGACGGGTGGCGGCTCCCTTCCAGTCTGTAGGGGCCGCCCCTACCCTCGAAGCCCCGTCATGATGATTCTCCACCGGAATCAGCGCATCCGCGCGACCGAGCCAACGCTCCGCGGAGCTTTTGAAATCGGCGCGCGAGCTGTCGATGACAATCAGGTAGAGCAGCGGGTCAACGAACTCCAGAATGCTGTTGCTCTCAATCACCACCCACGACGCGCGTTGAAGCTTCCGCTTGAGCAGCGGCACGGCCGGACCCAACTGGCCCTGCCGCGCGCGCAGCCAGAGCGACCGGCGCGCGCCGGCCGCGAGGTAACGCGAGGTGTCGCTGCGGTCGCGGGGGTCGCGTTCTTCGGTAAGGGCGAAGGGATGCTCCTCGGGAGCGCACTGGCAGGCGTGCCCGTCATGCGAGCAGACGCCATGACCGTACTGCGTGATCTTGACGGCCGTCCAGCCGAGCGGCGCGAATTCGCGGATCAGGGCCGCCATCACCGACGTTTTGCCGATGTTGCGCGTGTGGCCGCCGACCACTACTAGGTTCATCGAGTGTCTCCCTTCTTCGAGTATAACCGGCCCGGGCCATCGGGTGATTGAGCGATTGAGTGGTCGGATTATTGACTCATTGGCTCATTGACTCAATGATTCAATCACTCAATTCCTGAACCTCCTCATCACCAGCTTCAGCAGCACCTAACCGTCGACGGTCACCGACATCTAGCGCGGGCATCCCTTCGCTTTGCTCAGGGCAGGCTCTGCCCGCTGTGCCCGCGGGCGTCCCGCCCGCGCTGAACGGCTGAGGCGAGACGCCTCAGGGACAGCGGCCGGGACGGCCGCGCTACGCCGAAGCCATCTCTTCATCGCTGAACTTCACCACGACCTCGCCCTCGACGGTGGTCACCCGCGGCGCCCACTCCGGGCGTCCTTCTCGCTCCCGCCACTGCTCCAGGCCCAGCGCGGGCCGCCAAAGCGCCGCACGGCAAATTCGTACAGCGCCCCGTCCACCCGCTGCGCCGCACCAGGCGCAGCGTCCGCCAAAGCAGGTAGGCTAGGGCGAGGGCCAATTT
>Ga0335078_10015652_pt1 | contig 11262 bp, 11 predicted proteins | sample Lox_Sample_32_FD_206711 | JGI IMG/M metagenome (GOLD analysis project Ga0335078, IMG submission 206711) | Soil microbial communities from Loxahatchee National Wildlife Refuge, Florida, United States - Lox_Sample_3.2 | ecosystem: Environmental > Terrestrial > Soil > Wetlands | place: USA...
ACCGACCCGCTGACGACGCTATCGAACCGCAAATATTTCGATACGGCGCTGGTGCGGGCGGTGGCCGAGGCCCTGCAAAAGAGCGAGCCGCTGTCGCTGCTGATGACCGACATCGACCACTTCAAGTCGTTCAACGACCGGTTCGGTCACCTGACCGGGGATCAGGTGCTGCGTCTCGTCGCCATTTCCGTGAAGCAGAACACGAAGGGCAAGGACATCGCCGCGCGCTACGGCGGCGAGGAATTCGTCGTCGCGCTGCCGAACACGCCGCTGCGATCGGCTTCGGTCGTCGCCGACTACATCCGCCGCGCGGTGATGGCGAAGGAGCTGCTCAGGCGGTCGAGCGGCGAGCGGCTCGGGCGGATCACGATTTCCGTCGGCGTCGCCGTTTTGCAGCCGAGCGACACGCCGCAGTCGCTGCTCGAGCGCGCGGACGCCTGCCTCTACGCCGCCAAACGCAGCGGCCGCAATCGCGTGATCTGCGAGTCCGACCCCGAGGCCGCCGAGACCTCGCTCACGCGCGTGGCCTAGCGCAGATTTGCCCGCCGCCGCGCGCCTGCTGCGCCGGCTCGAAGCGTGCCCATCCGGCGCAACCTTGTCCACGAGAGAGCCTCCGACCGCAACGACGCGGGGCGGCCTCAGTTACCGCGACCCTGGCAGCAAGCCGCGCTCTCGTTCTGCGTGCGAACCGCGCGCGCCGTGTCGACCGGCGCAGTCGCCGCCGCGGCGATGGCCGGTCCGGCGAGCGGGGCTCTGCTCGCAGCCGCCCGGCTGACGTCGGCGGCGCGAGCGCTCGCCGGCGTGGCGGCGGCATGCGCCGCATCCTCGATGCGCCATGGCGAGCCGCCGGCAATGGCCACCGCGATACCGTCGCGACCGCGCGCCGCCTCTGCGCCCTGCGATCTCGTATTCATCATCGGGCTTGGCACGGCTCCGTCCGGATTTCGGGCCATGGTCGGATCTGGCACGACGATCTTGACCAGGCTGGTGTCGCGGCTGCTTGTGCCGAAATCGCGCGCACCATCGGCCTGCGCCGCCACCGAAAAGGAACCTAAAATCGCTCCGGCCAAAGCCAGCAGTGCCATTGATTGCATCGAGTTCATCCTCTCACCGAGACCGCATTTGTTTGCAATTTGCCCCGCAGTCGTTTGCGTGCGCCAACTTATAGCACAATGCGGCATTTCAGTGTGCCCCATCACATCTCACCTTTATTTGAGGCGACGTTGATCGCGCGACGATGCGGACGCGGTCACTCAGGACACGCGATTTCGCCGGAGGATTTCCGAGCTGCGAGAGCCGCAGGGGCGCATGCCAGCGTCGTCTTGACGCAGCCTCGCGCCCGATTACACGATCAACCCGCGCTGCGGTGAAATCCCTCGGGCGCCAACGGTCCGACACCGGTTCGCGCGAGCGCTCGCGCCGACTACGGCAGATCGGTCACCTTGAAGGACTTGAACAGGAGCGTGACCGGCATGCTTTCACCGCCGTCGACATTAAGACCAACGAAACCGCCGCCCTCCGCCGCGTTGATCTTGACCTCCACGATCTTGTGGTCGTTGACGTAAGCAGTCGCGTGCGCGCCATCGAGCGTGACGCGCAACGTGTTAATTCCGCCGGGCTGGGCGTTGATGCCTTCGACGCTGCGGAACGGCATCGGGTAGAGCCACTTGGTCTTGAACAACCGCGCGATGCCGGCTTTGCCGAACCGCGGACTGACATAGAAAGCGTAGAAATCGTCATAGGCCTGCCCTTCGAAGAGCAAGCTGGCGATTCCCTCATTCTTGGGATCGTTGCCGCTCGGCGTTACCGCATCCGCGCAGATGTCGGCCTTGTCGTAAGTGTCGCCCTTGTAGAACACGGGCGCGATGTGGCCGGGCGTCGCCGTGATCTTCATGGCGCCGCCCTCGATCTTGATCTGCTCCCAAAGCTCCCACCCTGAATCGCCGCCGGAGGCGAAGTTATCCTCGAACAAAACCGTCTTGCCCTTGCAGGCAAGTGCGGGGCTCGCCGCCAGCACCGCCGCGGCCGCGGCCAAGGCGCAAACGCTCAATCTCATCGCCATCCTCCGAGCAGAAGCCGGTCAAGCAAACGCCTTCCAGGCCTTATTTCTTCCAGCCGAAAGCTAACGCAGCACCTGGCCGTTTCCTAGTGGCGTGGATTTGACCTTCGCTACCCGGCTAGCCGGAGGTCCGCAAAGCGAATGCCAAATCCAAAACTCCACTGGAAACTCATGATTTGCTGGTGGTCCTTTGATTCCGACATTCGCACAGCGAGTTGCCGCAACGGGATGCGAATGTTGGAATCGGACCACCGGCCGCGCGACAAAGGTGTCCACGGCGCGTCCCTTGTCGGCCCTTTGCCGGGCCGGCGTCGCAGCGCAGGCGCACCGCCGCCTCGGGCGCGCGGTGACGCGCGACAAAAACGCCGACCCGGCAAGGCTTTCCACTTTGGCCACAATGCTGCATTGATGTAACATTGCGTGAACCGTTCGCCGCTGGCGACGCGGTTTCGCGTCCTGTCGAACCCGATGACGTGGGGAGAACGTATGGCCAGGCCGATTGCCTTGCGTGCAACAGCAACTGCCCTGGGAGCGATGCTTGCCGTCTACGCCGCCGACCGGGCGATGGCGCCCGGCGCGCTCGCGGCGGAGGACGAAGGGCCGATCCTGGCGCGGCCTCCGCTCATGGAGGGACAGCCGACCTGGTATCTCGATCACATCAAGCGCAAGCAAGAAAAACTTCTGGACGATCTCGGCGACAAGCGCGCCTCCGCCGCCGTCCCCTCCGCGCTGGTTATCCTTAAGACCGTGCAGTGGGCGCCGGGCGCGACCATCACCGTCGCGTTCAACGGCGGCAATGCGCGATTGCGCGCGCGCATCGAGCAGTTCGCCTCCGACTGGACGAAGTACGCGAACATCAAGCTCGACTTCCGCGACGCCAGCGGCAAGTTCAGGGAGTGGAACGACACCGACGAAGACTACAAGGCGGACGTGCGCGTCGGATTCGAAAACCCGGATAATCCCGGCTACTGGTCGTCGATCGGCAAGAACGCCACCGATCCGGACGTCGCCCAGCCGGGAGCCGAGACGCTGAACCTGCAAGGGTTCGATCACAACCTGCCGTTCGGCTTCGCCGGCACTGTGCGGCACGAGTTCGGCCACGTTCTCGGACTGGAGCACGAGCACCAGCACCCGTTGACCGCCTGCGATTTCCGCTGGGACGACGAGGACGGCTATCAGCCCACGACCAACCAGTTCGGCACGTTCATCCCCGACAAGAACGGCCGCCATCCGGGCATCTACACCTACATGATGGGCCCGCCGAACAAATGGTCGAAGGAGAAGATCGACGCCAACCTCCGCCAACTCACCGAGCAGCCCGACATGCCGCTCTCGGCGTTCGGCTTCGGCGCCTTCGACAAGTTTTCGATCATGAAATACTACTACCCCGACTGGATGTTCGTTTCCGGCAAGAACAGCGTGTGCTACTCGCCGAACGAGAACGTCGATCTGTCGGAAGAGGACAGGCGCCGCATCGCCATTTACTACCCGAAGGACACGGCGGTCGCCACCGCCCGCGTGCGCCAGGCGACGCAGGCGATCGACAAGGCGCTGGCCGGGCTCCCGCAATCGTCGCTATTGGCTAAGGAGCTGCAGATGAGGCGCCATCAGCTCCAGTAGCGGCAGGGTCGGGATCGTCAACGCGCGTCGGCGGCGGCATCGCTTGCCGGCGCGAGCTGCACCGATTCGCCACAGCCGCAAGCCGAAGTCTGGTTCGGATTGTTGAACACGAATTGCGCGGACAGCTTGTCGACCTTGTAGTCCATCTCGGTGCCGAGCAGAAACAGCACGGCCTTGGGATCGACAAGAATGCGCACGCCCTTGTCCTCGATCACCTCATCGAGCGGATCGATCCTGTCGGCGTACTCCATCGTGTAGGCCATGCCGGCGCAGCCGCCGTTCTTGACGCCGACACGCACCGCGGCGATCGGATGCCCGGCGTTCGCCATCACCGTCCTGATGCGCTCCGCGGCGGCTTCGGTGAGCCGCATCACCTGAGGTCTCGGCCGAACAGCGGCCATTGTCATAGTCTCCTTGCGCGGCCTCTCGTGAGGCCAGGTTGTCGCGATCTGGTATGAATCAAAACAACTAACAACCTTTGCTCCACATTACTTAGTGCGCGGCAACTGCCGCCGCAACTCGCACATTTCGGCCGTCGCCGTCGGGCTTGCGCCTCCTCACCACATGTTGAGCACGGCGCGCGCTTCGTCCGACATGCGGCTTTGGTCCCACGGGGGATCCCAGACGATGTTGACCTTGGCCTCGCGCACGCCGGGCACGCCGGCGACCGCATTCTCCACTTGCGCCGGCAAGTCCGCCGCCGCCGGACAGTTCGGCGTCGTCAGCGTCATGTCGATCTTGACCGCGCGGTCGTCGTCGATGTCCACCCTGTAGATCAAGCCGAGCTCGTAGATGTCCGCGGGAATTTCCGGATCGTAAACGGTTTTGAGCGCGTTCACGATCTCATCGGTCAGGCGCGCCATCTCCTCGGACGGTATCGCAGAGGGCCGCTCGGACGCCTCGGCGGCGCCGGCGGAGTCCGCGGCAGCAACGCCGTTGTCCGCTTCAGGCCGGGGCTCGGGTTTGGACTCGTCCATCATGCAAAGAAATCCTGAGCTTTGAGCAGCGCCTGCGCCAGGCAATCCACCTCCTCGCGCGTGTTATACATCGCGAATGAGGCGCGGCAGCTCGCCGAAGCCCCGAATCGCGCCAGCAGCGGCATGACGCAGTGAGTGCCGGCGCGCACGGCCACGCCCGAGCGATCGATGATCGTCGCCACGTCGTGCGGATGCGCCCCCTTCATCTCGAAGGAGACGATCGGCCCCTTGTCCTTGGTCGTGCCCAGAATGCGCAGCGAATTGATCTCGCCCAGCCGGTCGTGCGCGTAGCGCATGAGTCCGGTTTCGTGCAGCGCAATGCGCGCCTTGCCGACCGAGCCGACGTAGTCGAGCGCCGCCCCGAGCCCGATCGCCTGCGCGATCGCCGGCGTGCCCGCCTCGAACCGATACGGCGGCTCGCCATAAGTGATGCGATCCTCGAACACCTCGCGGATCATCTCGCCGCCGCCGTTGAACGGCGGCATGGCGGCGAGGTGCTCGTATTTGCCGTAGAGCACGCCGATGCCGGTCGGGCCGTAAAGCTTGTGCCCGGTGAAGGCATAGAAATCGCAATCGATGTCGCGGACGTCGACCTCGGCATGCACGGCCGCCTGGGCGCCGTCGATCAGCACCGGAACGCCGTGGGCGTGCGCGATCCGGGTGACCTCTTTCACCGGCACGAGCGTGCCGAGCATGTTCGACATGTGCGTGATCGCGACCATCCTGGTGCGCGGCCCGATCAGCTTCTCGAACTCGTCGAGGAGGAAATGTCCCTCGTCATCGACCGGCGCCCACTTGATCACCCCGCCCTGGCGCTCGCGCAAGAAATGCCAGGGCACGATGTTGGAATGGTGCTCCATGATCGAGAGCACGATCTCGTCGCCCTCCCGGATGCGTTCGCGGCCGAACGTATAGGCGACGAGATTGATGGCCTCGGTGGCGTTGCGGGTGAAGACGATCTCTTCCTTGCGGCCGGCATTGAGAAAAGCCGCGACCTTTTCGCGGGCGCCTTCGTACGCCTCCGTCGCCTCGTTGGCGAGATAATGCAGGCCGCGATGCACGTTTGAGTATTGCGAGGTGTAGACCTGCTGCAGGCGATCAAGCACGACGCGCGGCTTCTGCGCCGAAGCCGCGTTGTCGAGATAAACGAGCCTCTTGCCGTAAACCTGCATCGCCAGAATCGGGAAATCCGCGCGGATGCGGCCGACGTCGTAGGCGCTGTTGGTCGCCGCTTCGGCCATGGCTTACTTCGCTCCGCGTGTGGCGAGCCACGCTGCCACCGCGTCCATCAAGACTTCGCGCAGGCCGGCGTGCTCGATGCCTTCCACGGCCTCGCCGAGGAAGGCCTGGATCAGCAGGGCTTCGGCCTCCGCCGGGGGAATCCCGCGCGCCATCAGGTAGAACTTCAGCTCCTCGTCGAGCGCGCCGGCGGTGGCGCCGTGGCCGCACTGCACGTCATCGGCGAAGATTTCAAGCTCGGGCTTGTTGTCGGCCTCGGCGCGCTCGGAAAGAAGCAGCGCCTGCGTCATCATCTTGGAATCGGTCTGCTGCGCCCCGCGGCGCACGATGATGCGGCCCTGGAAGACGCCGTGCGCCTCGTCGTCCAGCACCGTCTTGAACAACTCGCGGCTTTGGCAGCCGCGCGCGACGTGGGTGGCAATAAGCGTCGTATCGGCGTGCTGTCGCCCCCTGAGCAGGGCCGCGCCACGGATCCCGGCCACGGTGCCCTCGCCGTCGAAGCGCAGGAAAAGCTGGTTGCGCACGACGGCCCCGCCGACGGTGAAGCTGAAGCTGTTGAAGCGCGCCCGGGCGCCGATCGCGGCGGCGAGCGTCGAGACATGGAGCGCATCAGCCCCTTCGCCGATGATCTTCACATGATCGACATGAGCCTCGTCGCCGACGAACAATTCGAGCGCGGCGTTGACTTGGTAATCGCTGCCCGCGGGGCCCTCATGGCTCTCGACGAGCATTGCGCGCGCGCCGGGCTCGACGACGACGAGCGAGCGCACGAACGTCGCCGCCGGCTTCTGCGCGGCGACAAAAAGCAAATGCAACGGACGCTGGATGGTGGCGCCTGCGGCGATACGGATCAGGGCGCCGTCGCCCATCAGCGCAGTGTTGAGCGCGACCGCCGTGTCATCGGCCGGAGCGAGCTTGCCGAGATGCGCGATGACCCCGGGATCGTTCGCGGCCAGCGCGTCCGCGAGCGACGCCACGGAGAGGCCGGACTCGAGCGCCGCGACATCGGACATTTCGGGGACGAACGCGCCATCGACGAAGACGAGCCGGCGGCATTCGACGTCGCCGAGAAGACTGCCCGCAGCCTTCGCGCGCGCCTTGGCGGCGGCGTCGGGCGGGCTCGCGAGCGGCTTTGCCTCGCGCATCAGCGCGCGCAGGTCGGTGTATTTCCATTCCTCGACGCGGCGATGGGGCAGGCCCTCCCTGGCAAAGAGGTCGAAGGCCGCGGCGCGCTGCGCAGCAATCGCCTCGCCGCCCGGAAGCCGCACACGCGCCTGCGCGAACTCCTGCGCCAAAGCAGTCTCGGCGGCGGTCTTTATCACCTTCAGGTCAGCCATGACGTTCATTCGTCTTCGGGCGCGGCGAGCCGCGAGCGGCTCAGGCGGCGGCCTCCTCCTGATATTCGGCATAGCCGCGCGCTTCGAGTTCGAGCGCAAGCTCCTTGCCGCCGGTCTTCACGATGCGCCCGCGCGAGAGAACATGCACCACGTCGGGCACGATGTAGTTGAGAAGCCGCTGGTAATGGGTAATCACGATGAACGAGCGCTGGGGCGAGCGCAGCCGGTTGACGCCGTCGGCCACGATCTTCAAGGCGTCGATGTCGAGGCCGGAATCGGTCTCGTCGAGCACGGCGAGCCGCGGCTCGAGCAGCGCCATCTGCAGAATCTCGTTGCGCTTCTTCTCACCGCCGGAGAAGCCGACATTGACGCCGCGCCGCAGCATCTCCTGGTCGATGCCGAGCTTGTTGGCGACCCCCCGCACCGTCTTGAGGAACTCCGGCGTGGACAGCTCGCTCTCGCCGCGCTTCTTGCGCTGCGCGTTGAGCGCGGTGCGCAGGAAGGTCATGGTGGCGACGCCGGGAATCTCCAACGGGTACTGAAAAGCGAGGAACAGGCCGGCAGCGGCGCGCTCGTCGGTCTCCATGTCGAAGAGGTTCCGGCCATCGAAGCGGACCTCACCGAGCGTCGGTTCATAGTCGTCCTTCCCGGCAAGCACATAGGCGAGCGTGGACTTTCCCGATCCGTTCGGGCCCATGATCGCGTGCACCTCGCCGGCATTCACCGTCAGGTCGAGGCCCTTGAGAATCTCCTTGCCGTCGATCTCGACATGCAGATTTTCGATTTCGAGCAATGCCATCGCGCCGTTTCTCTTTTGTCCGTTCAATCGTTTTCGCCGTCGTAGTAATCGGCCGGCCGGAGGCGGCCCATGCCGACATAAGTGGCAGTCTTGAAATCCGCGTTCTTTACGCCGGCGGCGAGCCCCACCTTCTGCGAATCCGGATACTCGACGATGTCCACCCCGCCCATCGTCGAAATTCCGAGATAGAGCAGATCCTCCGAGCCGGTGTTGATGATCTGGTGCGCCGCCTTGCCCGCCGGCGCTCCGACGAGGTCGCCGGCCCGCAGCGGAACCCGCTCGTCGCCGAAGCGGTATTCGCCGGCGCCGGAGACGATGAAGAACAGCTCGTCCATCACGTGATGACGGTGAAACGGGAACGCCTTCTTTCCCGGAGGAACCACATGCACGGCGCAGCCGAGGCCGGTTAGCCCCAGGGCGGGGCCGGCGCGCCCCCATTTGACGGCGAACTGCTTGCCATTGCCGCGTTCCGCGAGCGCAACAGCGTCGATGTTGATGACCGGCTTCTCGTTCATTGGCGCATGCCTTGCCGAACCGCTGATGCGTTCCCTATTCGCCGCCCGATCGCCGGCGCCATTCCTCGGTTTTGCGCCGGCTGACCATCCAAAGGATCCCTGCAACCAGCGATATGACGACGAGCGCCAGCCAATGGAGCGGGCTGTGGCGATCGAACGTCTTCAACACCCACACCAGGGTGAGCCCGTTGGCCACGCTCGCGGCGGAAAGCGTCCAGCCCTCCCGGCTCACCGGCTTTGCGCCGTAGCCGTACAGAGTCTGCCTGAACCAGTGAGTGGTCATGACCGATCCCACGATCAGCCGACGCTGCCTTCGAGCGAAACCGAGATCAGCTTCTGCGCCTCGACGGCGAACTCCATCGGCAGTTGCTGCAGCACGTCCTTGACGAAGCCGTTGACGACGAGCGCCGTCGCCTCCTCCGCCGACAGCCCGCGTTGGCGGCAGTAGAACAGCATGTCCTCGGAGATCTTCGAGGTCGTCGCCTCGTGCTCGAACACGGTCGCCGAATTCTTCGCCTCGATGTATGGCACCGTGTGCGCGCCGCAGTTCTCGCCGATGAGGAGCGAGTCGCAGTTGGTGAAGTTGCGCGCGCCTGTAGCGCGGCGGTGCGCGGTGACGAGACCGCGATAGGTATTGTTGGAGTGACCCGCGGCGATGCCTTTGGAGATGATGCGGCTCGTCGTATTGCGGCCGAGGTGCAGCATTTTGGTGCCGGAATCAACCTGCTGATAGCCGTTGGAAATGGCGATCGAGTAGAACTCGCCGCGCGAATTGTCGCCGCGCAGGATGCAGCTCGGATACTTCCAGGTGATCGCCGAGCCGGTCTCGAGCTGGGTCCAGGAGATCTTCGCATTCTTGCCGCGGCAATCGCCGCGCTTGGTGACGAAGTTGTAGACGCCGCCGCGGCCGTTGGCGTCGCCCGGATACCAGTTCTGGATGGTCGAGTATTTGATCTCGGCATCGTCGAGCGCGATCAGCTCGACCACCGCGGCGTGGAGCTGGTTCTCGTCGCGCACGGGCGCCGTGCAGCCCTCGAGATAGCTCACATAGGAGCCGCGGTCGGCGATGATGAGCGTGCGCTCGAACTGGCCGGTATTGCGCTCGTTGATGCGGAAATAGGTCGACAGCTCCATCGGGCAGCGCACGTCCGGCGGCACATAGACGAATGAGCCGTCGGAAAACACCGCCGAGTTGAGCGTGGCGAAGAAGTTGTCGCTGATCGGCACCACGGTGCCGAGATACTTTTTGACCAGGTCCGGATGCTTCTGCAATGCCTCCGAGATCGGCATGAACAGCACGCCGGCCTTGGCGAGCTCGGCCTTGAACGTCGTCGCGACGGAGACGGAATCGAACACCGCGTCCACGGCAACCCGGCCGTAGCCGCTGCCGCCTTCGCTCTCGGCGCCGTCGGCACTTTCAGCCGCGGGGGACTTTTCGATCCCGAGCAGGGCCTCGCGCTCGCGCAGCGGAATCCCGAGCTTCTCGTAAGTGCGCAGGATTTCGGGATCGATCTCGTCGAGCGACTTCGGGCCGTCCTTCTTCTTGGGCGCCGCGTAGTAGTAGATGTTCTGGTAGTCGATCGGGCTGTACTCGACCTTGGCCCATTTCGGCTCGCGCATGGTCAGCCAGCGCTTGTAGGCGTCAAGCCTCCAGGCCAGCATCCAATCGGGCTCATTCTTCTTTGCCGAAATGAACCGGATGACGTCTTCGGAAAGGCCTTTCGGAGCCTTCTCGGATTCGATCAGCGTCTCGAATCCGTATTTGTATTGGTCGACGTCGATACGGCGGACCTGATCGACGGTCTCTTGCACTGCCGGCATTCGTCCCTCCGCTCACGGTTTCAAGGACCGCGGGTTGGATTAAGTCGGTATGGTCGGTGTCCTGTCCCTGTTCACCCCGTCGGGCCGCTTGAACGATTCAAAGGGCCATCAAATCGGATGCCCATGCAACCATTTAGGCTACAATACCATGCCCCTTAGATAATGCACCGGCGAGCTTTCTCCAAGCGTCAAGGAAGCATTCGATATCGGACTCGGTCGTCGTCCATCCGAGGCTGACACGCACCGCCCCGCGCAGCAGGCCGGGCGAAACACCCATCGCGGCAAGGACATGGGAGGGTTGCACCTTTCCGGACGAGCAGGCGGCGCCGGACGACAGCGCGATCCCTTCGAGATCGAAGGCGATGACGGCCGTCTCGGCCTTCGCACCGTCGAGCGCGAACAGCGTCGTATTCGGCAGCCGGTCGACGGCCTCGCCGAAAATCACCGCCTTGGGCGAGGTCGCGCGGAGCCCCTCCTCGAGCAGCTTGCGCAATGTCAGCATGTGAGCGGCCTCGCCGGCGAGGTTCTCCCGCACCGCCGCAGCCGCCGCGCCGAAAGCCGCAATGCCGGCGACATTCTCGGTACCGGCGCGCATGCCGCGCTCCTGGCCGCCGCCGCGCATGAGCGGGTCGGCGAAATGCGTGTCGTCGCTCCGCCGGATAACGGCGCCAAGGCCCTTGGGGCCCCCGATCTTGTGCGCCGAGATGGTGAGCAGGTCGGCGCCGAGCGCGCCGATATCGCAAGGAATGCGGCCGACCGCCTGCACCGCATCGACCAGCAGAAGACCACCGGCCGAATGCACGATGGCGGCTGCTTCCGCGACCGGCTGCACCACACCGGTCTCGTTGTTGGCGAGCATGATGGCAACGAGCGGCCGCGTTGCCCTCGCTACGGC
>Ga0335078_10015654_pt1 | contig 11260 bp, 11 predicted proteins | sample Lox_Sample_32_FD_206711 | JGI IMG/M metagenome (GOLD analysis project Ga0335078, IMG submission 206711) | Soil microbial communities from Loxahatchee National Wildlife Refuge, Florida, United States - Lox_Sample_3.2 | ecosystem: Environmental > Terrestrial > Soil > Wetlands | place: USA...
CCGATTCCGCTCCGCCAGTTCGCTGTTCATTTCGTGGTCACGAACCTGCAAGATCCAGAAACCGGCAATAAGGAACAGGAACACGGCCACGGTGACATATTGAAAAACCGCGATGCGTCCGAGCGCGAAGCGCGTATCGTCGCGCAGCAGCCGGTTGGTAGGCTCCTGCGGACGCCCGTGCTCGGGGTGGAGGGGCTGCACTCTGGTTTACTCCGTAATCCTCAGTTTATCCAAGACGCGAAACAGCGGGACCGCGACCGCGGCGTTGAGCGCGGCAAGCACGATCGTTTGGCCAAGTTCGAGGCTGACCGCTTCACTGAGCAAAGCGCTCCGCAGGAACCAATAGAAAAACTGGTGAAAGAAATAGAAGAAGAACGCGAGCACCAGCCGTACCCCGGAATTCTCCACCTCAAACCGCTGGCTTACGTAGCCGGCGAAGTAGCCCACTAGAGTCTTGGCGATTCCGAACATCCCCAGCGGGTGTTGCGGCGAGAGCGAATCCTGAGCCAGTCCGACGCACATACCGAAAAGAACGCCCGTGATGGGCGACCGGCGCGCCAAGGAAAAATAGACTGTCACCAGGAGCGGGAGTTCGAGATAAGAAAGATAGGTGACAAAACGCGGCACATAGACTTGAAACAGGATCGCCGCCAACGGAATGCCCACCAGCGAGATCCAGTTGAATTTGGAAACTCGATCCTTGCGGGCGGACTCGTGAAACGCGGCCGGCGTCTCCGTCATGGACTCTGCGTGCCGGGAGCGGGCGAAGGTGCGGGCTTCGCATCGTCCGGTTTGGATGCCGTCGGCGGGAGATTGTAGTTCGGAGCGGGACTGTCTTTACTGCCGAAGGTGTGATGCTGGGCTGCTCCAATCGCGCGCGTGTTTTGAACGTCGCGATCGAGGTCCGTCAGACGCGCTCCACCCTGCGCCGGGACTTCCGTATCGGCGAGCCCATCCGGACCGGGTGGCTCGAGCAGGTGCACGGTCTGGTCCGCGGGCGGTGCGTTAGGAATCGTTCCATGCACGCCCTCGATCACGATAAGAACGTCGTCTAACCCGTTCTGAATCCCGCTCGGGATCGCATAGATCTCTTTGCCCTTGCGGCCATCCCGCGCGACGGTGACTTGGCAGGCGGGCGTTCCTCGGGGGAAGATGAGATCCTCTCCGGAGGCGACGAACCGGTCGCCGGGGTCGACCATCTCCTCGTTCTGCACGTAATCGATTGAGACAGGGCCGGTGCCGTGGCCCTTGAGCGTGCCGTGCACAGATGGGTGCTTTTCGGAAACGACAGAGGCCGCGAAGTTGGGATCTTCGACCGAGAGAATGTAAGACACCGACGAAAAGACGTTGATTACTTTACCGACAATCCCTTCGGGCGTAATGACCGCCATGCCCTTCTGCACTCTGTCATTCGATCCACGGTCAACCAGAATCACGTGGGCTTCGGTATCGGTGGAGTTGCCGATGACATGCGCGGCTAGCGTTGTCGACTTCGAGCTCTGTTGAAAGATCGACAGCGATTTCGCACGATCCGCCGTGGAGAGTTGCTCCCTGAGGTATTGATTGTCGAGCTCCTTCCGGTCGAGCTCCGCCTTCAGCCGCCGATTCTCTTCGCGCACGCCCAATAGCACGAAATAATCGCGGAAGAAGTGGGATGTGCTTCCGCGTCCGGCTTCGAGGATGCGGGCCATCGGCGTGACGGCGGCCACTGCCCATACGCGAATCAGCCGCACATCCTGGCCAGTTCGACTTTGATACGCGAGCAACCCTAACTGCGCAAGGATCGCCACCAGCAGCACCGACAGGTTCCGGTAGCGGTTGAGGAAAAACTCCATACCAAGCGAAGCGCTCTAATCGATGGCAATCCGCCGCAGCAGCTTGAACTCCGTGAGCATCTTTCCAGTACCCAAAACCACCGAAGCCAAAGGGTCTTCGGCTATCGAAACCGGCACACCCGTTTCCTGGCGGATACGCTTGTCCAATCCTTTCAGAAACGCTCCCCCGCCGGTCAAAACAATTCCGCGATCGCTGATGTCGGCCGAAAGCTCGGGAGGGGTCCGCTCCAGGGCGACTCGAATGCCGTTCATGATCGTGGCCACGCTTTCGCTCAAGGCTTCACGGATTTCCGAATCGTCGACGGTGATCGTGCGCGGCAGCCCCTCGAGCACGTTATGCCCTTTGATTTCCATCGTCAACGGCTTCTCCAGGGGAAACGCGGAGCCGATCTGAATTTTGATTTGTTCCGAGGAACGCTCGCCCACAAGCAGATTGTACTTGCGTTTGAGGTATTGCGTGATCGCGTCGTCCATGGCGTTGCCGGCGACACGGACGGAGCGCGAATACACGATGCCGGAAAGCGAGATGACGGCGACGTCCGTGGTTCCTCCGCCGATATCGACCACCATGTTGCCGGAGGGTTCGGTGATGGGCAAGCCCGCGCCGATTGCCGCGACCATCGCCTGCTCTACAAGATAAACTTCACTCGCCTTGGCGTGATAGGCGGAATCGATGACCGCGCGCTTTTCCACCTGCGTGATCTCGCTGGGAACGCCGATGATGATGCGCGGATGCACCAGCATCTTGCGGCCATGGGCTTTCTGAATGAAGTAATTGAGCATGCGCTCCGTGACCTTGAAGTCGGCGATGACGCCGTCCTTCATGGGCCGGATCGCGACGATGTTGCCGGGGGTGCGGCCAAGCATCTCCTTGGCTTCTCTACCCACGGCTTCGACTTCCCCGGTCACCTTGTTAATGGCGACGATGGAAGGCTCGTTGACGATGATTCCCTTGCCCTTCGCGAACACCAGAGTGTTGGCGGTACCAAGGTCGATAGCAAGATCGGACGAAAAAAGACTGAACAGCGACCGCAGATTCATCATAGAAAAGCGCGCACTATGAGCAGATTAAAAAGGGGGAGGTTCCCGCGCTCCATCTGAAGGTAGCACAGGCCAAACGTCCGGGCAACGTTCTGTTTTATTTTCAGTAAGCTACACTGAAATTGTTGCTTTCCCGCCGGGCTTTATTGGCACTCCCCGCGCTGGCCGCCTGTACGCGGCGCAGTGGCGGCTATCCAGGCTACGCCTTCATCGCCAGCCAGGGCGAGCAGATGCTCGCCGTGGTTGACCTTGAAGTGATGGCCGTGGCGCGGCATATCGCGCTTGAGGGCTCGCCCTCTCAGGTGCTCGCCGCCGCCACCCGGCCTATGGTCTACGCGCTGCTGCCCGAAACCGGCGCGGTTCACGAGATCCAGTTCTACCGGATGAGCGTCGCGCGCAAAGCAATGGTCGGCGCTTCCCCGATTTCGATGACGCTCACTCCAGACGAAAAATCATTGCTGGTTCTCGCGCCGCGAGCTTTGATCGGAGTAGACCTTGAGCGCATGCAACCGGCGTGGAACTTGACTTTGCCCGAAGAACCAGTCGAGCTTGGGCTGTCGCCGGATGGGAAGTCCGCGGCGATCACTTCAGCGAAGGGTATTTGGCTGGTGGATCTCGTGGCGCGACGCTTGCGTGGTCCGGTGATCGATGGGGATTTTGGCGCTGTGCAGTTTCGCGCGGATGGCGAGCTCGTGGCTGCGGCGAATCGCGGGGCTCGCATGCTTTCGCTGATCGACATCGCGAGCGGACGGTTGATCACGCATTTGCCTCTGCCAGTACGTCCCGATCATTTGTGCGTTACGCAGGATGGGGGCCAGCTCTTTGTCACCGGCGAGGGGATGGATGGTGTCGTAATCGTGTACCCGTATCAGACGGAAATTGCCGAGACGGTGCTCGCGGGCCATGCTCCGGGAGCGATGGCCGTCTCTTCAACCTTGCTTTTCGTTGCGAGTCCGCAATCCGGGGACGTGACGATCATGACCATCGATTCCCGCAAAGTGATCGCGGTGGTGCCGGTGGGCTCCGATCCGGGCGTGGTCGTAGTTACGCCGGATGATCGCTATGCGTTGGCGCTGAATCGAAAGTCGGGAGATGTCGCGGTGATGCGGGCGGCGACTGCGGCGACCAAGAAATTCATGTGGACGCTGCTCACGGTGATTCCGGTCGGCGATCGTCCCGTGAGCGCGGCGGTAAGGGGGGTGTAGCGGCAACCCAACTGGCCTTCAAGTGCGCTTCACGGAAGTCCCGTGGGCGTGTGGAAATGGACAGGATCGTCAAGCGGTGCGCCATTCGAGGAACCGAGGGCTTTGGTGAGCGCAGGCATGCCTCTGCACGGTAACCTGTAGAAAGGAGCATTTCCGTGAGCCTCCACATTTCGCAGCGAACCGAAGCGCGCCTTAGGGAGGAGGCTCGCCGGCAGGGTATCACCGTGGACGCTCTGCTAGAGCGGCTCATCAACGAGCGCGCGGCCAGCGTCAGCCCCGTCCGCCAGAAGGCTGCTGAACTGCCGGTTTGGCATCTTGGAGTGATTGGCTCGCTCCATCGGCGGGATATTTACAGCGATGTCCCTTGAGCCGGGCATCATCGATGCGAACATCCTTGTCTATGCTATGGCCGCCGACGCCCCGCAGTATCGGTCATCACGCGCGTTGCTCGATGTCGCGCGTGACGATCCGGCCGCCACGCTCTATGTGACTTCGCAGATCCTGTGCGAATTCTATTCGGTTGTCACCAACCCGCGGCGGGTGACGCAGGCGCGTTCAACAGCAGACGCCCTGCAAGCTATTTCTGGCTTCCTCGCGTTCCTGCACGTCTTACCGATTCCGGCGCGGGCCGTCGAAGGGTGGATGGACTTGCTTCGGCGGAGGCCCGTGACTGGTGCCGATGTTTTTGATCTGCAGCTCGTGGCGACGATGCTGGCCAACGACGTTTCGCGGATCTACACTTTCAACGGCGCGGATTTTGCAGCCTTCCCCGAACTCGCGGTGATAGCGCCGTAGGGCAGGCTATTCCGTCTGGCGCCAAAATCCGCAAATCGACGCTGCTCCCATCTTTTCTTGGGCCATGCCAGACAAGTCACTGGTAATGGGTTGCCGTGGCAGCCGTGGCGTTTGAATTTGACACCAATGCGATAAGCCGCGATGCCGAAGGTGAAGAGCAGTGGCCGGAGGAGGCGTCGAGTTTGAAGTTCACCGATGGCGATTCGCGCCTGAAGTGCGCTACACGCAGCGGACCAGCACACCCATCGTCGACGTCATCCCAGACGGGCCAACCATAACATAGACCGTGAATCAGGTTGATGTCGTGATGGGAATAAGCTGGAAGATCCGCTAGAACCAATAGCGCGCGGTCTCCGAAGGGCCTTGAGTGATAGATTGGAACGGCAGAGATGCGACTCTCGCTTCAATACTTGGTTTTCCTCTCTCTGTCCGCCGGCGCTGCTTTCGCCCAGTCAAGTCCGGCCGCCCGAAAATTCGAGGCCGCCGAAATTCGCGCCAGTGCGCCGAATACCATGCCGCAAATGCGGGCTTTTTTCGGCGGCGGCCGCTACGAACTGCGCAATGCCACCCTTGCGGATCTGGTTCGGACGGCGTGGAATGTCGAAGCCGATCAAGTCGTGGGCGGGCCGGTGTGGGTGGATGCGGATCGATTCGATGTGATGGCCAGCGCGCCCGCCGGGTCGACGCCCGGGGCGTTGAGGACGATGTTGCAGGCATTGCTGCAGGATCGTTTTCAACTTGCGGTCCACAGCGGCACGAGGGACCGGCTGGCGTATGCGATCACCTCGGGAAAGAAGCCGCAACTCGAGAAAGCGGACGGGGCTGAGCCCGGCGATTGCCGGATTGACCCGAAGTCGTCGACGCCGCTGTCGGTGGGCGGCCCGCCGCATCCGCCGGTGACCCTAGTCTGCCGCAATATCACGATGGCGGCCCTTGCCATGACTCTGCCGCTGGTGACGGAGGCGACCGGTTACTTGTTCAATTACCCGGTGCTCGACCGCACCGAACTCAGCGGCGCCTGGAATTTCAGTTTGCGGTGGTCGCCGCAGAGCATGTACGTTTTTGTCCAGACGGCGGGCGAGCCGATCACGCTCTCCGATGCGTTTGAGAAACAGCTCGGGCTAAAACTGGAGCGGGTAAAGGTCCCGGCGCCTGTCCTGGTAATCGATCGGGCGAACCGTCCCGCGGCGGGTGGCGCGCCGGGCGCGCTGCCGCGATTCGAGGTCGCTGACATCCGGCCCACCGACCCGGACGATCCGGCTGGTCCGTTCTGCAACAACGTCAGAATCGATCCTGGAGGAAGGGTCCGGATCTACGATACGCTGCGGGGTCTTATCTGGGAAGCGTGGGGTGCACCGTTCGATTTCGGCCGCTTCATCGGCGGCTCGAAAGGCATGGATTCCCCGTGTTGGCTGGTTCTGGCGAAGGCTCCGGTTGAGGAGCACGCTTTAGGCGTCACAAGCCCGGCCGGGTGGAACGGACCGATCTGGAACGGTGTGGATCTCAACACGATGAGGATGATGCTGCGGTCATTTTTGATGGACCGGTTCAAGCTGGAGGCGCACATGGAAGATCGCATGATCGACGGCTATGCGCTCACTGCCGCGAAGCCGAAGCTGAAGGCGGCGAACCCGGCGAATCATCCGGGATGCGAAGAAGGGCCGGGAGACGATGGAAAAGATCCAAGGCTTACCAATCCGATGGCGTCGAGGCTGATCACCTGCCGGAACATGACGGTGGCCCAGTTTGCGCAGGAGCTCAACAAACACTTTCCGGGATCGCCGCCGTTCGTGGATTCAACCGGCTTGACCGGCAGGTACGATATGACGATCAACTTCAGTCCGGCAGGTGTGATCACCGCGGCATCGGCTCCCGGCGCGGATGGCGCCGCAGCGGAGCCAAACGGAGCGATTTCGCTGATCGACGCGCTGAACGGCCAGCTCGGATTGAGGGCGCAGTCGCGGAAAGTGCCGGCGCCAGTGCTGGTGGTCGATCACGTTGAGGATGCGCCGACCGCCAACTAAAAAGGCCGCCTGCCCCTCTTTCGAGAGACAAGCGGCCTGAGGTTTTGACCTGCGGTCGGACGATTAATAATCCATCCCGGGACCGCCGTGCTCGCCGCCGGGCATCGGGGCGGGCTTCTTCTCGGGGATCTCGCAGATCATGGCTTCGGTGGTCAGCATCAGAGCGCTGATCGAAGCCGCGTTCTGCAGGGCCGAGCGGGTCACCTTGGTCGGATCGATGACGCCGGCCTTGACCAGGTCCTCGTATTCCGCGCTCGCGGCGTTGAAGCCGTAGTTGCTGTCCTTGTGTCCGCGCACCTTCTCGATCACGATGGCGCCTTCCCAGCCGCCGTTGCCGACGATCTGGCGGACCGGCTCCTCGCAAGCCCGGCGTACGATGTCCACGCCGATCTTCTCGTCGCCTTCCGTCTTGACGCCGGTCAGGGCCGAAGCCGCGCGCAGCAGAGCCACGCCGCCGCCCGGAACGATGCCTTCCTCGACCGCGGCGCGAGTGGCGTGCAGAGCATCCTCCACGCGAGCCTTCTTCTCCTTCATCTCGGTCTCGGTAGCCGCGCCGACTTTGATAACCGCGACGCCGCCGGCCAACTTGGCCAAGCGCTCCTGCAGCTTCTCGCGATCGTAATCGGACGTGGTCTCGTCGATCTGGTTACGGAGCTGCTTGATGCGGCCCTCGATATCCTTCTGCTTGCCCGCGCCGTCGATGATGGTGGTGTTGTCCTTGTCCACCGTCACGCGCTTCGCCTTGCCGAGGTCCTTGATCTGCACGCCTTCCAGCTTGATGCCGGTCTCCTCGAAGATGGCCGTGCCGCCGGTAAGGATCGCGATATCCTCGAGCATCGCCTTGCGGCGATCGCCGAAACCTGGGGCCTTCACCGCGCAAGCGTTCAGGGTGCCGCGCAACTTGTTGACCACGAGCGTCGCCAGAGCCTCGCCTTCCACTTCCTCGGCGATCACCAGCAGCGGCTTGCCGCTACGCGCGATCTGCTCGAGCAAGGGCAGCAGGTCCTTCATGTTGCTGATCTTCTTCTCGTGGATGAGGATGTACGGATCTTCCAGCACGCACTCCATGCGATCCGGATCGCTGATGAAGTAGGGCGAGAGATAGCCGCGGTCGAACTGCATACCTTCGACGGTTTGCAGCTCTGTCACCATGGTCTTGGACTCCTCGACCGTGATCACGCCGTCCTTGCCGACCTTCTTCATCGCTTCGGCAATGGTGTTGCCGATGGTCTCGTCGCCGTTGGCGGAGATGGTGCCAACCTGCGCGATCATGTCGCCGGAGACGGGCTTGGAGAACTTCTTCACTTCATCGACAACCGCTTCCACGGCCTTCTCGATGCCGCGCTTCAGGGCCATCGGATTCGCGCCGGCGGCCACGGCCTTCACGCCTTCGCGGAAGATCGACTGCGCCAGAACGGTCGCGGTGGTGGTGCCGTCGCCGGCGATATCGGAGGTCTTCGAAGCAACCTCGCGAACCATCTGCGCGCCCATGTTCTCCAGCGGATCCTTGAGCTCGACTTCCTTGGCCACGGTCACGCCGTCCTTGGTGATGGTCGGCCCGCCGAACTTTTTCTCGAGCACCACATTGCGGCCCTTGGGACCCAAAGTCACCTTCACCGCATCAGCCAACTGGTTTACGCCGCGAAGGATCGCCTGGCGGGAATTTTCGCTATATACGATTTGTTTTGCTGCCATGTTGAATCTCCTCTTTCCTTACGCCTTCGCCTTTTTCGATCCGCCCTCGAGAACGCCGAGCACTTCGTCCTCGCGCATGATCAGATATTCGTTGCCGTCGATCTTGATGTCCGAGCCGGAGTATTTTCCGAACAGGATGCGATCGCCAGCTTTGACATCGAGCGCCATCAGTTCGCCCTTGTCATTGCGCTTGCCATTGCCGACGGCGATTACCTCGCCCTCTTGCGGTTTCTCCTTGGCGGAATCGGGGATGTACAGACCGCTCGCGGTCTTCTCTGCACTTTCTTCGATCCGTTTGACCACGATACGGTCGTGAAGCGGCCGAATGTTCATAGTTCAACCTCCATCTTGGGATTTAACGAGAGATTTACGATTTTCTCTTGAATGTTGAACCGCCAGCACAACGCCGCGGCCCAAGAAATATTATTAGCACACTCGGGCGAGGAGTGACAACAATTTTCTGCAAGTGATTGTTTACAGGTATGTTACAGATCTAGACTTCGAAGATTGCTGGTACTGGAACGGTAATGCTCGGGAATTGAGTGGGATGCAGGAAGCCTTCGCCGAAAATCCCGGAGCGATGCCATTTTCCGTCGGCAAGAAGCAGAACCTCAATCGTTTCGGCTTCCGGAGAAATCAGCCAAACTTCGGGGACTCCGATGGACGCGTAGTCGGCGAGCTTCTCTTCTACCTGCTTACGGTTTTCGGAGGGCGACAGAACTTCAACCACCAAGCCGGGTGCCGACCAATAAACGCCGTCACGGACTTCCATGGCTTCTCGCCAGAACATGATCAAGTCAGGCGAGCGGCACGTAAGAGGTTCGCGGCTAATCATTAGGCCAAGGTTCGAACCCAGAAGGCCAACGCGCTTGGGGTCGATCTGGCCTACAAGGGACAGGATCAGAAGCTGAATGATTTCCGCATGCGGGTAGCGGGTCGGTGGCATGAAGCGAAGTTCTCCTTTGACAACTTCATCCGTGCCATCCTCGACCGGCGGCAGTGCGAGCCATTCCTCGTAGGTTAAGATGCGTGTGGCTGTCGCCATCTCAACCCCACTCTATCACCCGATTCTCGCCCTCGGCGCGCAGGCGGATTTCCATGCGATCGCGCGGCATCAGCTCCGGGAATCGCTCCCCCCATTCGATCAGCACAACCGCATCGCGATCGAAAATTTCGTCGAGCCCCAATGTTGCGACCTGCGCCGCTGTATCCAGACGGTAGAGATCGATGTGATAGACGCGGCCGTCTCCATACTCGTGAATCAAAGTGAACGTTGGACTGGAGACTTCCTCAGGCGCCGCCGCCCCCAGGCCGCTGACGATTCCTTTGGCTAGGGTTGTTTTGCCGGCTCCCAGATTCCCGATTAGCAAGACGACCGCGCGCCGGGGGAGCTCCGCCGCGATGCGCTTTCCGAGCTCAATCGTTTCCTCCTCGGAATGCGTTTCAACTGATTTCATGAATCGCGCGGGGAAGAAAGCGCAGCAGATCGGTGGCGATGACGCATTTCTCCGTCAGCTCCTCCGCGGCGAGTTCGCCGCAGCGACCGTGCAGCCATACCGCGGCCCGAACCGCCACGCCGATGGAATCCGGAAACTGCGCGGCCATGCCGGAGACCATCCCCGTCAGAACATCGCCCGTACCGCCCTTAGACATCGCCGGCGATCCGGAGAGGTTGATGTAAACCTGACCGTCCGGCATGGCGATCAACGTTCGATGACCCTTCAAAACCAGGCAGACGCTTCGCTCCATGGCGAAGGCGCGCGCGTCCTTCACTCGATCCTCGACCGGCCGGCCCAGAAGCCTCGCCATCTCTCCGGGATGCGGCGTCAGAATCGTTTCGAGCCTCCGTCCGCGAAAATCCGTCCCGGCGATCGAATTTAACCCGTCGGCATCGATTACGGTCGGCACGGCCGCGGCGGCCAATACCCTTTGCACCAATTCGCGGTTGGGACCCAAACCTGGGCCAATCGCTAAAACCGTCTTGCGTTCGAGCGTGAAATCAGCGAGGGTTTCGGTCATCAGCTCCGGCGCGATGTTGATCGCGCCGTGCGAGGTCACGCTGACCAATCCCGCGCCCATGCGCAAGGCGGACAACCCGGCCATCGCTGCCGCGCCCGTTTTGCCGGGAGCTCCGCCAATCACCAGAACATGGCCATAGAGACCCTTGTGCGAATCTTTGACTCGGGGCGCAAACAACGGCGCGAAGTCGCGAGGATCGGAAAGCGAGAGCTGGGAGGTGACGTATTGCGGCGGGCAGCCGATCTGCGATACGACCAGCCTTCCCACGTTTTCTTCTGCGCCGGCCGCGAGGTAATGCTCGACTTTCGGAGCCGTGAATGTCACCGTGATGTCGGCGCGAACGCACTCGCCTCCGCCGCCTAGACCCGAGGGCAGATCGATGGCCACGATCTTTGCGGACGGAAATTCACGGGTGGCGCGGATGAGATCGAGGATGCGGCCCTCCGGCTTGCCTCTTGCGCCGGTGCCGAGCAGCGCATCGACCACAACGTTGATCTGGAGCCGTTCGCGCAGCTTTGCCGGAATCTCGCGCTGCGGCATGACGCCGTCGGCGACCAGCCGCTCGTAATTTGCCTTGGCATCGCCGCGCAGTTCTTCCGGCGGGCAAGCCAGCACGACTTGCAGTTTCGCGACCTTGCCGTTCAGA